>Ga0247843_1000699_pt1 | contig 77217 bp, 65 predicted proteins | sample LaCruzMarch2017__FD_192420 | JGI IMG/M metagenome (GOLD analysis project Ga0247843, IMG submission 192420) | Freshwater microbial communities from meromictic Lake La Cruz, Castile-La Mancha, Spain - LaCruzMarch2017_8m | ecosystem: Environmental > Aquatic > Freshwater > Lake | place: Spain... | reverse complement strand
GTGAAAGTAGGTCATTGTCAAGCTCTTACCCTCAAAACCCCGTAGCCATAAGCTGCGGGGTTTTGTCTTTTTTTTTTATGAATAACTTAGTGCTCAGGTACTCATCGCAATCATGTAAGATTCCTTATAAGCCTAAGTTGAGTATTTAATTACCAGCGCATCAATTAAGGAGCGTTTCAAATGTCAGACGAAAACACACCAGAATCAAGAAAGCCCATTGATTTGCGGACGCTCACCCATGTTGCATATGCATTATTTGCGATTGGTCTTTTGAGCGGTGGTGTATTTGGTGTGGCAACAGTCGCAGCAATCGTTCTGCTCTATGTCAAACGACCTGATGCAGCAGGGACTTTATATGCTGCGCACTTTGACTGGCTCATGCAGACTTTTTGGTGGGGTCTGTTGGCCTTGGTCATTAGCGGCATCGCCACTTATATTTATATTGGTTGGATTGGCGTATTCGCGACAGGAATTTGGATTTTGTATCGCTTGATAAAAGGTTGGCTTGCTTTGCTTGAGTTCAGCGCACCCAATTAATATTTAAGAGCACTTATAGAAAAAGGGCACTTTAAGAGTGCCCTTTTTTTCAGCGCTGCTTGAAATCAAACTTATTTCAAATGACCGCTAACAATCTTGGTCAATTCAAACATGGAAACTTGATCTTTGCCAAACAAGGGCTTGAGCTTCGCGTCCGCATTGATGTTGCGACGATTTGCAGGATCTTGCAAATCATGCTTTTTAATGTAATCCCAAATCTTTTTGGTCACTTCAGTACGTGGTACTGGCGTCGCACCAATCACAGCAGCCAACTCAGCGCTAGGCGTCAAAGCCTTCATAAAGGCAGCATTGGGTGTACGTGCTACTTTTTTTGCAGCAGGCTTTGCAGCGGCGGTTTTCTTAACAGCCACTTTTTTAACTGCGACCGTCTTTGCTGCTACTTTTTTGACAGCAACTTTTTTGACAGCAACTTTTTTGACAGCAACTTTCTTCGCGGCGGGTTTTTTTGCGGCTGGTTTAGCGGTGGCCATATGGGCTCTCCTAGTAGAACAATTAAATATGCACAATGGGCGCAGCATAACGCTTATAAGAGTGAAAGACAAAGAATTTATATAGATCGTAGCTAAATTGTCTCAATTACCTCAGATTTCATCAAGACAGGTAAACTCTTTAGATATTTTTATGCGCCAAAAGACTTTGTAAATTTTGGCTTTTTAACACTTAACTACTTATTTTTAATACAAAAGACAATGTATCCAAGATCCCCGCTAGCCGCAATTCAACAATTTCATCAAGAACTCGTGGCGGTCAGGCGTGATTTGCACGCACATCCGGAAATCGGTTTTCAAGAAATTCGTACTTCCGGCATTGTGGCGGGTGCGTTAACAGCCCTCGGTGTAGAGGTCCATAGAGGGATTGGTCAGACAGGTGTCGTTGGTGTCATCAAAGGCCAGCGGTCTGACTCAGGGAAAATGATTGGCTTAAGAGCTGATATGGATGCCTTGCCGATGAGCGAAGAGGGAAAAGCGGGATATTGCTCAACAGTGCCTGGAATGATGCATGCATGTGGACATGATGGGCACACAACAATTTTGTTGGGTGCGGCTAAATATTTAATGCAGAATCGAAATTTCAATGGAACTGCAATTTTGATTTTTCAACCCGCCGAGGAAGGATTGGGTGGTGCAAAAGCCATGGTCGACGATGGTTTGTTTGAACGTTTTCCCTGCGACGCAATTTATGCACTTCACAATTGGCCGGCATTGCCAGCTGGCGTGATTGGCATCAATCCAGGCCCGATGATGGCAGCGAGTGACAAGTTTGAAATCACAATTCAGGGTAGGGGTGGACATGGCGCCCATCCATATCAGACGATCGATCCCATTGTCGTGGCGGCCAATATGGTGACGTCTTTACAAACGATTGTTTCTAGAAATGTTCATCCGCTTGAAGCAGCTGTTTTATCCTTTGGCCACATTCATGCGGGAAATGCGTCAGCTGCAAGTGTGATTCCTGGACAAGCGAAGCTCGTGGGAACAGTGAGAACCTTTAGCGATACAGTTCAAGAGGTTGTTGAAACACGTATGCGTGCAATGATTCAGTCGGTTGCTGAAGCATTTGGTGCCACGGCAGAATTTACATATCTGAGAAACTATCCTGCAACGGTCAATACGGCGAGCAATGCCAACTTTGTGGCGGATGTCGCAACCGAGCTTTTTGGTGCGGATCGTGTGGTGCGCGATCTGACACCTTCGATGGGGTCAGAGGACTTTTCATTCATGTTGAAAAAGGTGCCTGGCGCTTACTTTAGGTTAGGTCAAGGCGGCGCCGAGGAAGGCAGATTTTTGCATAATCCAAAGTTTGATTTTAATGATGAAGTGATTCCGGTTGGCAGCGCAACATTTGCCGCACTGGTAGAAAGAGCGATGCCGTTATAAGTTCAAAAGACCAAGTACCAAGCATTCAGTATTCAGCACTTAGCACTTAGCACTTAGCACTCAGCACTCAGCGCAAATGAACAATCAATAAACAACAAACACTAAACACTCATTTAATGACTTAACACTAGGCAACGTAAATAGCATGACACAAACAACGCTGACGATTACACGACCAGACGACTGGCATTTACATTTGCGTGATGCCGAGGTGCTGCAAGCCGTGTTAGGTGATACCGCCAGGCAATTTGCGCGCGCAATCGTGATGCCAAACTTAAAGCCTCCCGTCACGACGGCAGCACTTGCTGTTGCTTACCGAACGCGTATTGAGCAAGCGCTCGCACTGATCGGTATGCCGGCCGGAAGCTTTCAACCGCTGATGACGTTGTATCTCACCGACAACACACAGCCTGCCGAGGCCATCCATGCATATGAGTCAGGAGCAGCGGTTGCATTTAAGCTCTATCCGGCAGGTGCAACGACAAACTCTGATGCTGGAGTCACGGACTTGTTGGCGCGTTGTAGTGGCGTGTTAGAGGCCATGCAGCGGATTGGTATGCCACTTCTTGTTCATGGCGAAGTCACCGATCCTTCGGTCGATGTCTTTGATCGCGAAGCTTTATTTATTGATCGGGTCATGATCCCATTGCGCCAATCATTTCCTGAACTCAAGGTTATGTTTGAACATATCACCACAAAGGAGGGTGTGGATTATGTGCGTGAGGCAGAGGGCCCCGTTGCGGCAACAATTACCGCACAACATCTCCTCTATAACCGCAATGCAATTTTTCAAGGTGGCGTGCGGCCTCATTATTATTGCCTGCCGATCTTAAAGCGTGAAGTACATCGCCGTGCGTTGGTAGATGCAGCGACCAGTGACAGCCCACGTTTCTTTTTGGGTACGGATAGTGCCCCGCACGCGAAGGGATTAAAAGAGCACGCGTGTGGCTGTGCAGGATGCTATACGGCACTCCATGCTATGGAGCTTTATGCGACGGCTTTTGATAGCGTCGGCAAAATCGACAAGCTTGAGGCTTTTGCCAGTTTTCGGGGCCCAGACTTTTATGGGTTACCAAGAAATACCGGAACAATGACGCTTGAGCGAGGCGACTTCATCATTCCGGCAGAGCTGGCGTTTGGCAAAGAAACGATTGTTCCTTTGGCTGCGGGTGAAACACTGAAATGGCGTGTGCGAACTTAGCGCTGTCAGGACTGCCGAGACTCGAGTGCTTCCCATCGTGCGAAGTGCTTGAGTAGAAGGGCATCGATCTCAGTCAGTCTTGCCTGAATTGTGGTGAGTTTGGTTGGATCTGTTTTATAGAGCTCGCTATTTCCCATTTCTGCAATGAGCGCTTCTTGTTCTTGTTCGAGCTTTTGTATGTCAAGCGGGAGCTGAACAAGCTCCTTTGCTTCCCAAGGCGTCAGTTTGACGGCACGGGGTTTGTTTGTGGCAATCTTTGAGGTGGCCGAATCCGTTGGCGACGAAGTATTAACCGTCGAGGCCTCGACGATTTTGTTGGTATCAATAGTTGAACTGGCCAAGGGTGCAACAGACTTTAACTGATTGATTGCAGACGGACCTTGCGTGGTCTTGTGCTGACGTTCCCAGTCCACAAATCCACCGACATAATCTTTCCATCTCCCATCCCCTTCGCTCGCGATTGTCTGTGTCACAACGTTGTCCAGGAAAGTGCGGTCGTGACTGACAAGTAAAACGGTTCCAGGATAGTCTTGTAAAAGTTCTTCTAGCAGCTCGAGTGTTTCAATATCGAGATCATTGGTGGGCTCGTCCAGTACCAAGATGTTTGCGGGACGTGCAAATAATCGTGCCAACAACAGTCGTGCGCGTTCACCGCCAGAAAGACTCTTAACGGGAGAGTGCGCGCGGGCAGGTGCAAACAAAAAGTCGCCTAGATAGCTCATCACATGTCTGCGGGTATTGCCAATTTCGATCCACTCGCTACCAGGATTGATCACATCTGCGAGTGTTGCGTTTTCATCCAATTGGCTACGCATTTGATCGAAATAGGCCACGCTTAAGTTTGTGCCGAGCTTAACTGTTCCGCTGTCGGGCGGCAGTGTGCCGAGGATGAGTTTGAGAAGCGTGGATTTGCCAGCGCCGTTTGGACCAATGAAACCGATGCGGTCGCCACGCATGATGGTAGTGGAGTAGTTGTTGACGACGCAGCGATCCCCAAAGGACTTACTGACATTTTCGAGTTCGGCAACGAGCTTGCCTGAGCGTTGACCTGAGTCAATCGCAAGTTGGACATTGCCTTGACGCTCGCGCCTGTCTGCGCGCTCGACGCGCAACTGTTCGAGTCTGCGCACGCGTCCTTCGTTGCGTGTCCGTCGCGCCTCGACGCCTTTGCGTATCCAGATTTCTTCTTGAGCCAAGAGTTTGTCAAAGCGAGCATTTTCAAGACGCTGAGATTCAAGCCACTGTGCTTTGCGTACTTGCCACTCCGAAAAATTACCAGGAAAACTCAGCAGCGCTCCACGATCAAGTTCGACGATGCGTGTAGCAATCGAGTCAAGAAAGCGTCGATCGTGCGTAATGACAATCGCGCTGCCTGGCCACTGTTTGAGTGTGGTCTCTAGCCATTGAATACCGTCTAGATCCAGATGGTTGGTGGGTTCGTCGAGCAAGAGTAGAGTAGGCTCGTTGGCGATTGCGCTGATGAGCGCAACGCGCTTGCGCATGCCTCCTGACAGTGTGCCGACAATGGCCTCAGGGGGGAGACCAAGCTTGTCGATCAATGCACGCACGCGCGATGCTTTATTCCAGTCCTCGCTATCGGGGTCATACTCACAAAACACGGCTTGCTCAATCGTCAGAGACTCGTCGAGCTGTGGTTCTTGTTCGACGGTGGCGACTTTGACATGTCCAGCAATGTTGATCGCGCCATCATCTGGTTGAGTGCGGCCGTCCAGCAGGCGTAGCAAGCTGGACTTTCCAGCACCGTTTCGTCCGATAAGACCTATGCGTTCGTGCGAATGGATAGCAAGGTCGGCGCCATCTAAAAGGGGATGGTGTCCATAAGCGAGGTGAACGGCGTTTAAGGTGATGAGAGCTTGACTGGACATGTTTGAAGCAACTAGATTAAGAGTGTGAGTTCGCTATTGTCGCAGGAGTTGCTCATGCCCGTATGGCCTTACAATGGATAGGCAAGACAGATTGGGCAATCGCGGTGCTTCGTGCATCGAGGAAGGTCCGGACTCCATAGGGCAGGATAACGGTTAACGACCGTCCGGCGCGCCGCGCGCAAGCGTGAGGGCGACGAGGACTAGGGCCACAGAGACGAGTCTGCAATGAGGGTGCGCTGCAAAGCGCACACCGCCACGGCGTTGCCGTGGTGTTGGATTCGCTTGTCGAATCTGGCATTGCAGGGTGAAACGCGGCAACCTCTATCCGGAGCAACACCAAATAGGCATGCGCGTGGTTTCGATCACGACGGGCGGCTCCGTCCAAGTATGCGGGTAGGTGGCTAGAGCATTTCAGCAATGAAATGCCCAGAGGAATGATTGCTAACCCATGAAAGTGGGTTTACAGAATCCGGCCTATAGATCTGTCTTGCACTTCTTAATCATCCTCTGCAGTTCTTCCCCCACCCATCAAATAGTCTAATTGGCGCGCACTAGGGTTATCCCTGACTTAAGTGTTGATATTCAACATTTACTAGATCTTCCAATCGCATGATTTATTTGATTATTTTGTTTTTGTAAGGTGTGTGGAAACCTCTCTAAGTCCTTGTTGCCATTGAAAAAAATCGTATTTTCGGCTTGACCGGATTTAATCCATCGCTTAGAGTGGTGAAAAGTGCATATTTGTGCAACTAAGTGGGGTAAAGCGGTGTTTCAAGGTAGCAGTGCGCTCACGCTGGATGCTAAAGGTCGGATTAACGTTCCGACCCGGCATCGCGACGCTCTCTTGGAGCATGCGCAAGGCTGCCTGACGATTACAAGACACCCAGATGGTTGTTTGCTGGTCTACCCCCGTCCAGAGTGGGAGCAAAAGCGCGAACAGATCGCCGCGTTTCCAATGCAGGCGCGCGCGTTGCAGAGATTGCTGTTGGGAAATGCGCAAGATGTCGAAATCGATGGTTCGGGCCGAGTGCTCGTTGCACCAGAGCTCAGACTTGCTGCGGGTATGTCACGCGATCTGATGTTGTTAGGTATGGGTGCGCACTTTGAGTTATGGGATGCCGCTGCATTGATGCGCCGAGAGGCTGCAGATTTGTCGCTAGGCATGGGAGATGTCTTAAATCAATTTTCGTTTTAGTTCGTGACTGTGTTTAGCCATCGGCCCGTCATGCTCGAGCCGACAGTCGAGGCCTTGGTGGCGCCAGCTTACGGCAAGCGCGCCACCCGGACTTCGGCAAACATAGATACTCAGACAGCGCGTTTGTCTGGAGTCTTTGTAGATGCAACCTTTGGGCGTGGCGGCCATTCACGATTATTGCTGGAAAAGTTAAATCCAGATGCGAGGTTGTTTGTTTTTGATAAGGATCCGCAGGCGATTGAGGTTGCGCAGGCATTGGCGCATACCGATCAACGGGTCAAAGTGATACATGAGGGTTTTGGGGACATGCTGAGTGCTTTATCAGCATTTGGAGTTCAGGCAGTAGATGGGGTGATGTTGGATCTGGGAGTTTCTTCTCCTCAGATTGATGATGCCGCAAGAGGTTTTTCTTTTATGCGTGAAGGTCCGCTCGATATGCGAATGGACACAACGCGTGGTGAGACAGTGGCGCAATGGTTGGCGCTGGCAAGTATTGATGAGATGCGGGAGGTCATAGTTCGATATGGCGAAGAACGGTTTGCTTTTCAGATTGCAAAGGCGATTGCTATTCGCCGCGCAACAAGTCCGCTGCTTACCACGCTCGACCTCGCCGAGCTCGTGTCAAGCACCGTTCGCACGCGCGAAAAGAGCCAGCATCCGGCTACACGCACCTTTCAGGCTTTACGGATTTACATCAATCGTGAGCTCGAAGAGCTCGAGAGCGCCCTCCAGGCAGCTTTAACGTTATTAAACACAGGCGGACGTATGGCCGTGATTAGCTTCCATTCATTGGAAGATCGCGTCGTCAAGCAGTTCATTACCGCAGCATCCAAACCGGAAGCTGCGTATGCCCGCCTCCCTCTTCGCGAAAGCGAAATGCCTCAGCCTGTTTTGTTAGCGTTGGCTCGCGTACTTCCAACAGATAGCGAAATCAGCGAAAATCCAAGATCGCGATCCGCCGTGCTGCGTGTTGCTGAGCGCACCATTACAGCATTGCCAGTTACAGGTGCCGCTTCTTATTCGCCGACTTCTGTTGTGCCCACCTCTCGACACAAAAAAGGTGGGCATTGATGGGGCGAGTATGTATTCTTGTCGCAATGGTTTTGATGATGTCGGCGCTCTCGCTGGTGACTGCGCGTTATCAGGCGCGGCAGCTTTACGATCAGCTTGACCGCTACAAGGATAGCTCTCACGTACTAGAAATTGAGTGGAGGCGACTGCAGCTGGATCGTGCGGCTGAGTCTAGCAATTCAAAAGTAGATCGACTTGCCCGCGACGAGCTCAAAATGACGGCTATCGTGCCAGAGCGTACGGTCTTTGTCAGTCAGCCTGCGCAACAGAACGCGGATCAAGCAAGTGGGCGAGGAGGGGCGCGATGAAGAGGATGCCTTTCTTTAAAAATCCGATGCTCCAAATGAGCTACCCAATGTGGCGTGGACGCTTGATTTTAATTCTGTTTGGAATGGGCTTTATTGCGCTGGCAGCACGCGCTATTTACTTACAAGGCATCACGACAGAATTTCTGCAGCAACAAGGTGAGAAGCGCTACGAGCAAACGCTGACCTTGCATGCCAGCCGCGGCAAGATTCTTGATCGGCACGGCATCGTGTTGGCGGCCAGCATTCCGGCAAATGCGATTGCCTTTCAGCCCAAGCAGCACCGCGCGACCTCTGCAGCCAAGATGCAAAGTCTTGCAGATCTACTTGAAATGCCACTTGCTGAGCTCAAGAAAAGAATCGCAGACGAGAAACGCAACTTTATCTATCTGAAGCGCCAGGTGCCTATTGAGATTGCCAAGAAAATTGATGATTTACGTATTTCAGGCATCAGCTTGCACCCTGATAACCGTCGCTTTTATCCGGAAGGCGAGGTAACGGGCAATATCGTGGGTCTTAATAATCTCGACGATAAGGGCCAAGAGGGCGTTGAGCTCGCGTTTAATGACCAGCTCGCTGGGCGCGCAGGAAGTCGTCGCGTCATGAAAGACAGAATGGGCCGCAATATTGATGATGTGCGCGAAATTGATTCGCCTGAAGACGGACGTGATATTAAGTTGTCGATTGATACGCGCATCCAGTATCAGGTTTACCGGGCACTGCAAGAGGCGATGGTCAATAGCAAGGCGAAGGCCGCCGCAGCCGTTGTGATTGACGTCCAAACGGGTGAGATTCTGGCGCTCGGAAATATGCCGACCTATGACCCGAACAAGCGAGAGTCCTTTAGAAGTGGCAACATGCGTAATCAAGCGCTCACGGATTCATTTGAGCCAGGTTCGATCATGAAACCGTTCACGGTTGCGCTGGCCTTAGAGCTCAATCGTATTTCGCCCACTACGCAATTCAATACAGGTGGCGGTAAGCTTCAATATCAAGGCTCAACGATTAGTGACGTCAAGGGTAATGGCGTATTGGATACTAGTGGTGTGTTGATCAAGTCGAGCAACATCGGGATGACAATGATTTCGGAAAAGCTTGAGTCTCGCGAAATGTGGGCGCGCTTTAATGAATTAGGATTGGGTCAAATACCCATACCACAGACCGTATTTCCTGGAGCGGTAGCAGGGCGACTCAGACCGTGGGAAAGATGGCGTCTCATTGAAAAAGCCACCATGTCTTATGGCTATGGAATGTCCGTCTCCTTGTTGCAGATCGGACGCGCTTACACTGCGTTTGCTCGCGATGGTGATATGGTGGGATTGACGCTCATTAAGCGTGATCAACCTTTGGCAACAACACGTATTTACACCCCAGAAGTTGCCAAAAGAGTACGTTCAATGCTTGAGGCAGCTGCAGGCCCCGACGGCTCCAAAGCCGCCGCGGTAAAAGGATACCGAGTAGCAGGAAAGAGCGGTACCGCTCGCAAGATTGTTGACAAGCGCTACAGCACTAGTCGGTATCGTGGATCCTTTGTGGGTTTTGCACCGGTATCTAATCCGCGTATTGTGGTGGCCGTCACGATTGACGAGCCTAGCTCGGGCGTCTATTACGGTGGTTTAGTTGCCGCGCCAGTGTTTTCTTCAATCGTGGGTAGCACGCTCAGAATAATGGGTGTGCAGCCCGATGCTCCTTTCACCTCAACTGTCGTGTCGACAGGTCTGGGAGGCGCAAGATGACGCGTTCAGTATTCATCGATGATTGCACTTCCAGCGACAATTTGATTGCGCTGATGCGTCAAACGGTTGAATGTGGCGCGCATTGGTGTTCGGATTCACGCCTGTTGTCGCGCGGTGATGTGTTTGTCGCCTATCCAGGCAAACAAAGTGATGGGCGAGATTTTATTGAGGCAGCAATTGCGAAGGGTGCAGCCGCAGTCCTGATGCATGTTGAGTCGCAAGAGCGTTGGCAGACGACTGATGAGGGGGTGCAAGTTTTTGCGGTGCTAAAGCTTAAGGAGCGTTTGGGTGCGCTGGCAGATCTCTGGTATGACAGACCTTCAGCAAGCTTAACGGTTGTGGCCGTGACAGGTACGAACGGGAAAACGAGTTGCGTAGACTGGTTTTCACAGGCGCTTAGAAATGATGGTCAGAAAGTGGGCATCATCGGAACGCTAGGCGTGACGTTTCCTGATGGACGGCTTGAGTCGGGTCAGCTCACCACGCCTGATGTCATTTCAGTCCATAAAATAATGGCTCTCCTGCGTGAGGCGGGTGCAACACACATTGCGATGGAGGCTTCGTCAATCGGGCTCGATCAGGGACGCTTGGATGGTGTGCGGATTGACATCGCAGGCTTTACCAATCTGTCGCGTGATCATCTTGATTATCATCAGACCATGCAGTCGTATGAGGCAGCTAAGAGCAAGCTATTTTCTTGGCCTGGCTTGAGATATGCCATCTTGAATCTGGACGATCCTGTTGGCGAAAGTCTGACACGTAGCGTATTGTGTCAGTCGCTGACTTATAGCATCACCAAACAAGTAGATCGTGCAACGCTGACTGCGAGCGAAGTGCAGACCGAAGCGACTGGGACGAGATTTTTTATACAAACCCAAAACGAGAACGCTCAGGTGCACAGTCATGCGCTTGGACTTCACAATGTTTCTAATATGTTGTGTGTTTCGGGAATGTTGAAGGCATTAGGCTGGTCTTTAGAAAAAATCAGCCAAGCGATCGCACAGCTCGTGCCTGTGGACGGTCGACTTGAGCGCGTGTCCTCTATTGTCCATGACACGCCTGTCCCAATGGTCGTCGTAGACTATGCACACACGCCAGATGCGCTCGAGCGCGTGCTGAGAACCTTGCGCCCCATTGCACAGTCGCGGCAAGGAAAGCTTTGGTGCGTGTTTGGTTGCGGTGGCAATCGGGATGCAGGAAAGCGTCCAATCATGGGCGCAGTCGCGCATCGGCTCGTTGATCAGGTGATTGTGACCAGCGATAATCCGCGTCATGAAGATCCGGACTCAATTTTGTCAGCGATCGTTGCCGATATTTCTGGTCAAGTCGCTCAGGTCAACATCACCAGAGATCGGGCTCAGGCTATTCTTCAGGCGGTGCTTGGTGCGAATGCAGCAGACGTGATTTTAATTGCAGGCAAAGGTCATGAGACTTATCAAGAGATCTCTGGCGTGCGTAAAGATTTTGATGACAGACAATGGGCGCGCGCGGCATTTTTGTTGAGGCAAGGGCGTCCGATACAGACAGACTCGCGCAAACTCGATGCAGCTGCGGTATTTGTCGCCTTGCGTGGAGAAAATTTTGACGGCCATGCATATCTCAATCAAGTCGCTCAAGCCGGTGCTGTCGCCGCCATCGTAGAAAAAGCTGATCCTTCAGTGACGCTACCTCAGATTGCGTTAGGTGATACGCGTGCTGCGCTACTTGTGCTTAGTCATGCGTGGAGACAGCAGTTTTCCATTCCACTCATTGCCGTCACAGGCAGTAATGGAAAGACGACGACCAAGGAAATGATTGCCGCTATTTTGGCTGCCTGGTTTGGCGCTGAATATCGCTTGGCCACGCTAGGGAATTTAAATAATGAGTTGGGAGTGCCTCTGACATTGCTGCGCATGCGTCAATCTCACCAAGCTGCCGTGATTGAGCTTGGGATGAATCATCCCGGGGAGATTGAGGTGCTCGCAGGGCTTGTCGAGCCGACAGTGGCGCTCGTCAATAATGCGCAGCGAGAGCATCAAGAATTTATGGAAAGTGTTGAGGCGGTCGCGCGAGAAAATGCGGCGGTCTTTAGTGCGTTACGTCCAGAAGGCATCAAAGTATTTCCTGTAGACGAAGAATTTTCCAATCTCTGGAAGAATCTTGCTGCGGAGCACGCTGCCTTATGCTTTGGCATGACCTCTTACGCAGATGTGTGGCCAAGTCATATGGTGGCGGATGCGCTTGGGTCCACATTCACCCTTAACCTTCCAAGTGGTGCGTGCAAAATTTCCTTGCCAGTTCCTGGCGTGCACAACATTAGAAATGCTCTGGCCGCCGCGGCATGTGCGCATGCTATAGGTGCGCCGTTGCAGGCGATCGTTGATGGACTTGGCGAATTTCAGGCGGTGTCGGGGCGGATGCAAACGCATCGCCTTTCTGAGGCACGAGTCTTGATAGACGATACCTATAACGCCAATCCTGACTCAGTGCGTGCCGCGATTGATGTTTTAGCGAGTTTGCCTGGTCCCCGTGCTTTGGTGTTAGGAGATATGGGTGAGGTGGGGGATCATGGCCCCGAGATGCATCGTGAGGTTGGGGCCTATGCACGAGAGCGAGGTATTCATTATTTGCTGACGCTCGGTGATGCCACACGTCAGAGTGCTAGCGCTTTTGGTGCGCAAGCATTGATGGGCGATTCTGTCGAGCAAGTTTGCGAAATACTACAAACCCTTCCCGTGGGGAGTGTGCTGATCAAGGGCTCTCGGTTTATGCGCATGGAGCGCATCGTAAAAGACTATCTAAAAACAACAAGGGTCAATCCCGAGGATGTGGTGAAGCATGCTGTATGAACTGTTCGGCTGGATTGCAGAAAACCACATGCGCAGCTTTGCGGTGTTCGAGTACATCACCTTACGTGCTGTGCTAGCGTGCGCCACATCACTCTTGATCGGCTTGGTCGCAGGTCCTTATGTCATTCGTCGCTTGACAGCCCTCAAGATTGGTCAGGCAGTGCGCAGTTATGGTCCGCAGACACATTTAGTTAAAACGGGCACACCAACCATGGGCGGTGCTTTGATTTTAATTTCGATTGGTGTGAGCACCTTATTGTGGGCAGACTGGGCGAACCGATTCGTTTGGGTGGTGTTGCTAGTGACCTTCGGTTTTGGATGGATTGGTTGGGTAGATGACTACAAAAAAGTTGTCCATCGTGATCCGGAAGGTATGCCCGCACGTCAAAAGTTTTTTTGGCAAGCTCTTATAGGTCTTGTGGCAGCAGTGTATTTAACCTTTGCAGTTTCAGCACCTGCAACTGGAAATATCTGGCCCTTGATGCGTGACTGGGTCATGAGCGGCTTCATCTTGGACCTCCCGACGCGTACGGACTTGATGGTACCTTTTTTTAAAACCATCACTTATCCAATGGGTGTGCTTGGATTTGTCGCGCTCAGTTGGTTTGTGATCGTCGGGACGAGTAATGCTGTCAATTTGACGGACGGCTTGGATGGTTTGGCAATAATGCCAACTGTCATGGTGGGCTCTGCCCTCGGCGTTTTTGCTTATGTAGTGGGTCGAGTCGATTATTCAAAATATCTTTTATTTCCTTATGTGCCAGGCGCTGGAGAGTTGATGGTGCTTTGCGCCGCGCTGGCTGGTGCAGGACTTGCTTTCCTTTGGTTTAACGCGCATCCCGCAGAAGTCTTTATGGGTGATGTCGGTGCGCTCGCCTTAGGTGGGATGCTCGGGACGATTGCGATCATTGTTCGCCAAGAAATTGTTCTCTTCATTATGGGCGGCGTATTTGTTGCGGAAACTCTCTCAGTCATGATTCAAGTATTTTGGTTCAAGTACACAAAGCGTAAATATGGTGAGGGTAGGCGCGTGCTGCGCATGGCACCACTGCATCATCATTTTGAAGTGGGTGGCTGGAAAGAAACTCAGGTTGTTATTAGATTTTGGATCATCAGCATGATGCTGGTGTTGATTGGTTTGTCTTCATTAAAGATTCGATGAGCGAAGCGACCTCCGCCTCTGGTTTTCCTGCACGGGTCCTTATTTTGGGACTCGGTGAGACAGGTATTGCTGCTGCACGCTGGTGCGCACGCAATGGCGCACAGGTGCGTGTCGCAGATACCCGTGCGCATCCTGGCGGATTAGAGGCGTTGCAGTCCGAGCTTGAGTCTTCACGCGTTGAGTGGCATCTGGGTTGCGACGTATTTGCTGAGTCACTTCTCGATGACGTGGATCAACTTGTCTTGAGTCCTGGGTTAGCTCCCGGTATGTCGCCTGTGCGTGAGCTGTTGGATACGGCAAAGTCTCGTCACGTTGAGATCATCGGCGAGATTGAACTGTTTGCTCGCGCGCTTCGCGAGTTAAAGTCTGCACAAAATTATGCGCCAAAAGTTCTTGGTGTGACCGGAACCAACGGTAAAACGACTGTTACGGCACTCACCCGTAGGATGTTGGACTCTGCCGGGTTGCGTGTGCAAGCCGCTGGCAATATCAGTCCTGCTGCTTTGCACGCACTCATGGAAGCCTTGGATCAGAATGCACTGCCAGATGTATGGGTACTTGAACTTTCCAGTTTTCAGCTTGAGACGACAAGCAGCTTGGCGCTAACGGCTGCTACCGTATTGAATCTGACCCAAGATCATCTGGACTGGCATGTCACGATGCAAAACTATAGCGATGCCAAAGCGCGGATTTTTACGATGGCAGAGCAAGTCATTGTCAACCGTGATGATGCAAACGTGCTGGCGCTTATTGAGACTCAGCATGCGATGCATTGTCGTAGTTTTGGTCGAGATACGCCGATGTTGACCGGCGATCTTGGTATCGAAATCAGCCATGATGTGATGTGGTTGTGTTCTTCTGAAGCGACAGAGTTTGACGATGACGTGCCAGCGCCTGTTCGTCGCAAAAAAAATGCGCCGCCACCGGAGCGACAAGCAGGGCGAAACATGCGCTTAATGCCGGCTGATGCTCTAGGTATCAAAGGCTTGCATAACGCATTGAATACGCAGGCAGCCTTGTTGCTGGGACGTGCATGTGGTGTGAAGTGGGCACCCATGCTGCGCGCGGCAGGTGAGTACACAGGTGAACCACATCGGATGGAATTTGTACGAAGCGTGCGCGGCATTGATTTTTTTAATGACAGCAAGGGCACAAACGTTGGCGCAACTGCTGCAGGGCTCGAAGGCTTAGGCAAAAGAATCGTGCTAATCGCAGGCGGTGTGGGAAAAGGGCAAGATTTCGAGCCTCTCGTTTCGGTGCTAAAGCGTCATGTCTCAGCAGTGATCTTGATTGGACAGGATGCGACGTTGATGGCGCAGGTGTTCGCACCTTCTGAGGTGCCAGCTGTTTTCGCCAACGATATGAAAGAGGCACTTTTGCAGGCATTTAAACACGCACAAGAGGGCGATGCTATCGTGCTGTCTCCAGCGTGCGCCAGTTTTGATATGTTTCAAAACTACCCGCATCGCGGCCAAGTATTTGTCAACGAAGTGACAGAGCTTGCCTTAGAGCAGGGAGACGTGGCATGAGCTTGTTTGCTGAATTGACGGGCAGTGTCAACGCTGTGTCGCCCAACCGTACGATGATGCGTAATTACGACTTGCCCTTGGTGGTCGCGACAAGCATCTTGGTAGGTCTGGGTATTTTGATGGTGTACTCGGCTGCTATTGCGCTAGTAGATGGTCCCCGGGCAGGCGGCTACGGACGTTATTCGTATGTCCTCAGGCAGTCAGCCTTTGTGGCAATTGGCATGTTCATTTCTGCGATGGTATTAACAGTGCCGATGAATGCTTGGCGCAAAATGACGATTGGTTTATTTTGTTTTGCTACCTTGCTATTAGTGCTCGTACTCATTCCTGGTGTGGGTAGAAAGGTCAATAATGCGATGCGATGGATTCCAATTGGTCCCATCACTTTTCAACCTTCTGAACTCATGAAGTTTGCGGTGATCCTGTTCACAGCAGATTACGCCCTACGTAAAAAACAATATCTTCAAAGCCTCTTGCGTGGATTTTTACCGATTGCTGTGATTTTAGGTGTTGTGGCGCTTTTGTTACTCAAAGAGCCAGATCTTGGCGCGCTCATTGTGGTTGCGGCGATCTGCATGGGTATTTTGTTCTTGGGTGGGGTCAACGCACGAATCTTCTCGGCCTTAGCCGGAATTTTGTTTATCGGTTTTTCTTCGATTATCTGGTTGTCTCCCTGGCGGCGCGAACGGTTGTTTGCCTATTTAAATCCTTGGGATCCTGATTATGCCCAGTCGACCGCTTACCAATTGACACATTCGCTGATGGCGGTTGGGCGGGGGGAGTGGACCGGTGTTGGATTAGGCGGCAGTGTCGAGAAACTGCATTACTTACCTGAAGCGCACACCGATTTCATTGTCGCAGTTATTGGTGAGGAGCTTGGTTTTGTCGGCATCATGCTGGTGATCGTGTTGTTTGCGATTGTTGTCCAGCGCTGCTTTGAAATTGGTCGACAAGCGATTGCGATGGAGCGCGTATTTGGAGGGCTAGTTGCGCAAGGGGTCGGAATTTGGTTTGGCGTACAGTCCTTTATCAATATGGGTGTGGTGCTGGGCTTGCTGCCAACAAAGGGCCTTACGTTGCCGATGGTGAGCTACGGCGGTTCTGGTTTATTGATGAATTTAATCGCGGTCACAGTCGTGTTGCGCGTGGATTTTGAAAACAGAAATTTAATGAGAGGTGTGCGCCCATGACCGTGACCTCCCCAACGATTTTGATTATGGCTGGCGGAACTGGCGGACACATCATGCCCGGTCTTGCTGTTGCCGATGTCTTGCGCGCGCGAGGATGGCAAGTGTTTTGGTTGGGAAATCCCGACAAAATGGAAGGACAGATTGTGCCTGCACGGGGCTATGCACTTGCGTCTCTTCGCTTCGCTGGACTGCGTGGCCGGGGTATGCGCGCCAAAATAGTGGCACCATTCTTATTGATGCGTGCATTATGGCAGGCTTGGAGGCATTTTTCGACGATTCGACCTCATGTGGTCTTAGGCATGGGCGGTTATGTATCTTTTCCTGGAGGCGTCGTGAGTGCTTTGCGCGCCCGACCATTAGTGCTCCACGAGCAAAATGCAATTGCTGGCATGGCGAATAAAGCGTTAGCGCGGATTTCCACAAGAGTATTAGCTGGATTTCCAGGGGCATTAAAGGGTGCAGAGGTAGTGGGTAATCCAGTCCGTCAAGATGTTGTGGCGTTAGACGAGCCATTGCAGCGCTATGCAGAGCGGTCAGGACCGCTGCGTGTCTTGGTCGTGGGCGGAAGCCTCGGTGCGACAGCGCTCAACAGTATCCTTCCCGCAGCATTGGCGCAGATGACAGAGGCGCAGCGCCCTGAAGTGCTCCATCAGTCTGGCGGGCAACACCTTGATACGCTTAGGGCGTCATATCAGCTAGCGGGTGTTCGTGCGGACTGTGTCGCTTTTATCGACAATATGGCGCAGGCGCTGGGGCAGGCTGATTTGCTTATTTGCAGAGCAGGCGCCATGACGGTTGCCGAAGTCGCAGCGGCAGGTGTCGCTGCATTGTTTGTACCGTATCCCCACGCTGTGGATGATCACCAAACAGCCAATGCAAAATTTTTAAGTCTGGATGGGTCCGCATGGCTGATGCAGCAAGAGAGTCTGCGCGCAACTGAATTAGCGTTGTGGTTGTCATTGCGCACACGTGAGGACTGCGCTGAAGTTGCACAACGCGCGCGCAGGCATGCTCGCCCTTTGGCGGCTCAGCGCATCGCGAATATTTGCGAAGAGTTAGTCGGAGCAGTGAAATGAAGCATCGAATCGAACATATACACTTTGTAGGTATCGGTGGCTCTGGCATGAGTGGTATTGCAGAGGTGCTGTTAAATCTTGGCTATCGTATTTCGGGTTCTGATTTATCTCAGTCTGCGGTTACGCAGCGGCTTGCCGCATTGGGTGCCACGATTTCGATCGGTCACCAAGCTGAGCACGTCAAGGGTGCAGATGCAATTGTGACGTCGACCGCCGTTGCAAACAGCAATCCCGAAGTGATTGCAGCGCGCGAAGCACGTATCCCTGTTGTCCCGCGTGCGGTCATGCTTGCAGAATTGATGCGCTTAAAGCGTGGCATCGCAGTGGCCGGTACGCATGGAAAAACGACGACGACTAGCTTGGTAGCAAGTGTGCTCGCGGCAGGTGGGTTAGATCCCACCTTTGTGATTGGAGGTCGGCTCAATTCTGCTGGAGCAAATGCTGGATTGGGACAGGGAGACTTTATCGTTGTTGAAGCCGATGAGTCTGATGCTTCATTTTTAAGTCTATTACCTGTCATGGCGATCATCACAAATATTGATGCTGATCATATGGATACCTACGGCCATGACGTGGCGAAGCTCAAAAGTGCTTTTGTCGAGTTCACCCAGCGATTACCATTTTACGGCAGCGCGATTGTCTGCTCCGACGATGCGAATGTTCGCGAAATTTTGCCATTTGTTTCGAGGCCAGTCACAACGTATGGCGTCAATAAGGATGCAAACGTGCGAGCGATAAATGTTCGCGCAGTGGGCACAAGAATGTTGTTTGATGTTGAACGTCAAACACGTCAAGGCGCCTTGCCTAAGATCTCTGTCAAATTGAGCTTACCAGGTTTGCACAACGTCCTCAATGCCTTGGCAGCGATTTCGGTGGCAACAGAGCTCGGTGTTGAAGATGTTGCGATCGTCCAAGCTTTGGCTGGTTTTGGCGGCGTGGGCAGGAGGTTTACACAAGTGGGCGACTTTGAGGCCCAACGTGGTGGGGTTTTTAGCGTGATTGATGATTATGGTCATCACCCTGTTGAAATGGCGGCCACTCTTGCTGCTGCACGAGGCGCTTGGCCCGAGAGACGGATCGTTCTGGCTTTTCAACCGCATCGATACACGCGCACCAGAGATTGTTTTGAGGACTTCGTAAAAGTGCTGGGTTCGGCAGATGCTGTCTTGTTGACAGAGGTGTATGCGGCCGGTGAGCCTGCCCTGGTTGCTGCCGATGGACGTGCGTTGGCACGCGGAGTGCGTGTTGCGGGCAAAGTCGAGCCGATCTTTATCGAGAACGTCGCGGAAATGCCTGAGGCGATTAGACGGTTTGCTCAGGCTGGCGATGTCGTGATTGTGATGGGGGCGGGCTCAATCAGCAAGGTTCCTGAGCAGCTAGGGAGTGCACGATGAGCACATATGATTTTGGAAAGGTTGGCGTACTGTACGGCGGCAAATCTGCTGAGCGCGAAGTTTCTTTGATGTCTGGCAACGGTGTGCATGCTGCGCTGCTGAGCCAAGGCGTTGATGCGCACCTGTTTGATACGGGCGAGCGTAGTTTGTCTGAACTGGCTCAACAGGGATTCGACAGAGTTTTTATCGCACTTCACGGGAGATATGGCGAAGACGGCACATTGCAAGGGGCGTTGGAGCTATTGGGCATCCCCTATACGGGAAGCGGTCCTATGGCGTCTAGTCTCGCGATGGATAAAATCATGACCAAGCGAATCTGGCTGGAGGCAGGATTGCCCACGCCTGGCTATGTTGAGCTTGTGAATGAAAGCGCGGTGCCGTCGGCTGCCGCAACTCTTGGTTTGCCTTTGATAATGAAGCCGCCACATGAAGGCTCGACTCTGGGAGTCGTCAAGATCAGTGAGACCGCTGCATTGCTAGAGGGTTATCTTCATGCCTCGCGCTACGACGAGGTCGTACTCGCAGAACAATTTATCACTGGCCGAGAGTTGACGGTCGCGCTGCTTGGTCGAGGCAAAAGTGCGCGTGCTTTGCCGCTCGTTGAAATCGTGGCACCTGAGGGCAATTACGACTATCAAAACAAATATTTTTCAGACGATACTCAGTATCGCTGTCCTGCGCCCATTGCGCCTGCGCTGGCTCAACACATTGCTGAGCTCAGCGTTCAGGCCTATCGCGCGCTGGGTTGTGAGGGTTGGGGGCGGGCAGACGTGATTTTAGATGCACAGGATCGCCCCTGGCTCATAGAAATGAATACGTCGCCGGGTATGACGGGACACTCGCTGGTACCGATGGCGGCTAAAGCGGTTGGGATGGATTATCCCGAGTTATGTTTACATATCCTGAAAGAGGCGCGCTGCAAAGTCGGGCGTACCGGTCAGGATCAAGGATAAGCGGAGATATTTGTGTGGAACGAAGCCCGTACGATCAACCGACTTGCCAACACCCTCGCGGTGCTGGCGGTGCTGGCCATGTTGGCCGGGGGGATCTATTGGTTGATTCAACGGCCGCTGTTCAATTTGCAAGCGATCGAAATAGAGCCTGCACCCAACACGACACTCCAATATGTGACCCCAGCCAGTATTCAAAACGCGGTTTCCGGAAATTTAACAGGCAACTTTTTTACCATCAGCTTAGCCGAGGCACAGAGTGTGTTCGAAGAGACGCCTTGGGTGCGATCGGCCTCTGTCCGCCGTATTTGGCCCAACGCCATTCGCGTGACAATAGAAGAGCAGCAACCCTTTGCACTCTGGAACGACAGTCAGATGATCAATACTTGGGGTCAGGTATTTACAGCCAATCAAGGCGAGTTGGACGACGATGTGACCTTGCCACAATTCGAGGGTCCCGAGGGGCAAGAAAGCCTGGTCGTCAATCGCTATGCCGAACTCGCACGTTGGTTTGCACCCCTCGATGTCACAGTGCGCAAGCTCTCTTTGAGCGATCGTTTAGCTTGGCAGGTCACGTTATCAAACGGTATGACACTCGCGCTGGGTCGCGATCCGGGTGCCGATGCGCCGGATTCGCAGGGGGGCATACCAGGGGCACTTCCGTTTGCAGCACGGATTCAGCGTTTCGTTCAAGCCCTCCCACAAGCGACCCAAAAAATTGGCGATCGAACGCTGCTGCACGCCGATTTGCGCTATTCCAATGGCTTTGCATTAACCCTTGCAGCTCCACCCGAAAACCCTCAACTCAAAAAGAAACGATAACGCCATGACCCGTGACATCAAGGATCTGATCGTCGCCCTCGATATCGGTACCAGCAAAGTAGTTGCTGTCGTCGCCGAAATTTTGCCTGAGGGACGTTTTGAAGTGCTTGGCTTGGGCCAGCATGAGTCGCGAGGTATGCGCAAAGGGGTCGTTGTCAATATTGAGACAACGGTCAATTCAATTCAGCGCGCGCTTGAGGAAGCTGAGCTGATGGCAGACTGCAAGATCCGTGACGTTTACACAGGAATTGCTGGCAGCCATATTCGTAGTTTTAACTCCAGCGGCATGGTGGCAGTCAAAGATAAGGAAGTCACGGCGACTGACGTTGCCCGCGTGATTGAAACAGCTAAAGCTGTGAATATCCCCACTGATCAACAAGTCTTGCACGTGTTAACACAAGAGTTTATTGTGGACGGACAGGAAGATATTCGTGAGCCGATCGGGATGAGCGGCTTGAGACTTGAGGTCAAGGTTCATATCGTGACGGGTGCGGTGAGTGCGGCTCAAAATATAGTGAAGTGCGTGCGTCGCTGTGGATTAGAAGTCCAAGATTTGATTTTGCAGCCTTTGGCCTCGAGCTTAGCGTGCTTGACGGCAGATGAGAAAGAACTTGGGGTGGTGCTGATCGACATCGGAGGCGGCACGACAGATGTTGCAATTTACACGGGTGGTGCGATTCGACATACCGCGGTCTTGCCAATCGCAGGCGATCAAATCACCAGTGACATTGCAGCGATGTTGCGCACGCCTACACCGGATGCAGAGGATATTAAGTTGCGCTTTGGTGTGGCCAAGCAAGTGCTGGCCAGCCCTGATGAGGTCGTTGAAGTGCCGGGTCTAGGCGATCGCGGCCCCAGACAGGTTAAACGCCAAGCGCTCGGCGCAGTGATTGAGCCTCGCGTTGAAGAGTTGTTTGGCTTAGTCCAGCAAGTGATCCGCGAGTCAGGTTACGAAGATCTGTTGTCCTCAGGAGTCGTGTTAACCGGTGGGACATCAATGATGCCTGGCATGGTGGAGTTGGCCGAGGATGTTTTTTTAAAGCCCGTACGCGTGGCGGTACCTGATTACGATGGCAGTCTGGCGGACGTGATGCGAAGCCCAAGATTTTCAACGGTCATGGGCTTGCTGGGAGAGGCGCGTATGCAGCGCTTGCGTGGTCGTAAGTTTACGCAGCAGTCGGGAAGTTTCAGAGCTATTTTGGCACGAATGAAAGAATGGTTTATAAACTGAATTGATGTCTTTAGACATCAAGCAAGTCGATGCGCATTTTTGCAAAGCGGCTTGAGGTGGAGAGGTTTCAAGCCCGGTGCGGACACGGTCGGCACCGAGTTTGAAACGTTTTCTAAAAGTAGTTTAGGAATTTAGAAACGTTTGAAGTTTAAGACTTGAGGGAGTCAATCATGATGTTTGAAATGTTAGATAATGCAAATAAGGGTACCGTCATCAAAGTGGTCGGTGTCGGCGGAGCGGGCGGCAATGCCGTCTCGCATATGATTCGTTCTGGTGTTCAGGGCGTTGACTTCATTTGCTGCAATACTGACGCCCAAGCGTTGGCTGCGACCAATGCGCCTGTTCAGATTCGTCTGGGGCGCACCGGTTTAGGCGCCGGTGCCAAACCTGATCAAGGCCGTGCTGCTGCTGAGTTGGCGCGTGAAGAGATTCGTGCGGCACTCAGCGGCGCCAACATGGTCTTCATTACTGCAGGGATGGGCGGTGGCACGGGTACCGGCGCAGGTCCGGTGGTGGCTGAGGTGGCTAAGGAACTTGGTATTTTGACGGTCGGTGTCGTCACCAAGCCTTTTTCATTTGAGGGCGCCAAGCGCATGAAGATGTCAGAAGATGGCATCGGCGAACTGTCAAAGTATGTCCATTCGCTGATCGTTGTCCTAAACGAAAATTTGTATGAGTTGATGGATGAGGATGCTACGCAATCAGACTGCTTTAAGGCCGCTGACGATGTGTTGCATAACGCGTGTGCAGGGATTGCCGAGATCATCAATGTTGAGGGTAACGTCAACGTTGACTTTGAGGACGTCAAGACCATTATGGGCGAGCAGGGTCAGGCAATGTTGGGTACTGCGATGGCCTCAGGTCCGGACCGTGCCAAGGTTGCAGCTGAGCAAGCGGTTGCTTGTCCTTTGCTTGAAGGTGTCAATTTGAACGGTGCACGTGGTGTGTTGGTCAACATCACTGCTAGCAGTTCGCTCAAAATGAAAGAGACCCGTGCCATCATGGACCACATCAGCGGTTTTGCTTCGCCCGAGGCAACGGTGATTTTCGGTACTGCTTACGATGACACAATGGGCGATAACCTGCGTGTGACTGTTGTGGCAACCGGTTTGGGCCGTGCACAAAGTCGTCCAGTCTTGGTGTCTGAGCCGATTGAAATACAGCGCACAGGTACTGACAATATGCCTGTTGGCAATAGTCAGGATTTGGGCGTACCGTCTGTGTTGCGTAACCCACGCACGCAGGCAACTGCACAAGTACGTGCGCTTGAAACGGCTGGAATGGAGCATTACGACATTCCCGCTTTCTTACGTCGCCAGGCAGATTAAGCAGTCTTTAAGACGTCAAGGTCTCGTTCTGACGGGCTGCTTTTAGTCTGTTAATAGTCACGGTCGACTCCCTGTGCCGGAAACCTGTGGGTGGGTTTCTGGTTTCGCACCTGGATTTTCCCCAGTCCGGGTGCGTTGTCGTCTGTGAATGAGGCTGCAACCCTCACCAAAAACGGTACAATAGAGCTAGTTTTCAAGGAAGTAGACTAGAGATATGTTTCGTCAACGCACGCTTAAAAATCTTGTCAAAACAACCGGTGTCGGTTTGCATTCTGGCCGCCGTGTTGAGCTGACGCTGCGCCCTGCCGCACCTGACACAGGGATTGTCTTTCATCGGATTGATTTGCCCGAGGTCGTAGACATTCCTGCTCAAGCGTCGATGGTGAGAGACACGCGCATGGCCTCTGTGCTTGGAGAGGGCGCCGGCAGGGTATCAACAGTCGAGCACTTGATGTCTGCGCTCGCGGGTCTTGGCATTGATAATCTACATATCGACCTGACTGCCGAAGAAGTGCCAATCATGGACGGTAGCGCAGCGACCTTTATTTATCTGCTGCGCTCGGCTGGGATTGAAGAACAAAACGTCCCCAAGCAATTTTTACGTGTGCTCAAGACGATCGAGATCAGCGAGGGCGAGGGCGCTCAGGCTAAATGGGCCAGGTTAGAGCCTTATGACGGATTTGCGCTGGCCTTTTCCATCGATTTTCGTCATCCTGCGATTAACTCAACGTCAAATTTTGCTGAAATAGATTTTTCGACGCAGTCTTATGTCAAAGAAATCGCCCGTGCTCGCACGTTTGGTTTTGTTAATGAGGTCGAGGCTTTGCGCTCGATGGGTTTGGCGCGCGGTGGCAGTCTCGATAACGCCATCGTGATGGACGAGTATCGCGTGTTGAACACAGACGGTTTGCGTTATGACGACGAGTTCGTCAAGCACAAGATTCTCGACGCTGTGGGCGATTTGTATTTGATTGGTAAGCCGCTGGTTGCGCGATACGTTGCGTGTAAGTCAGGCCATGCGATCAATAATCAACTCGCTTTAAGCTTGTTGGCTCAAAAAGATGCCTGGGAAATTGTGACCTATGCGTCTCAGTCGGAGGCGCCTGCTGCGTTCAGGCAAGAGTGGAAGTTAGCGTAGGACTAGGATTCTCTCGAGGGCGCGGAGCCTTGATGATGTTTTAAAAGTTTACTGACTGCATCTGCCAGAGGGCCGGGTCTTAGTCCGGAACGCAAGTCCTCAAAAGCCTTGAGATCCGTTTGATCCAGTATGCGAGCCTCTCTGGGAGGTTTCACAACTTCGGGTAAACCGAGTCCCCCTTGTACTTTTAATTTAATTTCAACGATGTTCCAGCCCTCTTTTTGCATGTGAGCAGTCACCCGAGGGGCTAATTGACGGAACTTTGCAGCAAAAGCAGCACTCGAAACCATTAGAGTTAGAACTTGGCTATCGAGCTTGATGACTTCAAAAGCACTGCGCATATTTGCGGGCAAAGTAGTCACCAAAGCGTTTCGCATATTGAGATGCATTTGAGCCGTCGCCAGAACATTGGCAGATTGCGAGTCGTGACCCAGCCACCCAATTAAGTGGGTGCTGTCAGATTGCCCGGATGAGCGCGATCGGCGAATTGGGGGAGCGACCATAAGGAAAGGATTGTTTGATGAAGATAGTGATTATGCCTTCGCGGCAGGGGCAGTATGCACCCATCTCGATCAGTGTAAGCCGTCTGATCCTGATCTGCGGCCTTTTATTGGTCGGGGCCGTGATTGTGGGTGCTACATTGCAACGCTTGGCATGGAGCGCTCGTTTGGAGACTTTGCCAGCACAGCCCCTTAAACCTCTTGCGTCGTCCTCGGCGATCTCAGATGAGCAAGCCATGCGCTCACTCGCGACAAAAGTCGGCGAGCTTCAAGCCACGGTAGCGCGACTAGATGGGTTAGGACAGCGCGTGGCAAAGGTCGCGGGTCTGCCAGACCACGATGTCACGATCGTACCCGAGTCTCCCGAGGCAACCGTCGTACTGGATGATCTCTGGGTGCCTGCTTCTCAGTCTCGCGCAGTGCCGTTTTCACAGCTAGAGGGTGAACTAAACTGGTTACAAAAAAGCCTAACGCGTCAGGGTGATTACCTGTCGATGTTGGATCTTGCTGTGACCCAACAGGCCGCTAATGTGGCGCGCTTGCCGACTGCGATGCCCATCGAATCTTATCCATACTTGAGCTCCTCATATGGTTGGCGAAGAAATCCCTTTAACGGGCAGATGAGCATGCACGAGGGGCTTGATTTCAGCGCACCGCATGGCACGCCTATCCGCTCTGCTGCAGGCGGCGTGGTCAGAACGGTGACCGTTCACCAAGGCTATGGCAATATGGTTGAGATAGATCACGGTGAGGGGTTGATGACGCGCTATGCCCATGCTAAGGTCGTTTTGGTTAAAGAGGGTGAGGTTGTGACACGAGGTCAGTTGATTGCCCGAGTGGGATCAACAGGCCTGTCAACTGGGCCTCACCTGCATTTTGAGGTGAGAAAAGATGACAGGCCCCTAGATCCACGTGCTTTTTTAGCTGGTCAACCGATTGCAAACCCAGTTGTCGCGTCGCGACCTGTGACAGGGTCATCCTCGATTACATGGCAGCCACGCGTGCGTTAAACTCGAAGGCTTATTCGGCAGACCTTGCCCTAACATTTTCTTAGTCAGCCTCATGCCCTATGGTATGGGTCCGAACAGGTCCTATTCGCATGTTTTCATTGCTAAAAAAAATCTTCGGTAGCAGTAACGATCGCACACTCAAGCAACTGAGCAAGCAAATTGAGCAAATAAATACGCTCGAGCCTCAGATGCAGTCTTTGTCTGACGAGGCGTTGCGGGCAAAAACGGATAGTTTCCGAGAACGGATCAAGTCAGGCACGTCGCTTGAAGCTTTGCTGCCCGAGGCCTTTGCCGTTGTGCGCGAGGCAAGTGTGCGTGTGTTTGGTATGCGTCATTTTGATGTGCAGTTGATTGGTGGCATGGTTTTGCACAGCGGCAAAATTGCAGAGATGCGCACGGGAGAAGGTAAAACGCTGATGGCAACCTTGCCTGTCTACCTTAATGCGCTGACTGAACGCGGTGTGCATGTGGTGACGGTGAATGATTACCTCGCCCGACGCGATGCGGGTTGGATGGGGCGTCTTTACAATTTTCTTGGTTTGTCGGTGGGCGTCGTCGTGCCTCAACAAACCAACGAAGAAAAAATTGCTGCGTATCTTGCGGATATCACGTACGGTACAAACAACGAGTTCGGTTTTGATTATTTGCGTGACAACATGGAGCAACGTGCCGAAGATCGTCGCCAGCGATCCTTGGTGTTCGCAATTGTCGATGAGGTGGATTCAATTTTGATTGACGAGGCCAGAACGCCTCTAATCATCTCTGGTCAGGCCGAAGACCATACGGAAATGTATATCCGCGTCAACGTTGTCCCGGCAATGTTGCAACGCATGGCGACCGAGCCCAAGCCTCAAGAGCCAGAGCCCGAGGGACACTTTTGGGTTGACGAAAAAAATCATCAAGTCTATCTGTCTGAGTCAGGTCATGAGCGGGCTGAGGAAATTCTGACAGAGCTTGGTCTGCTGCCTGAAGGTCAGTCCTTGTACGAAGCGCGAAACATTACGCTGATGCATCACTTGATGGCGGCACTACGCGCACACAATTTGTTCCATCGCGATCAGCATTATGTGGTGCAAGAAGGCGAGGTCGTCATTGTTGATGAGTTCACAGGACGCCTGATGTCTGGACGCCGATGGTCTGATGGTTTGCATCAGGCTGTTGAGGCAAAGGAGGGTGCCCAGATCCAAAACGAAAATCAGACCATGGCGTCGATTACGTTTCAGAACTATTTCCGCATGTACGAAAAGCTTGGCGGGATGACGGGAACGGCGGATACCGAAGCGTATGAGTTCCAAGAAATTTACGGACTTCAGACGGTGATTGTTCCGACGAATCGTCCAATGGTTCGTGCCGACCAAAACGATCAAATTTTTAAAACGGCGACTGAAAAATTTAACGCAATCCTGTTAGATATTCGTGATTGTCAGGAACGTGGACAACCCGTGTTGGTGGGTACGACCAGTATCGAAAACTCGGAGCTTTTGTCTGGTTTGCTGGATAAAGCGGGTTTACGTCACGAAGTGCTCAACGCTAAACAACACGCGCGTGAGGCAGAAATTGTGGCCCAAGCGGGCAAGCCCGGTAACATCACGATCGCGACCAATATGGCCGGCCGTGGCACGGACATTGTGCTGGGCGGCAGTATTGAAAAGCTGATTGAAAACGTACGTGAAAACGAAGCGCTCAGCGAGGCGGATAAAACAGCTCAAATCGAGTCGATCCGAGCGCAGTGGTTGCCAGTGAACGAGCAGGTCAAAGCTGCGGGCGGATTACGCATCATTGGTACAGAACGTCATGAGTCACGGCGCATCGACAATCAGTTGCGTGGCCGCGCGGGTCGCCAAGGTGACCCGGGTTCATCGCGTTTCTATTTATCACTCGAAGATCCTTTAATGAGGATTTTTGCTGGCGATCGTGTGCGTGCCATTATGGATCGCCTTAAGTTGCCAGAGGGCGAACCTATCGAAGCGGGTATGGTGTCGCGTTCGATTGAAACCGCTCAGCGCAAGGTAGAGGGCCGTAACTTTGATGTGCGCAAGCAATTGCTTGAGTACGACGATGTGGCCAATGATCAGCGCAAAGTCCTTTACGCGCAGCGCAATGAGGTCCTCGAAGCGCAGTCCATTGCAGAAACCATCGACAACTTGCGGATCGGAACATTTAGCGATCTAGTGGCGAGACACGTTCCCGAAGGCTCTGTCGAAGAACAGTGGGATATCGATGCGCTGCAAATGGCGCTCGAAGCTGACTGGCAGATTACCTTGTCACTCAAGGATTTCATCCGCGAATCAAAGAGCCTTTCCGAAGAAGACATTCTCGAAAAAGTGCTTGAGGCGGCAGAGGCAGCCTACCAACTTAAAGTCACGACGGTTGGTGCGGAGTCTTGGGCGGGTTTTGAACGTTCGATCATGCTGCAAGTCATTGACACACAGTGGAGAGAGCATTTGTCGGCGTTGGATCACTTGCGTCAGGGCATTCATTTGCGTGGTTATGCACAAAAGAACCCAAAGCAAGAGTTCAAGCGCGAGGCGTTTGAGTTGTTTTCCAGCATGCTCGATCGCGTGCGTGATGATGTCGTGCGTGTGCTCATGACGGTACGCATTCAGACACAAGAAGAAATCGAGCAAGCTGAGCTCGAAGCAGCGCGTGCGGTTCAAATGAGTAGTGTGCAATATCAACATACAGATTTTGATGAGGCGCCTGCTGTCAATAGTCAGACGGCTCATCGCGCGGTTGCTGAAGATCATCCTGGAACCTTGCGAAATGCCTCGCCTAAAGTTGGTCGCAATGATCCTTGCCCCTGCGCAAGTGGAAAGAAATACAAGCACTGCCACGGTCAGTTAAGTTAACTACCTTCACTTATTGTCTCGCGTTAGGGTGAATCGCCATGCAACACGATCTGTCACGTAACGTTCTTGCAGCCATTCTGGTAGTGGGTCTCATTGCCTTGTGTTTCTGGGTGCTTCGGTCTTTTCTGGCTGCGACCGTATGGGCAACGATGATTGTGGTGGCGACGTGGCCTTGGCTCAAGGCCCTAGACCGAATGTTTGGCAACCGTCGCACACCTGCTGTGCTGGTGATGACTTTTGGTATGTTGTTGCTTTTGGTGATGCCGCTTTGGTGGGCGATTAGCACCATTGCAGAGCGATCAGATGACTTGATGACCTTCGGGCAAGACCTGGCGAGCAAGGGCGTTCCAGCACCTCCAGAATGGGTCACGCACATTCCTCTTGTGGGTGACAAAGTTTCGACATTTTGGCAAAAGCTGAGTGACGGAGGTTTTAATAGTTTTGTTGAATATCTCAGCCCTTATGCCAGCGAGACTGGCAAATGGTTGTTGTCGCAGTTTGGTGGCCTAGGTGGAATGCTTTTGCAGTTTTTCCTTGTTGTAACGATTTCCGCTATTTTTTATAGCTCTGGTGAAAAAGCGGCCCAGATGGTGCGCCGTATTGGGCGACGGTTGGCAGGCGATAGAGGCGAGGGTTCGATTATCCTTGCTGGTCAGGCCATTCGTGCCGTAGCGCTGGGCGTGGGGGTGACGGCTATTTTGCAGACAGGTCTCGGCGGCTTGGGCCTGGTGATTGCAGGGGTTCCTTTTGCTGCGGTCTTATCCGCCTTGATGCTGATGCTATGTATTGCTCAGGTAGGTCCTGCCTTGGTCTTGTTTCCTGCGGTTGCGTGGCTTTACTGGCAAGGCGATCACGGCTGGGCCATCTTCTTGCTTGTGTGGAGTATTGTGGTCACGACCATGGATAACTTTGTTCGTCCGATGCTCATTCGCCGTGGCGCTGATTTACCCATGTTGTTGATTTTTGTGGGCGTGATTGGTGGATTACTCAGTTTTGGTTTGATCGGTATTTTTGTCGGTCCCGTCGCGCTTGCGGTGACGTATACGTTGGCGCAGGCTTGGGTGTCAGAAACATTAGATGCACCAGAGACCTTGTCTAAGAAAAGTTAGCCCGCGTAGTCCAGCGGCAGCGCCGTTGTGCACTTAATCGTTTCCATGGCAAAGGCCGAGCTGACATCTAACAGTTCAACAGAGCGAATCAAACGCTTGTATACGCTGTCATAGCGGTCAATGTCTGGCACGACGATTTTGAGTAAGTAGTCTGCATCCCCACTTAAACGATAAATCTCAACAATCTCCGGGATGCTGGTCGCGCCGTCGACAAAGCGCTTCATCCATTCCTCGCTATGCTGGCTAGTTCGGATCGTGACGAAGGTCGTCAGCCCGAGATTCAGTTTGCGCGCATCGCACAGCACAACTTGTTTTTTAATGATGCCTTCTTCTTGTAGCTTTTGCAGACGTCTCCAGCATGGTGTGGGCGTTAAATTGACCGCGCTTGCGAGGTCTGCGAGCGAAATGCTGGCGTCTTCTTGCATGAGCCTCAGGATTTCACGATCTTTCTTGTCTATTTGCATGATTTTTCTAATTTACTTATAAATAATAGAAATAATTACTTATATGTAATATTTTGTGAGATAAAAAGCAAATAATTTCTCTTTAATAGGTTCTATGATATGTGAACCTTATTGAACCGAGCAAGCATGCAGACTTCGCCCCATTTACAGTCAGTGGCCGACGCGCAAACGTCTCCTCAGGAAAAGTTGTCAGAGTCCTTGTTGGATCGTGATGTGGCGGGGCTCTCTGCTGCGATTGTGCAGGCATGCATGGGTGAGGCGGATCTTGTTCCGTACCGTGTCCGTCAGGCGCTCAATCAGGCGTTGGATGCTGTCACGACTGATCGCTTGGTCGGACAGATCCTTGCGATGCCTTATTCGACGCAGTCGTACACGCGATATGTCTTGCATGCCGACCCTGCGGGAATGTTTACTGTCGTCGCCTTGAGGTGGGATTTGAATCAGGCCAGTCCTGTGCATGCGCATTACACCTGGTGTGCTTATCGGGTGTTGTGTGGTGCGTTGACGGAGAGTCACTTTGAGTGGGATCGTTCCGTTGAGCAGGCGTATTTATTTAATCGCACCCCTCGGACAGCGGGCCAGAGTGTATGTGGCCACGGGGGCATGGACTTTATCCATCGCTTGGGAAATGAGCAAGCGCAGACAACGGTGTCTATTCATGTCTACGGCATAGACTCTGCAAGGATTAGTAGCCACGTTAATCGTAAATTGGCCGTTAAGCTTGAGGTTTAAGCTTGAGGTTTATAAGATTGAGGCGCAAGTGCGGGCTCAGCGCTTCAGAGTAAAAATATTGTCGCCAGACCGAGAAAAATAAAGAAGCCAAGTGAGTCGGTTGCAAACGTCAGCAGCACGGATGAGCCGATGGCGGGATCTTTTCCAAAGCGTGTACGCACGATCGGGACCAGCACACCAATCATTGCGCCAATGAGCATGTTGCAAATCATTGCGGCCATCATGACTAAAGCAATCGCAAGCGAGCCGGAAATCACCCAGGCAAATACGGCCGCAATCCCGCTGCCAACCATACCAACCAGAAAGGTCACAAGCAGTTCGCGCCGAAACAGTTGCCAGACGTTATTGTCTGTAATGCGGCCCACCGCGAGCGCGCGAATGATGAGCGTCATGGTTTGGTTGCCGGAGTTGCCGCCAATACCGGCAACGATCGACATCAGAAAGGCCAGTACAACAATGGTGCTGACAGTGTCTTCGAAACGTGACGCCACAAAAGAAGCCGTTGCAGCGGTGCAAAGGTTAAAGAGCAACCAAGGGGCACGATTGCGTAACGCACGGGTCACCGGCGCAAAGATATCCTCGTCTTGCATACCCGCACGAGATAAAGCCTGTTCGTCGGAGTCTTCGCGGATCACATCCACGACTTCGGCAATCGTCACGCGTCCAATCAGACGACCGAGCTCATCGACAACGGGTGCGGACACCAAGTCATAGCGTTCGAACGCACCTGCTGCTTCAGCATCTGAGTCTAGCGGACTGAGAGATAAGTAGTCTGTACTCATCACCTCGCTCACCTGAGTCTCAGGCTCATTGACAAGCAAAGAAGATAAGCTCAGTATGCCTAAAAGTTTGTCTGTACGATTAACGACAAAGACTTGGTCTGTGTGATCAGGTAACGCTGGCAGGCGTCTGAGATAGCGCAGGACGACCTCAAGAGAGACGTCCTCTCGCACACGTACCATCTCAAAGTCCATGATGCCGCCGACGCTGTCGTCGGGATAACCCATGGCTTCTATCAGTCGGGCACGATCTTCTTCAGTGAGACCTTTTTGAACTTCTGCAACAACGTCGGCTGGCAGGTCAGGTGCAATGTCTGCCAGCTCGTCGGCATCCATGCTCTCGGTGGCGGCCACCAGATCCTGACGGTCCATCGCCTGAATAAGCGACTCGCGAACCCAGTCGTCAACCTCAAGCAGCACAGCCGCATCGTACTCAGCACTGACTAAGCGCCAAATCAGCTGGCGCTCGGTTATTTGCAAAGAGCCCAGGATAAAGGCGATGTCGGCAGGATGCAGGTCATTGACCAGCGTAGAGAGTGCTGCTTCGTGTTGTCGATGAATCAGGCTCTCGACCAACTCCGCGCGTTGATCACCACCCTCTTGTCGGTGCGCGAGGTTTTCAACAACCTCGTGTCGATGCAACAAGTCCTGCACCTTGGTGAGCGCGAGCTGGGCATCCTCTGGATCAAGGCGCCTAACGGTTGCTTGTGGCTCGACAGGTGGTTGCGTCATGTGGGCGACCCTTATTGGTTCAGGTGACGAGCTTTACTAATACATAGCCCCCGACTGCAAGCATTATAAACAGGATCACCCCCAATCCCACGACGCGGGGTCCCGCCTGACGGATCTGAGCGAAACGCGTTTCGATACCCAAAGCCGTCATCGCCATCGTGAGGACAAAAATATCAAGTGCGCGCAGCGCTTGTAAAACATTGGGAGGAATGATGTTCGCAGAGTTGATGAGTGCTAATACCAAAAAAGCAATCGCAAACCACGGAATGGGCAGCTTGGGACGTGCCTCACCTGCTTTGGCCTGGGCAACGGCAGCGCGTTGGAGCCAGAGTCCCAAAATAATCAGCACAGGAACCAGCAGCGCAACACGCGTCATCTTGACAATGGTGGCAACCTCGGTTGTGGCAGCATCGATGTTGCTGGCCGAGGCAACGACCTGAGCGACTTCGTGTACCGAGCCGCCAAGAAAGATACCGAAGGCTCGAGGGTCCATATTCATCCAGCCCGCTTGATACAGAAGTGGGTAGAGGAACATTGAAATCGTGCCATACAGCACCACTGTGGCAACTGCCACTGCAGCTTTGTGGGGGGCTGCTTTAAGAGTGGACTCAAAAGCAAGGACGGCAGCTGCCCCACAAACGGCGCTTCCTGCCGAGGTCAGCATCGCCGTGTCCCGGTCAAGCGTAAGCAGCTTGGTGCCAATCAGTGTGCCTAAAATTAGGATGCCTAGAACGATCCCCACCGAGACCACCAAGCCCGGCAAGCCGACTTCGATAATTTGCTGGAGGCTGACGTTCAGTCCATAAAAAGCGACACCCACGCGCAGCATACGTATGGCGGTAAAGTGCACGCCAACACCCCATTCGGCTGGCATATTGCCGCGCATAAAGTTGCCATACAACATACCACACACAATGCCGACCACAAGTGGGCTAAAGCCGAGTGTTTTGACGAAGGCGATGCCGGCTAGTTGGGTCACCGCAGCAGCCATCAGGCCGACAAACAGCACGCCGCTGAGTCGGTCACGCCAAGGTGAAACGCTTGTAGTTACAGGAGTAGACATACTGATCCGGCTAGCTGGTTGAAAGTGACGATGATACTAACCCGAACCATCGACCCTCACCAAGAGATCGTTTTCAGAACCTAGAACACTGTTAGGTTGAATATCTATGCGCGCGCGAGCCAACTTTCGGCAAGTTTGACCCAATAAGTGGCGCCAAGCGGCAACAACTCATCGTTAAAGTCGTAGGAGTCGTTGTGGAGCATACAGGGTCCGAGGCCGTGGCCTGCATCTCTGTGTTCGCCCAGACCATTGCCAATCCAGACATAACATCCTGGGACTTCTTGCAGCATGAAGGCAAAGTCTTCTGCGCCCATTGTCGGTGTTACGTGATCGTCGACCTGATCGGCGCCGACAATGCAGCGCAGAACGTCGGCGCAAAACGCGGAGGCATCGGGATGATTGATCGTAGGTGGATATTTGCGAATAAAAGTAAAGTCTGCCTCGGCGCCCATGGCTGCAGCAGAGTGCTGGATGATTTCACCCATCCGTTGTTCAATCATGTCCAAGGTTTCAACAGTAAATGTTCTCACTGTGCCGCGCATTTCAGCTTCGGTTGGAATGACGTTGTCTGCACTCCCGGTGTGAATCTGTGTGATGCTCAGAACGGCGGCTTCAAGCGGGTGACGGTTGCGCGTGACAATACTTTGAAGTGCCTGGGCAATGTGTACGGTCGTCATGACGGGATCAACGCCCAGATGAGGCATGCCGCCATGCGCGCCCTTGCCGCGCACTTTGATATGAAACTGGTTGCTAGAGGCCATGATTGGACCGGCGGTCAGTCCAAAGTGACCTACAGGCAAACCAGGCCAGTTATGCATACCAAAGACAGCCTGCATGGGAAACTTCTCGAACAGACCGTCTTCCATCATGCGCTTGGCGCCCGCTCCACCTTCTTCGGCGGGTTGGAAAATGACATACACCGTACCATCGAAGTTTTTGTATTCTGCCAAATATCTTGCGGCACTCAACAACATGGCCGTGTGACCATCGTGGCCACAGCCATGCATCTTTCCAAGGTGTTGGCTGGCGTGGGCAAAGGTGTTGAGTTCTTGCATGGGAAGCGCGTCGAGATCTGCGCGCAAACCGATCGCGCCAGTGGCGGGTGAACGCCCCTCAATGATGCCAACAACACCCGTGCCGCCGAGTCCGCGATGGATTGGGATCCCCCACTTTTGAAGAGCTTCCGCGACCACATCCGCCGTACGTATTTCTTCGTAACAAAGCTCTGGGTGCGCGTGGAGGTCCCGGCGAATTGCTTGAATTTCGGACTGCCAATTGAGAAAGGGCTCGAGAAGTTTCATGCAAATCACTTTAAATGAGTATGTCTGACGGTATTATCAAGCCAAATCGTTGCCATTTCTGAATAACCCTCACTAGCTACCTGACTATGCAATATCCTTGGATCCAACATTACCCAGCGGGCGTTCCAGCGGAAGTCCCAAAACATGATTATGTTTCTTTGGCCGATTTGCTTGACCGTGCCTGTAAAAAATATGCAGTTCGGACTGTCGCCAGTTCTTTCGGGGTGTCTTTCAGTTTTCAGGCGCTTGATCACAATGCTCAAGCGTTTGCAGGTTGGCTCCAGTCCCTAAATTTACCGCAGGGCTCGCGTGTTGCGCTCATGATGCCCAACGTCTTGCCCTACTTGGTGGCTTTGCTCGGAACGCTGCGGGCGGGCCACGTGATTGTGAATATCAACCCACTTTGCACGCCCAGAGAGCTGTCAAAGCAATTGAAAGATAGCGGGGCATGCACTATTGTGGTGCTTGAAAGTGTGGCGCGTACCTTGGAGCAAGTGACGGACTGTCCAGCGTTGACACATCGTGTCGTGGTGCCGCCTGGTTCGATGTTGGGTCTGTTTAAAGGCGGTCTTGTCAATCTGGGGGCGCGATATGTGCGCAAACTCGGACCTGAAAAGCCTTTGCCGGGTGCTTGGACTTGGGAGGCTATCCTAAAGGTCGGCCGGCAGCATCAATGGGTGGCACCGACCTTGTGTCTCGAAGATTTGGCGGCTTTGCAATACACAGGCGGCACGACTGGCCAGCCCAAAGCGGCGATGTTGACGCATGGTAATTTGATCGCCAATGTGTTGCAGGTTGAGGCGGTTGCCAAGCCCGCTTTGAGTGACTTGTTAGCAAATCCGCTCACGATGCTGACGGCGCTGCCGCTTTATCACGTGTTTGCCATGACGGTTTGCGGGTTTTACGCGATGCATGCGGGGATGAAAAGTGTGTTGGTCATCAATCCCAGAGATCGCGCATCCCTGATCCATGCGTTACGAAAAGAGCCACCCCATGTTTTTCCTGGCATCAACACTTTATTTAACGCGCTTACCCACGATGAGCGGTTTGCGCAGCTGGATTTTTCAACGCTCCGTCTCGCGTTCGGTGGTGGAATGGCGATTCAGCGTCCAGTGGCTGAGCGTTGGCGCATTATCACAGGGCGACCGCTGATCGAGGGTTATGGTTTGTCTGAGACGTCTCCTGTTGTAGCGGCGAATCCGACGAACGCGGCAGAGTATTCGGGCAGCGTCGGCTTGCCGTTGCCGTCCACCGAGCTTTGTATTTTGGATCAGGAGGGGCAACGCGTCGGGGCAGATGTTGAAGGTGAAATTGCTGTGCGCGGGCCTCAGGTGATGCGTGGTTATTGGCAGTCGCCTGACGATACAGCCGCTGTGATGACCGAAGAGGGCTTTTTACGAACGGGTGATATCGGTCGAATGGATGCTCGGGGTTATGTCTATATTGTTGATCGTAAAAAAGACATGATTTTGGTGTCGGGGTTTAATGTGTATCCGAACGAAATTGAGAGTGTGGTGTGTGAAATGCCTGGCGTGCTTGAGTGTGCGGCGATTGGTATACCCGACTCTCATTCCGGAGAAGTCGTGAAATTATTTGTAGTCCGTCGCGATCCGCTGTTGGAGGAGGCTGCCATTTACGCATGGTGCCAACAACAGTTGAGTCGTTACAAGTGTCCGAAAGTGATTGAGTTTAAAAATGAATTACCCAAAAGCACGGTTGGCAAGATTTTGCGGCGTGCGTTAAGGGACACGTCCTGATGCTGTTTGAGCGTCTTGGGTTGCCAGAGGCTTGGCAGGCCCGCGAGCGTTACACGTTACTCATATTGGACTTGAAGGACGGAGAGTCCTTTATCAAGCTGTGGGAGCGTTGGAAGCAAGATCCGCGACGCCCGGATCGCTTGCACATTGTGGCGCTGAGCACTTTTTTGGTTGATGCGTCAGTCTTGCGTGCGCGATTGCGGGCTCAAATGCCGTTGTTGCTCCACGCGATGGTCGAACAGCTGGTCGCTCAGTGGCCATTAAATTTACCGGGTACGCACAGGCTGGAATTTGAGGGTCTGGCGGTGACGCTCACGATCGCCGTGGGTCCGCCAGCTGTGACCCTGCCGCGTTTGGCGGTCTCAGCAGATGCCGTTTGGACGGGCGAAGAGGTCCCTGCCCAGCTCCCAGCTCGCGTTCTGAGGGCGCCCGTCAGTCCAACAGACAACATGTTGAGGCTGGCAATCGGTCCACATGAGGCCAAGCACGCGGTGGTGGTGGGGGCGGGCATCGCAGGGGCGAGTGTGGCGCATGCCTTGGCGTTGCGGGGTTGGCGCGTACAAGTGTTAGATCTGTCTTTGCGCCGGCAGCAGGAGCACGCTGCGCACGTGGCTGCGGCCCTGACGCCGATGGTGACGCGCGATGACGATATGCGGGCCAGGCTTTCGCGTGCAGGGAGTCTGCGGGCTCACGCACGTTGGTCGCAGCTAAGCGAAGACATCCTGTGGCAGTGTGGTGCGCTACAACTTCAGAGAGTAAGTGGCCGGATCGTTGATTTAAAGTCTCTTGTTGCGGGTCTTTCGTTTCCTACTGAGTGGATCCGTTTTGTGGATACGGCCGAAGCAAGCGAGCTCGCCGGGTTACCGCTGAATCGTGGCGGATTATTTTTTCCGACGGCAGCACGCATCCGACCAGAACGCTTAATCGAAACGCTTCTGGCGACCCAAGGGCTTGAGCGCTTAGAGGTGCATGTCGAGCGCGTGGAAAGGGTCGCTGGACAGTGGCATGTCTTGAATGCACAAGGTGAGATAAGCGCCGTTGCGCCTCGACTCATTTTGGCAGGCGCTGTCGACACTCAGGATATCTTGCGCCGCAGTGCCTTACTGGCACCCCGCACCCGGCTATCTGAAATGCATGCACTTGGGGGTGAAATTACTATTTTGCCTGAACGTATCCTTGCAGGTGGGCCACGTTGTATCGTTTCAGGGGACGGCTATATTTTGCCGACTTTAGAGGGCCAGTGTGTGGTCGGCAGCAGTTATGTGCACGGTGGAACACGTATGGCGCCCACGATGGCGGGCGCACTGGGCAACATCGAGCGTGCGGCAGATTTGCTTGGGCAAGCGCAACTGCCTGCGATGTTTGACAATCTCGGGCAGGCGCGCTTAAAGGGTTGGGCCGGTCGGCGCGCCGTTTTACCCAGCCGCATACCGTTTATTGGACCTCTTGCAGATACGGAGGGGTTGTGGGTGGCGACTGGTTTTGCTTCTCGAGGACTCACGTGGTCGACTCTGGCGGGGGATCTGATCGCTGCGGCTTTAAACGGCGAACCTTTGCCCTTGGAACGGGATATAATAGACAAAATTAGTCAAACCTAGACAAAATCAAAAAAAAGCGCCTTTTGTCGCTTTTTCAAACGCGCTGAACATGCACCTAGAATCGCTAAAACTTGTCGACACGTTACCTTCGAGGATCGTTTTCGACGCAGGTGCGGGAATGAAACTGGTCGTCGAGCCCCACGCTCCCGGTGTGTTTCGGATTCGTTGTGGGCTACCAGAAGCTGTCGCCGCTGATATTTTGCCTGGCGCCCGTGCCAGTGCGCATGCAGACGTGTTGTTGGCGCGCCCCGAAGCGATCGGTGAAGCCGTTTTAGAGCCGATGACCGGTGCTATCAGAGGCTGGAGTTTGGTTCAGGGTGACACCACTCTAGAAATTACTACCAACCCCTTTAGGCTTAAAGTACAACGTTTAGGCAAAATGGCGTTGTCACTCTCAGAAGGTGGAATCGCCCTCCAAGAAGCGTTGTGGACGGTTGGATTTGATCTTGGGCATGACGAAAAGATTTTTGGCCTGGGCGAGACTACAGGCGATCTGGATCGCCGGACAGAAACCATTATTTCAGATGCGCCAGATCATCGCGCCTTGCCTCTGGCTTGGGGTCCTTCTGGTTGGGGCGTCTATGTCAATACGCTTTCTCGCGTCGAACACGATTTGGGCGCAGGGTCCGTCTCTCAGTACGTGATTGCCATCGAAGACAAAACCCTGGACTTGTTTTTGTTTGCTGCTGAGCCCGCAGAAGTGCTCAATCAATACACGCAACTGACCGGACGTGCAGGTCAGCCGTCCTTGTGGTCAATGGGTGTTTGGGTTGAGCAACATGATGCACATAGCGCTGCGCAGACTGCCGACATCATTGCTGAATTTCGCAAGCAAAATATATCGGTGGACGGCGTGTTGATGTTGCCGCCTACGGCATGGACCTATCAAGACTCCAAACTATTGCCCGAGTGGGATGCTGAGCGCTTCCCGAATCCAAAGCAAGCGATCGGCTCTTTTGTCAAACACGCCACCCACCTCGGCATGCATACGATTCCCGCTGTCGCGGTTGAGTCCCCAACGTTTAGTGAGCTCGAAGATCGCGGCTGGTTGCTTTGTAACGAGAATGGCGATGTGCATGTTTTTCCGGGTGTGGCGGCGACCTCGGGCCAGTCTTTTGGTTTGCTGGATTTGACGCATCGAGATGTGTTGAATACGTGGTCTGAGCGACATCGCCATCTTGCCGAAGAAGGCGTGGGTGCGACGGCGTGTGATGTGCAGTTTGATATTCCCGATCATGTCGTTGCCCGAGGCGGGGAAAGCGCTGCGATGTTGCGCTCCTTATACCCCGCTTTGGCAAGACGCGCGTTGTTCGAGGCGGTTGCGGGTCACAAGGTTCCGCCCGAAGGGGTTGTGTTTAGTTCTGATTTGTTCCCGGGTGCCCAGCGATTGTTATGGCAGAGCGCGCCGCGTGTGCCTAATACCTGGGCCGGCTTGCAGCAGACTTTGCGCTCTGCACTTGCGATTGGCGCGAGTGGTGTGTCTGTGCAAATGCATGCCGTTGGCAACGCATCCGCATCTGTCGAGTCCATGACGCCAGAGTTGTTTTTGCGCTGGCTTGGCATGGCTGTTTTTTCAGGCAATTTCGCTTTTCAGTCTCATCCACAGCTCGTGCCAACGGCCTTCGATGAAACCACGCGCAGCCATATTCAATCTTGGTTGCAATGGCGTTATCGTTTGATCCCTTATGTGCTGGGGGCGATCGAAGACGCCGCGCGTACCGGTTTGCCTGTTCAGCGTTCGATGGCCTTGTCCTTTCCCGCTGATCAAGAAGCTCAGCGTTGGGATACGCAGTATTTACTCGGCCCCGCTTTGCTTGTCGCGCCCGCGATGCAGCCTGGTCAAGACATTCAGGTCTATCTCCCCGCCGGCGAAGCGTGGTGGGATCTCAACACCGGATGGCGCTACGAAGGTGGCTCGGTGCTGACTGTGACCTGTGGTTTGGGTACCTTGCCCGTCTTTGGCCGTGAAGGCCATATGCTTTGTTTGGGACCTACGGCCAATCACACTGGTGAGTTCAACTCGGCTCGTATCTTGGACGAGGTCTGGATGTTTGGGATGCCCGTGCACAATCCTGTTGTGATGCGCAATAAAATTCGCGTTATGCAAATGCAGGGATCGAGCTATATCAAAGGGCTCGAAGGACTCAAGATTTCTCCTTCTGAGGGGCTTGAGGTCAAGCGTCGTGGTGCTGAAGTTCGCATTTCTCGCGCACGTTAGTGTTTGACGCTTAACCTCTTGCCATCAGCGCTTTCTTGGTGTCTGATGGGCTTCAATGTTTTTTAATTGGAACCCACAGACATGTCGACTATCCCTAGCGTTGATCCCCACGCACTTTATGCTCAAACCGTCACCGAGACTTCCGCACGTATCGCCCGTGGAGAGTTGACGCACGCTCAGGTTTTGGAGTCGCAGCTTGGTCGCATCGCGGCGCGTGAGCCGTCTGTACATGCGTTTAAATGGCACGAGGCAGATCATGTGCGGGCACAACTCGCGGAGGTGGGCGCGCGCTCAGAAAAGCAGCCTCTCGCGGGCGTCGCGATTGGTATCAAAGACATCATCGATACTGCCGACATGCCGACCGAGTATGGTTCGGCTGCCTTTGTAGGTCACCGTCCCGCCAAGGATGCGGCGATCGTTACACAGTTGAAGGCAGCAGGGGCGGTGATGATGGGTAAAACCGTCACGACTGAGTTTGCGAGCCAGTTTGCAGGCGCTACCGTCAATCCGCACAACTTTGCGCACACACCAGGTGGGTCATCGAGTGGTTCTGCGGCGGCTGTTGCAGACGGGATGGTGGGATTAGCGTTGGGAACACAGACAGCGGGTTCGACGATTCGTCCAGCCGCATACTGTGGCATCGTGGGTTTCAAAGCCACACGGGGAAAGATTTCTCTTGAAGGGGTGAATCCTTTGGCCCCGACGCTAGATACCATGGGCTGGTTTGGGCGTTCGGTGGATGATGTAAAGTTGTTGGCTTCGGTTTTGTTGAGCGCATCCAAGCCGGCAGAAAAGTCTGACACGATCCGCTTGGGCTGGTATCCAGGTCCAGAGGCTGGGCAGGCTGATGCTGCTGCCGTTCAAACGCTCGAGCGTGCCAAGGCTAAGTTGCGAGCGCATGGTGTCGAACTTGTCGATGTTGAGGTGCTGCCCGCCAAAGATATGATTGCTCTGGGTGAGTCCAATCGCATGATCATGAGTTACGAGATGAGTCGTTTCTATGAAAAGCTTTACCGCAATAAAGCACCGCTGGGAGATTTGACTGTTGCCATGATCGAGTTTGGTTTGCAGATCACGGAGGCACAGTTTAATGCCCAGCGTGCGCATGCAGAACGCTGCCGTCAGATGTTCACCCAAACGGCCAAGGGTCTCGATGCGGTATTGACACTCGCGTCTCCAGGAGAGGCACCTTTGACTCAAAATGGCACCGGATCACCTATGTTTAATCGCACTTGGACAACGATTGGTGTGCCTTGCTTGGGATTACCTTTTGGCAAGGGTGACCAGGGTCTCCCGCTTGCTATCCAGCTTGTCGCGACTGAAGGGCAGGATCATCAGTTGCTAGCCTCAGGTGGAAAAATCGAGGCTTTGTTGGCAAAGGGCTAGGCCGTTTGACAGAGGTAACTGAAAAAGTCATAATGTTGGGCTTGGGGCTGGTAGCTCAGTTGGTTAGAGCAGCGGACTTTTAATCCGTTGGTCGCGAGTTCGAGTCTCGCCCAGCCCACCAAGAAAATAGATTAATGACTTACTTTAAACTAAGTCATTTTTTTTGTCCAAAATTTGTCCAAAATTTTTTAGTCCAAAATTTCACTGCATCGCCAACAAAATTTCGAATTTCTTATCCACTTTAGCAGCGCACTTAAATTAGCCAAATTGCTTAGGTATAGTCAAAAATTGCTCGACCAGCATTTCTTTCTTCCCAGCGAGTAAAGTTCATACTTATACTCCCTTATTCCGTTTGTTATCGTTTTTCTTTTGGAGACGGGTAATGTTAAGTTTTCGTAAAGCCTTATCAAGCTTTGTTATTGGGTTTTGTTTATCGACAGCCGGCGCAGCATCCGCGCAAACTAACCAGACACCTTCAGGAACGGTCACCATTGATGAAACCCAATTTGGCTTCATTATTGGTGGTAGTGTTGGTGGTGGCGTGTTAACTTTTCAAGGTAAAACCCACAAATTTAAGATTGGTGGGATCAGCCTTGGCGCCAACATTGGCGTATCTAAAGTCTCTGCGAGCGGACAAGTGTATGACCTCCCTAACCTCTCTAGATTTGCAGGCACTTACGTCAAACTTGACGGCAACGCTACGCTTGGCGGTGGTGTAGGAGGCACAGTCCTGAAAAATGAACATGGCGTCATGATGAAGCTTAACAGCACCCAAGAGGGTCTTCAGTTCAACTTAAGCGCCAACGGTGTTCAGGTTACGCTAGAGAACTAATTAGTATTTCACGCGGTTCGGGTGATGTAATCAGTTAGGTTTTGTCACAAAGTATTAAAAATGACTGAGTTAATCGAACTGACCCTTTGAAGTTTGATAGTTTGAGCGCTAGGCATAAAGAGGCTGAGTCCTGTATTACACAGGACTCAGCTTTTTTTATTTAGATTGATTCGATCACGATGGTGATACTAAATATATTTCACTAGTTGTTAATAAACTCGGCAAGCCCGCCGACAATTAAAAAATGAATGACCTACATCAGCATAGGTCATTTTTTTTGCCTGAAATTTCACTCTGTATCGTCTACGCTCATTTACATTTTTTCTTGTCCATTCATTTATAGCAGCTCACCTTTTCATAAAACCGTCACATACAGATTTAATCTGGATGCAACAATCAGCCTTTAGAATTAATAGGTATTCACCATTCACTCATTCACGGAGTCTCCGATGCTGAAAGATCTTTATGACGGCAACCCCTTAGAGTCTTTGCACGCGAATATTGAAAAGCTTATTCATACTTCACAAGAAATGGGCCGAGGTCATACTGAAGCGTTACGCACAGCATCTGAATTGTCGGCGTTGCATGTTCAGAAACTGACGCGCACAGTACAGTCGGACACCAAGAAGATCGAAGGGTTGTTATCCGACTTTACACGGGAAGCGACAAATACTTCTCAGACCGCGACGCCAAACGACTGGTTGACGATGTATGGCGACTTCATGAAAGACGCTGTACAACGCCAGGCGATGATGTTCAGCGCCATGCGCCAGCGCGGCAATGTCTACACTGCGCATCTTGATGCGGGTATGCCGCCGGTGCTTGACTATCAGTACGAAGTGGTGTTTGACGGTAAAGACTTGGCTCGTCCAACGAATTATCTCCTGCTCAAACTCACACCACCGCAAGGTGTTGAGGTTAATGCAGAACGTGCGCCAGTGCTGATCATTGATCCCCGAGCCGGACACGGCGCTGGCATTGGCGGCTTTAAACAAGATAGCCAGGTCGGTGACGCATTTGCTGATGGCCATCAGGTTTACTTCGTTGCTTTTCGCCAAATGCCTGAACTGACTCAGACGATCGCCGATGTGCGCGATGCTGAGATTCACTTTTTGCGAGTGATCGCGCAGGCGCATCCACAAGCGCCTAAGCCAATCCTGATGGGAAATTGCCAGGGCGGATGGGCCGCGATGCTCATTGCGGCAAAAGCGCCTGAATTGGTTGGTCCAATTGTTCTGAATGGCTCGCCCATGTCTTACTGGGCGGGCAACGTGGGCGAGAATCCAATGCGCTACACCGGTGGTTTGGTCGGTGGCGTCACACCAGCCCTGCTTATGGCTGATCTGGGCCACGGCTTATTCGATGGCGCGGCACTGGTCGAAAATTTCGAATCGCTCAACCCCGCCAATACTTACTTCAAAAAATACTACAACCTGTATACGAATATTGATTCCGAAGCACAACGCTTTATTGATTTTGAACGCTGGTGGGGTGGTTATTGCTTCATGACAGAAGCTGAAATCCGCTGGATTGTTGAGAACCTTTTTGTTGGTAACAAACTGGCAGCAGGTGAAGCCGTTCTGAACGGTGAGCGTGTGGATCTGCGTCAGATCCAGTCACCGATCATTGTGTTCGCTTCACATGGCGACAACATCACGCCGCCACAACAAGCGTTAAACTGGATTGCCGACTTGTACGCCACAGCCGATGAGATCAAAGCGCGTGGTCAACGCATCGTTTACATGTTGCACGATACGATCGGCCATCTTGGTATTTTTGTTTCAGCCAAAATCGCCGGGCGTGAGCACGAAGCGATCACAGATACCATTCGCGCGATCGAAGCGATGGCGCCAGGCCTATACGAAATGAAGCTCGAAGATGCTGCAGACAGACTGCATATCCGGTTCGAACCCAGAACCATCGACGATATTCTGCATCATGATGTTACGCGTGATGAAGAAGTTTTATTTTCTGAAGTTAGACGCATGTCAGAGGTGAATGCCGAGGCCTATGAGCGTTCCGTTCGACCCATACTCAAGCACGTGGTGACAAAACAATCGGCCGAACTGATGCGCAACATGCACCCGCTGCGTACCCAGCGCCTCATGTTCTCGGACAAAAACCCAATCATGTCACAACTTGATCCAATGGCGATCAAGTTGGCGCAGGATCGTGTCACCGTCGCCGACAACAACCCTTTCTTGATGGCTCAGAAAATCTGTGCGGAAATCATTGAGATGCAACTCAATCTGTTCAGAGACTTGCGTGATGCGGCCGCCGAGAAAAGCTTTTTCTCGATGTATAACTCGCCGCTCACTAAGTCCATGTTCCCGCCAGTTGCCAACGAGCAGCCCTCGAATGTCGCAGGTGATGTGACAAAGATGCCTGAAATTGAAAACGCCTTGGCTCAGATTGAACAAGGCGGCTTGGCTGAAGCAACGGTACGGATGTTGCACCTGCTGACCCATGCACGTGGTTATGTGCGTAGAACACGACTTGAACGCGAACTGCTTGTCTTGAAAAAAACTGATTTGTTCCCTGAGTTGAATGAAGAGAGCATCACCAAACTGTTGCATGTTCAGTCTCTGATTGTGGATTTTGCGCCCAAACAGGCGATCTCCACGCTCACAGTTCTTCTCAACACACCTGAACTGAAAAAAGCCGCACTTGAGCTGGTAATGGATATTGCGGGTCCGAGAGAAACCATGCATCCCGCTGCGCTCAAACAATTTGAAGAGTTCGAGGGACTTCTGTCATGAATGGCCTAAACGACTTGAATAACCGAGTCTGGGATGAACTCACGGTCGGTGATGAGGCGTCGATCGAACGCACCGTCACCTCACGTGAGCTATATCTGTTTGCCCATGCCTCGGGCAACCTCAATCCGATGCACATGCCGCACCTGTATCTGGCTGATACCAATAACTCGATGGTGGTCGCACCTTCGATGTGGCTGGGCGCGCTGATCTCAAGCGCACTGGGAAATATCCTGCCCGGGCCAGGTACGTCGTACCGCAAGCAGACCCTTGACTTTGTTGACCGCGCTAGGCTCGGCGATGTGTTGACGATCAAAGTCAGACTGGTTGAAAAGAAAGTCAGCCCCATCGTGGTGTTTGCAACAGAGGTGAGCGACTCGGGTGGGCGTCTGATCGCCGTAGGGTTTGCCGAAGTCAACGCTCCACTTGATAAGAAATCGCTCCCTCAGGACGCATTGCCAGCGCTGCTTCTTTCTGAGCATAACCATTTCGATCAGCTGATAGTTGCGGCCCAAAAGCGCGCCCCTATGCCGACTGCAGTGGTATGCCCCGATGATTCAAAGTCTCTGGGCGGTGCCCTGATGGCCATGCGTGCCCAGTTGATCGTACCTGTGTTGATCGGCTCACAATCGGCGATTCATCTGGCCGCGCATGAGGCTAGCGAAGACCTCTCAGGCATTGAACTGATCGATATTACCGATCACCGACAGGCGGCGGCAAAAGCCGTTGAGTTGGCCAATCAGCACAAGGTGCGTGCGATCATGAAAGGCAACGTGCATTCAGACGAAATTCTGGCGCAGGTTGTGAAGAAAGAAGGCGGACTGCGTGGCTCACGACGCATTTCGCATGTTTTTGTCTTGAACGTACCCACACTCGATTATCCCTTGTTTATCAGCGATGCCGCTATCAACATCGCCCCTGATCTGGCGACAAAGGTTGATATCACGCAAAACGCCATCGACCTCGCTCGCGCCTGCGGGATTGATGTGCCCCACGTGGCGATTCTGTCTGCCGTTGAGACCGTCAATGCAAATATCCCTTCTTCGATGGATGCTGCAATTCTGGCCAAAATGGCGGACCGTGGACAAATTCACGGCGGCCTCGTCGATGGCCCTCTGGCAATGGACAATGCGATTGATATGGGCGCGGCCAAGACAAAGCATCTGACATCGCCCGTGGCCGGTCGCGCTCAGGTGTTGATCGTTCCAAATCTTGAAGCCGGCAATATGCTTGCAAAACAACTGACGTTTATTTCGCATGCTCAGCCTGCGGGTCTGGTGTTAGGCGCCAAGGTACCGGTCATGCTGACGAGTCGTGCCGACAGCGCTGAGGCCAGAATGGCTTCTTGCGCGTTGGCCCAGTTGTACGATGCCTACTGCCAAAACGGCCAGTCGGTCTTGACGCATTAACCTACAAGGTGGAGCTTCATGGTGACTAGCATGACTAATCCGCAGTGCGCACTTTTGATCATTAATGCTGGATCCTCTTCTATCAAGTTTGCGTTCTTTGACGTTGAGACCCTTTCAGAGCTTGTAAAAGGACAGATAGACGGAATCGGCTCAGCAGCCGCTTTTCGCGCCAAAAGTCCCGATCTTAAAATTGATGAGCAGTTGCAATGGCTGCTTGAGGACGCGCCTCAAGATCACAGTGCTGCCTTGCAATGGCTGATTGAGTGGCTTGGGCAAACGATGGTTGGGGTTCAGGTCTCAGCAGTAGGCCACCGTGTGGTGCACGGCGGTTCACATTACATGGAACCCGTCATAATAAACGATGATGTGCTGCACGAACTGGAGTCGATCGTTGCTCTGGCGCCTCTACATGAACCTCACAACATTGCCGGCATCAAGGGCGCCCGCGCAGCCTTCGGCAATATTACACAGGTTGCATGTTTTGACACAGCATTTCATCGTACCCAGTCCTTTATCAATGACACGTATGCCTTGCCGCGCAGTCTTTATCTTGAAGGGATCAGGCGCTACGGCTTTCATGGTCTGTCATATGAGTTTATCGCGGGATACCTCAAAGAGAACTTTCAAGAACGCTTCAGCGGAAAGTGTATCGTCGCCCATCTGGGCAATGGCGCCTCGCTTTGCGCGATCGAAAACGGTCAGGCGGTCTCTTCGACTATGGGTTTTACTCCGCTCGAAGGATTACCGATGGGTACGCGTTCGGGCAGAATCGACCCAGGCGTCCTGTTGTATTTAATGCATCACAAGCAATGGGAAGCGCAGCAGATCTCTGACATGCTTTACAAAGAGTCGGGTCTCAAGGGGCTCTCGGGCGGGCTCTCGAACGATATGCGTGCGCTAGAAGCCTCAGATAGCAACGAGGCAAAAGAGGCGATTGAGTACTTCGTGCAACACGTGCAACAAGAGATTGCGAGTCTTGCGGCCATCATGCGCGGTGTTGACACCCTAGTCTTTACCGGTGGGATTGGTGAGAACTCTGTTTCGATACGCAAACGCGTCATGCAGGGACTCGAATGGTTGGGTCTGCGTGTTGACGAAATTCAAAACGCCTCAGGCGCAACAGTGCTGTCTCAGCCTCAGTCCAGCATATTTTGCTTACGTATTCCAACAAACGAAGAAGGCATGATCGCCCAGCACACAAAAAAACTGGCCTCATCAGATCGCGCTTGGTACTAATTCCTTTTTCTGAACCACCCTACAAAGACTGCTCAAATGAAAATTCAATCGATTGGCATTATTGGTGCTGGTATTATGGGTAACGGGATCGCGCAGATCTGCGCAAGTCATGGCCTGCAGGTCATGATGATCGATATTGATCAGGCGGCGATTGTTCGCGGCACCGATAGCATCACTAAAAATCTTGAGCGTATGCTTAAAAAAGAAACCATTACGCGAGAAGCGCTTGAACAAACCTTGACAAGAGTGCGTGGCAGCACTGATTATGAAAGCTTAAAAGGCCTCGATTTCATTATTGAAGCTGCGACTGAAAATCAGGGACTAAAAGAGAAGATTCTTAAGCAAATCGACACCATCGTATCGGCCGAAACGATCATTGCAACTAATACTTCATCCCTCTCGATCACCAAGCTCGCCGCCCTGAATTCGAGACCTGAACGCTTTATTGGTATGCACTTTTTTAATCCAGTGCCTTTGATGAGCTTAGTCGAGGTCATTCGGGGTTTGCAGACCAACGACGAAACCCATCAAGCGGTACACGCCTTTGCAGTAGAAATTGGCAAACACCCGATCACAGTTAAAAACGCTCCGGGTTTCGTGGTCAACCGAATTTTGTTACCAATGATCAACGAGGCGTTTTTTGTATTGAGTGAAGGTTTGGCGACTGCCGAAGATATTGACACCGGCATGAAACTTGGCTGCAACCAGCCAATTGGCCCGCTCGCACTGGCAGACCTAATCGGTCTCGATACGTGCCTGGCCATCATGGACGTTTATTTTAATAATTTCAGTGACTCAAAATATCGTCCCGCTCCCTTGTTGCGCGAGATGGTAGCCGCAGGTTTTCTAGGTCGTAAAACCGGTCGCGGGGTTTTCAACTACGCTTAATTTCAATCCTACATATTCAGTATTTTTTCTGAGAGAAATCCTACTAGTTCTTTTGCGTATTTGTTCAGGTAAAAATGGTCGCCCTCAAACCAATGCGCTTCAAAAGATCCGCTAGAAACGTTTTTCCAGTCATCCATAGCGGTCTCGCTTAGCCACTCATCTTGTCTTGAGCCAAGTGCCATGATGGGACACGCAAGTTGGGCTGTAATGGGAGATCTGGCGTAATGCTCGGACATTGAGAAATCCGCTCTAATCATTGGCAAAAGAAGCTCAAGCAACTCTTCGTTTTGAAGAATGGCCGCTGGGGTTCCGTTATAGGTTGCCATTTGCTGAATAAACTCAACATTATTCAAGTGAGAAATGGGTGGGCGGATGCTCGCTCTGGTGGGATCTTGACGCCCAGACACAATCAACAAATCGACGGGTATTCCTTCGTTTTGCAACCGTTTGGCAGTTTCATATGCGGCTAACGCACCTAGACTATGTCCAAATAAAATGAGCGTGTCACTGGATGAACAATAGGGCTCGATGGCTTTGTGGGCTTGATGTGCGTAGTCATCAATACTTGTAAGCAAATCTTCAGAAAAGCGCGTTTCTCTTCCTGGTGGTTGTATCGCGAAACCTTGTATGTTTTTCTCGAGCAATTTTCCCCAAGCTCGGTAGACCGAGGCGCCAGATCCAGCATAAGGAAAGCAGAACAACTTGTGTTGACCGAGGTGTGTAGGGGTGATTGAGACGACCCACTTGGAAGGCTGCTGCGTCATAAATTTTTGAAAAGTTTAAGTTTAACAATTGTAAGCGAGAGGTTTAAATCGAACGTTTTACCTCTATTTAAGTAAAATTTATCTCATTATCCAAGGCTGCGATCCACATGTTCCCTTCAGACTTTGTCTACGAATTTTTTACCTTGTTGGTGATCCTTGATCCGATCGCGACGGTACCTGTGTTTTTGGCAGTCACATATGGGTTGACCTGGCGTGACGCACTCAAGGTTGCCATCACGGCGCTCGCGGTTTCTTTTGGGATCCTCACAGCCTTCATCTTTTTAGGCTTGGAGTTTTTAAAAGTATTGGATATACCCACGTCATCATTTCAGCTTGCAGGCTCCTTTATTTTGTTCACGTTGGGTCTGAGTATGGTGACAGGGAAAATGCACGAAGAGATTTCAAAGATGTCGCCCAATGCATCGATTATGGAACGTTCGGTGTATCCGTTGGCGATGCCTTCTATCGCGGGGGCGGGTGCGATTTTGACCGTGGTCATGCTCAGTGATAATAATGCGCGTGTGATGTCAGAGCAGCTACAAACAACCTTCGTGGTATTGCTGTGTTTGTCTATTCACCTTGTTACGTTCATGGCGGGTGGGTTCATCATTCGTTATATCGGGATGATCGGTATACAAGTTACCACCCGCGTGTTTGGCTTGATGATTTGTAGTATCGCGGTCACGGGCATGGTGATCGCGATTAAGGAGAGCTTTGGGTTGAGTTAACGCGGTGAACTAAACGCTTTTTTAAAATATATACTTTTTCCCTACAGCTGTCGGTGCTAAAACCTGATCCCCAAACGCATTGGACATCGCGGCGATTGCGCGCCAGCCTGTGCAATGACCCGCTCCAATCAGTTTGAGTCCAAACTGTTTCAGTCCCTCAACTGTTTCTGGGATGAGGGCTTCGTTTGCGCCTGATAAATGAAAGCCGCCGAACACCGCATGAATAGGTGTCTCGGGAAAGCGCGCTCTAGCGTCGAGTAGAACATTAATGACCCCAGCATGTGAGCAGGCGGTAAAAATAACGAGCCCCTTGTCTTTGACGTTCACCCCGAGCCAGCGTTCATCCAGTAACAGCTCATCTTTCTCCCATTGACCCTGTGCATTTTTGCGTACCTGACCAGGCAGGCCGCGCTCAAAAGGCGTGAGCCGCGGAATCTCACCACTGACGGCAAACATGTTGTCTAGAAAAGAAACGGTATCTCGGTGCAGAGAAACCTCAGCACCTGCAGCCGTGAGTTGCTCAATACTTGGAATGTCCACCATTTCTCGATACTTGCCATTGGGCAGTGTTCCTGCACGCTTATAAAACATGTCAGGGTGACCGTAAAACGGGATGGACTTGCCGCCATTTCGCTGTCGGATGGTGTTGAAAGCCAGCAATAAAGCACCCGCGTGATCCCAATGGCCATGAGAAAGCACGACCGACTGGACTTTGCCGAGATCGACGCCTAAGCGGCTGACGTTGCGCTCAAAGGCGTAGTCCTCTGGTCCGGTATCGAAGAGAACCGTGTGTTCTTGCTGGCCTTTGCGTGCGGTGATGAGGCACGATAGACCGTGTGCGGCGCAACATAGGCACAGACCCGCCATCATTTGCCCGCCTCGGCTAAAGAGCCCCATGGCTTCACTGGTCACACCAGCTGGGGTCGTTGAGAGCATATCCGTCGTATTGTCGACGAGGATATGAATATCTAACGCATCAACAGTCTCCAGCAGCATGTCGAAACTCCTTAGGCTTTGAATGATACAAAAGAGTGTATAGAAAAATACGAAATATTTGTTGTGATCTCATCGAGGATCAGTGGTAATGTTAATAAAAAGGAGTGAGACAACATGTTCGTCCAGACGTTACTTAAGCGTATTGCAATAATTTTCCTTTCTATTTTCGGTGTCTCCTTGAGTGCTACGCTTTATGCGCAAACGGATGCGTATCCTCAGCGGTCCGTTCGAATCGTCGTGCCAGTCTCTGCGGGTGGCAGTACGGACAAGATTGCCCGTCTGATTGCGGAAAAACTCAGTACTGCCTGGAGTCAGACTGTCATCGTGGAGAACGTAACGGGTGCGGGTGGTGCGATTGGTGCGGCGCAAGTCTCCAGAGCGAAGCCCGATGGCTATACGCTTGTTTTGCATAGCGATGCGATCGTTCTAAATACGATCCTCATCAAAAACCCACCTTACACTCTGAATGATTTAACCGGTGTGATGCGTTTGGTCGTCAATCCTCAGGTGTTGGTATCAAATCCGAACTTTGAAGCAAAGACATTTAAAGAGTACATCGAGTACGCCAAGAAAAATCCCGGTAAGTTGTCGCTTGGTTTGCCCACGAGCGGCGGCATCGCGCATATTGCCCACGAAGTGCTCGCTAAGGCTGCAGACATCAAGGTCAACTATATCCCCTACAAAGGCGGAGCGCCTGCGGCTCTGGATGCGATGGCGGGGCATATCGATGCCACCGTCATTACGCTCGCGGCAGTCACTGAGCAGATCAAAGCTGGCAAGCTTCGTGCTTTAGCAGTCACAACGGATTATCGATCACCTGTATTTCCGGAGGTGCCGACCATGGCCGAATTGGGGTATCCAGCAGTCAATATTGAAAGTTGGCAAGGGATGCTTGCACCCAAAGGTACACCTACGGCTATCTTGGAAAAGATCAACAAGGATGTGGTGGCGATTGTTAGAGACCCAGCCAATATCAAGCAAATCGAAGCTTTAGGTTTTAGTGTATCGACGAACTCAGTGCCCGCGTTTAATACGATGTTGCAAGAGGTCCGTCAAAAATATGCGGACATCATCGCGCAGGCCGGAATTGTGCAACAGTAAGTTGACGATATTGCAAAAAAATACGACTGGATCACACGCAGAATCGGTAGTGCCAATCGTTGGTTGATCACGCATCCATAATGGGGTGTTGAGCGCTAATGTTGAACATTCATCATCCCCATTTTTCTGGTTTGTGATTAAATTATTTGACTTAATCTAATCTTGCTCATAATCTGCAATTTAAATAAAAATTTAGAGGTGGACAATGCTTAACTTTAATAAAATTTTATCCGTATGTGCGATATCTTTTGGGATCTTGACTGTTGGCATGGCACCATCTTCTGCACAGTCCGATTATCCCAATCGGGCAATTAGACTGGTTGTACCTTTTGCGCCAGGTGGTGTCACGGATACAAGCGCGCGCATCATCGCTGAGCACATGGGCAAGCGCCTGGGCAAGCAAGTGATTGTGGATAATCGTCCTGGTGCCTCTGGCAATATAGGGACTGGCCAAGTTGTCCGTGCTGACCCCGATGGCTATACGTTGCTATTAGGTTTTGACGGCACAATGGTCATCAACCCTCACGTTTTTGCCAACATCCCTTTTGATACGCTTAAAGATTTCGTGCCAGTCGGCAAGATTGGTGATGCGATTTTGATCATGGTTGTTCATCCTTCCGTACAAGCGAATACTCTGAATGAAGTCATTGAGTTGTCTAAGAAAACACCCGGGGGACTGAGCTACGGTACCTCAGGTCCTGGAAGCACGCCTCACATTATGGGTGAAAGCCTGAATGTGAAGACAGGCTCGAACTTCGTTCACATCGCCTACAAGGGCGGTGGCCCAGCCATGATCGATTTGCAGGGAGGCAATATCCCAATCGTTCTGACGGCGGTTGCAGGTGCCTTGCCTCACATTCAGGCAGGTCGTATCAAGGGCATCGGAGTATCGAGTGCAACGCGTGCTTCCTCACTCCCTGATTTACCGACATTTATCGAGCAGGGTCAAAAAGATTTTATTTTGAATTCTTGGGTTGGCATCCTTGCTCCACAAAAAACGCCTGCTCCAATTATTAACAAGTTGAATACAACGCTCAACGCGGTGTTGCGAGATGCGGAGGTTGTTGAGCGTCTGCAAAAGCTTGGCGTCACACCGATGCCAGGAACGCCTGAGCAATTTGGTGCCGCGATGAAAGCAGACTTAGAAGAGTTCGGTAAGGTAGTCAAAGCGGCAAAAATTAGTCAAAACTAAACATTACCCGTGCCCGCTGTGCTGAAACTTCGACGTGACTGGCCGAGAATTGACCCAAAACTGCTAAATAGTTTTGGTGCATTTTTTTCGAGCCAGTTGAGTGATGCTAATTCTGAATGTGGCGTGATAGGTTTGCCGATCAAGCGACTGCATGGAAAAGGCGTCATCATGGGGTCGGCTCTCACAGTTTCCACTCTGGGTGCTGCTGATAATTTGGCACCTTATGCTGCGCTTAAGCTCGCTCAGCCTGGAGATGTTGTTGTGATTGCCAGCCAGGCGTGCGATGCTAGCGCCCTGATCGGCGACAATATTGTGGGGTTAATGCGTAATGCAGGAGTCGTAGGCGTCATCACAGATGGACTTGTGCGCGACGCAGTGGGGTTAGACGCCATAGGATTACCCATTCATGCACGAGGGTATTCTCCCAAAGCGCCCACCAAGCAAGGACCTGGTACAGTCGGTTTACCGATTCAGCTTGCTGGCGTCACGATTGCGCCCGGCGATTTTGTGATCGCGGATGAGGACGGCGTTGTAATTGTTGCGCCTTGGTTGCTTCCGGAGATGCTAGAAAAGCTTCAACAGATTCAGAGTAAAGATCAAGCAAAAATGGACCTGATCAACGCAGGTGGAACGCTTCCCCCTGATCTGGACGCATTGCTTAGTCGTGTCGGTATTGCTTGGCAGGAGAGTTAAACAATGCAAAAACTCATCATCGAAGTCCGCGTAAACGAATACACCATGCGGCATGAAAATCCTCATGTCCCTTGGTCTGCCAAAGAGCTTGGTGTGACTGCAAAAGAAATTGAAAGCGCAGGAGCAAGCATTGTGCATTTTCATATGCGAAAGTCTGATGGCGCACCGGCGCACGGATTCGATGCGTATGAGGAGGCAGTGACGTCGATCAGAGCGCATTCGGGACTGTTGATCAATCCTACGCTTGGCCAAATCACCGTTGGTGGAAGTCGCGACAGAATCCAACACTTGGAGCATTTCAAGGATCGACCTGAGTTGCTGCCGGAAATTTGTGGCATTGACCCTGGCTCAACCAATATTGATACCTATGACGCAGCCTCAAAATCTTTTAAGACCTTGGATAAAGTGTATGTGAACGCTCACGAGACACTTCAGTTATTCGCGCAACGTTTTAAAGCGTTAGGCATCAAGCCGGCATTAGCATGTTGGAGTATCCCGTTTTTGCGCACGAGCGCTGCTTTGATGGAGATGGGCTTGATTGAGCCGCCTCCTTATTTCACTTTCATTTGTACAGAGGGTGGTGTGATGGGCGGTCACCCGGCAACCCCTCAAGGTTTGCGTGCATATCTGGATCACTTGCCCAGTAAAACGCCTCCCGTCTGGTCGGTGTGTTGCAAGAGTGGAAATCTATTGCCACTTGCCATGACAGCGATTGAGCAGGGTGGCCATGTTGCCATTGGAATCGGTGATTATGCTTATCCGGAGCTCGGGTATCCAACGAATGCGGCGTTAGTGGACGAGGTCGTCAAGCTCGCCAGACTCGTTGGCAGGGAAATTGCAACCCCTCAGGAAGCCCGCGAGATGTTGGGTATTACAAACCCCTCCAGCTGAATGAGCAGCCAGAGAGGGTGCAGCGCGTTGACGCAAATTACATATCAGCGTGTTTGCGGTCGAATTCCCATACTGCTTCAAACCCCATCAGTTGACTAAACTTTTTGAAGTCGTAGAGTTGATTCAGCACAGCTTGTGATGAGCCTTCTTTGAGAAGGGTACCGTACACTTGCTCAAGAATTTGACCGACCGCTAAAAAGGCGGTTGCAGGATGAATGGCGATTTTGAAACCCATTTTTTCAAGTTCTGCTTTGGAATGCACAGGTGTTTTGCCACCTTCGACAACGTTGATCAGCAAGGGTTTTGTAAAACTCTTTCCTATGGTGATCATTTCCTCTGTTGACTCTGGCGCTTCGACAAAAAGAATGTCGGCACCCGCTTCAGCAAAAGCATGCGCGCGATCTAATGCTTCGTTCAGGCCATGAGAAGCACGTGAGTCTGTGCGCGCAATAATCAAGAAATCATCATGACGACGCGCTTCGCAAGCGACTTTGATTTTGTTGACCATATCCTTGAGAGGAACGACGCGACGGCCAGGCGTGTGCCCGCATTTTTTAGGAAACTCTTGGTCCTCAAGCTGGATACCTGCAACACCAGCAGCCTCGTAACCTTTGACAGTATGGGCAACGTTTAGCAGACCACCATAGCCCGTATCGGCATCCGCAATGAGGGGTTTCTGACAGCCCTGCGCGATTGTGCCCGCACGATTGAGCATTTCCGTATAGGACGCCAGTCCGGCGTCTGGCAAGCCCAAATATGAGGCCACCACGCCGTAACCGGTCATATACAAGACATCAAAATCCATTGAATCTGCAAATTTTGCTGAAATCATATCGAATACGCCTGGGGCGACAATGAGCCCAGGCTCGGAAAAGCGTTGTTTCAGGCGTTTGCGTTTATCTGCTGCATCTATCATTTTTTGAAGTCTCCTTTAGGGCTGATATGAATCAGTCTGCATTTAATCAAATCACACCCGCATCGATCAGGTGCTGCAGCTCTTGATCAGAAAGCATTAGTCTACCGTGATATATCTCTTTGTTATGCACGCCAAGCGCCGGGCCAAGAGAATTTACCCGTCCGGGTGTTCCAGACAGTCTAGGTACAACGTTTGGAATCGCCTGCTGCCCTGACCGTTCATCATCAAAATATAAGATATTTTCTCTAGCTGCGTATTGCGGATCTTCGAAGATTTCGTCAATCCGGTAAACAGGACCACAGGGGACTTGAAAGTCTTCGCAGATATCAATCAACGCGTTTCGAGAATGGGACTGAGTCCATGTTGCGACAGTCGCATCGACCTGAGTGCGTTCAGCGTCACGTCGTTTAACCGGTCCCCAGCGTTCTGGTAAAGCAAGCTCAGGTTGCCCCATCGCTTGTGCGAGGCGCTCAAATATTTTGTCGCTTGTACAGGCAATGGCAAGCCACTTTTTGTCGGCCGTTGGGTAATGATTGTGAGGAACGACATTAACCGTGCCAGAGCCCATTCGTTCCCGTACGAAACCACTGCGATGATAGGCGGGCGCGAGTTCATCCAGTATCCGGAATATTGGCTCGTAAAGACCGATATCGATGATTTGTCCAGCACCTGTTTTTCGCAGGGCCTCGATTGCGACCATGACGCCAAAGGCACCAAAGACACCTGCGAGATAGTCAGGCAGTGTTGCCGACCCTGGCGTAACAGGCGGTTGATCGGGGAAGCCCGCTAAATAAGATAGGCCCCCAAAGGCATTACCAATACGGCCAAAACCAGGCCGATGTTTATAAGGACCCGTTTGACCATAGCCAGAAATACGCAGCATGATCAGTTTAGGATTGGCTATTTTCAATACATCCCAGCCGAGACCCCATTTCTCTAGAGTGCCGGGTTGGAAGTTTTCTATGAGTACATCTGTAGTCGTCAAGAGCCGTTTAAAAAGCTCTGCGCCTTGTGGTTTGCGCAAATCCAGGGTGATCGATTTTTTATTACGAGCCTCTGATAACCAGGGCAACGAGTCGCCACATTCGGTCATCGTGCCAAATTTTCTGAGGGGATCACCGCCGGTTGGTAACTCGAGCTTGATGACTTCAGCGCCAAATTCACCAAGCTGAACCGCGCAAAAGGGACCAGCGATGAAGGTGGATATGTCGACAACGCGCAAGCCTGCAAGGGCTTGCGGTGTAGGTGTCGTGGTCATGAAAGAAAAGAGATGATTGTTTTATTTCTTTTTAAGCGAGGAGAAATAAGCAAGGGACTCTTTCGAAGTGAGCAGATCCGCATACTTTTGTCCCATGTCGAAGATGCTGGCGTTATGTGGACCCTCTGCACGATCGCCCACGCAATCCGTCACAACCATCGGTCTCAAGCCATAGGCAGAAGCGTCAATCGTACTGGCGCGCACGCATCCGCTTGTCGTGCACCCGGTAATAAAGAGTGTATCTGCACCAACAAAGCTAAGCCAAGAGGCCAGATTCGTTCCAAAGAATGCCGAGCTATGACGCTTGATCGAGATCCACTCACCTTTTTTAGGTTTGACGCTATCAACAAACTGAGCGTTGTCGGAGTCAGGCGATAGTTTTTTTAGCGAGGGAACTTTGATCGCGAAAGTACCAATATCGACGCCATCGCATTCAGATGCAAAGCGCACGTGGGCAACGGGAATCTTGGCTGAACGAGCGCCTTTTAGAAGTTTAGCTGTATTGGCGATTGCTTCGTTGATGTTGAAGCCACCGAATACATCGGGGTTGGAGAATCCAACCTGGAAGTCGATAATCAGAAGTGCTGATTGGCGCCCAAAACCGATTTTCTGACCAAATTGCTGTTTTTTATAAATATCAAGATCCGACATAAAAACTCCTCAAGCTTGTTTTAAAGAGGTGAACGGGCATACATAGATTCAGAAATGTCAAATTTCGACCATTAGCGAACCGCGAATAATGTAATCGCCGGAAAAGCAATCAGAAGACCAACAATGATGATCTCCATAATAAAGAACGGCATGATGCCTTGAAAAATTTCACGAATAGTTATTTCTGGATTTGTCGTGGCCACTACAAATACGTTGAGACCCACAGGGGGTGTAATGCAACCAATCTCCGTCATTTTTACGACTAGGATTCCAAATAATACAGGGTCAATGCCAGCTTGCTTGACGATGGGAAATACGACAGGCATTGTTAAAAGAATCATCGAAGCTGCGTCGACAAAGCATCCCAGAATCAGAAATGGAATTAAGAGACAGATAAGTAAAATAACGGGATGTAGGTTAAGTCCGATTGCCCAGGCCGCAAGACTCTGAGGGAGTTGAGTTGTAGCAAGTGCTGCACTAAATACCCCCGCTCCAATAATCAGAAAAAAAATTGAAGCAGTGCTGGCTCCGGAGGCCTGAAGACCTGCCTTGATCTCCATCCAACTTGTGCCCCGGTATAGTGCAATTCCAAGAGCCACTAACGCACCAATCCCTGCTGCTTCACTGGCTGTGGCGATGCCCGTGTAAAGCGTGCCCATCACTGCAATAAAAATTAAGAGAATTTCCCAAGAAGAGAACGTTATTTTAAGGCGCTGACGGTAACCCATTCGAGGTTGCACGGTCAGTGCTTTCATCTTTGGATCGCGCTTGACGATGATCCATATACCTATTGCGTAGACAAGAATTGTCAAAAGGCCGGGTACCACGCCTGCAATGAATAACTCAGGAATCGGCGTCTCTGTGGCGATTGAATAAAGCACCATTATTGTGGAGGGGGGGATCAGCACACCAAGTGTGCCGCCCACAGCTACACAAGCACCAGCGAGTCGTTTTGAATAGCCTGCTTTGAGAAGCTCAGGTATGGCTATTTTAGAGACGGTTGCAGCGGTTGCGATCGAAGAGCCCGAGACCGTCGCAAAAGCCCCGCATGCTACAACCGCTGAGGTTGCAAGACCCCCTGTGAGGTGACCGATCCATGCCCTGGCGGCTTGGAAACCTTTGGCTGAGATTCCAGCCGAATAGGCCATGTGACCCATGAATAAAAATAGGGGGATCACAATAAAGGCAAACTCTGCAGTAATCGAATAGGGCAGGGTCCCTAGTAAATAGTCGGCAGAGCGCCAACCATTCATCGCTAAAATTCCAATCAATCCTGCTGAAAGTAATGATAAAGCGATGGGAAAACCCAAGGCTAAGAGCCCAAACAGGCCAAGTACTAAAAGCGATCCTTGCTCAGTCGGACTCATAATCTAGGCTCACCCAATTCGTCACGGATTTCAGTTTCGAGATCCACGGCATAGGGATGCTCGTCCTTAACAGCGAATTCAATCGCCAACATCATTGTTTGTAATACCAAGATTGTGAAACCCATCGCAACAAGTGTTCGGCTAGGCCATAGCGGAATTTCAACCAAGCCAATCGCGACTTCCTCACGCGTGAAAGAGTAAATTGCGCTGCGCCAGGTAAACCAGGCCAACATCCCAATGACGGCCAATTGAAGTGCGAGCAAGACCCACGCAACTGGGGTGGCGAGCCATTTTGGAAATTCATCCGCTATGATCGAGACACGAAAGTTTTCTCTTAAGGCCAGTGTGGAAGGTAAGCCAAAATATATAAGTGCCAACAGAAGTAAGACACTGATTTCTAACACCCCCCAAATGGCGACACCGGCCATGCCTCTCAGCATGGCATCGGCGACGACACCAAGCATCAGTGCGATGATTAAAAGACCAGTGAAACGAGCGAGCGCTTTACAAAAAGCGCTGGACCGCTCTGTCCAAAGGATAAGTTGCGCTCGGCTACTCATTTTCCTGTCTTAGCCAAGAAGCGGTCAATCCCAGTTACGTAGGGATATTCTTTTTCATACTTGCGAACCAAGGAAATGTAGCTGTCGACTAATTGCTGGCCATCAGCACCGTTACGCGCTGCTTTATCCAGATATTTTTTCAGGACAGCCTCGTTGGTTGCGTCACGCCAACGTTTTGCTTCAGCTGCGTCAAGCGTACTGACCTGCACTTTTGTAGACTTGAGTAGGATTTCTACGGATTTATCCGCCTCCTTGCTCTGCTCGCTCACATAAAACATCAGTGCATCATTGGCTGAGCTTGTGAAAATATCTTGAAGTGGCTTTGGGAATGATTTCCATTTTTGGAGATTAACACCCGTCACTACAGTCGCAAAGATACCCATGCGCGCTGCGTTTGAAAGGTGGTTCACCATGTTGGGCAAGCCGTCTATGACACCTTGTTCAAAAGGCGTAGTTGAAATTGCATCCACACCACCACGCGACAACAAGTCAATTGCATCTGTATAGGGAACCGTGACAGCCGTCGCACCTAGTGCGGTGAGTACTTCAGCAGGCCCAAGAAGTGTACGAATCCGCATGCCTTTAAGATCTGCAGCCGTACTGACTTTTTTCATGCTCCATAGAACGTTCTCTGCTGCAGGCAGTGAAAGCAGCATATGGACGTCGTTTTTCTGGAACTCTTTCTGTACAGCAGGACTTGTGTTGTACCAGTCACGAAAGGCCATGCTGGCAGCACCTGGATTTTCGGTTACGAAGGGCAGGGTGATATCAGAGATTGGGTATTCGCGTGGATTAAAAGCTGCCGGAACAGAAAATCCGATATCAACCACATTGCGGCTAATTCCAGGAAATATGTCCGTCGCTTTAAGCAAAACACCGCCGTAGAACCATTCGAACGTGACTTTGCCACCGGTCTTTTGGGTGACCTGGTCGAAGTAATGTTGTTGAACGCGACTAAACAAGGAGGTTGCAGGATAATTCGATGCGACTTTGAGTTTCATTGGCTTGAAATCCTGCGCGACAGCAGGCGCACTAACAATCAATCCGCCTATCAGCAGGGAGGCCAGAAAGTTTCTTTTTTTCATGTGGGTTCAGCTCCTTAATAATGAATAGATACACTGAGAGGACTGCAAAGAACAAACGGTAATCGGGTGGATCAAACGATCATCAGGCTGGAAAGACGGGCTCCCTCAGATGGTGATTCGTCACTTGTTGGAAAGCATGCCCAAGTCTCAATACGGTCTCCTCGGCAAAAGGGGCCGCAGCAACCTCCATTGAAAGAGGCATACCGGTCGCGGTGAAGCCACAGGGTAGGGCCAGAGCAGGCGCCCCAGCGGATGCAAACACACTGGTGAATTTTGGTATGGCTCGAATCGCGTTGCTGTAATCCATTCCGGCAACTTCGGGTGCGGGAAATGGGACAGTGGGATGCAGCATGGCATCAACCGAACGCCAGACAGGCTCAAGACGGAGTTGGAAGTTTTCAATCCAACGTAAGGCCTCAGCGTATTGCGAACCTGTAACATTTTTCCCGATATCGTATCGGATTAAAAGGTCTTGGCCGTAATCTTTTCGTCTGAGCGCTAATTGCTTTTCGTGCAGTGCATAGGCATCGGCCAGAATGATGCGAAACCCCAGCATCTGCTGTGCGTTTTCAACATCACCTAGGTCAACGTCGACGATGTCGACGCCGAGTTCGCGATAGATACTGATGGCTTTTTCTAAACTGAGTTTCAAGTCAGGATGAAGGTCGTCAAAGAACCATCTTTTCATCACGCCAATACGCATTCCTTTGACCGGATCGTTGAGGCGACGCATGACAGGTGGAACCGGACGATCGATTGAGTATGCGTCACTCGGGTCATGTCCTGCAATGACTTCAAATGTGCGTGCTACGTCTGAGACACGACGAGCCAAGGGACCCAAGCTATCAAAGCGAGCACTCACAGCCACACTGCCGCTGCGTGAAATTCTACCGATTGTAGGCCGCAGACCTGCCAGTCCATTAAAAGCTGCAGGTATGCGAATGGACCCTCCGGTGTCACTGCCAATTGACACAACGCTCATGCCCGCAGCCACCGAGGCGCCTGAACCGCCACTTGAGCCACCGGCAAAACATTTTAAATTCCAGGGATTTTTTACTGGGCCAAAATGCAGGCTCTGGCTAGTGGGGCCAAATACCCATTCGTGTAAGTTAGCCTTGCCTGTTAAGACAGATCCTGCTTTTAATAATCGATCGACAATGAAAGCGTTATGCAAGGGACGGTTGTCTTTCAGGATAATTGATGCGGCTGTTGTGGGTGTGCCAACCCAGTCGATGTTGTCCTTGAGCGAGACTGTCACCCCGCCGAGTAATCCTGGCCATTCACCACGGTTTGTCAGGGCATCAATCTGTTGCGCGCAGGCTAAAGCATCGGTTGATGTGACGTTCAGCATGGCATTGATCGAAGGGTTCCAATGCTTTATCTGCGATAAAGCATGTTGAACACGACTGTGTGCTGTGTCTGTCACCGCAACGATCTCCTAAGCAGTTGGCCAAAATTGAATTTGTCAGACGGTCGATGCTTAGCTCTCTATTTTTTCATCGTCCCATACTTTCTGAGGCATTGGCAGGCCCTCGAACGTTTCTGGTGGGATAGGACGATCAACTTTCACTGATAAACCTTCAAGTACCCACATCAATTGTCTGGCATGCTGCGCGCTGTGCCACACCGTTCTTTCCAAAAACTGATGCTGATTTTGGTCACCGTAATAAACATCCGCTTTTTGTTTCCACCCATATTGATTACCTGGGCCATCAAACCACGCGGCCACGATTTTCTGAACATGACGGATATAGCGAAGCATTTCTTCGCGACTATTTTCTTTAGAACCTGGAAACCGGTTATACGATGCAAACGTCAAGGGAATACCGTCTTTCTCTTCTAAAAAAGCATCCGCATTATTGAAGATGTGATAGACGAGATCGGTATAGCTTCTCGGACGGTTTGGAAGCATCGAATGCAATGCTGCATCTGGAAGTTGCTGATAGAAACGTTCGGAGGATTCGAGCACTAACATTAAGCGACGTCTCAACTCATCAACGGGAAGCATGTTGAGATTGATGCCCTGAATGCCGACTAAGTCAGCGACGTCTTTAAGGACTTGGCCGTTGGCCCATTTTTTTCCTTTTGTCACGATCGGCACTTGTCGAAGACCATATTCAGCCAGCTCTTCAAATGCTTTAGGGTCGCCTAATACATTTCGGGATTCAAACGGAATGTCGTAGCGCGTTAAAAATTCTTTCGTTCTAAGGCAGCTCGTGCAGCCAGGTTGCCAGTAAACACGGATGACTTCAGTAGCGACATTCATATTGGCCTCCATTAAAATCTTGATTAGAGAATTTTGTGTCATTATGTCCGAAAGATAGTGAAGCTAGCATTCTTCATTCGCGCGCCTGCCTTCACCAAACAAGAGCGCGGGTTTCTACCAAAAGGAGTCGAAAAATGTCCAAGCTTGATCCTTTATCACTCAAGCTTTACATAACAGTGGTGAATGAAAAGTCGATCTCTGCTGCGGCAATGCGGCACCACATCGCCGCGACTGCTGTTGGCAAGCGCATATCTGATCTAGAAGAAAGTTTGGGAGCCACTCTTTTGCACCGCACCAATAGAGGTGTTGAGCCCACTGATGCGGGTAATGCGCTCTTTTCACTCGCACAGTCCGCGCTGAACGAGCTCGAGGGAATCCCGTTATTAATGCGTAACTTTTGTTCGGGCGGGCAGGGCATCGTCCGTATTTGCGCCAGCACCTCAGCGGTCGCGCAATTTTTGACAGAAGATTTGTTAGCTTTTTTAAAAATTAGCCCAGGTATTCAATTCCATATTGACGAGCGGACGAGTGACACAGTCTTGCAGGCCGTGCGTGATAACGCGGTCGATATTGGCGTTTTTACTAACGCGATTGAGCCCGAGGGTGTTTGTAGTATTCCCTATGGCGAGGATCGATTGGTACTGATCTGCCCGATGGGTCATCCTCTTTCCGAGCGAGACAGTTGGTATTTCGAGCAAACGTTAAACCATGACTTTATAGGCTGGTATGGCGGGAGCGCTATTAATAAACAGCTTAATACCGCGGCGCTGATGTCTCAGTCTCAGTGGCGCTTACGTATGCGAGTCAGTAGTTTTGACACGCTTTGCAGGATGGTTTCAGAGGGAGTTGGTGCGGGGATATTGCCTGAGTTTGCCGCTCAGCAACGTAACCAAGTGTTTCCTATCAAAATCTGCAAGCTTGAAGATGACTGGGCAGTTCGCCGGTTTAGGATTGCTTACCGAGACAAGTCATCACTGGGGGCGCCCGCAAAGCTGTTACTAGATTATTTATTATCTAAGACTTTGTCCGGACAAGGTGATAAACTTTTTTAAAATATCACAATTACATAGTGAGTCACGAGACAATGGAAATTCTTCAAATCGCTCCTGGGCGTTATCGCGCCAGTTATGGTCGTTACCTCGAGGACTTCGAGATCGGCGCTATCTATGAGCATCGTCCGGGACGCACCATTACTGAAACGGACAATATTCATTTCTCTTTACTCACGATGAATATGCATCCGATGCATTGCGATCACCATTTCGCCGCAAAAAGCGAGTTTGGTCAGCCCTTGGTGAATAGCGCGTTTACTTTAGCTGTTGTCGTTGGCATGACAGTGAACGATGTCAGCGGTAAGGCGATCGCCAACCTTGGTTGGAAAGAAATCAATTTGCTTGCGCCTGTATTTGCGGGCGATACGTTGTATGCCGAATCCGAGGTGCTTGAAAAAAGAGAATCTAAAAGTCGTCCGACACAAGGCATTGTCACCGTGCGTACGCGAGGCTTCAAGCAAGACGGAACAGAGGTGATTCACTTCATTCGTTCGGCGCTCGTTCCAAAACGTGGCCATGGTGTGGGTGACACCTAGTCTGTGCGGCGCAATTGTAGATCCCTCAAGAGTGGAGTAAGACATGAAAAACGATCTTGATCCGGCAGTGATGGCGACGACTTCAATATCTGAACAGCTCGCAGCGTTTGCAGCACGCTTTGATCGGCGGCCCATCCCAGAGGCCGTGCGCGAGCGCGCCCGTTATTTAATGCTCGATTCTCTGGGGATTGCTTTTGCATCGCGTGCCTATGATTTTGCGGAAAAAGCGCTGGCAGGCATTCGAGAGATGAATGAGGGTGGTCAATCGATGGTGATTGGCACAACGGAAAAGCTTGATACGAGAAATGCTATTTTGATGAATGGTATTTTGATTCATGGCCTTGATTTTGACGATACTCATGCCAAAGGCGTGATTCATGCAACCGCCTCGGTGCTTCCTACGGTCCTGGCAGTCGGCGCTAAGTATGACCGGAGTGGTGAGGCGTTGGTGACGGCGTATATTCTTGGTGTGGAAATCGCTACACGCCTGGGGTCCGTTGCAAAAGGAGGATTTCATCAAGTTGGCTTTCATCCCACCGGACTAATTGGGACGTTTGGCTGCACCATGGCTGCTGGATATTTGATGGGACTGACAGAGCCTCAGTATGTAGATGCTTTGGGTTTAGCACTCTCGGTTGGATCTGGAAGCCTTGAGTTTTTAAATGATGGGGCTTGGAATAAGCGTTTTCATCCGGGTTGGGCTGGGGCGGCGGGCGTGACAGCCGCGACCATGGCTAAGCACGGCTATCAAGGAACACGACTGGCGCTGGAGGGTCGTTTCGGTTTGTATCGCAGCTATCTTCCTGCCAACCAAGACTACGATCTTGCGTTGGCGACGGCCGATCTTGGTCAGGTGTGGGAGGTCGTCAATATCTCTGTCAAACCATTACCCGCCTGTCATTTTACGCATGCCGCCATCGATGCAGCGATACGCATTTACGATAAGGGCATTGCATTCAATGACATTGCGCGCGTCGATGTCTTAGTACCCGCCGAAGTCGTTAAAACAGTGTGCGAACCTGAAGCGCAAAAAAGAAACCCCGCCAATTCATATGAGGCACAGTTCAGTATTCCTTATCTGGTTGGAACTGGACTGATTAAAGGACGACTGACACTCGAGGATATAGAGGCTCCCGCTTTATATGATGCACAAGTCCTCGACCTTGCCAGCCGCACATACTATCGCGTTGACCCTGACAGTTCATTTCCAAAGTATTTTGATGGTGAAGTCATCGTGACGCTTAAAAACGGACAAGTCATCCGTGAGCGTGAAGCCGTGAATCGAGGTGCTGTTGATCGACCACTCACCGCTGAAGATATTGTTCAAAAATACCGTCAAACCGCAGCGAGAGTGCTTGAGGCCGAACGCGTCCTCGATATTGAAAAAGCCGTGCTAGCCATGGAAGTCTATTCGGCACGACAACTCAATGAGATGTTAGGGCGTTGAAACCTAGATTTGTTTGAACCTCTCTTTAAATAAAGGATTGACATTGTGCAGCACATGAATAATCAGAGTGAAATCGACGATAGCCAAGAAGCGCTTATTTTGGATAGCGTAGAAAGGTTTCTTATGCAGGAGGTCAAGCCATACGCGCAGAAACTCGAGCATGACGATATCTATCCGACTGAGATCGTAGAGAAAATGAAAGGCATGGGTTTGTTTGGTTGCTTGATACAACCCGAATATGGCGGTCTGGGTCTGTCGACGGTGACGTACGCCAAGATCATTGAAAAAATATCGATCGTGTGGATGTCGGTTGCAGGCATTATTAATTCACATCTCATCATGGCGATGTGTGTTCAGCGATGCGGCACACCAGAACAAAAAGCCTACTGGTTGCCAAAATTCGCGACAGGCGAGTTACGTGGAGGTATCGCACTGACGGAGCCCGATTGCGGTACGGATCTGCAAGCAATTCGTACGGGCGCAAAATTAGTGGGAGATCAGTATGTTGTGAACGGAACGAAGATGTGGATTAGTAACGGAATTTACGGAAATTGTTTTGCTCTGCTGGTTAAAACGGATCCGACGACCAATCCACGTCATCATGGCATGAGTTTGCTAATCGCAGAAAAGGGAGAGGGATTTACAGTCAGTCGTAAGCTTGAAAAGCTTGGATATAAGGGGATCGATTCAGCGGAGTTGGTTTTTAATGACTATAAAGTGAACAAGGACAGACTGATCGGTGGCGTGGAGGGAAAAGGTCTGCAAATGATCTTGGGTGGACTCGAGCTTGGCCGCATTAACGTTGCTGCCCGAGGAGTTGGCTTAGCCCAGGCTGCGCTGGACGAATCAGTGCGTTATTCACAAACTCGCAAGACGTTTGGGAAGCCCATTTGTGAGCACCAAGCCATACAGCTAAAGCTTGGTGATATGGCCACCCGCACTGAAGCTGCGCGGTTACTCACTATGACTGCTGCTAAAGCATACGATCGTGGTGAACGCTGCGATATGGAAGCGGGTATGGCGAAACTCTTTGCGACCGAAGCGGCTGTGGAAAATAGCTCAGATGCCATGCGCATTCATGGTGGCTATGGATACTCAAAAGAATACATTGTTGAGCGTTTATACCGTGATGCACCACTGCTGGTGATTGGCGAAGGCACAAATGAAATGCAACGTATCATCATCGCCAAACAATTGATACAAAGGAACCCTGCATGACAATGCCGTTGGCTGGATTACGCATTATCGCCATCGAGCAGTATGGTGCGGGACCGTTTGGCACTCAGCACCTCGCAGACTTGGGCGCTGAGGTGATTAAAATCGAAAATCCTCATGATGGCGGAGATGTTGGTCGCAATGTCGGTCCACATTTTTTCGGAAAAGAAAACAGCCATTTTTTTCAAGCGTTTAATCGTAATAAGAAAAGCATCAGGCTTGATCTGAAGCATCCTGAAGGCAAAGCGGCTCTTCATGCGCTTGTGAAGGATGCCGACGCGGTTTTTAATAATCTTCGCGGAGATCTGCCAAAAAAGATGGGCTTGACCTATGACGCGCTTGAACATCTCAGGCCGGATATTGTCTGTGCACATTTGTCGGCGTATGGCAGAGAGGGTCAGCGCGCGAGTTGGCCAGGGTATGACTATCTCATGCAGGCTGAAGCCGGTTATCTGTCCTTGACCGGTGAACCCGACGGTCCGCCAGCACGTTTTGGGTTGTCAATGATTGATCTGATGACAGGCACGACTGCGGCCTTGGCGCTGGTTTCTGCTGTGCTGGGTGCGCGCTCAACCGGCAAAGGTCGCGATATTGACGTCAGTCTTTTCGATGTGGCGATGCACAACCTCGCATACTTGGCGACATGGTATTTGAATGGTGATCACGTGACCGGTCGAGCACCTCGATCGGCGCACCCATCGCTGGTGCCCAGTCAGCTCTATAAGACTGAGGATGGATGGATTTTTATTATGTGTAATAAAGAAAAATTCTGGCCAATACTCGCTAAAAAAATGGGTCATCCTGAGTGGTCGGCTCGACCTGAGTTTAAAACTTTTAAAGATCGGCTCACAAATAAATCGCAGTTTAATGAGATGCTTGAAACCGAGTTCTTAAAGGACACAACGAATCATTGGATGAAAAAATTTGAAGGCATCGTCCCTGCCGCGCCTGTCTATGATGTTGCTCAGGCTTTAGACAATCCCTTTGTTCACTCTCGTCAAGGGGTGATCAATGCGATTTCACCCGATGGCTTATCAGTGGCTGGTGTGGCGGCGCCTATCCGTTGTCCAGGAGAACGCGTACCTGCAAATGCGGCCCCTGGGCTGGGAGAGCATACGCATGTTCTGCTCAAGCAAGCTGGGCTTTCTGAGCAGCAGATTGCGTTCCTGAGGGAGCATGCAGTGATATGAGTTCTCTCGCGAGCACTCATCTTGGCACCAAGCCTCGTTATGTCCAGTTGGCCACAACGTTGATGCGTGAAATCGAATCGGGTCGCTATCCCATCGGGGCACTCATTCCCACAGAGTTTGAACTCTGTGATCAGTTTGGTGTGTCACGCTTCACTGTGCGTGAAGCGGTCAAACTTCTTGTCCAGCAAGGCTTGATCGTGCGTCAGGCAGGTGTTGGCAGTCGCGTTCAGTCTGCACCGGTCGATGTGGGCTATACGCAAACGATGTCAGGTTTGGCAGATTTACAACAATATGCGGACGAGACAACGCTGGTTGTTGAAAGCAAGAAAATCGTAGCACTGACTACCAAACGTGCTGAGCAATTGAAGGTCTCTCCAAAAGAAACCTGGCTCCATGTGGAGGGTTTAAGGTTTGCGCGCGACGACAGGCTTCCAATCTGTCATACCGAAGTTTTTATTGCCCCTCATTTGCGATCGGTTTCGGGAATTCATGCCCGGACAAAACAACCCATTTATGCAATTTTAGAAAAAGAATTTGGCGTCAAGATTGCACGGGTTGAACAAGAAATAAGCGCTGTCATCTTAAGTACAAATATGGTCGAACGTTTAATGACGGCGGCACGCGCACCGGCCCTATGGATTTGTCGTCGTTACTTTGACGAACGTGGCAACTTAATTGAGCAGGCTCACAATACGCACCCGTCTGATCGATTTAAATACAGAGAGGTATTTCAAAGAGATCACATTGCAGTTTGACAGTAAATTGAAAGAGTACGGACCAAAGAAGGAGTATTCCTTCGGTGATTGAAATAAGATAAAAAACTAAGGAGATAGAAATGACTAAAAACAGCCTCACAGCTAAATCGACTCGCCGGCAATTACTTGTTTTGACAGGTGCATTAGCTTTTGCCGGAGTATTGTCTGCGATCCCGTCAGGCGCTCATGCTCAGACAGACAGTTGGCCTAGCAAAACAATTCGAATCATCGTGCCCTATTCACCGGGCGGTGGAACTGACATCATTGCACGTCGCTTGGCGCTAGGTTTAGGCCCACTTCTTAAACAAAACGTCATTGTTGAAAATAAACCAGGTGCCAATGGAATCATTGGCACTGATGTTGTGGCGAAGTCTGAGCCCGATGGGCATACCTTTGTGATTGTGGTGTCTACGCACTTAATCAATCCTATCGTGACCAAGAACATGCCCTACGATACGTTTAAAGATCTGGCGGGTGTGACAGTCGTCGCCGACTCGCCTTTGATTTTTGTCACGTCCTCACAGTTTCCTGCTAAAACGATGGTTGAGTTCACCAAGGCGATGCGTGAAAAGCCGAAGACTTACTCTTATGGCAGTTCCGAAAATATGACTAAGCTTGTGGGGGCGATGTATGCCAATGCACAAAATTTGGATATGGTGAGCGTGTCATACAAAGGCGGCGCACCACTGATGACGGATGTAGTTTCCGGTGTGACTACCGTTGGGGTCACGAGTATTCTGACGGCTCGTAATTTGATGAATGCAGGTCGATTGACCCCCTTGGCGGTGACAAGTGCTAAACGCTCGGCTGCTGTTCCGGATGTGCCTACGATGCAAGAGTCTGGTGTGAAGGATTTTGATATTACGATGAGCTACGCCATGTATGCACAGGGAAAAACGTCTATGGCCCTATTGCAAGCCATGCAGAAAGCGGTCAATCAAGTGGCGCATTCACCCGATATGAAAGCAGCGCTGGCTGACCAAGCCGCTTGGCCTGTGGCTCAGCCTGTCACTGAGTTTCACGAGCGCATCAAACGCGAGTCAGCTTTTTTGCAAGATCTCGCTAAACGTATCAATCTTCAGGGCGACTAAATCGTTGCATCAAGGAATGAATATGACACAAACACGCACAGCTCCAGTCGGCTGGAATCGACATACCCTTGAAACGGATCGTTCGTGGATTCATCCGTTGAACGAGCAAGAAATTAAAGATCTTGAATCGGGCTTACGCCATGTGTTGTCGCTTGGAAAGAAAGAGTTTGAATTGTCAGCTTCTGATTTTCCTGTGACGCCTGTTACACAGAAGCTACTTGCTCAAACGATGGAAGCCACACAAACTGGCTTTGGATTGTGCGTGTTGCGTGGTTTTCCCGTTGAGCGTTGGTCAAAAGAACAAATGCGTACTTTGTTCTGGTGTATGGGCCTACATTTTGGCGTGCCTCGACCTCAAGGCAAGCAAAGCCAGTTCGTCTCTGACGTGATGAATACCGGCGGGACGTATCGTGGCGGGACAGGGCGTGGCTACAACACAAACTCAAAACTGGATTTCCATGCAGATGGCAGTGATGTTGTGGGATTAATGTGCCTGCATACGGCTAAAAGTGGCGGAAAAAGCTTGATATCGAGCTCATTGAGCGCGTATCAGGCGCTTGAGCGTCGTAGGCCTGAGTTAGCTCAAGTATTGACCGAGCCTTTTTATTTTAGTCGGCAGGGTGAGCATGCACCTGAAGAGACACCCTACTACCAAGCTTCGATTGTTGGATTCAAGAATGGTCGTTTTGCTTGTCGCCACATTCGCAACCACATTATTGGCGCACAAATTACATTTGACGATGTTCCTCGGCTGAGTGCTTTGCAAACGGAGGCACTCGACATGTTTGACGAATTGTTAGCAAGCGAAGAAATTTGTTATCACATGGACTTGCAACAGGGAGACTTTCAGTTTTTGAATAACCATGTTGTTCTGCATGCCCGAACAGAGTATGAAGATTTTCCGGAACCTGAGCGTAGACGTCATCTCTTGCGTCTATGGATCTCTTTGCCAGAAGGTCAATCACTTCCCGATTTGTGGAAAATTGCCTATAAAGACACCTCAATGCGCGCGCTGCGAGGTGGATTTCGTGGCGTTGGCATTACCCCGGAAATCAGAGCCTTCGAAGAGCGTTTGTGCGCGGAACACAAAATTGACTGTCGAGTGTATTTGGATCGAGACCAACTAACGTCATGAATATTTACGAACAAGACCTGCCTAAAACCCCAGCAAATTTCGCGGCGCTGACGCCCGTTGACTTTATCGTTCGGGCAGCCGAAGTTTTCCCTGAGCAGGCCGCAGTTATTCATGGTTCAATTCGTAGAAACTGGGCGCAGACCTATCAACGCAGCATGCAGCTTGCGCACGCCTTGAAAACCTTGGGTGTGCAAAAGGGTGATACCGTCACTGCTATGCTTGCCAATACGCCGGAAATGATTGAAAGTCATTTTGGCGTGCCGGTGATTGGCGCAGTACTCAATACACTCAATACAAGGTTGGATGCCGCGAGCCTCATTTACATGCTGAATCACGCGCAGTCAAAAGTCGTTTTGGTCGACCGTGAGTTTTCAAAAGTCATGCAGGAGGCGATTGCTCGGGCAGACGTTCAACCCATCGTGATTGATATCGATGATTCACAATATCAGGGCGAGGGTCAAAGAATAGGCGCTTACGAATATGAGTCTTTACTTGCGACTCAGGCGACGCGGGCCACAGAGCAACATATTACGTTCACCGGTGATGAGTGGGATGCCATTACCTTGAATTACACCTCCGGCACCACTGGTGAGCCCAAAGGTGTTGTCTACTCTCATCGTGGCGCCCACCTCTCCGCAATCAGCAATATTTTGGAGTGGGATTTGCCATCGCATGTGGTGTATTTGTGGACACTGCCGATGTTTCATTGCAATGGATGGACTTACCCCTGGGCGATTGCGGCGCGCGGTGGCGTCAACGTTTGCTTGCGCAAAGTCACGCCTGAGGCGGTTTTCCGTGCGATCGGTGATTATGAGGTCACTCACTTTTGTGGCGCACCGATTGTTCATAGCATGCTTGTGAATGCACCGGAAGAGATTAAAAAAGAAGGTGTGAGCAAGCTAAACGGTCGGCGTGTTCAAGCGATGGTTGCGGGGGCTGCTCCCTCTGCAACGCTGATTGAAAGTATGGAGTCTCTTGGAATCACGCTGACCCACGTCTATGGTTTGACCGAAGTGTACGGCCCGTGCACCGTGTGTTCTCCTCAAGAAGAGTGGGACGAATTACCTGTAGCCGAGCGTGCCGTTTTCAATGCGCGGCAGGGCGTGCGGTATCACTTGCAGGCGGGGGCTGATGTCGTCAACCCTGAAACGTTCCAGCCCGTTCCGCGTGACGGAGAGACCATTGGTGAGATAGTTTTGCGTGGAAATATGGGGATGAAGGGGTATCTGCGCAACAAAAAGGCCACTGAAGCGGCTTTTGCGGGTGGATGGTTTCGCTCGGGTGACTTAGGTGTTCGATTTCCTGATGGATACATCAAGATTAAAGATCGGAGTAAGGACGTCATTATTTCAGGCGGAGAAAATATCTCCAGCATTGAGATCGAAGATGTTTTATACAAACACCCTGCGGTCTTGGCCGTTGCGGTGGTCGCTAAACCTCATCCAAAATGGGGTGAAACACCTTGCGCATTCATCGAGCTCAAGCCTGGGATTCAAGCGAGTATTGAAGAACTTATTGCGCACTGCAAAAAATATTTAGCTGGATTTAAAGTACCCGGTGGAATTGAGTTTGGTGAATTACCTAAAACATCGACCGGAAAAATTCAAAAGTTTGAGCTGCGCAAACGTTCGGGCGCGGTCAATGCCATTGATGTTTGAGTGTCTGAACATTCGATATATGAAATATTCAAAGTAGAGCAAACGAGCAAAAGATTGATGATTTTCTGCGTGTATGTTGCGCCCACGTGGATATCAAGCTTCGGCTGAGAAGTCTTAAGGATGTTGATTCATGCGTGCGCGTAGCGAGTCATAGATGGGCTCGCCGTGCATCAAGTTTGCGACTAAGCACGCCGCCACACTCGCCATGATCAGTGGAGCGACGAGCGTGACGCTGCCGCTCATTTCGATGACCAGTAAAACGCCTGTGAAAGGTGCGCGGACAACTGTAGTAAAAAAAGCCGCCATGCCAACGAGTGCAAAGGCGATCGGATCAAGCACAAAGGGTCCTGTCACGATAAAGTTGATGCTCGTCGCAAATAGCGCGCCAGAGGTAGCACCGACGAGAAGTAAGGGTGCAAACAAACCGCCTGGCGTACTCATTGAATAAGAAAGCGGACCAAGTACCCAGCGTACTAACAGTAGGATGATGAGAGCATTTAGACTGAGTTGACCCGCCAAAACTGCGTTGACCTGAATCTCGCCTCCACCGACCCAGTGAGGCTGCCAGTAGGCGATCAGTCCAATAAAAGCACCGAGTACGCCGGCTTTGATAATGGGTGAGGTCTTTGGAGCGATATTGTTGAATAGGTTAAGTCCCAAAAGAACGCTTTTGTTGTACATGACACCCAGTGCGCCAATCCAGGCGCCCAAGAGTCCATAAGCCAAGAGTTCTGGAATGGTGCCAGGAAAAAGCCGGCTGACGTTGAACTCCACATCATTACCAAAATAGGCCCGATAAACCGTAATGGCGGTTGCAACGGCGATAAGCGTGGCTAAGAAACGGCGCATCGTGATGCGGCGCGCGACCTCTTCAATGACGAAAGCAACACCCGCGAGGGGGGCATTAAACGCGACAGACAGACCAGAGCCTGCGATGGCGGTATAGAGTAAAGAGCGATCGCCACGCGTAAAACCGAACCACTTGCCGCATTGTGTGCCGATGACCGCGGCCATCTGAATGGTCGGACCTTCACGTCCCAGCGCGAGTCCAGGGATCATGGCGAGAAGTCCGCCTAAGAACTTGATGGGTAGTACGCGGAAGGTGGCTGGTATGGCTTCTTCGCGCATCACGGCTTCGACATGTTGAACGCCGCTGCCAGCGGCCGTCGGTGCAAAGGTCACTAACCACCGGGCTACTGCGACGCATAGCCCGACCACGAGCATCGCAAAAATCCAGCCTGGCAGGCCGTATAAGCCTTCGGTTTTCCATTCAGCCAGTAAGCCCGCGAAACTTTTGCTGCCATGCACAAGCAGCCAATGAAAACTACCGCCGACCAAGCCGACCAGCGCACCCGCGAAGGCGGAAACAAGCAGAAGCTGAAGCAGACCGTGTGTTTGTTCGGAGGAATTGTCGTCGGATTTTTGTTCAGTGATGTTCATTCGCGTACGCTGAGTAGAGAGTTGTTTGGATCGTACTCTGGTAGCGTGTGCATTGTGCGGTTGGCATTCTTGCTTTTATGGCATTTTTAGACATAAAAAGCGTTTAAGATCGAGGTCTTGCAAGAGTTATTACGATAAAAAATAAACAGATTTTGGAGAATAAACATTATGTTCAATACATTTAAGGCGTTATCAGTTGGCGTCTCACTTGTGGTGTCAATGGCAAGTGCAGTGGCTCAGGAGTTTCCACAAAAGCCCATCACGCTGATCATACCGGTCGCGGCAGGCGGGACAACAGATATTGCAGGGCGTGTATTGGCCAATCAGCTCAAGGATGTGTTGGGGCAGATGGTGATTGTTGAAAACAAACCTGGTGCGAGCGGTGGAATCGGTAATACCTATGTGGCACGCGCCAATCCTGATGGCTACACACTCGTGCTCGCCTACGAGGGTTTTAATACTGGCAATCCAGCCTTGTCCAAGAGTTTGCCTTGGGATCCCGTCAAGAGTTTCACGCCGATCGCGGAAGTGATCAGGGGTCCTCACCTGGTCCTCGTGCCTAAAGATTCGCAATTCAAGGATTTGAAAGACTTGGTGGCGTTCGCAAAGGCAAATCCCGGCAAACTAAATTACGCCTCTTCTGGAGTGGGTTCCATCCAGCATCTGGGTGCAGAATTACTCCAGCTCAAGACCGACACTAAGATGGTGCATGTGCCCTACGGTGGCGCCGCACCAGCGATGAAGGATTTGCTTGCTGGTCGGATTGATTTGTTCATCACGACACCACCGACAGCGATGGGTCACCTCAAGGCAGGAACTTTACGTGCGCTCGCGATTACCAGTGAGCAGCGTCACCCTATGCTGCCTGACGTGCCTACAACTGCTGAAGCCGGTTTGCCTTCGTTTCAGTTAGACGCCTGGTTCACCGTGTTTGGTCCTGCAAATATGCCTGACGCCGTGGTCAAGAAACTCACTGACGCGATGAAGACGGTGATTACTTCGCCTCAGTTCGTCAAACAAATGAACGAGCAGGGTGCAACCGCCAGCTATCGTTCACCAAAAGAAGTGGCTGATATCGTCAACGTCGATTTGAAAAAATGGGCTGATGTGGTCAAGGCCGCTGGCATTAAGCCGGAGTAATCATCAACATGGAAGTAAAAAAACTAACAGGCACGATCGGCGCAGAGCTCTTGGGTGTGGACCTGTCTAAAGATCTGTCCGCCCCGACGATCAAGGATATCCGCCAGGCCTTGCTGGATAATCTCGTGATCTTTTTTCGTGATCAGACTTTGACACCTGAGCAGCAGATTGCCTTTGTGGAGAAATTTGGTCCGATCAGCACAACGCCTGTCTATCAAACGCATCCCACCTACCCGCAAATCATGCCTGTCGTCAAAGAAGTCACCGACAAGGATGTCATCGGTGACACGTGGCACACGGATGAAACTTATCATCCGCAGCCACCGCTGGGCTCGGTGCTTTATGCGCGTGAGGTTCCCAAGGTGGGTGGCGATACGCTTTGGGCCAATCAATATCTGGCCTATGAGCGTTTATCCGATGCGATGAAAAAGCAGCTCGAGGGCTTGCATGCGATTCATTCAAATGATTTCCTGAATGCGAATGCACGGCTGCGCAACAGCACGCGTTCAACCAAATTGCGTGAGGACGTAGGACGTATCGATAGCCGTCATCCCGTCGTACGTACGCATGACGAAACAGGGCGCAAGAGTTTGTTTGTGAACCAACCTTTTACGTTTTGCTTTGAAGGGATGAGCCGCGACGAGAGCTTGCCGCTGCTTCAATATTTATATCAGGTGAGCCACAAGCCAGAGTTGACGTGTCGTTTTCGTTGGCAGCCAGGCTCGATGGCGTTTTGGGATAACCGTTGCACCATGCACTATGCCATCAATGACTATCCGGGGCAGCGTCGTGAGATGCACCGCATCACAATTCAAGGCGTAAGCCCAGTATGAGCGGACGCTTTGCTGGGACGGTGACGTTGATTACGGGTGCGAGTAAAGGCATTGGGCTCGCGACTGCTGAGCGTATCGCTCAAGACGGCGGGACCGTGATTGGTATCGCGCGATCGGCGGCGAATGTAAATTTTCCGGGCCCTTTCTTTACGGCCGACCTA
>Ga0247843_1000696_pt1 | contig 77586 bp, 64 predicted proteins | sample LaCruzMarch2017__FD_192420 | JGI IMG/M metagenome (GOLD analysis project Ga0247843, IMG submission 192420) | Freshwater microbial communities from meromictic Lake La Cruz, Castile-La Mancha, Spain - LaCruzMarch2017_8m | ecosystem: Environmental > Aquatic > Freshwater > Lake | place: Spain... | reverse complement strand
TATTACTAAATACAGGAACAGCTGGAAATGGTGGAAATGGTGGAACTGGTGGAAACGGCGGAAACGGTGGAAGCGGAGCAAGTGGTGGGATAGGAATCGGTTATACTAATTATGGTGGAACTGGTGGGAATGGTGGCAACGGTGGTGTTGGCGGCAGTGGTTTTGCGGGTGGCAATGGAGTAAGGAGAGCATTACAAGTTGCCAGTGGAAGTAACCCAACATTAAATCCAGGGGGATTTGTAACTATTAACTCCAGCACTAATGGCGGCAGTATCCCAAATCCTACTACTTTGGTAATGTCACATTTTGTGAATGGAAAAGGTTGTGTGAATTCAGAGATTATTCTTTCTCGTGCTTCAGCTAGTACTTGGGTGTTTTCAGGAGCGGCGTCATACATAGATGATATTTCAAGTACTATTTCATCTTATAACAGTTCTACAAGCCCTACCAAAATATTTTATACAGCTAATGGTGTTTATGATATTACTACAAATGGTAGCACCTATCAAGATTGGATTAGAATTATTGATAATACGCGTCCTGCAACAGTAGCATTTTCAATTTCAAGTCAAACAGTTTGCTCTGGCAGTCCTTTTACCGTTAGTGTGCCAGCTTGGGGTACTGAATTATCTTACGATTGGGCTTTGTTTACCACAGATGCAAATACGCCTTTATTAAGCGCTACAACTCAAACAGCTTCCTTCACGGCACCTATTGTAACAACACCTACTACTTATAATATCCGCTACAGAGTAAGAGAAAACTGTTGCGGCTGGTCAAGACCATATTATACAACAGTAACTGTGAACCCACCACCAACACCTTTGGCTGGTGCCGACGGCTGGGTTTGTGAATCTAGTCCTTATACTTTAGCGGCTGCTAGTTCTTCTAATGCAGCCTCTGTATCTTGGAGTACAAGTGGAAATGGAACCTTTAATAACTCTTCAATTGTAAATGCAGTTTATACTCCTGGGTCATCAGATATAAGTACTGGAACCGTTAGTTTAACCATTAATAGCACCGCTTTATTTGGTTGCACAAACGCTTCAGATCAAATTGTGTTAACGGTTATTAAAAATGGTACTTGGTTGGGTTTAGTAAACACTCCAATAAATGATAACTGGAACAATACGGTGAACTGGTGCGGAGGTATCCCAACGCAGGTTACAGATGCTATTATTCCAACAACTCCTATTGGACCATTTTGGCCAACCATTGGAGCTTTGGATGCAGAGGTAAGAGATTTGACTTTACAAAATGGAACTACATTGACTTATTATCAAAACAATCAATTAGATGTGTACAGAGATTTTAATAATAATGGTTCCACTATAAATTTAAATCAAGGAAGAACCCGATTTACAGGAGGCTTATATAATGGAGGAAGTTTTGGAACTTCATCCACTAATTTTTATGATTTAATTATTGATAAGACAAGTGGAACAAAATTAGTTTTAAATCAAAATGCTACTACTTATAATAATTTAAATATGATAACTGGTGATATTGATTTAATGGGAACTACTGTATTAGAATTAGGAACAAGCCCTGTTAGTTTAGGTTCATTAAGTTACACGATTGGTACTTCAGGAACTATTTTAGGAAGATTCAAAAGATGGTTCTCTTCTTCTACAAATAGTGGTTTAACTGGCTTATTCCCTGTTGGTGTTGATATTAGCGGAGTGGTGTTTAACCGTTGGTCGAGAGTAGATTACACCAATGCGCCTAATCCCGGAGGTAGCTTAACCATGCGTTTTGTAGTTGCCAATCCTTTATTTTATGCCAATCTTCCTTTAAACGATGCTGGCTTAGTTCTAAATAATTTATATAATGATGGTTATTGGGAGGCTACAGCGGGCGGTGGATTAGGAGGCACTTCATTAGGAAATTATGATATTACATTGCGCGCAAACGGCTTTGCAGGTGTAGCTTTTTTACCATCTTTACGAATCATAAAATCTCCGCCTCCACATGTAGTATGGACATTAGATGGCTCACATTTACCGCCTACAACTGGTACAATTGCAGATCTTGTTATAGCAAGAACTGGTTTAACTGGATTCTCGTGGTTTACGATTGCTTCAGACCACTTAAATATTTTACCTGTTGAATTGTATTCATTTAATGTGGGCTGTAATAATGGAGAAGTGAATATCAATTGGGTAACAGCCTCCGAACATAATAACGCACAGTTTATTGTTGAGAGAAGTGAAAATGGTTATGTGTGGGAAGAAGTTACGCGAGTTAATGGAGCAGGAAATAGTAATTCTGTCAAAAATTATGATGTTATAGATGCTAAGCCTTTAAATGATAACTCCTACTACAGAATTAGGCAGGTAGATTTTTACGGTGAAGAAAAAGTATTTATGTCTTCTGTAGTTTCTTGTAAGCACGAAGGAGAGAACTCGATTATAAGTTACCCAAATCCTGCAACTGACAATTTTGTGTTAGAATTAAACTTAAAAAACAACGCTTCTTGCCATATTGAAATTACGGATGCACTCGGAAGAACTCTTAAAACAATAAAGAAAATATTTAAAGAAGGAAAAAATATTTTTGTGCTACAACCATTAACGGAATTTGCAAATGGATTGTATTATGTTAAAATTCTTTCGGACGATGTCAATTTACCAGTACAAAAAATGGTGATATCAAGATAATTTTAATTGAATCAAGAGGAGAAATTTCGTCAACAATAGTATTATCTAATTAATACCACTGAGAAACAGCTGATGCACTTGTTTTCTTTTGATGCCAAAAACAAATCACAAAAAAACAAATAAAAAAACCGTCAAGTATATAATACTTAACGGTTTTTTTATTCAAAAATCAATCTAATCTTTTAAATCATAAGCTGCTTTTACTTGAGTATAATCTTTTGTATTTACAGTGCTAATAACTTTAGCAGGAGGAATAACTACTATTTTAAAATACAACGTACCTGACGGTGCATGATATATAGAACTATAATAATCTACCCATAATAAATCAAGTCTTCCTGTTTTTATTGCTCCTGTAAATTGATAAATTGAAAGACTAGAACCCGAACCAGACGTAGAAAATTCAGTTGCTAATGGATACCAAAAATTTCCGCTGGGAGCATCACTATAATAGATTATAACTGCTTCCGTTTCTGCATTGGAAATTTCAGGTACATTAACGGTAACTTCATAGGCAGTTGTAGAATTTCCGTTCCATTGACCTGGAGTTACAGTATATATTTTTGTTTTTACATTGGCGTTACCATTTTTTCCATCTTCGCCTTTTGGACCTTGTTCTGCTTTTTTACAAGAAGATAATGATACGCCTAAAGTTAAAGCCAAGCCAGCTAAAACCATTGTCATAGTTCTGAATGTTTTTTTCATAAATATTTTTATTATAATTTTTTGCTTACTCTACGGCTTTTCAGCTTCCGCCCCTTCTTTTAATGACTTGTGAAGAGCAAGTATTAATTAATAGTACAGTACGAGTTATCACAATATTACAATTATTATCATTAAATGACAAATTATTATTATATAATGATTATTTATTTTGATAAAAGCAGATGAAATTTGAGCGTGAGTAATAAAATTGGAGAAAAAATACGTCAGCTTAGAGTACTAGGAGGTTTGAGCCAAGAAAACGTAGCGGAAGAAATAGGCATGAGTCACGGAAATTATGGAAAAATTGAACGTGGTGAGATTGATGTAAGCTCAACACATTTGATTCAACTTGCTAAAGTACTAAAGGTAAATGTAAGCGACTTCTTCGAAAATAAACTAAAAGTAAATGCTAAAGAGCCTAAAGCAGAATATGGTTATGCTACTAAAGACGAACTTTCAGAAATTGCTCAAGCATTGCAACAGCTTACAAAAGTAGTAGAGAAGCTTCAAGAACCACCTACAAACAAAAAAGGACTAACAAAAAAGAAATCCTCTAAAACAAAGTAGTTTTAAAACCTTTTCAATTGCTCATTTCCAAAGAAATCCCATTCAGGAGTATTTATTTGTTCAGCGCTCCCATCCAATTCATACCATGGAGAAATACCAAGATTGTTTTTGTTAATTAATATATGAATGTCCTGTGCTGGCATATAACTTTGGGCAACCATAAATAATTTTCTGTTTGTCTTGGTGTTAACAGCCATATCCACAACAATAACAGCATGTCCTGGCGACCCACCTTTTATGAATACATCACCTATCTGCATTTGTAATAGTGGAACTGATTTTAATTCTTTAGCTAAAGAAGCGGTTCCGGCATAGGTAAATACCATGTTTAAATATTCTTTAAACGATGTGTAAGAAATGCTTTCTTTCGTTGTCTTTACCCAATTGACTTTATTACCTTTTACTACAATGCGATAGCCTTTCCTCCATTTAACATACTCTGCATTAAATCCATTCGTAAAATTAAAATGCAAAGCATCATATAATTTATTTTGATACAGATATTCAGCGCGTAAACGCATCACAGCGTCTGCACATTGTTGTAAATCTTTTGTTCCCACATCAACATTTAAAACAGCTGCTGCTACTTTATTTGGTTTTTCTTGTCCGTTATAATAATGTACTAAAGAGCCGTTTGGTTTTAAAGATGTGCTTTGGAGAAATGCTCCGAAAGAATTTATTTCAGATTTTACTCTGACAAAACCTGTAGGTGTTGAGAAACGTTCTGCAACTGTTTTTCCAGTAGAAATAACTAATAAAGAAGGTTGTTGTTTACGAAAAGCAAAAACAGAAATTAAACATAACACACAGGTTAAAACACCAAATTTAAAATATGTGTTTTTATTTACGATGATTTAAAAATATAAATCGTCCGTTTTTAAACGTAAGTAGCGACTCACCGAAAGAGCGGCGCTTAAGCCAGAAATTAATACGCCTAAAGCCACAATACCTCCAAATAAAACCGCTAATAAATTAGGGTCTTGCAGTTGTAATAAATCTGGGATATAATTTGTACTCAACACTAAAAAGCCAGCTAATAAAAACCCTGCTAGTAAGCCCGCAATAACTCCCTGACGAACACCTTTCAAAATAAATGGCATTCGTATAAAACCTTGCGTAGCGCCCACTAAATACATCGTTCTAATTAAAAAGCGTTTTGCATAAATGGATAAACGAATGGTGTTATTTATTAATGCAATGGCAACTACTAGTAACAAACCACTAAATATTAAAATGTAAATACTAATCACTTTTGCATTATCGTTCACTTGCTTAATCATGTCTTTGTGATAGATTACCTCTTTCACAAAATGTTTTTGCATGATCTGTTTTTCGAAACTTGCTAAACTATCAATATTAGCGTAATCTGAATTCAACTTTACATCTAAGGATGATAATAAAGGGTTGTAACCTAAGAATGTAATAAAATCTTCTCCTAAGTCTTTTTGTAATTTTTTCGCGGCCTCGTCTTTGCTTATATATGCTACTTCCTTAGTAAAAGCAGATGAACTGATTTCTTGTTTTAAAATATCTAACTCAGCTTGAGTGGTTGTGTCTTTTAACACTACCTGAAAGCCTACATTTTCTTTAATATGGTTAGATAACTTTTTAGCATTGATAACCACTAATCCTAAAAGGCCAAGCATAAATAACACCAAAGCCAAACTAATGACAACGGTAACCGAAGATGTTTTTAATTTTTGAGTAGCTGTTTTATTCGACACGTTTACTAATTTTAATATCTACTAAAAATAAGCAGTATATAAAAACGCAACTGAGATATAATAATGAATAATTAACAGAGGGTTGTTTGTTTAGAGCAACAAATCAGGTCTTCTTAATTTAGTTCTTTCCAAAGACTGTTCATGCCTCCACTCTTCTACTTTTTTAGTGTTTCCGCTGGTTAAAAGCTCTGGCACTTTCCAGCCATTATAATCAGCAGGACGAGTATAAACTGGTGGTGACAATAAGTTGTCTTGAAATGAATCGGATAATGCAGACGTTTCATCATTTAAAACTCCTGGAATTAATCGAATAATGCCGTCACATAAAACAGCAGCTGGCAATTCACCTCCACTCAATACATAATCTCCAATGGAGATTTCCTTGGTAACAAAGTGCTCACGAATACGCTCATCAATTCCTTTGTAATGGCCACACAAAACAATTAAATTTTTTAAAGTCGATAAATGATTGCAAGTGCTTTGTTTGAGTGTTTCTCCGTCTGGAGTCATGTATATAATTTCATCGTAGGTTCGCTTGCTTTTTAAATCATTAATGCAGTTGGCAATTGGTTCAATCATCATCACCATGCCTGCGCCACCACCAAAAGCATAATCATCTACTTTTCTGTGTGGTTCAATGCCATAGTCGCGTAAATCAACCACGTTAACAGACACCAAACCTTTTTGAGCGGCTCTTTTTAAAATACTGTGGCTAAATGGGCTTTCTAATAATGGTGGATGAACTGTAATGATATCAATATGCATGCTCAAAATTAACAAAAAAATCAGGAATTATAGTGGTTTAATTATTCCATTAAACTATATTTATTTAACACAAAACTACACTTGAAATGAAACATATTCTACTGGCTATTACTTTATTAATTGGTTTACAATCTTTCGGACAAAAAAAAGAAAAAATAAACCCAGCTTTAAATTATATCTATAAAGAAGTAACCTTAGAAACAGACGACTATAATGTTTACATTATTGATGCCGTGGCCGTTGGAAAAAAAGTGAAATTTAAAATCAAGATTTTTAATAAAACCAATGATTACTTATTGGTAAAGCCAGGTGAAATTAATTATGTAGGGGAAGGAAAAACAGTATTTTGTAGAGATAAAAATTTTGTGGTTCAACCGAACGAAGAGGAAACAGAAGTACTTGATTTCAGAGGTACAGACATGCAAGCTGATAAATTTACTTTAGAATTAAAAGGTATTTACAAAGCTTCAGCTGGCGGACAAGTTACAAAGGCCCCAAATTTTGATTTACCTCCAACTAAAAACGAATTTACCGAAGGTAATTTTACTTGTACATTAAAAAAGAATGAATCCGTTACCGCTAAAGCTTATGGTAAATTTGAATGTATTTATACAGGTGATGGCATTGGCATCATGAGTCCAAATAAGTGTGTTGCCATTATGCCTAATGGAACTGAAAATCCGAATGCAAAAAAGAACAAAACGATGATTTTAGAAAGAGGCAAAAATGATGATTTTACAGCTGTATTTAATGAAGTCGCAGATTCTGGAGATCTTCAAAAATCAAAGATTGCTATTAAATGGAACGAAAAATTTAGAGAATCGAAACTACAGAAACTAAACGTTGCTAAAGTTGAGTTGATTAAAAATATTATTAAATAATTTTATTTTTTCTCTAATCTTCCCCAAACACCAAGTGGTAATTTAATTCCACTTTTTGCGTCTAAATATAATTCCCCGATACTTAAATTGGATTTATGTTTACTAGCGAAAGGCTCTAATAAATTTTGAGGAACTAATGCTGAAAAGCCCAATGAATAAGCATTGAGAATCAGTAAATGTTGCTTAGGATCTAATATTTGCAATACACTATCAATCATTTCTAAAATATTATCTTCTAACTTCCATTTCTCACCATTTGGTCCGTGTCCAAAAGCGGGAGGATCTAAAATAATACCTTGGTATAAATTCCCACGACGTTGTTCTTTCTTTACAAACTTCAAAGCATCATCAATCATCCAACGGATATTATCCAAATTAGATTTTTGCATATTTTCATTAGCCCAATTCACAACTTGCTTAATACTATCTACGTGTGTTACATCCGCTCCAGCTGCTCTTGCAGCCACAGAAGCTCCTCCGGTGTAGGCAAATAAATTCAAGAATTTAGGTTTTTCTAAAGGAGATAGATAATCAAAAATTACATCCCAATTGCACGCTTGTTCAGGAAAAACGCCCACATGTTTAAATGAGGTTAAACCTAAACGCAAGGTGATTTCTGTATTCCCCAAAGGATAAGAAATGGTCCATTGATCGGGCATTTTTTTTAAGGCCTTCCACTCTCCACTTGAACTGCTTTTAGGCACAAACTTCACATGCGCTTGCTTTTCCCATTCAGCATATGAGTATTTTTTTTTCCAAACAGCTTGTGGTTCGGGGCGAATAGTAATGTATTTACCAAAACGTTCCAGTTTTTCAAAATCACCACAATCTATTAGTTCATAGTCTTGCCAGTGGGTTGGAGTTAATAATTGCATTTTGTGAAGTTATGAGTTATGGGTTATGAGTTATGAATTTTATAAAGAAGTAGTAAAAAGAAGGTTGTTAATAAAAGGGTTTAGCTACTGAAACTCTAATGAACTAAAAGTTCTACTTTAGATACATATCAATTTAATTTTTATGCAGAAATTACAATCATCGTTTGTTGCACTTATTAGTGTGTTTTTCTTTTGGGGTTTTGTGGCCGCTAGTAACGGAATTTTAATTCCTTTATTCAAAGAAAAATTTACACTCACACAATTTCAGTCTCAATTAGTTGATTTAGCTTTTTATGCGGCTTATGCCGTAGGTTCTATAATTTATTTTTTTGCTTCTCGTGCATATGGAGATCCTGTAAATAAAATTGGTTATAAAAAAGCCCTCATTTTAGGTTTATTAATTTCAGCCATTGGCTCATTATTTTTTATTCCAGCAGCTAGTTTAAATTCCTACCCATTATTATTATGTGCCTTATTTATCATTGGTTTAGGATTTGCCTTACAACAAATTGTAGCTAATCCTTTCGTAATAAACTTTGGCGCTAAAGAAACTGGGGCACAACGTTTAAATTTAGCTGGAGGTATTAACTCTTTTGGAACAACCATTGGTCCCGTAATTTTAAGTTATGCATTATTTGGAAACATTAGTGCGCCAGCAGCAGCAGATAGCAGCTTAGAGGCTGTGAAAATTCCTGCACTCATTTTATTTGCTTTATTTATTTTGTGTGCTAGCATTTTATGGTTTTCTAAATTACCAGAAGTAACCAATTCCGAAAAGTTAGATAAAGACTTAGGCGCTTTAAAATATCCGCAATTAACGTTAGGGATGGTAGCCATTTTTATATATGTGGGCGTTGAAGTAACCATACAAAGTAACATGGGCGCATTATTAGCAATGCCCGAAATTAAAGGAATTGACCATACAAAAATTTCTCACTTTATTTCCTTGTATTGGGGTAGTTTAATGATTGGGCGTTGGACCGGTGCTTTAGCGGTTTTTAATTTTAGCAAAACAATTAAAATCATTATGCAATTTATTACGCCATTTATTGCTTTTGGAGTTATCTATGGCATTAACTATTTAAGAGGAAGCAACGTGGACGATTATATATTTTACATCCCATATATTTTATTAGCAACATTAATATTCATTTTTTCGGGCGACAATCCTGCTCGAACCTTAATGATACTAAGCTTAACAGCTTGTGTGATGATGGTTGTTGGATTAGTGAGCACAGGAAATTTAGCATTATACTCTTTTATTAGCGGTGGATTATTTTGTTCAGTGATGTGGCCTTGTATTTTTGCATTAGCTATTAATGGTTTAGGAAAATACACCAATCAAGGATCTTCTTTATTAGTAATGATGATTTTAGGCGGAGCCTTAATTCCTCCATTTCAAGGGTTTTTAGTAGATGTATTAAATCCGCATTTATCCTATATTGTTACTGTATTTTGCTTTGCTTATTTAGCTTGGTATGCTTACAAAGTAACTTCTATCTTTAAAAAACAAGGCATTGAATTAGATTCTAATTCTAGTGCAGCGCACTAATATAAATTAATAACATAGCAAGTAATGAAAGTAACGATTAACGTCAAATTAGTAAATTCAAAATTTAGTCAAGCTTACGCCGATAAAGATAATGAAGGAGAAGAAACAGAAGACAATATCAAATATTTATGGGAAGATGAATTTGATGTGCAAGGCAATGTAAGAGAGTTTAAAGTGGTTAATAATGCTACTTATTTATTAAGAGGTTTATACCCTAACGATGATGAATTTGCGTTTGAAATTCCCGACATGATGATTGTAGAATGCACCATGGATGATGGCTCAATTACGCAACTACCTTTTTCTAAAAAAGCAGTGAGTAAAACAGACAAAGTTGAATCAAGTGACAGCTTCTTTTTTAATGTGTATTTAAAAAGTGTTCGTCAGGTAGTAAACCCTATGACTGGCGTTTATATTTTAGCAGATGATTTTCCAAAAGAATTAGCAGAATTAGTAAATAACGATGAGGAGGAATAAATTATTCTTCATACTATTAATTATTATTTCGTTGAGAATCATTTCTCAAGAACAACAATCTTCGTTACCAATTATTCCTTTTCCCAGAGAGTGCAAACAGTTGCCGGGAAATTTTGTCCTTTCCTCTTCCATAAAAATTGTCGCAACTTCGCCAAAAGTGCAAAATAAAATAGATTGGTTTAACGACTATTTAAAAACCTATTATGGTTTTACGCTTCAGATAGTCGATAAACAGCCAAAAAATGGGAACTACATTCAATTTACAATTCCTGATTGGGAAGCTGACAAAAAAGAAAATTATCATCTAACCATTTCTGAAAATGCTATTACAATTTTAGCAGAAGGAAATAGCGCAGGAAATTTTTATGCATTACAAACATTGATTCAATTATTGCCAATTGAAAAAGGTAATGCACTTTTAATACCATGCGTTCAAATAAAAGATTCACCCCGATTTGAATGGAGAGGCATGCACTTAGATGTATCTCGTCACTTTTTTCCAATCAGTTTTATTAAAAAGTACATCGACATTTTAGCGTTGTATAAAATGAATACTTTTCATTGGCATCTAACCGACGACCAAGGATGGCGCATTGAAATTAAAAAATATCCAAAGCTAACTACAGTGGGTGCATGGAGAAAAGGCACTATGGTTGGTAAATATAGCGATCATAAATATGATAGTATCCCTTATGGTGGATTTTATACACAGGAACAAATTAAGGAAGTTGTCACTTATGCTGCTAAGCGGCATGTTACCATTGTTCCTGAAATAGAAATGCCTGGTCATGCTGTTGCGGCTATTGCCTCTTATCCTTATCTATCATGCACTGGAAAACAAATAGATGTAGAAAAAGGTTGGGGGGTATTTGAAGACGTATTTTGTACAAAAGATTCAACCTTTCAATTTATGCAAAATGTGATGGATGAAGTGATTCCTTTATTCCCTGGAAAGTACATTCACATTGGCGGAGATGAAAGTCCTAAAACGAGATGGAAGGTTTGTCAGCAATGTCAAAAGAGAATAAAAGACGAAAATCTAAAAGATGAACATGAGTTACAAAGCTATTTTATTAAACGTATTGAGAAATATGTGAATAGTAAAGGCAAACAAATTATTGGATGGGACGAAATTTTAGAAGGAGGCTTAGCGCCTAACGCTGCGGTTATGAGTTGGCAAGGCATTGAAGGGGGAATAGCGGCAGCCAAACAAAAACATATGGCAGTGATGACTCCTGGTTCACATTGTTATTTTGACCATTATCAAGCTCCTACATCAGATGAACCTTTGGCAATTGGTGGTTATACTCCTATTGAAAAAGTATATAGTTACGAACCAATTCCTAATGAACTGAATGCAGTAGAACAACACTATATTCTAGGAGCACAAGCCAATCTATGGACGGAATATATTTTAAATGAAAAGCATTTAGAATATATGGCACTACCTCGTATGGCAGCATTAGCCGAAGTAGTATGGACACCAAAAGAAATAAAAAATGAAACTGCTTTTTTAACTCGTCTTCAAAAACACTTTTTATTGTTAGATAAATTAAATATCAATTACGCGAAAGCGTTATATAAAGTAGAATCAAAAGTTTCACCGTCAACAACAACTAAACATATTACATTAGAGTTAAATGCCAATTCGTCTCTTGGAGAAATTCGTTTTACAACTGATGGCACAACACCAACAGCTGCATCCTTATTATATCAATCGCCTATAGAGTTAGAAAAAGATATTACCATTACAAGTGCATTATTTAAAGGCAAAGAATTGAAAGGAAAAATAGCTTCTCGCAATTATGTGATTAATAAAGCCACCAACAAACCCATTACTTTAAAAACAGCTCCTAGCAAATCTTACAATTATGGCGGTGGATTTAATTTGGTAAATGGTATTGTAGCCAAACTACCGAGAGCCAATAACGAATGGCTTGGTTGGGGTGGAAGTGATTTAGAGGCAATTATTAATTTAGAAAACAAGGAAGAAATTTCACAAATACAAATTGGATTTCTAAATGAAGAATTAAGTTGGATTTACTTGCCAAAAGAAATTGAATTTTTAATTTCAGACGATGGTAAAACATTTACATCTATTGGCAAAACAACCGTAAAAGATAATCGCTTTGCGAAATTACAAGTCACTAAAATTAAAACGACCTACGTTAAAATTATTGCAACCAACTCTGGCAACATTCCAACTGGTAATCCTGGCGCTGGAGAACCCGCATGGCTATTTTGCGATGAAATTCAAATACAATAACATGAATACAAACCGACGACAATTCATAAAGCTTTCAGCCTTTGCAACTTCCTTGTTTGCTTTTAATAAAAGTAAAGCATCAGAGGTTATAACTAATGCATCTAAAGAACAAATCAAACCAATTGTGATTTCTACTTGGCGTTTTGGTGTAGAAGCCAACGCAGAGGCTTGGAAAATTTTATCGAACAAAGGAAGAGCATTGGATGCAGTGGAAGCTGGAGTGAAAATTCCTGAGGCTGACCCTAAGGAACGTAGTGTTGGTTATGGCGGCAGACCTGACCGTGATGGAAGAGTAACGTTAGATGCGTGCATCATGGATGATTTCGCAAATATTGGTTCCGTTGGTTGTTTGGAACATATTGTACATCCTATCTCGGTAGCAAGAGCCGTCATGGAAAAAACACCTCATACCATGTTAGTAGGAGATGGCGCTTTAGACTTTGCTTTATCACAAGGATTTAAAAAAGAAAATTTATTGGTCAAAGAATCTGAAGAGGAATGGAAAGAGTGGTTAAAAACATCAAAATACAAACCGATAGCCAATATCGAAAACCATGATACAATAGGCATGGTAGCCTTAGATATGAACGGCAACTTATCGGGCGCGTGCACAACCAGTGGCATGGCTTTTAAAATGCACGGACGTATTGGAGACTCACCCATTATTGGCGCGGGATTATTTGTAGATAATGAAGTTGGCGCTGCAACCGCTACAGGACATGGCGAAGAAGTCATGCGAATTGTAGGAAGTCATACCGTAGTAGAATTAATGCGTCAAGGATTGGCTCCTGAAGAAGCTTGCAGAAAAGCAGTCGAACGAATCATTAGCATCGCAAAAAGAAAAAACAAACCATTAGATGAATTACAAATTGGATTCATTGCCATTAACAAAAAAGGGGAGCATGGCGCCTACTGCTTGCAGAAAGGTTTTAACTATGCTGTATACTCTCCTGAAATAAACAATCAATTAATTGATGCTAAACACATCCTTTAAATATGTATTAGAAATTGCATGCTTCAATTTACAATCTTGCGCACAAGCTCAAGAGGCTGGAGCAGACAGAATTGAATTTTGTGATAATTATAGTTTAGGAGGAATTACTCCATCACAAGCTGACATTATTGAAGCAAAAAAATTATTACATATTCCTTTACATGTGATTATTCGTGCGCGTGGAGGAAATTTTGTTTATGATACTGAAGAGATAGAAATGATGAAGCATGATATTTTATTTTGCAAAGAACATAACATAGATGGCGTAGTTTTTGGTGTTTTAAATTCTAACGATACTATTGATGTAAAAGCAAATAAAGAATTAGTTGAACTCGCAAAACCAATGTCGGTAACATTTCACAGAGCTATTGATGAATGTGTAGATATAGAAAAAGCATTAGAGGAAATTATAGGACTTGGCTTTAATAAGGTACTCACATCAGGTGGAAAACAAAATGCATTAGAGGGAATTAAAACATTAAAAAAATGTCAAGAAAAGTTTGGTGAAAAAATTACGATTATTCTAGGAGGTGGTATCAGAAGTAACAATTTAGGATTAATTGCAAAGGAAACAGGCTGCATCCAATTTCATTCGGCAGCACTTACTAATAGTTCGGACATTGGAGACGCAACTGAAATAAAATATTTAAAAGCAACCTTGTTTTGAAAAAACACTTCATATATCTATTTACTTTAAGCTCTGTGTTTTTGATAGCACAAAACTCAAGCGTAGATTTAAATGCTAGTTGGCAATTCAAAAAATCTGGTTCCAATCCATATTATCCTGCAATTGTGCCAGGAACTATTCATACTGATTTATTGAATAACAAATTAATTAAAGATCCTTTTTATTCAGATAATGAAAAAAGTTTGCAATGGATTGAAAACGAAAGTTGGGAATATGTAGGGAAATTTAACTGTGACAATATCACTTTAAAAAACAAACACCTTGAATTAAATTTTGAAGGCTTAGATACTTACGCGAAAGTGTTTTTAAATGGGCAACCAATTTTAGAATGCAACAATATGTTCCGGACTTGGAGCGTTGATGTGAAGCCATATTTAAAGGCAGGAGAAAATACCCTACAGATTATTTTTGAGTCTTCTGTCAAAAAAGGAAAAGCAGACGCCGCTAAATTACCATATATTTTACCGGGTGATGAAAAGGTGTTTTCTCGAAAAGCTCAGTACCAATATGGTTGGGACTGGGGACCACGTTTTGTAACCTGTGGTATTTACAAGCCCATTAAATTGCACTGTTGGAATGATGTGAATGTTATTTCTGTTAATCCAATTATTAAAAACATCAATGATTCCATCGCTGATTTAGCTTTTATTGTAGAAACAAAAAGTGATACTGCTATTTCTGGAAGACTAAATATAAATACTTATCGTGGAGAAATAAACAACGCAAAACTTCAATACAATACTAATTACCCCTTAAACCTAGAAAAGGGTGTTAACATCGATACGTTTCATTATTCTATTCGTAATCCCAAACTATGGAATAGTAATGGCTTGGGAGATGCTAATTTATATGGTTATGATGTCAATCTCAGATACAATGGTTTAGCCATTAATCATTATGGAACAATTGGTTTAAGAACCTTAGAGTTAATTCAAGAGAAGGATTCTGTAGGGCAAAGTTTCTATTTTAAACTAAACGGTAAGCCTGTCTTTATGAAAGGAGCAAACTATATCCCTCAAGATAATTTTGTTTCAAGGACAACCAAACTCGATTACAAAAAGATAATTCAAATGGCGAAAGATGCCAATATGAATATGCTAAGAGTTTGGGGTGGCGGTGTTTACGCTAATGATGAATTTTATAAAGAATGTGATAGAAACGGAATTTTAGTGTGGCAGGATTTTATGTTTGCATGCGCGATATATCCTGGAGATTCAACCTTTGTAGAAAATGTCAAGCAAGAAATAACAGAACAAGTAAAACGTTTACGATCACATCCCAGTCTAGCATTATGGTGCGGAAACAATGAAGTTGACGAAGGTTGGCAAAATTGGGGTTGGCAAAAACAATATAAATACTCAAAAAAGGATTCAGCAAAAATTTGGAATGATTATCGTAAATTATTTCACCAAGTCATTCCTCAAATTGTAAAAGAACAAAATCCTAGTGTGTACTATTGGCCTTCTTCTCCTTCTATTGGTTGGGGGCATAAAGAAAGTTTGCAGCAAGGCGACTCACACTATTGGGGCGTTTGGTGGGGCAACGAACCTTTTGAAACTTACACCAAAAAAGTCGGGCGCTTTATGAGTGAATATGGCTTCCAAGCAATGCCTGACATCAATACATTTAAAACCTTTTGCGATAGCAATGAATTAAATTTAAATTCTAAGTCTGTGAAGGCGCATCAAAAACATCCAAAGGGTTATGAAACCATTCAAACTTATATGGAACGTGATTATAAAATTCCAAAAGATTTTATGCAATATAATTATGTGTCTCAACTACTACAGCGCGATGGAATGAAAATAGCCATTGAAGCACATCACAGAGCAAAGCCATATTGTATGGGAACCTTGTATTGGCAATTAAATGATTGTTGGCCTGTTACTTCTTGGAGCGCTATTGATTATAACTATAAGCCAAAAGCCTTGTACTATGAAACAAAAAAATTATTTAACGACATCACTATTTCTGTCAAAGAAGAAAAAAATGACTATCAAATTTTTGTTGTATCAGACAAACAAACTGACGCAAAGGGTATGCTAAATATATCTATCAAAAACATGAAAGGTCATGTATTATATACTAACAGTAATGAAGCAATTATATCTGCTAATGAAAGCAAAGTATATTTTAAAATAAATAAAAGCGATATGGAGCTTTTTACGAAAAATGAAATTTACTTATCAGTTGAGTTTATCGATTCAAAAGGAAAATTACTCACTAAACACATTTCATGTTTTGTAAAACCAAAAGCATTGCAATTACAAATGCCTGAAATCAACATCCAATTTTCTAAAGAAAAAAAATGTCTGCTACTCTCCAGCCAAACCTTTGTCAAAGACTTGTATTTGTATTCAAATGACACCAACATATCTTTTAGTGATAATTATATAGACCTCGAGCCTAATCTAATCATCGAAATAAAAACAAACGTAGGAATGGAATTATACAAGCAAATACAATACATTTCCTTATACGATATCAATCATTAAACTTATTAATTGAGTAACTTTACTATACCTTATGAAGAGCCTATTACTTATATTTTTCACTCTCAGCTTCTCAACTTTTGTAGCACAAACAAAAAATGCCCAATTCGTCAATCCATTTATCGGAACTGGCGGTGCAGGGCATACGTTTCCAGGAGCGGTTGTGCCTTTTGGCATGATGCAATTAAGTCCAGATACACGCATTGATGGCAGTTGGGAAGGTTGTGGCGGATACCATTATTCTGATTCAATTATTTATGGATTTACACACACACATTTAAGCGGCACAGGCGTTAGTGATTATGGCGATATTCTAATAATGCCAACGCTTCAAAAAAGCAATTTCAAAAATAAAACTTACGCTACTAAATTTTCTCATTTGAAAGAAAAAGCAAGTGCGGGTTTTTATGAAGTGACGCTAAACAATAATGTGAATGTAAAATTAACAGCAACAGAACGCGTAGGTATTCATCAATACAGTTTTCCTAAAATGGATACTGCGACTATTGTGCTTGATTTATTGCACAGAGATAAAACATTAAACTGCTCCTTAACTATTGTAGATAGTGTCACAGTGATTGGCTCTCGTATCAGCGAAGCTTGGGCTAATGAACAACATGTGTATTATATCATCAAATTCAATAAGCCCATTATTTCTAAAAAAATAAATGCTCAAACCCTTTCAAAAGGAATGTCTGAAAAAGAAAAAAATGTTGGTGCTTATTTTCAATTTGATAATAGCGATGGGAAACCACTACTAATTAAAGTAGGGATTTCACAAACAGGTACGGATGGCGCAAAATTAAATTTAGAGGCTGAAGCGACACATTGGAATTTTGAGAAATACAAACAAGATGCAGAACTTAGTTGGGAAAAAGAATTATCCAAAATAGAAATACAAACTAAAAACGATGAACAAAACATTATTTTTTATACAGCCTTGTATCATTGTTTCACTCATCCTTCATTGGCTGGCGACGTAGATGGAAAATACAGAGGTCGCGATTTAAAAGTTCATCAAGCAAATGGTTTTACGCCTTACACTGTTTTTTCATTATGGGATACTTTTAGAGGTTTGCACCCACTGTTTACGATCATTGAACAAAAACGTACAACCGATATCATCAATACATTTTTACAACAACATAAAGAAAGTGGTCGATTACCGATGTGGGAACTATCAGCTAATGAAACCAATTGCATGATTGGCTTTCATAGTGTTTCGGTAATTGCTGATGCGATGACAAAAGGCATTTCTGGCTTTGACAAAAATGCTATTTACGAATCTATGCTAGCTGCTTCTAATTACACGAGTTGGAACATTCCTACATTTAATAAAAACAATTTCGTACAAATAGATGATGAATCAGAAAGTGTTTCCAAAACATTAGAATATGCTTACGATAACTGGTGTATTGCTCAAGTAGCGAAAAAATTAAATAAAAAAACAGATTACGATTTATACATGAAACGTGCGCAAGCATACAAAAATGTGTATGATAAAAAAACAGGTTTTATGCGCCCACGTAAAAACGGGAATTGGCTTTCTCCTTTTGAACCTCGAGAAGTCAACAACCATTTCACAGAAGCTAATAGTTGGCAATACTCTTTCTTTGTTCCACAAGATGTTTCAGGTCTTGTAAAATTAATGGGTGGAGAGAAGCGGTTTGAAGAAAAATTAGATGATTTGTTTAGTGCTAAAAGTGAAACTGAAGGTAGAACACAAGCTGATATAACAGGATTAATTGGTCAGTATGCACATGGCAACGAACCAAGCCACCACATGGCCTATTTATACAACTATGTTAGCAAGCCACAAAAAACACAAGAAAAAATCTATCAAATCTTAACCGAGTTTTATAAAAATAATCCTGATGGATTAATTGGTAATGAAGATTGCGGACAAATGAGCGCCTGGTATGTATTGAGTTCTATGGGATTTTACCAAGTATGTCCTGGTAAAGCAGAATACACCATTGGTTCGCCGTTATTTGACAATGTAAAAATCCATCTAGAAAACGGAAAAACTTTTGAGATTTCTAAAAAAAATCCAACTACTACTTTTCAATATATTCAATCGTCTAGCACTAATGGAAAACTATCTAACAGTTCTATTTTATCTCACAGCACCATTATAACAGGAGGAAAATTAGAGTTTATAATGCAAGAAAAATTAGATGACAAAAATCTATTTGGTAAATCTGCTTTATTGAGACCTTCTACAAACATTACTACAAAACAAATTATACAAGTGCCTGTTATCATTACTCCCGCCAAAATAACTAATACAGAAAAAACCATTAGCATTGAGCATCCAGATCCTAAAGTAAAATTAGTTTACACCATTGATGGTTCGGAACCAAAAGCTAACTCAAAAATATATACTGGTCCTTTTACATCTGATTCATCTATTACCATTAAAGCCAAAGCGTTTTTGAATTTAGAAAGCAGTTCAGTAACTACGGCCACTGCTTATCGCAAACCAAATAATTGGAAAATAGCCATACAAAGTCAATACAACAAACAATATGATGCTGGCGGTGATGAAGGTATTATTGACGGACAACATGCAACTACTAATTGGAGAAGCGGAGGATGGCAAGGCTACCAAGGACAAGATTTCAATTGCATTGTTGATTTAGGAAAAGTAACTCCTATACAATATGTAACGGCTGAGTTTTTGCAAGACACTCGCTCCTGGATTTTGTACCCAAAACAAGTATCCTACGAAATTTCTGAAGACGGCATTAATTACAAACCTTTTGGTGTGATAGAGAATGGTGTAGCAGCCGACGATTACAATTTACAAATGCGTACATTTTTACATAATAATCAAGTAAATGCTAAGGCGAGATTTGTTAAAGTAAAAGCGACCAATTTTGGTAAATTACCAGACTGGCACCAAGGAAATGGAGGCGATGCGTTCATATTTATTGATGAAATAGAGGTCAGATAAATAGGTTTTATCGAAAAATAATTTTTATTTAGCAGTATGTTAAAACTGGCCTCGGTACTTATTTTTATTACCACTTTAAGCTTTGCTCAACCCAAATTAGGAATTTGGCGCGGTGTGCTTTCTTTAAATCCAGAAAAACAAATTGAACTTCCTTTTAATTTTGAAATAAAAAAACTGACAGGCAAACACCAATTAATTATTCGTAATGCACAAGAACAAATTGTAGTGGATGAAATAAAATTGAAAAAAGATTCCTTCAATTTTAAGATGCCAATATTTGATACTGAATTTAGAACCAAATTAATTGGCGATTCCATCTTAATTGGACTTTGGATTAATCATACAAAAAAAGAAAATAACACCATTGCCTTTACAGCCAAAGCGGGCGACTCCAAACGATTTCCTTATGTGCCCGGAAAACCAAATACCTTTTATGAAGGTAAATGGGAGGTAACTTTTAGTCCTGGCACTGCCGATAGCTCCAAAGCTATTGGCATGTTTACGCATGCTAACGGAAACGCTTATGTGTATGGAACCTTTTTAACAGAAACAGGAGATTACCGTTATTTGGATGGCATGATGCATAATGGTAAATTATACTTAAGCTGCTTTGACGGTTCACATGCCTTTTTATTTATTGCCGAAAATAATGGAACAGAAATTACCAAAGGTGATTTTTATTCGGGTGCTACATGGCATGAAAACTGGATTGGGAAACGGAATGATAAATTTGAATTACACGACCCAGAAAGTTTAACCTATTTAAAAAATCCTAATGCGGAAATTAATTTCACTTTTTACAATACCAAAAACGAAAAAATAAGTTTAAGCGATCCTAAATACAAAAACAAAGCAGTGATTGTGCAAATTATGGGAAGCTGGTGTCCTAACTGTATGGACGAAAGCGCTTATCTATCAAAGGTTTACAAACAATACAATAAACAAGGTTTAGAAATTATTGCCTTAGCTTACGAAAGAACATCGGATGCAGAACGCGCTAAAACCAACTTAACGCGCTTGACTAAACGTTTTGATATTGGCTACGACATTTTGTTAACGGGATTAACTGGCAAAGACAAAGCCTCTGAAAGCTTACCCTTTTTAAATGGAGTGATGGCATTTCCAACCACTATTTTTTTAGATGCTAACCATCTGGTAAAATCTGTTTACACAGGATTTAGCGGCCCAGCTACTGGCAAGGCTTACGAAGACTATACCGTAAAGACGGAGAAGTTAATTGGGGAATTACTTTCTAAGCATTAAGTCTAATAAAACAAATTATTGTAGGGAAAACGAATCACATGAACTTTCTTCACGGTATCGTACACGAGTTTTTTAAAGTCTGTGATATTGTCTTTGTTTTTAGCGCTGATGTAAACACAAGTTTGATCTAAGTTTGTCATCCAGGTTTTTTTCAATTCATCTAATGATAAATTTTCTCTAGTAACTGGCGTTAAATCATCGTCGTCTTTTTTCACATATTTAAAGGCGTCAATTTTATTGAAAACCAAAATCGTTTCTTTATCTCCAGCGCCAATGTCAATTAAAGTTTGGCGAACCACATTGATATGATCTTCAAAATTAGGATGAGAAATATCTACCACATGTAATAAAATATCCGCTTCACGAACTTCATCTAATGTACTTTTAAAACTTTCTACTAATTGCGTTGGTAGCTTTCTAATAAAACCAACTGTGTCGCACAATAGGAAAAATAAATTATCAATAGTTACTTTTCTTACCGTAGTATCAAGCGTGGCAAACAATTTGTTTTCCGCAAATACTTCGCTTTTACTAATCATATTCATAATCGTAGATTTACCAACATTGGTATAACCCACCAAAGCTACTCGCACAAACTCGCCACGGTTTTTACGCTTTGTCGCCATTTGTTTGTCAATTACTTTTAAATCTTCTTTTAGCTGAGCAATTCTATCACGAGCAATACGTCTATCTGTTTCAATTTCTTTCTCCCCTGCTCCACCACGTGTTCCTGTGCCTCCACGTTGACGCTCTAAGTGAGTCCACATACCTGTTAAGCGTGGTAATAAATATTGTAATTGCGCTAATTGTACTTGCGTTTTAGCATGAGCTGTTTGCGCACGTTGCGAAAATATTTCTAGAATCAACGTTGTTCTATCTAATATTCTCGTTCCTAATTCTTTTTCTAAATTTCGCTGCTGCGAAGGCGATAACTCATCATCAAAAATAACAACGGTAATTTTATTTTCTTTAATGTACGTTTTTACATCACTTAACTTTCCTTTTCCTAAAAAAGTCGCTTTATCGGGTCTTTCTAATTTTTGAGTAAATATTTTTTTAGTTTCAACCCCATAGGTCATTGCTAAAAAAGCTAACTCATCTAAATATTCATAAGATAAAGCTTCGTTTTGTCGTTTATTAATAACGCCAATTAATACAGCGGTATTTGCTTGTGTTTCGGTAGAGTGCAGTTCTGATTTCAATAGTACTATTTTCCTTTTAAATCTGTTTCGATGTATGAGGCTACTGCTTCAATTTGCTCAGCGGTTAAAGCATCTTTGTAAGCCGCCATTGGTGTTTTTCCGTTAGTAATAATTTCTACAATACCAGCATGAGATAATTGAGTGACAGATAAATCTTTTGCACCACTCACACCTAACTTGCCATTGTCTCCATGACATGTAGTACATTTTTGTTCAGTGAATATTTCTTTTCCACTTAGTGAAATTACTTTTTTTTCTGAAGATGGTTGACTCACCTTATAAGCCAAAGAAAAAGACACCACAATAAAAAAGAAAGATAAGGTTGCTAGTATTTTGTTTTTCTTTTTAAATCCAATTACTGCTAATGGAATAGAGGCGAATACCAAAACCAATTTAATAATCATGAAGGTGTTTAATGCGCTTGGAATTAAAATTAACAGAATTATGCCCGTAACTAAAAACCCAAAACTGATAACCATTTCAGCAATTCTAGTTTTCTTTTTAAACTTTTCTAAAAGCTCATCTTTATCGCTTAGCAATAAAATGGTTTTTATTAAATATATCAGTAAAAATAACGATACAAAAAGTACGTGTGGGTGCATTAAACCTTTAATCATGATTAATTAATTTTATTTCAAAATTAACAATTTATCCTTAAATAAATACATCAAACAAATTTTTATAAATAAGCTATAATGCTATATTTGTTACACTTATAACCACATTATGCGTAAACTACTTTTAATATTATCTGCTGCCTTTGTTATCAATAAGGGTTTAGTGGCTCAAACTACTTTTCCTAATAATGGAGCGCCCAATAACATACACACGCTTTATGCCTTTACCAATTGCACATTGCATGTGGATGCTGAAGTGACGATTGTAAACGCCACTTTATTTGTAAAAGATGGCTTGATAGTGAATGCAGGAGCTAATTTAGTGTCGAGCAAGGATGCCGTTACTATAGATTTAAAAGGGAAACACGTTTACCCTGCCTTTATTGATTTATACAGCGATTATGGCATGCCTGAAGTAAAAAGAATGCAGAATGATGATGCTCCAAAAAAAGGCGCTTTCGGCTGGAATCAGGCTATTAAAAGCGAAGTAGAAGCACAAAAAGTATTTTTACATAATCAACAAAAAGCAGATGAGTTACGTAAATTAGGCTTTGGGGCTGTATTAACTCATCAAAAAGATGGTATTGTAAGAGGAAGCGGCGCTTTAGTAAACTTAGTAAATGCTAAAGAAAACGAAAGTATTATTAAAGATAGAGCAGCAGGTTTTTATTCCTTTAATAAAGGAAGTTCGCCTCAAGATTATCCTTCTTCATTAATGGGAGCGATTGCTTTATTGCGACAAACTTATTACGATGCTGCTTGGTATAAAGCTAATGCTACAAAAACAGAATATAATATTTCATTAGAAGCGTTTAACAAATTACAGGAGCTACCATCTATTTTTGAAGGCAATGATAAATACAATGATATTCGTGGTAAAAAAGTAGGTGATGAATTTAAAGTGAAATACATTATCAAAGGTGGCGGCAACGAATACCAAAGAATTTATGACATTAAAGAAGCCTATTCAAAATATATCATTCCAGTAAATTATCCTGATGCAATTGATGTAGAAGATCCTTTTGATGCTGAGCAAGCCTCATTAACAGATTTAAAACACTGGGAAATGGCTCCCGCAAATTTAGCGTATCTCGAAAAAAATTATGTTCAATTTTGCATCACGACTGCTGATTTAAAAGACAAATCTGTTTTCTTAAAAAACGTTCGAAAAGCTATTAAATATGGCTTATCAGAAAGCAATGCATTAAGAGCATTAACCTTTAATCCAGCAAGCTTTATAGGCATGCAAGAAAAAATTGGAAGCTTAAAAAAAGGAATGATTGCTAATTTCTTTATCTGTTCTAAATCTATCTTTGAAGAAGATGCTATCATTTACGAAACATGGAGCAATGGAATAAAGCACCAATATAACGATTTATCCATACCAACTATTTCTGGTAACTATCTATTAGATTATGGCTCTAACTCATATAAAACAAGCATTCATAAAGATCAAGAAAACTACACAGCCACTATTCAATTAAAAGATAGTTTAAAATCAAAAGGTAATGTTTCATTTAAAAACAACCTCCTAACTTTAAGTTTTCCGTACGATTCAACATTTAACATGCGTTTATCGGGTAACTATGTTGAGCAAACAAAATCATTTAATGGTTCTGGTCAATATGCTGACGGCACTTGGGTTGATTTCAAATTAACCTACATCAATAATACCGATACCAGTAAAACTAAAAATACTACCTCAAAAAACAGTGATGTAGATTGCGGAAGCGTTTACTATCCTTTTGGTGCCTACGGAGAAGCTTTGCCTGAGTCGAATACAATTAAAGAACTTGTAAAAGAAAAATGGACAAAATTCAAAAACAGACATGAATCTATTATCATCAAAAATGCAACCATTTGGACAAATGAAACAGACTCAATTTTAAAAGATCAAGACATTTTTATAGTAGACGGAAAAATTGTACGAATAGCTCCAAATATTCAAGCTACCAATTCTGCTAATGCAAAAACCATTGATGGAAAGGGGATGCACTTAACACCTGGTATTATTGACGAACATTCACATATTGCCTTGTTTAGTGTAAATGAAGGGGCTGATGCCAGCAGTGCAGAAGTTAGAATGAGCGACGTTATTAATCCTGATGATATTAATGTGTATCGTCAGTTAGCTGGCGGAGTAACAACGGCTCAGTTGTTACATGGTTCTGCAAATCCAATTGGCGGACAAAGCTGTATTATTAAATTACGTTGGGGTAAAAGTGCTGACGAGTTTAAATTTGAAAATGCACCTGGCTTTATCAAATTTGCTTTAGGTGAAAATGTTAAACATTCAAACGGTACAAACCCTGATCAAGTAAGATTTCCTCAAACACGTATGGGTGTGGAACAATTGTATTACGATTATTTCACCAGAGCTACCGCTTATAAAAAACAAATGGGAGATTTTGGTAAACTTACTCCGAAACAAATAGAGACAAGCAAAACAACAACTCCACGTAGAGATTTAGATTTAGAAGCCTTAGCAGAAATATTAGATAACAAACGTTTCATTACTTGCCACAGTTACGTTCAAAGCGAAGTAAATATGTTGTTGCATGTAGCAGACAGTATGAAGTTTAAAGTAAACACTTTTACACATATTTTAGAAGGCTACAAACTTGCCGACAAGTTAAAAGCACATGGAGCTAACGCTTCTACCTTTGCCGATTGGTGGGCTTATAAATTAGAAGTAATGGATGCCATTCCTCAAAACGCAGCCATGTTAACTAAAGTGGGTGTAAACACGAGTATCAACTCAGATGATGCTGAAATGGGACGACGTTTAAATCAAGAAGCAGCTAAAACTATTAAATATGGTGGCTTAACAGAAATACAAGCGTTAAAATTAATTACTTTAAATCCTGCAAAAATGTTGCACATTGATGACAAAGTAGGAAGTATTAAGGTTGGTAAATCGGCTGACTTAGTTTTATGGACAGATAATCCTTTAAGCATTTACGCTAAAGTAAATACAACTATCATCGACGGACAAGTTTACTACGATAAAGACGATGACGCAAAATTACAAGAAGACATCAAAAAAGAACGCGCTCGCATTATTGCCAAATTAATTGTAGAGAAAAATAAAGGTGCTAAAGTAATTAAGCCGCAACCTAAAAAACAAAACCGCTTTCACTGCGATAGTGAAGAAAGTGGTTTGTAGTTCTTTTTTAGGAATTATCACCAACAAAAATCTTTTATATCATTTGGACTAATAATTTGTGTGGTTGCCTCTGGATAAACATTTGAGAAGGCTTTTGTAAATCTAACTTTTTGAGTAAGACTATATTTAAATTCAAACGCATTTAGTTGGCTGCTAGTTTTTTCTAAATAATCTACCTCTTGTTGTTGTAAAGTTCTCCAAAAATAAGGTTTACTGCTTTTACTTTTCCATTCGTTCATTTTTTGTCTATCGGCAATCATCATATTTTCAAAAAGAGCCCCAACATCTTGTCTATTTTGTATCGGTCTAAAATCATTAATAATGGCATTGCGAATGCCGTTATCCCAAAAATATATTTTTTTAAGTTTGCTAACTTCCTTGCGCTGGTTGGTATTATAAGCTTTTAACCTAAACACAACAAAAGCTTTCTCTAATAAATCAATATAGCTATCAACGGTTTCTGTTTTTACTTTTAATTGAGTGGCTAATTCATTTAAAGATACTTCTGATCCCATTTGATATGCTAATAGTTGCAGTAGTTTATCGAGCAATTCTGGTTTACGAATATCCTTCCAAATTAAAACGTCTTTATATAAATACTGTGAGGCTAAATTTTTTAATAATAATTCAGCATCAATTCTATTAGTGCATATTTCAGGGTAAAACCCATGTACTAAATGAAATGGCAAGTTTTCATTAATAGTAATGATATTCTCATCCTTATACAATTCAAATAACGAAAAAGGATATAAGTGCAATAAAATATGCCTACCCGTTAATGGTTCAAAAATTTTGTCTGAAATTTCAAGGGCAGATGAACCAGTCGCTATTAATTTTACTGTTTTAAAATTATCTACAATGCGTTTTAATAGAAGTCCAGCATTATCTATTCGTTGCACTTCATCAATAACTAATAATTTATTTGTGCCAATTAAATCTTTTAGTTGAGCTAAGGATGCTGTTGAGAGTATGTTTTGTACGTTTGCTTCATCGCCAGTTAAATACAATGCCTTTTCGTTACTATTTTCAATTAATTGATTAACCAATGTTGTTTTACCAACTTGCCTTGCTCCTATTAAAACTAAGGCTTTATGTTTAGAAAGCCATTTTTCTAAATTAACATAAGCAACTCTTTGTAATGTATTCATTAAGCAAAAGTACAAATAATTCCTTTATAACGGAAAAATTAATAGTTATTTAAATATTATAATGGAAATTTTTATAAAAATGGTGGTGATTATAAAATAATACTTTGTTTTTTGATTTGGTTATTCCTCCTCCTATTCTCAAAACCGTTGGTGTCATTTGATCGATTTTTTGACAGAAACCATTACAAGGAATTTGAAAATAAAAATTGACTTCCGACTTAGTAGATGCTTGTCCTGCAAACCAAATTAGGAAAAGACATAGTTAGGTTTATTTATTTTTCTTCGTAGAGGTAAGCGGGCTTAATAATTGCATTTTTTAATTATCTATCTAATTTGTTAAGTATTTTTGGAGCCACGTATGATGCAATGGCTGCTTCCAATTAGTCTCTAATTGCTTATATTCAGTAATGGTATTATCAAACACTAAAGTACTAGCTGAAATTATATTCGCCGATAGCAACTCTTTTATTTGCGAAGATTTAACTACCTCCACTTGATTATTATTTTCGTAAGCTACTAATAAACGATTTAGCAATTCAATCGAAAATGCTTGTTCTAATTCTTTTACAAAGCGAACTTGTTTATCAATACTACAACCACTGGCGTTGTATTTATCTTCATTAACTTTAAAAATCAATAATCGACTTTGGTATAATTCAAAAGAAGCATCTAAACTCACATCGTGCGCAGTCCAGCCGCTTACAAAGTTTTGACAACGATTTTTAAAATCAACTAATTGTTCGTTGCTTAACTCTTTACTTAAAGTATAAATCCAAATACGCTCGTCCATGATCTAAAGATAATAATAATGAGATGCTGAAACAAGTCCAGGATAACTAAATAAATTTACATTTTCTACTTGCAAAAGCGCACATACGTAATAAAATGATGCCATGTTTAAAACGAGAAATATTGGTTTCTCCGTAAGTACGATCTCTGTACTTAATTGGAATTTCAACAATTTTTAAATTCAATTTATGCGCGCCGAACAATAAATCAAAATCTCCGAAAGGATCAAACTCACCAAAATATGTTCTGTTCTTAGTTAGTTTAATGTAGTCTTTCCTAAACATCACTTTCGTTCCACATAATGTATCCTTAAATCGTTGGTCGAGTAACCAAGTAAATACCCAGCTAAAGAAATGATTACCTAAATAATTTAAAAAACGCATCGCTTCTCCCTCCATCGGATATACTAAACGTGTGCCATTAATAAAATCGCCTTTGCTTCCTGCAATCGCATCATAAAATTTAGGAATATCTTCTGGTGGCACCGTTAAGTCAGCATCCAAAATCATTAAGATGTCGCCTGTTGCAATTTTATAGCCTTCACGCACCGCATCTGCTTTTCCTTTTCCTTTTTGCTGCCCAATTTTTATATCGTGTGTGTCCTTATATTTTTGTTGAATCTCTTGAATTTTTTGCCAAGTGTCATCTGTACTATTTCCTTCAATAAAAATAATCTCTACATGCTTCCCAAATTTTGGTAAACGGGTAATGGCATTTTCAATATTACCACTTTCGTTACGAGCAGGAATAACAACCGTTGTAGAGTATTTCGTTTTATAATCGTCTGGATTGCTTAATGGTAAAGGTTTTGCAAACGAATAGGTATTTAAACTAAAGAATCTAAAGAAAGGAAACTTCGCTAAAAACAAATTATGTAACTCTGCAATTAACGGAATGTAAAAGGGGAAGATAAATCGTTTACTATTTCTATAAACATCAAAACCCGAAACAAATAATAAATTATTTACATCTTTTATATTCAACCAATTTTGAGTAGGTGTTTTGGTTTTTAATCCAATTAATTCCGCAAATTTCAACGCGGGTTCCCATAAGGAGTTATAGTACTGAACAATAATTTTTGTATTTGGGTGACATACTTTTTGCACTTGCTCAAACACCGCTTGTATATCATCTACAAACCCAATTAAATTACTAATAATAACAAAGTCATACTTTTCGGTCAATGTAATAGTGTTAGCGTCCATCAACATGAACTCAATGTTTTTACCCGCATGCTTTTCTTTAGCCCAAGCAATTTGTCCTTCGCTAAAATCAATCCCAGTTTTTTTTCTACCAGCAATTCCTGCTAATAAATCTCCACTACCGCAACCAACTTCAAGCACCGAACTATCTTCGTGAGAAAAATAATTACAATAATTTGTAATTTCTTTCCAATAGTAATTTGATAGTCCACGCCCTTTTCTTTTAGAAGCAATGATGTTAAAATATTCTTTAATGTTTTGCAAAACGTAATTTTTTTTAAGAAAGCTAATTTACAAGTTTAAATTAAAAAAGATGCTTAAAACGGTCACATTTATCGTGATATTTTGCATAAAACCTTTAGTTGTGGCTTAAGAATATCATATACATGTTAATTAAATAAGAAAATAGCTAAAAAGATTTATAAATTTGTTGTGCGTGATTTAATTCAAGAAAATGATAATAAACCTAAAACATCTATTTGTAATAATCATCATCATGCTTAGTAGCATAGTGATGTGTTCACAAACTCAAAAAAAATCAGTCAACTATTCCAAAAAACCATATTGGATTGAGATGATGAAAGATCCTAAAGCCAATTACTTTGAGACCATAAAAGCGTATGATGCCTTTTGGGAAAATAGAAAAAAACCAAAGGATGAAGATGACATTATTGGTCAATCAAAAACAGTTGAAGCAAAACGAGGTTTCTTAAGTCGTTGGTTTAAATCTAAAGAAGAACGTGATGAAGCGGATATAAAAAAATATGCCTTAGACGTAAAAAAATTTAAACATTGGAAACTAAAAACGGAACCTTACGTGCAAGAAGATGGCTCCATTTTAGACGCAGATACTCGACTTAAAATATGGCAAGACCAACAAAAACAAAACTAAGTTTATTTATTAAATTATTCCATCATGGTATTTAAAACCAAATATACATTCACAGCTTTTTTTATGCTAGTTGTCATCATCTGTTTTTCTCAACCGGGAACAACTTGGCAACAAACAGGGCCAAACCTTTTTCCTACAAATGAAAGTGGACAAGTAAATGGTATTGGTCGTGTATGCCAATTAAAATTTCATCCAACTAATCCGCTTAAAATGTATGCTGTTACTGCATCAGGAGGTTTATGGATTAGCAATGATAGTTCAGCAACTTGGTTAAAAACTGGAACCGATAAACTGCCATCAACGGCATGCGCATCCGCTTGTATAGATTATACCAACGATAATATTATTTATTTAGGTACAGGTGACCCCAATTATTATTATCCAGATTTTGGAATTTGGAAAAGTACAGATGGCGGACAGAATTGGTTGCAATCAAGCACTGGAATGGGAAACAGATTGCCAGTAGAAATTTTAATGGATCCAACCAACACTAACGTTTTGGTTACTGCTACTGATAATGGAATTTATAAATCAACCAATGCTGGTGCAAATTGGAGTTTGGTAAAAACAGGTGGCGATTTTACAGATATGCAATTTAAACCAGGAAGTTCCAGTACACTTTATGCATGCACATTTTCGGAATTTTGGCGCTCAACTGACTTTGGAAGTACCTGGACACAGATTACAAATGGGATTGTAATTCCAGGTGGAGGAAGTGGAAACGGTATGCGTATTGCGGTTAGTGCTGCTAGTCCAAATGTGGTGTATTTAGGAATGATAACTGATGAAGGAACTATTTTAAAATCAACTGATGGTGGCACGAGTTTTACAACAGTATATAATAATCCTGCGCAAAGTTTAGTTGGTTACGATGCTGCTGGAGGAGGACAAGGCGACTATAATTTTGGAATGACAGCAGATCCGCTAAATGAAAATACTGTTTTTGTAGTTGCACATGTAGTATGGAGAAGTGATGATGGTGGAATTACCTGGACACAATTAACTGATTGGTGGGATCAATTACACACAGATATGCACGGCATTAAATTTCATCCAAATTTTCCTAACAAATTATTTAATATTAATGATGGCGGTGTATGGCTGAGTAATGATGCGGGAGACAACTGGGTTCCAAAAAGTGATGAACTAGGCGCTACTGAAATTTATCATGCTAGCCAGAGCCCAATTAAACGAGATATGATTAGCATCGGAACTCAAGATAACGGAGAACTTTATTTTAATTCAAATACATGGAGAACAAATAGAGGTGGGGATTGGACAAGTAAATCATCTTTTGATTATTTGACAAATAATGTTGTTTATTATTATGAAACTGGGGATAGAAGGCCTGTCAACAGTTCTGAAACTAGTTATAACTTGCCATTTGTAGCAACAAATAATAGTGTTTTAGAATTCACTAAAAAAAATAATACACTTGCCTTTAGTGGCGAGCAAAATGTTTGGAGAACCACTGATTTAAATAACATCAGCCCTGCATGGAGTCAAATCAGTAATTTTAATCAAACCGTCAAAGCCATAAATTCTTCACAAGCTGATTCCTCAGTGCTTTATGTAATAACAGCTAATAGTAAAATCTATAGAAGCGACAATGTATTGTCGGCTACTCCAACATTTACAAATTTCACAACGCCAGCTTCAACAAATTTATTTGCCAACATTGCAACCGTAAAAACAAATTCAAATGTGGTTTATATTTCTTGTGGTAGCAGGGTTTATCGCTCAACAAACAGAGGAGCTGCATGGACAAATGTTTCATCCAATTTACCCCTAGTTAATATTTTAAAAATTTATCACGACGAATTTAGTCCTAATGAAACAATTTATGTCTGTTCTGCAAATGCAGTTTATTACAAAGATGCTACTATGACAACTTGGATAAATATTTCGCACAACTTACCTTCAATTGCTTCTATCAGAGATTTTATGTTATATAATCCAGGTACAGCAGCAAGCTTGTTGCGCGTTGCATATTATGGCAGAGGAGTTTGGGAACTACCTATCAATACAAGCTTTGGACCAGCCCCAGATTTTGCATCAAACACAAATATAATTTGTGTTTATCAATCGGTAGCATTTACTGATTTAAGTTTTGGAAATCCAACCACTTGGAACTGGACTTTTGCTGGAGGAACACCATCATCATCAACCCTTCAAAATCCAACAGTTAGTTATTCTGCAACCGGTGTATATAATGTAACCTTAACGGTTTCAAATGGTAATGGCACAAACTCTACCACAAAAGTTTCTTATATTAACGTCACAGCTCCCCAAGCTATTCCTTTTACTGAAGGCTTTGTAACAACAGCTAGTCCAGCTAATTGGGAAAATTATGATGCAGGCAACAACGGAACTGTATGGGAGCATAGTACTTTAGCTGGAGGATTTGGCGCAAGTTCTCAATCGGTTTATTTTGATAATTATAATAATGATGTTAATAGAAAACGTGACGAATTGAGAACGCCGAAATTTGATTTTAGTTCTTCTATTCATCCTATGCTAACGTTTGATAGAGCTTATGCAAGATATAGTAGTGTAAACAATGACACTCTTGCTGTTTTAATATCAACGGATTGTGGAACAAGCTATACGCCACTTTATGTAAAAGGAAACACGGCATTAGCAACTGCTCCAGATAACACGAGCTCGCTGTTTGTTCCAACCTCAACACAATGGAAAAAAGATACCATTGATTTATTAGCATACGCAGGAGAGGCAAGTGTGATGCTTGCATTTCAAAATAGAGGTTTTTATGGACAAGGTTTGTATTTAGATAATATCAATTTATACAATTCGTTAATTACGAATGTTAAAGATATAGACAATAGAAATAACATAAGTGTATATCCAAACCCAAGTTCAGGAAACGTTACTCTTAATTTATTTTCAGCCATCAAAGAAAATTATCACTTAGAAATATTCAATGCTATTGGCAAAAAAATTTACTCTGAACAGTTAATTGATTTTAATGGTAGTCTTAAAAAAGAAATTAATTTAATGTCCTTTGGAAAAGGATTGTATATACTTAATTTTACAAGTAACAAAAAAACAAGCTGTATTAAAGTAATTGTGGAGTAGCTATAATTAAAACTATTTTGTGTTCAATTTATCTGCTAAAAACTTACCCATACTAAAACAAGCCTGTAACAAATAACCGCCTGTTGGCGCATCCCAATCTAACATTTCGCCTAGGCAATAATGATTGGGAAGTTTTTTTAATTCTAAACCATCAGTTACTTCATTTAATGAAATGCCGCCAACGGTAGAAATAGCATCGTCCATAGGAGCCAAGCCTACAATGTGTAATGGAAAAGACTTTATGAGTTGACTTAAAAATTGAACATTATTATATTCTTCTTTAGAAGAATATAATTTCAACAACTCTATTTGAGTATCAGATAAGTTCATCTTTTTTCCTAGTACTTCTTTAATGGAAAATTTTCCTTTATTTTCTATACGTTCGATGATTTCTTCTAAAGGTAAATCGGGTTTGAAATCGATATATAATTTCGCTACTACGTCATGCTGAACTTGTTTCAGCATCTCATGAGACCCTGAAACGAGTTCAGGGTGACTAATGTTGGGGCGAATAAGTTGCTTTCTAATCTCAGGACTTAAAGGATAAATACCACTTCCTTCAATTCCAAATTCTGTAATAACAGCTTCTCCTTTTCGAGAAATATTCCCACTAGTAAATTCACAATTTTTTAAAGGACTTCCTTGATACGTTTTTATAAAAGTTGGATTCCAATTAATTTTATAGGCACAGTTAGATGGATAAAACTTATTTATTTGAATTCCTTTTTCGTTAAAGTACGAGGTCCAGCTTCCGTCGCTTCCTGTTACTTTCCAACTTGCACCACCTAAAGCAAAAACAACCGTATCAGGTTTTGTTTTTATGACTTCATTATGATGAAAAAACAGTAGTTCCTCATTATCCCAACCTTGCCATGTATGATTATAGAAAATAGAAACTTTATTTTTTTGAAGTTGAGATTCAATCGCTTTTAAAACTTCAATGGGTTTAATTCCTTTTTTAGGAAACACACGTTTACTTGTTCCTACGTAGGTTTCAATTCCAACTTGTTTCAACCAATTTCTAAAATCTGTATTTGAAAAGTGGCATAAAAAAGATTCTATAAATTCTTTTGGATGGTAACGTTTTGCAAACTGGACTAAATCCTCAGAGTGCGTTAAATTAAATCCTCCTTTACCTGCCACTAAAAATTTGCGTCCTAGTGCGGCGTTTTTTTCATAGATAGAAATGTTGAATTTATTTACATCTAATGAACAAGCCAGCATCAATGATGCTGGCCCGCCACCTATTATTGCTATGTTTTGTTTAGACAAAACTAAGCTGTAAAATATTTATAAAACAAAGGAATGGTTTCAATCCCTCTGTAATAATTAAATAAACCATAATGTTCGTTTGGCGAATGTAAACCATCGCTGTCTAATCCAAAGCCAAATAAAATACTGTCCATTCCTAACTCTTTTTTAAATAAAGCTACAATTGGAATACTGCCTCCACTGCGTGTAGGAACAGGTTTTTTACCATAGGTTTCTTGCATCGCTTTGCTTGCTGCTAAAAATCCTTTTGAGTTGGTTGGCACAACAACAGGCTCTCCACCATGATGAGCAGTTACTTTTACTTTTACTGATTTTGGTGCAATGCTTTCAAAATGTTTGATAAACAAATCACTAATTTCTTTTGAAGATTGATTAGGCACTAAACGCATCGATATCTTTGCAAATGCTTTTGACGGCAATACTGTTTTTGCACCATCGCCAGTATAACCTCCCCAAATACCATTCACATCTAAAGTTGGGCGAATACCTGTTCGTTCGTTTGTTGAATAGCCTTTTTCTCCGCGCTCTTCATCAATATTCAAATCTTTTCTAAAGTCATTTAAATCAAATGGAGCTTTTGCCATTTCTGTTCTTTCGTCGGAACTTAACTCTTGTACTTTATCATAAAAACCAGGAATTGTAATGTGATTATTTTCATCATGACAAGTAGCAATCATTTTGCATAAAATATTGATTGGGTTTGCAACTCCGCCGCCATAAACACCGCTATGCAAATCTCTGTTTGGACCAACCACTTCCACTTCCATGTAAGCAAGCCCTCTCAATCCACTATCAATACTAGGAATATCATTTGCAATTATAGAGGTGTCAGAAATTAAAATGATATCTCCTTTTAGTTTTTCTTTATTCTCAATAATCCAAGGACCTAAATTTGAAGAACCAACCTCTTCTTCGCCTTCAATCATAAACTTAACATTACAAGGCAATGTGTTCGTTTTCATCATTGTTTCAAATGCTTTTACATGCATATACATTTGGCCTTTATCATCACAACTTCCACGAGCAAAAATAGCGCCTTCTGGATGTACTTCCGTTTTTTTAATGACAGGCTCAAATGGTGGCGAATCCCACAAATCCAATGGATCTGCAGGTTGCACATCATAATGTCCGTAAACCACTACAGTTGGTTTTGAAGAATCAATTATTTTTTCACCATACACTACAGGGTAACCTTTTGTTTGACATATTTCCACTTTGTCTGCTCCAGCTTCTATTAAACGCTGCTTAACAGCTTCGGCAGTAGTAAACATGTCGGGTTTATGTTCAGGCTTCGCACTAATTGATGGGATTTTTAATAAATCTAAAAGTTCGTTTAGGAATCTTTCTTTGTTAGCATTGACGTAGGATTGTATCTGATTTAGTTCCATTATTGTAGAATTTTGGTACTAATGTACTTTTTTTATTTAAAAGGTGCTTTTGAATGATTGAAAAAATTGTGAATTAGTTGTTTATAGCTTATTTTTGAGATTATGAGAACACTTTACAACTACATTTTATTAAGCATGTTTTTTATTGGGTCAATAAAAGCTCAATTAACAACAACGCAGACACTAACTCCACAACAACTTGTGCAGAACGTTTTATTGGGAAGTGGCGTTACGGCTAGTAACATTACTTTTTCAGGCGATCCGCTTCAAATTGCTCAATTTTTTGCTACCCCAAGCACTAATTTAGGGATTCCGTCTGGAATATTTTTAAGTACTGGTCACGCATCAACGGCTAATGCCAATGGGCCTCAGGGCCCAAACAACTCTGGAAGTACAGGAACCAACTGGACTGGACCAGGTGATGCTTTACTAGATGTAGTGTCTGGTGTAAACACATTTGATGCGGCTGTATTAGAATTTGATTTTATTCCAACAGGAGATTCGGTAAAATTTAGATACTGTTTTGGTTCTGAAGAATATCCTGAATATGTAAATGCAGGTGTAAATGATGCCTTTGCATTCTTTTTAAGCGGCCCTAATCCCGCTGGAGGAAATTACGTTAATAAAAATGTGGCTCTATTGCCAGGTACTAGCACTGCTGTATCAATTGATAATGTAAATGCTGGATTAAATGCCACCTATTACAGAAGCAATACTGGAAATCCTATTAACTGCGAGTTTGATGGTTTAACAACTGTTTTATATGCATTAGAGAAAATAGTTTGCGGACAAACTTACCATATAAAAATTGCGATTGCCGATGGTGGTGATGGCGTTTGGGATTCAGGTGTATTTTTAGAAGGCGGTTCTTTTAGTAGTTTACCTCCACTAAATGTTTTCACCACTAATTCAAATTCTAATATACCAGATTCTATTTTGGTAGAAGATTGTAATACCTACTGTGCTTATTTTATTAGAAATGGAAATTTAGCTAATGTCGATTCTTTTAATTTACAAGTTACTGGAAATGCATTGTTAGGTCCTGATTATATTCAATCTGGAAATGCAAGTTTTACTTGGCCAACAAAATTGATTTTTGCTGCAGGCCAAGACACAATTAAAATTTGTAATATCAATGCACTTCAAGATAACTTAATTGAGGGGACGGATACCATTAAGTTTGCCATGTCGAGTTTCGCAACCAACACATTATCATGTTTATCTTCTAATGCCATTAAGTTTAATCTGTACATAAAAGATTACACACCAATTGGTATAGGACAAAACAATACTTCAGTTTGTACTGGAAACTCAATTGTATTGAATGCAGGTGCTACAAATGGTTATGCACCTTATACTTATACTTGGACAGCCCCTGCTGTAAATACACCTACCTTTAATACTGGTCCGATAAACTCTACTCAAATTTATACCATAACGGTGAATGATATATGTAACAAGCCTGTTACACAGCAAATCACCATTAACCCAGTTTCTACGCCAACAGTAGTAAGTACCAATACCGTTATTTGTGCAGGAACAACAGCAACTGTAGTAGCCTCTGGTGCTTCAACATACACTTGGAGTAATGGCGCCGCAAATGACAGTTTGTTTGTGAACCCTTCATCAAATACAACTTATACTGTTGTAGGAGCAAATGGTGCTTGTACAAACTCAGCTGTTGCAACTGTAACTGTCATTGGGTTCTCCCTTTCAATTACAGGAAACAATTCGATTTGTTTAGGTCAAAGTACAACTCTAACTGCCTCTGGTAGCCCAACCACTTATGTTTGGAATAATGGTACAACAAATATATCTACTATTGTTTCTCCTACAGTTACTACAAATTATACGGTAAGTTCTGTTGCAGCATCGTGCTCAAATACCGCTGTTTATACGGTAAGTGTTACTCCACCACCAACGCTAACAGTTACCGGCACGCCTTATTGTGCTGGCCAAACAACAACCGTTACAGCAACTGGGGCTACTAGTTATACTTGGAGCACTGGCTCAACAACTAATTCCATTGTTGTATCTCCAATTGGTACTTCTTCCTATACTGTTATCGGAACAAGTATTCCATCTTGTACAAGTAGTTCTGTGTTTTCGCCAAGTGTTATAACAAGCTCTCCACAAATCATTAATACATCGCCTGTATTATTTTGTTTAGACTCAATAAAAGCAATCACTGTAAGAATAGATGGTGGTAATCAACCCTACACCGTAAGTTGGTTAATTCCTGCGGGTGGTATTATTCCATTTGATACAACTGGTTATGCTTATTATTTTACACAAAGTAATACACCAAGTAGTGGTTCTTATACTATTGTTGTGACTGATCAGTGCTTATATTCTGATACCTTAGCTATCGACATTAATAGTATTGATTGTGATATTATCATGCCTAACGTAGTAACCCCTAACGGTGATGGCATCAATGACTTTTTCAGAATTAATGGTTTAGAAAATTTTCCAGGTTCATCATTAAATTCTTATAATAGATGGGGAAACAAAATTTACAGTAGTGACGATTATAAAAATGATTGGTCGCCAAAGGTAAGTGATGGCACTTATTTTTATATTCTTAATGTGCCTGACGGCAGGAAGTTTAATGGGTTTTTTCAAGTGTTTAGCAATTAAAAAAGATTTTTAAACTAAAGACATATCTAATTATCTTATTTGTGCTGCTATTTAAACTGGCAGAAGCAACTCATATTGTTGGTGGTGAAATTTACTATGATTATTTAGGAGGAAATAATTATAAAATTTCGATGAAGGTTTACAGGGATTGCCTAAATGGTATTCCACCTTTTGATGGATTTCCAGCCAATAATGGAAACATAATTCCTGCTTACTTTACGGTTTATGATGTGTTTGATAACCCAATTATTTCAAGTACGTTTAATGCAATTTCTTTTTCAACTGTACCACCAACAAATAACAGTCCTTGTGCCCCAACTACAGCGGGGAATGCATGTGTGGAAGAAGCGCTCTATGAAAAAATTGTGAATTTACCTCCTTCTATTGGCGGATACTATGTTGTTTACCAAAGATGTTGTAGAAATAATACAATATTAAATTTGGTAAACCCAGGACTTGTTGGAGCTTCTTATTGGGAGCATATTCCTGGTCCAGAAGTAGTGTCGGTTAATAGCAGTCCGCGTTTTACAAAGCGGCCCCCGATTTATATTTGCGATGGAATCCCTATTGCTTTTGATCACGTTGCCTCAGACCCCGATGGAGATTCGTTAGTTTATAGTTTATGTGATCCATTTAATGGTTTAGATGCATGTTGTCCAATTATTAATACAAATCCACCTGCACAACCTACTTCACAATGCGCTAATCCACCTTCATCTTGTCCAAATGTTAACACGCCTCAACCATACATAAGTGTTCCGTTTATTGCTCCTTACAGCTCGTCTTACCCAATGGCATCAAGCCCAGCTATTAATATAAATCCAAGCACTGGATTTTTAGATGGCGTTCCCAATATTCAAGGGCAGTGGGTTGTTGGGGTTTGTGTAAGTGAATATAGAAACGGACAATTGATTGGTGTTCATCACAGGGATTTTCAATTTAACGTTATTCCATGTCCATTTGTGGTTGTAGCAGATATTATTTCTCAAACAACTACTAATAACGGTCAAGGTACTGGCTACTGTAATGGCTTTACAATAAGTTATTCGAATAATAGTTATAATGGAAGTACCTATCATTGGGATTTTGGAGACCCTAACACTTTAGCAGATACATCTAACGTTTACAATCCTACTTATACATTTCCATCGCCTGGAACATACACAGTAACTTTAATCGTTAATCCAAACAGTGCCTGCGGCGATACTGCATATGAAGTTTTTAATGTTAACCCTTTACTAACTCCTGATTATTTAGCCCCATCTGCACAATGTTTAAATGGCAATAGCTTTAACTTTAATGGCGGCGGCACATTTCAAGGAACTGGAACTATTAATTGGAACTTTGGAGCAAATGCTACGCCACAAACCGCTAATACGGCAACCGTTAATAATGTGTCATTTAACGCTCCGGGAGACTACCCCGTTGTTTTTACAGTAAGTGAAAATGGATGTACTGCAACAGCAACAAAAACCGTTACTGTTTGGGAAAGCCCCGTGGCCTCTATTGGAGCCTATCCCAATGTGGGGTGCGATCCTCTCACCATAAATTTCAATAATACAAGTACTTCAGGAACTCCCTTGTCTATTTTATGGCAGTTCAGCGATGGTACAATATCAACAGCACAAAACCCAACACATGTTTTTACACCAGCAGGCGTTTATGGTTTCTCTCTCTCAATAAGTACAAATCAAAATTGCGTGGCAACCAGCCAAATACTTGCTGCTAATAGCATTACAGTCATTACAAATCCAATTGCAGATTTTAACTATGTATCTGCATCGGGCTTGTGTTTTAATAACAATAATTTTTCATTTACAAATACATCTCAGCTGCTTGGGCCCGGAGGAACGCTTGCATGGTCATTTAGTGGTCCTGCATCTACACAAATGTCTACTAGTCAAACAATATCCAATGTAACATACAGTGCTTCAGGTTTATATCCTATAACACTTGTGGTTACCGAAAATAATTGTTCGGATACAACAACCAAAACAATAGAATTATATGAAAACCCAGTAGCTTCTATAGATCCTATTATTGCTTTAGGCTGCGATCCTATGACTGTTAAATTTATAAATACCAGCACTTATGCTTCCAGTCTCAATTATTTATGGAGTTTTAGTGATGGAACAAGTTCAACGGAGGCAAGTCCAACTCATGTGTTTAGTCCACCAGGTACATATGATTATACTCTAAGTATAAAAACAACCAGCCAATGTATAGATAGTAGTCAAATTGTTTCTGTATCAAGCATTACTGTAAATCCATCGCCAGTAGCTAGCTTTACGGCTACACCAATACTTACAACTATATTTGATCCTGATATTTTCTTTTTTAATACGTCGCTTACTACCGATATTGTAAGTTGGTATTATGACTTTGCTGATGGATCAGGGTCATCTGATGTAAATCCACTTCATACTTATGGCACTTGGGGAGATTATTATGTAACTCAAACCATTACCAATTCATATGCTTGCCCTAATACGGCTAGTCTATTAGTTCGTGTTTTACCAGAATTTAGGTTTTGGATACCAAACGCTTTTACTCCAGGAAATAAAGACTATTTAAATGATATTTTTAAGCCTATCGTTATAGGAGTAAAAGATTACACCTTTATGATTTTTGATAGATGGGGCGAATTAATTTATAAAACCAATGACACCGAAGCTGGTTGGAATGGTACTTATAAAGGCAAACCTTGTACCGACGATGTATATGTTTGGAAGTGTGAATTTCAAAACATTGTTACTCAGGATTTTGAATCGCACGTGGGACATGTGACCTTAGTGAGATAATTTGTCGTAAATTAATAAATGGTTGTTCATAATCCCTGCTACTTTTTAAATTTTATCTAAAAATTATACTTTCTTTTGTTAAGTGAACATACTATTTACTAAAATAAGAGACAAACACGCGCTTTGGTATAAAGGGATAGTATTTGCCTTTTGCGTTGCCGTATGCACATACCTACTTCCTAAAAATAATTCTTCGCAAATAAATCAGGTTAACGTTGGAGATGTATGGTTAAATAATGAGCTAATATCTTCTATCGATTTTTTGGTTAAGAAAACTAATGCCGAGTTAACAACTGAAAAAAAGGAACTATCAAAACAAATTGTATACTTCAAAAAAAAATCGAGCAATATAAATTCTATAATTTCGAAATTAACGGAATTACCACATCAAAAAGCGGTAACTGTAAAATTAGTATTAGATAGTGTTTATGAAGTTGGCGTCTACTATTCCAATGAAAGCAAGGATTTTCAAGATTCTCTAATGTATATTGTTAGTAATAACGAAGTTGCTTTAACAAGGAAACAGACGTTATTTGACAAGGAAAAATTAAATCAAATATTATCGCAACAAATTAAAGACGCTACAATTGTAACACAACTTTTAGGAGAGATAAAACCCAATATCGTTTATGATGAAATACTATCAAATGAAATGGCTATCGAAGAGCCTGAAGTAAATTACATTTATAAATCTAAAATTGAAAAAGGCGATGTTTTGTTACGCAAAAACGATATCGTCACAGAAGAACAAACACAGATTTTAAAAAGCTATCACTTAGCATTATCTGAACAAGAAATTGAAACCACTCAACTATCCATTATTGTAGGTCAATTTTTGGCTTGTATTTTAGTATTAGGCATCATGATGCTATTTTTAGCGTTTTTCCGAAAATCTATATTTAGTCAAAACACACAGGTTACATTCATATTTTTAATCATTTTACTGATAATTATTATTACGAGCATTGTTGCAAAATACAATGTTAACTACATATACGCCGTTCCTTTTTGTTTAGTGCCCATATTGATTAGGGTTTTCTTTGATAGCCGCACTTCTCTATTTAATTTTTTAAATATCATTTTAATATGCGCTTTTTTTACGCCCGATAAATTTGAATTTGTGTTTATACAACTCATTGCTGGTATAGGAACCATATTTAGTGTAGCCGATATGGGCAAGCGTTCTAAATTATTTGTATCCGCCTTACTAACTTTTGTGTTTTATGTATTGGCATTTGTGGCGTATCACCTAATAAATAGTACCCCGTTAGCCATCAGTAATATTCAAAGTTATGTTCCATTTTTATTAAGCAGTGTATGTGTTTTATTTTCATTTCCTCTCATCTATATATTTGAAAAATTATTTGGTTTTGTATCTGACTTTACCCTGCTAGAACTATGCGATTTAAATTCTCCTTTACTACGGCAGCTATCACAAAAAATCCCAGGTACTTTTCAACACTCATTACAGGTTGCCAATTTAGCCGAAGAAGCTTGTTATAAAATTGGAGGCAACGCTTTATTAGTAAGAACTGGTGCAATGTATCATGATATTGGAAAAATGAGCAACCCTCGTTTTTTTACTGAAAACCAAGTTGGTGAAGTTAGTCCGCATGAAGATTTATCTGCTGAGGAAAGCGCGCAAATCATTATTGGTCATGTAATTAAAGGTGTAGAGATTGCTAAAGAAAACAAACTACCAGAAACCGTTATCGATTTTATTCGAACACATCACGGCACAACAACTACAAGGTATTTCTTATATAATTATAAAAAAGAACACGAAGGAGAAATAATTAACGAAGATTTATTTAGATATCCTGGTCCAATTCCTTTTAGTAAAGAAACCGCCATATTAATGATGGCAGATGGTGTTGAGGCTTCGTCGCGTAGTTTAAAAAAATATGATGCCATTGCCATTGATGAGTTGGTAGATAGAATTATCAATCATCAAATAAACGAAAATCAATTTATGAATGCCGATATTACATTCAGAGATATCAATCAGATTAAAAAAATATTTAAAAAACGATTGATGAATATATATCATGTAAGGATAGAATATCCAAGATAATAAAATTTAGGTCAAATCTTTACCTAAATAAACTTATATAACCATTATTTTTATGTTCTTCACCATTGCCATCAGTGTATTGTAATACGAAAAAGTAAACACCGCTTGATGTTCCTTCACCACTTGTTGTTCTACCATCCCATAATATATAATTACTATTATCTATTTCTAATTTTTTAATAAGATTGCACCAACGATTATAAACAGCAAAATCATTTATAGTTGCATCAGCACCTAAATTAAAATACCATGTACCATTTATACCATCACCATGATATTACTATTATGCCAACCATTCAGGCAATTGCAACAACTGTTTTCAGGTAATTGTGGATTCCAAATAAGATTTTAACTCTAGTAAATTAGATTGATAAAATTAATTTCCAAATAACAAGTACAAGTATTACCACACCCAGACCAAAACCAAAGGCCAAAGCAAATTGCTTAACAATCGTTTTTTTGTCAGGTATAATTTTCTTCATCCTTTCAATAATATCTGCATCATCTTTCTTTGTTAAAAAAGTAACCATAAGCCATGTAAATGTGGTAAGAATCGTAACAATTATCAATCGCGCTTCCTCAAAAGCAAAGCCATAAATAACACTATCTCTATTAAAGAAATAGGGAAAAATTAATGTGAAAACCCCTGACGAAATCATCGCACTTAATTGCGACCAAGCATTAATACGATACCAAAACCATCGTAAAATATATACTGGTGCAACACCCGCAGAAATGCTAAATACTATTTTTAGCAACCCTTGTAGGCTATCTAAATTAAAAGCAAATATAATTCCGCATATAGCTAGAATTAGCATTGAAAAAAAAGAAATGAATTGAAAATGTCTTTCGCTTTGTTTTGGATTTATATAAGTTTTGTACAAGTCAATCGTTAAAAAAGAACCTCCCCAACTTAATTGCGACTCGGCAGTTGTGATAAACATTCCAAAAAATCCAACTAAACAAACTATTTTAAAAAATTCAGGCACACAATTAAATATGGCATAAATAAATTGCGATTCACCTAAATTAGTTTGTTGCAATGATAAAACTAAAATAGACATAATTACAATAAAGATTGATAAGAAGGCATAAAGCAAAATAGGAAATAAGGCTGTTAAAACGGCATTGCGATTTCCTTTTACGGCTGTAAACCTTGCCATTTCAGGACCTCCACCATCAAACAATTGGGCGCTCCACCATTGTATAAAAACAAAAGCAAACCAAGATGTCCAAGCGAAATTAACTTCAGACGGTGGCAATAAATTTAATTTAAAAGGACCTGAATGTTTAAAATTATCAATAGCAACTTTTAAGCCGCCACTTGCAGTGTACAGATAATAAAATGCGGTAAACAACACTAAAAAATAAATAACCGAATGAAAAAAATCTGTCTTTAACTTAATTTGGAAACTATTTTTTAAAGCAAATACTATTAAAATTAACCCCGTTATAAAAATTGAATAAAATTTATCTATGTCAAAATAAATTTCAATCACTCTCGAAAAAGCCAATATATGGTAACTTAAAAGAATGGCAACAACAAGGCCGCCAACGTAAAAAGCACGAAATGCATGCAATACTTTACCGCTAAAACCTGAGAAACGAAATAATATAAATTGGTTATCTGTTATGAAATTAAGCTTTGACCATAAGGGCGCAAAAACAAATGGCAAAACAAATGCTCCCAATAAACTCGACCAAAAAATCCAAAGGCCCCACATCCCTTGAGCTGCCAAAACACCTGTAATAACTTGCCCCTGCTCAACAGAAACATAGTACATAAATAATGAAATGCCCGAAACAAACCAGGTCGTTTTTTTGTGCGTTTTAAATACGCCTTTTAACAGTTCTTTTTTTTGAAAAAAAGTTATTAAAAATATAATTACTAAATAACCAAATAAAACAAGCATATATATTCAAAAAAAATTCTAATGTATGAATTAGCGAATTAAAACATATCCACCACAATTATTAAGCCAATAAGCCTTTAAGATTGTAACCAATTACAGTTTTAATTGAATTCATTGTAATTGAAGTTGGATGGTCAGTAATTACAAATAAGGTACTGTCGCTTTTATAAGAAAGCAGAGGTAAAGCAGGATGCTGAAAAAACGTAACATTGTTATCAACCACTCTGTTAATTATTTCAATCCATTCTTTGATATAGGATTTACTATAAAAAAGTACAACTTTTGGTTGATACGTAATTAGTTCCTTTACCAAAAGTGTTATTCTCATTGCTTTTAGTCGTGTAATATATTCAACTTTCGTTTCTTTGTGGTGTAAGTTCCAATTTACATCCTCTATACTTTGGCTTGAGTAGGGCATTAAATCAACAATACAAGTATTAGAATTACCTCTCCCAAATTCTTTAGATTGTATTTGACGTTTACGATTTAAAGAATATTCCTCACCACACATAGCCATTAAAATTTCAATAAGACCAGACCAAGTACTTTGTAACTTAATCGGGTTATCAAAAAAACGAAGTGTTCCGTTGTTAAATAATTTATGGAAGTCATAAATATCAGTGTAATGTTCAGCCTTAAGTTGTTTCCAAATTTGCATTCTTAAATCAACCGATTCAGAACTGCCCCCTTCTTCGGGCCCCACAAACCAATAGTCTCCATTAGGATTTCCAAACCCTAATTTAAAACACTCAAATTGATTTTTTACAAAGTCTATCATCTATTTTAAAAATTGACTAAACAATGCATGTTTATATCCTTAATTATTTTGCTTGATTATTATTTAGATTATTTACTATAATGTAGTACTCAATAACAAGTAATTTATTCATTATAATAAATTGAGGTGGCAGTTTAGCTTTATTATGTGTTTTCTTGCCACTCCATTTTTAATTCGCCAGTGTTTTTATAGGTGTACGATCTCTTTTTAGCATTCCATTTAATAGGAGCATTAAGTTCGTTTCGCATAAACCTCAGGTAATTATGTGTTGAGCGTTCGCTTACAGCTAAATACGTGCTTAATGTTTTTGGTGTACCAGTAAGCTCAGATTTTATGAGTTTATTAATTCGTATAATTTGTCTAATATCCATACTGCTATATAACGAACTGCAAATAAAGCATATTTGCAGTTATAGGTAAAACGATTAACTTTTTAATTTGTACTAATCAATTGTAAAAATATTTTATACTCAATAATATTGCAATACATACATTTTTTGTAATCAAACGGCTTATTAATCTTATATTTTTTTCAAATATCCTGAGTTTAAACCGCCTCATCAAGTTCAACTTAGTTCAAGTATATTTTATGTATCATACAAATATTAAAAAGTAAATAAACATTATATTTAGTGTTTAAATATTTCAAATTACATTTAAATAATGCAATTGCAAGTTGTTGCAAGTTGAATGACCGCAATAAATACTAGTAAATAAGCTGTTACTTTGTACTATCTACAGATAGCAAAGTACTATAGTATTAGTAAGTAATGCCAATTACACAAATAATAAACCACTTTTAAAACCAAATAATTAGTTCAAGTTAGTTCAAGTATTAATTTATACTGTCTATATTTATTATTTATTTAATTTTATAGCACTTTGCCTAAACCTAAATACATATTATCACCGTACTTAAAACAAGGCTTGTACTGGAAAGTAATTGAAACCATTGCATTTCCTATTTACACAAAGGCTGATTGCCGAAAGGTTTGTGAACTTTTTGAGCTAAAAGGATTGCCTGTAATATCAGAAAGCACATTGTACCGACTTTTTTTATTAGAGGGCAGTGATAACATTCCCTATTTGCAAACATTAGATATTTTAGCTAAATTTTGTAATTACAAAGATTGGTATAGTTTAGAAAAACAATTAAACGAACTATCAACATTTGAATGGTCCTTTGGAAAAGTACATGTCAAAAATAGGAACACATTAAGTTTACTAACCTCTTGTATACATCATAATGAATTGAAATCAGTTTATGATTTTTCAGAACAATTTGATGGAAGCCTTGAATTACAAAAAAAAGGAGCGCTCGGCGAAGAATTTTATAAAGCACTAAAAACAAATCCAAACAAAAACGACCTATTCTTTAAAAATTTTTCCAAATTACCAATAGTTAGAGAAGCCTTTTTTGAATATATGGCTGATCCCACTTTTATAATACCTAATTACGAAATTGGCTTAAAATATTACTTGCTCGGAATAAAACCAGAACACTCTGTAAAATCATTACAAGACTTTGTTTTTGGAAATTGTTTATTGTTTAGGTATTATTTTTTGAATAACGATAAATCAGAGGCAAAGAAATTAGGTATAAAATTATATGAAACGTATAATTTTTCATCGAAAGATTTAGCGCCAATACATATCTTTCCAAAAATTCGTTATTTGGCTTATAAATTATTTTATTTAAATATAAATGGCACAATACAAGAATCGGAAAAGTATGAAATATGGTTATTAAATTCTGTTTCAAAAACTATACAAAAACTTACGTTAGAAGAAAAACGAATTGTGCTCTATACACTAGCAGATGTGTTTGTAAATACTACGAGCACTAAAATTGATATGCATAAGCAATTAAAACTAATGTTTAGTGACGTCTTAAATACATTGCCATCTTTTGTAAGCACAACCTCACTGAAGGAGGCGCTGCCCTACTTGAACAGAAATGCTGCTAAAATCTGGAAAATATAGCTAGCTAACTACTTCCAATTATACCTACCTATTTTATCAAAAAGTGTGTTTAACTTTTTGCATTATACTATTCGCTCTAAATAATAAATACGGTGAAATATAAGTTGCATTATAAAAAGCATCTAATCATAAAATATATTCCAATCACCTAAAAAACGAATAATCAAAATTTAAGATTCTCCAATTACAAAATAATACTTGGACTAACTTAAACTAAAATCAAAAATATCAAAAATATATATTTGATAAACTCTAAAAAATTAAAACCATGTCAGAAATAAGCGTTGTAGGAAAAACAAAAGTGAAATCAATTTCTCACGCTTTATTAATTAAGACATTTAACCTTTTAAACCAAAATAGATATGAAAAAAACAATTACAATAATTGCATTCGGATTGCTAAGCATTTCCTTTAGCGCACAAACACCTTCTTATGTGCCAACTAATGGACTAAAAGGTTGGTGGCCATTTTCAGGCAATGCAAATGATGCAAGCGTCAATATGAATAATGGCACAGTGAATGGAGCAGCCTTAACAACAGATAGATTTGGTAATGCAAATAGTGCGTATAGTTTTAACGGAAGCACTAGCTATGTTAATATTGCTAATTCAGCTATTGCAGCATTTGGTTTACAGTCTTTTTCTTCTTCAGTTTGGTTTAAATCAACTACAGGTGGTACACTTGTTCGTTATGATAATTGCGTTACCGGTTCTGGTTGGGGGGTAGCTAATAGTTCAACAGATCTCGTTGGATTAGAATTTCCTGCGTCAAGAGTCCCAAATAATGTTATTGAGCCAAACGCGCATAATGACAATTCTTGGCATTTAGCAGTATTTGTTAGGAATATTGTTTTGATGAAGGATATAATTTATGTTGATGGAATTTTAAAAGCGCAAACTTCATTTAGTACAATTAATGATTTGCAAAATACTGGATCTGTATTACGTTTTGGCTCTTGTTCAGGATTTCTGTATTTTTCAGGATTTTTAGATGACATTGGCATTTGGAACCGGGCTTTAACGCAGCAAGAAATTACCAATTTGTACAATGCTGTAAACTGCTCAAACAGCTTAACAATTACCCCTGCAATCAGTCCGACACAAATAGGAAATATTGCTACATTCAATGCAACAACATCAGACCCTAATCCAAGTTATATGTGGCAAAGTGATTTTGGACAAGGATTTCAGACTTTAAACAATTATTTAGATTATTCGGGCGTAAATACAAATGCACTTTCAATTGCAAATGTTCAGCTATCAGAACACAATCAGCCTATTCGAGTTATCTCAACTTCGGGAAATTGTATTGACACTTCTAATGTTGCCATTATTTCTATTGCAGATACTTGCATCAATACAATAAATGATACAATAACTACATATATTAGTGTTACTGATACATTAATAATCAATACAACAATAACAGGAGTAACACCACCAAATAATGTGACTTCAATTAAAGTATTTCCTAACCCTACCAGCGACCATATTACAATAAACTATGGTAATTATGCTGCAATAATTGGTTACACTTTAAAAATTACAAATGCTTTAGGTCAAATAGTTTTTACAACGCCAATAAATCAACAAACATCGTATGTTGATTTATCAACGTGGAGTGGCAATGGAATTTATTTTCTGCAAATTTTTGATTTACAAAATAATATTATCGAAAACAGAAAAATTGTATTGCAATAACTTTAATACAAGGTGGGATTTTCCCACCTTGTTTAAAATTTAAAAATTATTATTCGTTAACTGCAGGAATACAAATAAAAATACAATAATAAGAGTTGATTAAGAAGTTAACCATTAATTATCTTAATTTTCTTCTCTATTATTGGTCATAAAGTAAATGTTTATTGAGCAAGTATAATTGACTTAATTTGATCAGCTGTGTCAACTTCTTTTAATTTTTTTTCTAGTTCTTTTGTGTCTTGAGAATAAAGCGAAATTACCCTATCTAATATAGTAATTAAAGTTTTATTTTTTTCAGAATAAGATTTAAAATCAACATAAATTTGATTTTTGGAAACTAAATCGTTATATAAAATCAAATACTTATTAAACAATATTTTCTTTTTATTATTGTTATTCAAAACCTCAATTTGTTTATTCTTGTCCTTTATTATTTTATCATTTTCTATTTCTGATTTTGCTAGTTCATATTCATTCTTTGCAAGCTGAATATTTTTTTGAAATAATGCTTTTTCATACGGACATACATAATAGGATTTATATTTAAAATTTATCTCATAAGTAGACTTTTGTATGCTTTCTGATTCATTTGCTAAAACATTTTTAAACTTAAAATAATACTCAGTGTAGGCAATTTGATAGGATTCAAAAAATCGACTATTTTGCTCAGTTATATAAGCCTTCTTCCAATCTACTTGATTCCAAGGACGACTGGGCGGGTTAGAAAAACTTAAAAGCTTACCATTAGAATCAAAAATATCTTTATATTTAAATGCTCCAGTAATCAATTCAAAATCGTTGCTTAAGCTATCCTTCTGATTTTTAAGCGTTGCTTCATAATAGTCTTTATTTGCTTGAGCTTTCCTTATAAATGGTAATACTTCTGGTTCTATAGCAGTAATTTTAGATGTTACTTTTTGTCTTTCTGATGGCTTTATAGTAGTTGTGTCAATTTTCATATAAAATTCGTATGCTTTCAACCATTCATCACCATCACTATCCCATAGTTTCTCGGCTTTAACAAAATCAGTATTATCGGTTAAGGAAGTATATTTTTTTGTGATTAATTTAATTTCACAACCACCAAAGATTCCTTTTTTATAAGTTAAATCGCCACCAATAAATTTATAAAGAAAAAAAGTATTATTAAAAAGCAATTCGAAATAATCTGAAATGTTATATCTGGAAACGCAACGATCTCCGCATAACGTATCAATATTTAATCCGGCCTCTTCTCTTTCTTTCGCAGACAAAGTTTTTGCGGTTAGATAATCATCATATTTTTTTTGATATTTTTCAGTGCCTTCAAGTATAGCACCATTGTTGTTTCTTACTACAGTTTCGTAAAGTAAATTATCTTTAAATATTAACTCAGAATTTTTACTCGATTGCATGTCGTTGATAGTCCACGTTCCAATTGACATGCTATTATCATCATAATTTCCAACTGCTTTGAAATTCTTAATATCATCATTTATATTTACAGCGCCTACAATTTTGCCTGCTTTAAAATTCATGGTTATAGCAGTATTTATCAATGGTTCATATTCGCCCCATTTAATTTGACCATAATAAATTTGTTTCTTTCTAGTTTTGAATGAGTTTGTGAATTTCCAATTACCATCAGCAAAACCTTCTTTGTAATGAGAAATTAATGTTGTACTTCCTGTTTTAAAAGGATTTCCTGAACCAAAATCTACAAACGTTACTACATAAGTCCAAGTGCCAGTTTTAAGACCTTTATCAAAACTACCGGTAATTACTTCGTCAAAACCGCTCGACTTTCCCTGGCCTTTAAAATTGTATTTAAAGGCGCCTTGTTTTAAATACTCATGAGTCTCAGCATCTTCATAGTAAGAGTATGTTGCGTTACCTTTTTGATCCCGACCATCGTCAAAAGGACCGTTAAATGTTTTTAAAGTTTGACCTAACGATGAAATACAAATCGCTAAAAAAAGTATTGTGATTATTTGTTTCATTCTGTTTTATTTATTTACTTCATCTTACTCATAAGGCTTTTCGGTTACGCCACGTTTTTTAAAGTGGGTTCTGAACTCCACATAATCAAACATATCAAATACTATTCTAAATATGAATTGCAAGTTATTGCATCTTCATTTTAAAAAAAATAAATTACCTTAGAAGTGGTTTATTTGTATATGCAAAAAATATCTAACGAGCGTTTTGATCATTTATATTTACGTGAATTATCTTCACGTTTGCAAAAGAATTTATTAATAGAAGTAAAAGAATTTAGTGATTGTAAACTTGCTTCTGAAAAACTTGCAAAAAAAGGCTTTGTAATATCGGCACACACCTTAGCTCGCTTTTTTGGCGTGCTAAAAGGCGGTCACCGCCCGTATAACACTACACTTGATTTAATGTGCAAGTTTACAGGAATTGATTCTTATACTATATTTTGCAAGGATGTGAAACAAAAAACAGAACACGCTTTATATGGCCCAATAGATGCTTTTAAAACAGGTCCATTTTCTTTAATAACTCTTGAAATTGCTTTAGCTAATGAGGATTGGAAAAGTGTTCAAGAAATAGTTAGTAATTTTAGGATTGATGATCCTTTTAAAAATGACCTCGTTATGCTGCTTGGTAAAAGCGTAAGGTATAGCCCAAAAAAAGAACTATTATTAAAAAAATTAATTGAGATTGAACATGGTAGACATTTATTTTATGAAAGCTATGTGGATGAAGATGACCCGGGAGGATATTATTCGCATGCATTAAAAAAATACTATCAATCTAGTTTCTCAAATTCTGATAGTCAACTTTTTCTTCGCTGTTTTTTATTATCTAAAGCCATTTATCTAAACGAACCAATTGATTTAACTTTATTAAAATCACCCATTTTTAATGTAGATTTATCATTTAAAGAATTACATTTTCATGAAATTTCGCGGTATTTAGAATTACAAATTTTGCTTGATTTTAAAAAAGGCTTTTTGAAAAACAATTTACTTAACCATTTAGAAAAAATTATAGAACTATCTTCAGGCTACATTCATAATGATAAGTGTACGCAGGAATTCATGAATCACGATAGATGTTGGATTGTTGCCCGCAGTTTAAAAGCGTTGGCATTTGCCGGTTTTTTAAAAGACGCATTAAAACAAGATAGTTTTAAATTACATATTGAGCAACTTTACATTGAATCTTCCAAAAATATAAGAAGTATAGCTGAATTAATTATTCAGTATACATTACATGGAATTAATAAACAAAATGGTAAAATCAATGATTCCTTTCCTCCAAAGCGCATCACTTCCTTGCACGATAATGAAACAAACTCTAGAATTGCAATTGAAGCAGCAACATCTTTACTTTATGCAGAAGAAAAAATAAAATCTATTTTAGAAAAAAATGTGTATTCATTTGCTAAAAAAACAGGCCACACCTGGTTGTTTGAATTGCTAGAATAATTAATAAGTCTTTTTAAGTGTAATGATAATTTTTTTTAGAACTTTTACATCAATGTCTTTTTCGGGATTAATTCGGTAAACTTTTATTTGCTTTCTTCCTTCACTCACCAAATTGGGAAGATTAATCAAATAACCTCTCACAAATCCAATATAAATTTCGTGCTTTCTTTTAGCACTATACGAAAGATAACAAAACCATTTTCCTTTGTAGTAATAAAAAGGAGTATTAAATTTCCAATTTTCTTCTAAAGACATTTCTTCGATAAAATATTGCCTCAGAAATAATAAACAAGATTGTTGAGGCTCTGGAATTTTTATAAAAAAATGATCAAGAGATTGTTCCATATTTTAAAGAATTAAAAATCTCTATAAAAATTATGAATGCTGGTTTTTACTCCAAAATAAATATAGGGTGATTGCAATTCATAGTTTAATTCATCCTTCACACTACGTTGAATGTAGCCTAACTCAAAACGTAAATTCATTTGTGGAATCGCATAGTACGTAAACTTAATGTCGCTCTGCATAAATTTCAACTTATTGCCTTGTGTTGTTTTATGACCATACTCAAAAGGCCGTGTAACATAGCTAACAAAAATATTTTGTCCTAAATTAGATCCAAATGCATCCATACCAATCACAGCTGAGACTCCTTGAAAACTTAACATCCAACGGTTTGCTCTGTAACTTACAAAAGCTAAATACTCCTTAAAATTCGCACCAAAAGGATGTGCTAATGCTTGGCCGTAATTTGAATAATTTTGTTGCACACTGCCATGTGTGTATGTATAAGGTCGAACCTGGTTATATTCTACTTGTAGTGTTAATCCTTTTACTCTAAAGGCATTAATATACTTGGCACCAAATTGCCACCCTTGCTTATTAGCCCACCAACCATTACGTTTTCTTAATTCTTTAAAGAAAAATTCATCTGCTACTGCTTGGGCGTATATTTTTAAACTTTTAAATACTTTAAATGACGCATTCAATCCCATCATGGAATTGTCTGGAGATCCAACAGAATATTCTTGTGGACGATAAAACACAATTGGATTTAAATAATTTACATCAAAAGTTCGCACGCGATTTGTATCTGTGCCTTGCCAAATAACATTTTCAAAAAATGAAATATTCAAATTTTTTAGCGCATTAAAACTTAAATAGTGAAAAGTACCGTACTTGTTTTGCATACTTTTTTGCGAACTATCATATCTCGAAAAATCTCTTAACCAAGAATACCAAACATTATATTGAATTCGCCAAATATTAGCGTTAATTCCAAAATAAGGGTTGTTATTTGAAAAATCAGATAATAACAATGAACGATAACCATCGCCAATAAAATGCTTGTCTTTTCCTAGTTGAAAATTAAATGTTTTATTTGGACTATACGAAATATAACCCGTTAAATTAGAAAAACTATAACTACCATCTTTATTTTTAAAGGCTCTCCCAAGGCCAGGAATCAACGCTGTAGTTTGAATAGTTGTATATATAAAACCTGGATAACTAACACGACCTCCAATAGCAGTTGCTGCAAAAGTGAAATTATTATTAATATTAAATTTCAAATGAGCCCCTCCAAAAGTTTCAGTTACAAATTTAGAAGCTAAAGCATCGTAACCAGCTTGTAAATCAATTATTGGCAATGCCTGTAAATTAAGTTGATTTATTTTATTTGGCCCTTCGTTAAATGTTTTACTCAAAAAAAAGTTTTTGATGGGATAATGTAAAAAGCCAATGGAAGTATCAGAAAAATTTTGTAAAGTTGAGGATATGTATGGCTTGAAAGATGAATGAAATTCGATACTTGGATTTTTTATATCCCAAGCATCTATAGTTTGCTGAACATCAAGATTAATAAAACTATTTTGCGCTTGCGGATTGTTTTGCGAAAAAACAGAGGTAACAACAAAACATAGTGAAATAATTATATCACGAAATAAAAAAGCTAACCGTATTTTCTTTACTCGTTTCAAATTTATTTGATGATAGATTTTTTCTTTTGTTCAGATTTATAACAAAGATGAACCATTAAAATAAATATAGCACTGCAGCCTAAAACAGCAAATAATGATAAACTAGGATTTAAATAATAACTTAATAATGAAACAGCAACTGTAAGCAAACTAAATACATAAATTATTATAACCGTTTTTACATGTGAAAAACCGCAATCTAATAATCGGTGGTGTAAGTGGTTTCTATCTGCTGCAAAAGGAGATTGCCCCTTTGCTGCTCTTAAAATAAAAATTCGTAAAGTATCAGTTAAAGGATAAGATAAGGTGGCAATTACAAAAATTGAATTAGAAATATGCACCCAAAAATCATCCACTCGCGTTACGGGATATTCTATTAATTTAATACTTAAAACACAAATAAACATGCCTATAATTAATGAGCCACTATCACCCATAAATATTTTTGCAGGAGAAAAATTAAATATTAAAAATCCTAATAATGCTCCCGATAAGGAAAATGATAATGATGCCAATGTATATTCATTCGCAAAAATAAACCAGATACCAAAAACAGAAGAAGCTATAAAGCCAACGCCAGCAGCTAAACCATCAATTCCATCTATTAAATTCATAGCATTTACAACCACTATATAAGTAAATAAGGATAAAAATATACTGCCCCATTGCGGAATTTCATTAATACCAAAAATACCATGTAATCCAGTAATTCTAATATCTCCCATTAAAACTAAGATTAATCCAACCAAGATATTTGCGAATAATTTTTTTACCGGCGATGTGCCAATAATATCATCTTTTACACCAACAAAAAACAAAACCAAACTTGTTGCAACTAATATTTTAAATTCTTTTACTGACTCATAAATTTGATCGTATTCATGTAAATCATCGATGTTATACCAAAGTGAAAAAGAAAATAATGTAGCTGCATAAATAATAATACCTCCAATTGTTGGCACCGCTCTTTTGTGAACCTTCCTGTCTTCTGAAGGTAAATCAATTAATCGTTTTAAAACGGCCACTTTTATGAGAGCCGGCGTTGAATATAATACAACTGCAAATGCAGTGATAAATACTAAAATCAATATAGCCATGTTTTATTATTTAAAAATCGTAATAAGTGTTATATAAATTTGACTTTATACTAATTGTGTAAAATGTTGTTTTGTTGTTTGATTCATTAAATCCTAAAAAATCTTGAAATCTATAATTATAGCCTAAAGATACATTAAAATTATAAGCGGCATTAATGGTATAACCTAATTGAATTTTTGTAATTGTGTTATTATATAATGAAAACTTGTTTAATGTTAGCCACTGCAAATTTAATTTAGCATTTAAAAAAGCTCGGCGGTATTTATAGTCGCCCAAAAAAACTAATTCTTTACCATAGCCTGGTGTGTATGCTAAATTTTGGTTGTAATGCGAAAAACTTTGGTTGCTATATGTCCCAAAAGGGCTATTGTAGGAGCCTTCAGCAACATCATTATATTCTGCTTGAAACATTAAATTTTTCATAGTAAAAGCATCAAAATATTTAGCTCCTACTTGATATCCAAAACTGTTTCCTAAAGCATATGTATTGCTAAAATCGTCTCCCATAAATTGACCATAAACCGATATTTTATTTGTGATTTTTACATTTGCTGTTGCGCCAACAACAATATTATTTTTATTATTTAAACCATAAAATCCTAAGTTGGTAAAAATAACAGGATTAAAATATTGCCATTCTAAATGTTGCCTGTTCATGCTATCAGCGGCATTCCAAACCATCCCTTGAAATAACCCAATATTAATTCGCTTATTAACATTGTAACTTAAATATTGAAAAGACACTGCCTTTTTTTGAAATAAAGGTTCAGTATTTTTTGGTGTAATAGCTCCGCCAGTTGTTAAATTCATTAAAACAGCATAAATATTAGTGTATTGAAGTTTCCCTTTTAACCACTCAGAGGTAATTCTTATATAAGGATAATTAAAGGCATTATCACTTAATAAAATGGATCGATACCCATTTCCAATTTTTTGCTTTCCATGCCCAACTTGTATGTTTAATCTTTTGATAGGTTGATAGGAAATAAAGCCCGAAGAAAACGCGTAATCATAACCTGTTGTTTTAAATACTTTATAACGGCCTTGGCCAGGAACAACTTTGGTTTGTTTATTAAAGTTAGAAATATAATAAGGAAATTGACTTTGGTTTTCGGAAAATAGTGTTTCAAAATAAAAATCCTTTCCAATACTTCCACTTGCTATAAAACCACGGGTATTTGTTGAAATACGTTGTGATTTTGTGGTATCATATTCTGCTTTTCCTAATTCAATATTTAATAAAGGATCCACTTTAAATTCATATTTTCCAGTTTTTGATTTTATATGAATTAAATGATCAAAAAAGAATTTTTGAATAGCAATATCGTCCGCAACGTATTTGAATATTTTGTAGGAAGTGTCCGCTATAAATTCATACTTTTTATTGAAAAAAGGAATATAGGGCTGGATGCTTGAATGCGTTTGTTCAGAATCTAATCTGGCTAATTGTTTTTGAGTAAGGTTATTAAAAAAATAATCGTTTGGTAAATTGTAGAATTGAGATTTTAAAGAGCTAGACAAAAGACATAAGATAAAGGACATAAGAAGTAAAAATCTCTTAGATGAAAATCGCATATCTAATACCTCATAACTCATCTCTAATCTTACCAAGCTTTAACACCTTCTTTTTTCTTAAAATCATCGTACACTTGTTCAATGCCTTCTGGCAATTCAATTTTATGTTTCCAACCTAAAGAATGTAAATAAGATACATCCATTAATTTACGGGGTGTGCCATCTGGTTTAGATAAGTCATGAACAATCTCTCCTTTGTAACCAACAATATCTTTAATTAATAAGGCTAAATCCTTAATTGTTAAATCTGTTCCAGAACCTATATTCACAAATTGTTCGCCATCATAAGTATTCATTAAAAACACACAAGCATCTCCTAAATCATCGGCATGCAAAAATTCACGCATAGGAGTTCCTGTTCCCCACATTTCAACTGATGGTAAATTATTTTCTTTGGCATCATGAAACTTTCTGATTAATGCTGGTAACACATGAGAGTTATTTAAATTGTAATTATCATTTGGGCCATACATGTTTGTTGGCATCACCGAAATAAAATTACAACCATATTGACGTTTGTAGCTTTCACACATTTTAATGCCTGCTATTTTTGCAATAGCATAAGGTTCGTTAGTTTCTTCTAAAAGACCAGTCAATAAATATTCTTCCTTTAATGGTTGAGGAGCCATTTTTGGGTAAATACATGAACTCCCCAAAAACATTAATTTTTTTACACTGTTTAAATATGAGTTATGAATCACATTATTTTGAATCATTAAATTCTCGTAAATAAAGTCTGCTCTGTAAATATTGTTGGCTTGAATGCCTCCAACTTTTGCCGCTGCTAAAAAAACATAGTCAGGTTTTTCGTTAGCAAAAAAATCACTAACGGCTTGTGAGTTGCGTAAATCTAATTCTTTTGATGTGCGAGTAATGATATTACTATAACCTTTGCTTTGAAGGTTTCGCATAATAGCAGAGCCAACCATGCCACGGTGACCTGCAATATATATTTTGGAATCATTGTTCATTACTGTTTTGTAAAATTTCTGTTATTTGAAAATGAAGTTCAGGGATATCATCTTGTATTACCTCCCAAACAATATCATAATCAGTGCCTTCATAATCGTGAATTAATCTATTACGAAGGCCCACCATGTTTATCCACTCAATTTGAGAATGTTTTAATTTAAAATCGGAATCGATTTTTTTTGATGCTTCTCCAACAATTTCTAAAGCTCGTACTACTGCTCTTTTTAATATTTCATCTTTGTAAAACGACTCGATAGTGCAGTTTTTGCAGGCATTAATAATAAAAGAAGATTCTCTTTCAATATGCATTATTAACTCAATCGATGATTTGTACATATTTAATATCTTTTAAAATTGAGCTGTAAATAAATGGCGTAAGGGACTCTTTTGTTACCATGTCGAAATTTTCTCCGAAATGCTCTTCTAAATAAATCGCAATCTTCATGAAATTTTTAAAATTTTTATATCCTTCTTCAAACTCAATTAAAAAATCTAAATCACTATTTTCGTTTTGGGTTCCTCTAGCAACTGAGCCGAATAAACCAATACGAGCCAAGTGAAAGTTCTTTAGAACTTGCTTGTCTGTATTTAATGTGTTTATAATTATATCTGCAGTTACCATATAATTTTTACTCTTTATAATTTAATACTTTATGCCCGCCATCTAATAAATATTTATCGCGTTTAAATATTTCTACATCAGAGGCTACCATTTCTTTGCAAAGCTCAGCAACAGTGTAAGTTGGAGTCCAACCCATATTTGTTTTTGCTTTAGTGGCATCACCTACTAATAATTCAACCTCAGCAGGACGATAATATTTTGGATCAATCTCTACTAGTACTTTACCAGTCGCAACATCAATTCCTTTTTCATCTTCTGCTTTACCTTCCCACTTTAAAGTGATTCCCACTTCGGCAAAAGACATATTTATAAATTCGCGAACTGTAATTTTAATACCTGTTGCTAAAACATAATCTTCTGCAACATCTTGTTGCAACATACGCCACATACCTTCTACATAATCTTTTGCATGACCCCAATCTCTTTCGGAGTCAATATTTCCCATAAATAGCTTGTCTTGTAATCCCAAACTAATTTTAGCAGCAGCACGAGTAATTTTGCGTGTTACAAAAGTTTCGCCGCGTAACGGACTTTCATGATTAAATAAAATCCCATTACAAGCAAACATGCCGTATGCTTCGCGATAATTTTTAGTAATCCAAAAAGCATATAATTTAGCTACACCATAAGGGCTGCGAGGATAAAATGGAGTTGTTTCGCGCTGAGGAACTTCTTGAACCAAACCATATAATTCAGAAGTAGATGCTTGATAAAAACGAGTTTTCTTTTCTAATCCCAAAATACGAATGGCTTCTAAAATTCTTAAAGTCCCAATACCATCGGCATTAGCTGTATATTCTGGTGTATCAAAACTCACTTTTACGTGGCTCATCGCTGCTAAATTGTAAATCTCATCTGGTTGCACTTCCTGTACAATTCTAATCAAATTAGTACTGTCGGTTAAATCGCCATGATGCAATTTAAAGTTGACATGCTTTTCATGTTGATCTTGATATAAATGATCAATTCTATCTGTATTAAATAATGAACTTCTGCGTTTTACTCCGTGTACCGTGTACCCTTTACTTAATAGTAATTCCGACAGATATGCTCCGTCTTGACCCGTTACTCCTGTAATTAATGCTACTTTACCCATATTATATGTTATAGAATAGCAATATTACGAAAAATTAACGAAAAAATGATACGATTTTTAGAGGATTAAGCCTTTGTTAAACGAAGTTTTTTAATAGCTTTGCTAATCTAAAAAAACAATAATGAAAACTACATTTGGCAAACAAAACTATCAAATTTTAATTGGAGGAGTTGTATTAATTATTCTTGGATATTTATTAATGATTGGTGGTGGAAGCGAAGATCCAAATGTATTTAATCCAGCTATTTTTGATACACAACGTATTACCATTGCTCCCATGGTTTGTTTGTTAGGTTTTGTAACGATTATTGTTGCCATTATGTGGCGTCCAAAAACTAAAAACGAAGAGGCATAATTAATTACTATGTCGCTTGTTTTAAAAAAAACTATCGGGTTTGTTGTAATACTATTTATAATAGGAATTGCTATCGATTACTCTAGTGTGAAAGTGTTTACTCCTAAATATTTTATCGCAAAAACATTTGGTTGCATAATAGCTGGGGTGATTTATTTTTTTGTAATGACGTACTTTTCTAAAAAAGCTAAATGACGTATTTTGAAGCATTAATTATTGCCATTATTGAAGGATTAACTGAGTTTTTGCCAGTTTCCTCAACTGGTCACATGATGATTGCCACTGCCGTATTAGGAATTAAAGCAACTCCTTTTGTAAAATTATTTACTATTGCTATTCAATTAGGTGCTATTTTATCGGTAGTAGTTTTGTACTTTAAACGATTCTTCAGATCCTTTGATTTTTACACCAAATTAGTGGTAGCCTTTATTCCTGCAGCAATTTTTGGGGTATTGTTGGGCGATTATATTGATGCTGCTCTCGAAAATTTAATGGGAGTTGCTGTTGCGTTATTTATTGGAGGAATTATATTATTGTTTGTAGATAAATGGTTTAAAAACAACAATCAAGATGCAGAAAAAGATATCACTTATCCTAAAGCTTTAAAAATTGGATTACTTCAATGCTTAGCTATGTGGCCTGGCATGAGCCGAAGTGCTTGTACGATTATTGGAGGGATGACCCAAGGTTTAACACGCAAAAACGCCGCTGAATTTTCGTTTTTTTTAGCGGTACCTACTATGTTTGCCGCTACGGCAAAAAAATTGTTGGATTTTTACAAAGATGGCATTACTCTTAACGGACAAGAAATTAATATTTTGATTTTTGGAAACGTGATTGCTTTTGTTGTAGCGTTGTTAGCAATCAAATCCTTTATTGGATTTTTAAATAAATATGGCTTTAAAGGCTTTGGTTGGTATAGAATTATTGTAGGAGGAATTTTAATTGTGTTATTTTTACTTAAAGTTCCTATTGAGATTATTTAGATGTGGCTTCGACTCCGCTCAGCCACCAATATTACGTTTGGGAATGAGGTTGTTGAAGTGTTAATACGGAATAATAGCAATTCCAAGAGAAAAAGGATTGATGCCCTTTGGTCCTTTACTTGTAAATACTTCGCTAAAATAATAGCTCGCTGTTAAACACACTTGTTCCACACCAATTCTAAATACTACTCCATAACGCCAAGGATTCACGTTTTTAATATTATATAAACGTATGCGTCCATCGGCATCATCGCTCTTTTTAAAATTAGAAACGACATAGCCAATTTTGGCGCCGAGCATCATTTTGAATATAGTTGTTGTTTTTGTTCTAAACCTTAATTCTAATGGTATTTCAAAACTTCTTTCATTATATCGATTAGCAATATATGGGATAGTTTTAGGTTCAATCAATGTTGTTACATTTTGATTTGAACTATCCAATTGATAAACGAAATTAGCATTAGAACTAAAATTGTGGCTGTAAAATCCTAAGCCATATCCAAAACTAAAATTGGAATTTTTAATAGGTTTATCAAACAAGGTATAAAAGCCGAAGCCTATACATTTCCAATCTGTTTTAATGTTTGAAGGCGCGCCTAACCAATTAGTGTAATTAGCTTCAAAAATCAATCGGTCTTTAGGGTCAGCCTTATAATTTTTAAGATCAAATTCGGAAATTATTTTTTTGTTTTTAGTAGTGTCTTTTTGTGCTTTGGTTGTGAAACCAAAACTCAAAAACAATAAACAGTATACGACGATTTTTTTCATTGGGTTATCAAAAATAAAGCTTTTTAAGGGATAAAAAAATTCAGTTTCTATCTAATTATAAAATAGTGCCTGATGCTGAAATTGCTACGTTTTATAGTTTTTTGATTGATGCTTTTATTGTACTTTTGCATGATAATATATTAAAATGGCAAAAGCAGGTCCAATTGTATGTTCGTTTTGCGGACGAGACAAAAAAGAAGTAAAAGTTTTAATTGCAGGTGTAACAGGTCATATTTGTGATGTGTGTATTTCGCAAGCATTTAAAATTGTGAGTGAAGAAGCAGGAGCTCAAGGCAATCAACAAGTACAACATGCTTTAAGCGTATTGAAACCTCATGCTATTAAAAAACATTTGGACGAGTATATTATTGGACAAGACGAGGCTAAAAAAATATTAAGTGTAGCGGTTTACAATCACTTTAAGCGTGTAGCGCATGTAGCTGATATCAAAGAAGAAATTGAAATCGATAAATCAAACGTAATTTTAGTGGGTGAAACTGGAACAGGTAAAACCTTAATGGCTCGTACCATTGCTAAATTATTAAATGTACCATTTTGTATTGCTGATGCTACTGTGTTAACAGAAGCTGGTTATGTGGGCGAAGATGTTGAAAATGTATTAACGCGTTTACTACAAGCTGCAGATTATGATGTGCCAAGTGCCGAACGTGGCATTGTATTTATTGATGAAATTGATAAAATTGCACGTAAAAGCGATAATCCTTCTATTACACGCGATGTAAGCGGTGAAGGTGTGCAACAAGCCATGTTAAAATTATTAGAAGGCTCGGTAGTGAATGTACCGCCTCAAGGTGGACGTAAACATCCCGATGCTAAAATGATACAAGTAAACACCAAAAATATCTTATTTATTTGTGGTGGTGCATTTGATGGTATTGATAAAAAAATTGCACAACGTTTAAACACACAAGCAGTTGGTTATTCGGCATCGGTAGCTAAAGACGAAATTGATAAAGCTAATTTATTACAATACGTATCTCCACAAGATTTAAAATCTTTTGGTTTAATACCAGAATTAATAGGGCGTTTGCCTGTTCTAACTTACTTAAAGCCTTTGGACAGAGAAACGCTTCGCTCCATATTAACAGAGCCTAAAAACGCCTTAATTAAGCAATACAAACACTTGTTTAAAATGGAAGGCATTAAATTAGAGTTTGATGAAGATGTTTTAAATTTAATAGTTGACAAAGCTCTAGAATTTAAATTAGGCGCCCGTGGTTTACGTGGTATTTGCGAATCGATTATGGTTGACTTTATGTTTGATGCGCCAAGCGACGAAAAAGCCCCTAAAAACTTAACAATTACTTTGGATTACGCTTTAGAGAAATTGAAAAGTGCTAGGTTAACACAGTTACATGTGGCTTAGGTTTGACTTCGCTCAGATACCCTTGATCATAAAAAAACCTCTGTAATAATTTACAGAGGTTTTTTTATGATTTAATATTTTACTTCTTTACTCTTACCAATTTAATCACTTTAATTTTATCTAAAAATAAAATGATTGGATAGGTTGGATCAAACTCGTACCACTTAGCGGCAAAATTTGGTTTAGCACCAGCATGGTGATGGTTGTTTTGAAATAACTCTCCCATCAATAAAAAATCCCACAGTAAGGTGTTTTTTGATTTATCACCTTCTTCAAAGTTACGGTATCCGTATTTATGTCCTGCCCAATTTACAATAGCACCTTGTATTGGTCCCATTAAAAAATGGATTGGTAATAATAAAAATATGGTCCAATGATAACCTGGTACATAAATAAAAACCAACAAATACACTACAAAGTACAATGTACCAAAGCCAATACGTGTAAACCAGCTATCCGCTACTTTATCAATGGCAGGGTATTCTGGGAAATTACGGTCAAATTTTTCTTCAATCACTACACGTTTGTTTAATACATCATTGTATATTTTTTTTGTGTGCATCATCATTGTGTACACATCTTTAAAAAAGTGTGGTGTGTGAGGATCTTTTTCAGTATCGCTATAAGCATGATGCATGCGGTGTAAAATTGCATAAGCACGTGCATTTAAATACGAAGAGCCTTGTGTAACCCAAGAAAAAATATAAAAGAATTTTTCCCAAAATTTATTCATCGTAAACATTTTGTGAGCGCTGTAACGGTGTAGGAAAAATGTTTGTCCGAAAAGAGAAAGGTACCAGTGTAATATTAAAAATAAAAGAATAATCATTATAGTAGTGTTTTAATTAGTTCGTTGTAAAGGTCAACATTAAAAGTGGTTATTTGTTTAAATTTATCGTTAAACATTGCAAAGCTACCATTTTTAGGGTATAAAAAAACCCTTCACAACTTGTAAAGGGTTTTTTGTTAAAAAATGGTTTTCCTACCCGTTTAATGCTTCGGCGCCGGCTACAATTTCCAAAATTTCAGTTGTAATAGCTGTTTGACGAGCTTTGTTATAACTAATTTTTAAGTCACGTAACATGTCTTTAGCGTTATCTGTTGCTTTATGCATCGCAGTCATACGAGCTCCGTGCTCAGATGCTAAAGAATCTAATAAAGCTTTATAGAATTGCGTTTTTAATGAACGAGGAATTAAATCGCTTACGATAAATTCTTTACTTGGTTCAAAAATATAATCTGTGTTTGAAGATGTGCCTGCAGATGCAGATGCTTCAACTGGTAAAAATTGTTCTGCTTGTATAATTTGTACTGCTGCATTTTTAAACTGATTATAAACCAACACCACTTTATCAAAATCTTTTAATACAAAGGCATTCATCACTCTTTCGGCAATTGGTGCAACTGTATTATAATTCAAATTATCAAATACTTCGTTTACATTATGTGGTAAATGAGAACCATGAATAATATAATCAGTACGCTTAAAAGCATCTGTCACTTTTTTACCAATTGGTAATACAGTAATAGAGCATCCATTGTATTCGTTATTAATTAAACTCCATGTTTTTTTAATCACGTTCGCATTAAAACCACCTGCTAATCCACGATTAGAAGAAATGGCAATTAATAATACATTTTTAGGGGCAGCTTTACGCGCATACGCATTTTCAGAAGTATCCAAACTTGAACTTACGTTTTGTAAAATTTCTTGCAATTTGTTTGCGTAAGGACGCATTTGCGTAATTGCATCTTGCGCACGTTTCAATTTAGCAGCACTTACCATTTTCATGGCACTCGTAATCTGCATGGTTGAACCAACGGATACAATTCTATTTCTTACTTCTTTTAAATTTGGCATCTTTATGAAATGTTAAATGTTGAATTTTAAATGTTGATTGAATATAATTTAAAATTTAGCATTTATAATTTAACATTACTTAGTTATATTTTGCTGCTAATTCTTTTGCAGTTGCTTCTAATACGATAGTAATTGAATCATCAAATTTACCTGCTTTTAAAGCGTCTAATTGTTCTTTGTTTTTACGCTCGCAAACATCTAAGAATTCTTTTTCAAATTCTCTTACTCTATTTACAGGAATAGAACGTAGTAAGTTTTTAGTTCCTAAGTAAATAATAGCAATTTGTTGTTCAACACGTAGTGGCGAAGCGTTAGCTTGCTTCAAAATCTCCACGTTACGAGCACCTTTATCTAATACTGACTTTGTAGCAGCATCTAAGTCAGAACCGAATTTAGAGAAAGCCTCTAACTCACGGTATTGAGCTTGATCTAATTTTAAAGTACCTGCTACTTTTTTCATAGATTTAATTTGAGCATTACCTCCAACACGCGATACCGAAATACCTACGTTAATTGCTGGACGAACACCCGAGTTAAATAAATTTGTTTCTAAGAATATTTGACCATCCGTAATAGAAATTACGTTTGTTGGAATATACGCAGAAACGTCACCTGCTTGTGTTTCGATAATTGGTAAAGCTGTTAATGAACCACCACCTTTAACAATCGGTTTTAACGACTCAGGTAAATCATTCATGTTTTTAGCAATCTCATCAGAAGCGTTGATTTTAGCAGCACGTTCTAATAATCTACTATGAAGGTAGAAAACGTCACCCGGATAAGCCTCACGTCCAGGAGGACGACGTAATAATAATGACACCTCACGGTAAGCTACTGCTTGTTTAGATAAATCATCATAAATAATTAAAGCTGGACGACCAGTATCTCTAAAGAATTCACCCACTGCTGCACCAGCAAATGGAGCGTAAAATTGCATTGGAGCAGGATCAGAAGCGTTAGCCGCAACTATTACCGTGTAAGCCATTGCTCCATTTTCTTCTAACGTACGGACAACGTTCGCTACAGTAGAACCTTTTTGAGCAATTGCTACATATATACAGAATACAGGTTTTCCTGCATCATAAAATTCTTTTTGATTGATAATAGTATCTAATGCTACTGTAGTTTTACCAGTTTGACGGTCACCAATGATTAACTCACGTTGTCCACGTCCAATTGGAATCATCGCGTCAATTGCTTTGATACCTGTTTGTAAAGGCTCAGTAACTGGCTGACGGTAAATTACACCTGGAGCTTTACGCTCTAAAGGCAATTCGTAAGTTACACCTTGAATTGGTCCTTTACCATCAATAGGATTTCCTAAAGTATCAATAACACGACCTAACATACCTTCACCAACGTTAATTGATGCGATACGACCAGTACGTTTTACTGAAGAGCCTTCGCTAATTCCAGTACTTGCACCTAATAATACAGCACCTACGTTATCTTCTTCCAAGTTTAATACAATTCCTTGTAAACCTGTTTCAAATTCAATCAACTCACCTGATTGAACTTTAGATAAACCGTAAATACGAGCGATACCATCACCTACTTGTAATACAGATCCAACTTCTTCTAATTCAGCTTCCGATTTGAAACCTGATAATTGTTGTCTTAAAATTGCAGATACTTCTGCTGGTTTTACTTCAGCCATTTTATTGTATGGTTAATTATTAATTTAATGCTTTGTTTGTTAATTCTTTTTTCAAGTTCGATAACTGACGAGCAACTGATTTATCTAATTGTTTATCGCCAATTTTTAAAATAAATCCTCCAATGATATTCGCGTCTACTTTCTCTACTAATTCAACTTCTCCGCTTAATTGAGATTTTACTAAATCTAATGCCTTTTGTTTAGTAGCAGAGTCCAAACCGTTAGCCGATGTAACTACTGCTGTTAAAATATTTTTGTGAGAACGGTATTGCTCAATAAATTCATTTGCCATTTCTGGGATAACATTCTCTCTTCTTTTAGAAGCTACGATTGTCAAAAATCCTGAAGTAATTGCATTAAACTTTCCATCAAAAACCGCTTTAATTGTTGCAATTTTTTTGTCAGATTTAATGATAGGGCTATTTAAAAAAGTAATAAATTCTCTAGAGTTTTCGCATACATCTTTTACTTGAATCATATCAGCATAAACAGCCTCTAATTGGCCTTTTTCAACTGATAAGTCGAGTAATGATTTAGCGTATCTTGATGCAACTATCATAGTTTAAATTTAAGATTTAAGATTTAAGAAATTAGAAGTTTTGTTTTAACACAATCTTACTTCTAAAATCTTACTTTTAATTTAAGTTAACGTCTTTCATTAAGTTGTTTACTAATGCTTTTTGTTTTTCATCGCTTGATAATTCGCTACGTAAAATTTTCTCAGCGATTTCAATGGATAAAGTAGCTACTTGATTTTTTAATTCAGCAACTGCTGCATTTTTTTCGTTAGTAATTTGCTCACGTGCAGATGACATAATACGATCAGCTTCTGCTTGAGATTTAGTTTTAGCTTCCGCAATAATAGCATCTTTAGTATCGCGTGCTTCTTTTAATAAATTATCGCGTTCAGCACGAGCTTCTGCTAAAATCTTTTCGTTATTAGATTTTAACTCACGCATATCGTTTAAGGCGTTTTCTGCGCTTGCTAAAGCATCTTCAATTCCTTTTTCACGAGTTTTAATAGCTGTTAAAATTGGTTTCCAAGCAAATTTGCCTAATAATACCAATAATAAAATAAAGGTAATGGTTGTCCAAAAAATTAAACCAATCGCTGGTTCAATTAAACTTGCTAAAATGAATGTACTTGTCATCTTTTAAAAATTAAATGCGGTTTTTGTACTATATTTTATTCTGTTACTACACAGAGGTGATTTTTTAATTTAAACCAAAGCCATTACCAACCGTAATAGCTTTGGTTTGTTTGTTGAAGATTACTTCGACATTAAAGCAACTACTACACCGAATAATGCAACACCTTCTACAAGGGCTGCCGCGATGATCATAGCTGTTTGAATTTTCGAAGTAGCTTCTGGTTGACGTGCAATGGCATCCATTGCGTGTCCACCAATTTGTCCGATACCGATACCAGCGCCTATTACTGCTAAGCCTGCTCCGATTGCTGCGATACTACCTGTCATTTTTCTTTGTTTTTATTGGTTATTAATTAATCTTTAAATTCTTAGTGTCCTGCTGTTGCGTGATCATCATCCGTTGAATGAGCGCCGTCTTCATTATGGTCAGCTACTGCCGAACCAATAAATAAAGCGGTTAACATCGTAAATACATACGCTTGTAAAAATGCTACTAAACATTCTAATACATCAATAAATAAAGCAAATGCTACAGATACTGGTGCAATGTATATAGTTTTGAAAACGAAAATTAAACCTACTAATGAAATAATGATAATATGTCCTGCTGTCATGTTAGCAAATAAACGCATCATTAAGGCGAATGGTTTTGTTAAAATACCTACAACTTCAATAGGGATTAAGATTGGCCAAATTGCTTTTGGAGCATGAGGTAAGAAAATATGTGACCAGTAGTTTTTATTACCATTAATGTTAGTTACAATCATCGTTGCAACTGATAATACTAAAGTAAAAGCAATATTACCTGTTAAGTTAGCTCCAATTGGAATCATACCAAACACGTTATTAATTAAAATCATGAAGAAAACCGTCAATAAATAAGGAACAAATTTTTCATAACCATGTCCAATGTTTCCTTTAGCGATATCATCACGTACAAACAAAATTAATGGCTCAAAAAATGATTGTTTTCCTCTTGGTGCAGATGTAACGCCTTGTGTTTTATAAGCTTTCGCAATCGACATAAATATCCACATGATAACAATCACCGAAATAAACATCTGAGTAACATTTTTAGTAATTGAAAAATCTAATGGTGCAGCATTTGATACACTCACTTCTTTATCTTTTGCTGTTAACGTAACGTATTGACCATATTCGTTTGGCGTTTCGTTAGCGTAATATACTTTTTCTTCAAACATCACAAAACGTTCTCTGTTTTTCTCAACGATTGTTTTTCCTTCATTATCATGGTGAAATTCAGAAGACATAAAAAACACAATACCATTATTCCCTTTTAAAATAACTGGCAATGGAGCAGCAACTGCATCATGACCTTCACCCCAAAAATGCCAAGAGTGAGAATCCGAAACGTGTTCAATAGCAATAGCAGAAATGTCGATTGGACCATTAGCTTCGTGAGCATCTTGTCCATGGGCATCATGAGCGGCAACCGCAGTTTCTGCAGAATGACCATGCTCAATAGTGTCCTCTTGAGGTTCTGAAGCCGATAAATTATTAGAAACCCCAATAAATAGGGAAAATATCAATATAAAGATACTTGTAAAGCGTTTGTATGTATTAATTTTACTAGTCATTACGAAAAAAGGTATTTGTAAGCTTTAAAATTCGGGTGCAAATGTAGGGATAAAATGACAAAACCGAAACTTTTTTTAAGGTTTTAGACAAAGAAATTACATAATCTGCTGAAATTTTTTAAAGATTCTTAAAACACCACGTAATCCTGAGGATTAATCGCGAAACCATTATACCACAACTCAAAATGTAAATGCGGTCCTTTGCTATTTTCGCCAGTATTGCCAACTACGCCAATTGGCTCGCCAGCTTGCACAAAATCTCCCACTTTTTTAGTAATACTTGATTGATGCTTATAAACACTTGTAATATTGTTATTGTGCTGAATTTGAGTAACATAGCCATCTTCGGTGGTAAAGCCTGCGAAAATAATAGTGCCATCAAGTGTGGTTTTAACAAATTCGTTTTCTTTGGCGGCGATATCTGTTCCAAAATGCCCTTCCTTAATATTATAAGATGTAGTAATAATTCCTTTAATAGGTGTGAAAAAGAAGAAATTACTCAAAGCATTAATTTTGTTAGCCGAAACCTTATCACTAGTTGATTCCAACTGATTACTTTCTATATCCGAACGCAATTTCATGTCCTGATCGCTAGGTTTAATATCAATACTAGTATATTTACCTGTTGAATCCTTGGCTGGCTTAGCTGTTCTGCCTTCTGTTTTACCAGAAAACACATTTAATAGGTTATTTATATACCAGTCTCTGGCTGCCAGCGTATTTTCTAAAGAATCTGCCTTGGCGCTTAATGATAAAATATCTTTTCTATCATCCACATTTCCGTACCCAGGAATATACTCTCTTAATGGTGTAAAGGCTACTAAACTAATCACTAAAGTGGTCATCACAATAGTAACCGAACCTAATAATATGATTAATCCCAAGGGAGAAAGCCGTAAGGAGAACTTTTCGGCAAAGGAATCGTCGTTTAATATTACCAAACGGTATTTATTCCGTAATTGATCGGTAAAAATTTTCCAACGACTATTTTTGGTTTCAGACATAGGTTCTGCACAAAAATATACTAAATTTACGATTTTGACGTTATTACCTTATTTTTGCATCTTTTTTTTGAAATTTATAAAAACACATATCATCTCTTGTTTAGCTTTACTAATCCTTTTATCAGGCTGTAAAACTAATAAAAACACCTTTATTCATAGGGGTTACCACAATTTAACGGCTCGTTATAATGGTTATTACTACGCTACCGAAAGTATTAAAGAGGGCGAAGAAAAAATAAGAACTAGCTATAAATACGACTATGATCGCTTACTGCCGGTTTATTTAGTTCCAACAAATGAAAGCTCAAAGGCTACTTTCCCTGAATTTGATAAAGCCATTAAAAAATCCTCAAATTGCATTAGTCGCCATACCATCAAAGACAAGAAAAAAGGAACAGAAATTACAACGGCCGGAAGATGGATTGATAATAACTGGAATGTGATTGGTATTTCTCATTTTTATAAGCGCGAATTTTTTTCGGGAATAGAAGCTTTTGAATATGTAATTAGAAGTTATAAGTCAAAAGATAAATATAAGGCGCTAATTTGGTTAGGCCGTTCTTATAATGAAATTGGTTCGCCATCGCAAGTAGAACCTATTATTAGTTTATTAAAAGAAGACAAGAAAACATCAAAATACGCTAAGAAACAATTGCCCGCTTTACAAGCTGATTATTATATGAAACGTGGCATGTATAAAGAAGCGCAAGATGCTCTAGAAAATGCCTTAAAAGGTGGTGATGCAAAAAACGCTAGTGCTGTTTCAAAATTTTTATTAAAATTTAAACGTCCTTCAAAAAAAACAAGAGCTCGATATAATTTTATTTTAGGGCAATTAGCTGAAGAAAAAAGAGACAACAAAAAAGCGATCCAGTATTACAAAAAAGTAATTGATTTAAAGCCTGATTATGAATTTGTGTTTAATGCCAAAATTAAACAGGCGCGTTTATTTGACATTAAATCAGGAAACATTGCAAAGTTAAAGCGTGAGTTGTTGAAAATGACGCGTGATGTTAAAAATGCAGAATTCTTAGATGTTATCTATTATACATTAGGTGAAATTTTTGAAAGAGAAAAAAACGAAACAGATGCTATTGTTAACTATAAATTATCGGTAAAAAATAGCATCCAAAACCCAAAACAAAAAGCTTTATCTTATCTTAAATTAGGAGAAATTAGTTTTGAACAAGCTAATTACACTGCCGCTGGTGCTTACTATGACAGTACCATGATTACGTTGCCTAAAGATTATAAAGATTATACAGTAATTAGTAAACGAAAAGAAACTTTAGAAACTTTAATAGGCTACATCAGAACGATACAACGTGAAGATAGTTTGCAGCGTATTGCCAAAATGAGCGAAAGTGATAGGACGCAATTTATCACTAAAATGATTACTAAAATTGAAGAAGAAGAGGAACGAAAAAAAGAAGAAGCTGAAGCCCTTCAATCACAAAATGCTAATCCAAATCCAAACGCACCCGCTCCTATAACAAATAATGGTTTACCAACAGTAAGTAACGGCCAAAAAGGCGAATGGTATTTTTATAACCAAACCACTTTAAGTTTTGGATTAAACGACTTTATTAAAAAATGGGGCAATCGCAAATTAGAAGATAACTGGAGAAGAAGTCAAAAAGCACTCGTGTTTGAAAATCAAACTAATACTAACGATAGTGTTGCTGATGCAGTGGCTGGAGGAACAAAAATAAAAAACACAAATGATAGAAAAAGTGTTGATTTTTATTTATCAGATTTACCTTTAAATGACTCTTTAATTAAACGCTCTGATAAGCGCATAGTTGATGCTTATTATAATTTGGCAAGCACCTACAAAGAAGAATTAAACAATAACAAAAAAGCCATTGCTACTTTTGAAGAGTTGAATTCGCGATATGCTGATAATAAATACAAGCTCTCTACTTATTTTCAGTTGTACCGAATTTTTACATCTGTCAAAAATCAATCACAAGCTGATTACTATAAAAATAAAATTTTAAATGAGTATCCTAATAGCGAGTATGCTCAAATTATTAAAAACCCAAAATACATTTCGGATAAAGCAGCGCAAAAAGGAGAGGTTGAGTTGTTTTACAACGATGTGTATAATGATTACACAACTAGTAATTACAGCGCGGCTTATAGTAAATGTAACGAAGCAGATGCAAAGTTTGGGAAAAATGATTTTTCGCCAAAATTCGCCTTCATTCGCGCTATTTCTATTGGTAAATTAAAAGGTGTTGATTCGTTAGATGCTGCTTTAAAAATGGTACAAGTACTATATCCTAAAGACGATGTAACAAAAGAAGCACAGAATATTATTGAATTAATTTATAATTCAAAACATCCTAGCGAAGCAACAGGCAATGGAAATAATAACATTAATAAAACAGACACCTTTAGTTTAGATTTAAATTCTCAACACTTTGTTGTAGCTATTTGCCCAGATGATGCTGCTATTGCAAATGCTTTTAAATCTGCTTTAGCCGATTATAATAATAGTTTTTACAGCAATGCTAATTTATCCATCTCAAGTAGTTTGTTTGGCGCTGCCGATCAAATTACCAATGTAAAAACATTTAAAAATGCGCAGGAAGCGATGGAATACATTGATAACTTGAAAAAAGATAAAACCGTGTTTTCAGGTAAAGTAAAAATAGAAATGTTTACCTTAATGGCCATTTCTGCTGATAACTTACCAAAATTGTATAGAAAAAAACAGGTGAGTTACTACAAGCCTTTTTTTGATGATCATTACAAATTACAGAAGTAATTTTATACATTCGTAAATAAAAAAGAGAATATGTTTGGAAAATCAAATAGCAGTACTGAAGTTGAAATTTCATCATTCAACAAAATTGGAAGTGGAACTACCATTACTGGTGATATTAAGTCTAATGGAGATGTCAGAATAGATGGCGCCTTAAAAGGTAATATTAATATTACAGGGAAACTAGTCGTGGGCCCCTCTGGAAATATTGAAGGTAATATTATTTGTCAAAATGCAGATATTTCTGGAGAAATTCACGGAAAAGTAACTGTTAGCGAATTTCTATCATTAAAAGCAAGTGCTAAAGTTTTAGGTGATATCGTTACAGGAAAAATATCTATTGAACCTAACGCTACATTTACTGGTACTTGTAATATGGGTGCCGTAGTAAAAAACATAACTAATGTCAGCGAAAAACGAGAATCCGCAACCAAAACCGCTTAGTGCTTATGCAAAATATAGCGCATTAGGCATTCAAATGGCAGTAATTATTGGCGGTGGTTGTTATGGTGGTTTTAAATTAGACGAGCATTATCAAAATACAACCCCTATCTTTACCATCATTTTAAGTTTAGTTTCCATTGGCTTGGCAATGTACATTGTACTGAAAGATTTTATTAAGCCAAGCAAGTAAGCCAGAATATGCAAAATCAAAAAAAATACTATTTACAATTTATTACTATTTGCATTGGAGCTTTAGTGCTATCCTATGGCTTAAGCCAATTACAAAATCGATATTTTAGCACTTCTCATTTTTGGATTCCAACTTTGTTTTTTGCATTAGCTACAATAGGTACAAATGCTTTATTAACTAAAGGCGACAAGCAATCGAAAGAATTTGTTTTTAAAACTTTGGCCATGAGCATGGCACGTTTATTAGTATGTATGATTTTTGTCTTTATTTATTCCTTAGTAAATAAACCCGAAGCTTTGGCTTTCACTTGTCATTTTATGATTCAATATGTATTGTTCACCATTTTCGAAATGTCCTTCTTATTAAAATATATTAAACAAGCCGATTAAGGGTTAAAATTGCCAATCAACCAATTATATAGAATTCCACTTTCATAATCACTTACCTTTAACATAACAAATACAAACACCATGAAAAAATTTATACTATCATCACTAGCGCTTTGCTCCCTAACTTTTTCTCAAGCGCAAACACAAGCACCGTATCAAGGTCCGCTTACCAATATGAAAGGTAGCGAATACAAATTTACCGTTGTAAAAAGCTTAGATGCAACAGCCGTGCAGAACCAAGGCAACACAGGAACTTGCTGGTCGTTTTCTTCTATGTCATTTTTTGAAAGCGAATTAATTAGAATGGGAAAAGGAAAAGATTTTAATATGGCCGAAATGTTTGTGGCTCGTAAAGCTTATCCATTAAAAGCTGATAATTATGTGCGTATGCACGGCAGAGCTAACATGGCTGAAGGCGGTGGTTTTTCTGACGTTGTAAATGTGATTAAAAAATACGGTATGGTTCCAGAAGAAGTTTATACTGGCAAGAAAAATCCAAAAGAAAATCATAATCACTCGGTATTAGAAGCAACCTTAAAAGGAATTACTAGCGCTGTTGCAAATGACAATAATAGTAAAATTGATTTTGAAGCTATGCACCAAGCGGTTGAAAGCACTTGTGATGCATTCTTAGGAAAAGCTCCAGAAAAATTTATGTATAAAGGAAAAGAGTATACTCCAAAATCATACTACGAAGCAACTGGCTTAAATATTGATGATTATGTATTCTTAACGTCTTTTACTCACCATCCTTTTTACAGCAAATTTACTTTAGAAGTGCCAGATAACTGGAACTGGGATCAAATGTATAATTTACCATTAAATGAGTTTCAAGAAGTAATGACAAATGCCATCAACACTGGCTTTACATTTGCTTGGGCATCTGATGTAAGCGAAAAAGGATTTAAATTTAAAGATGGTTTAGCGGTTGTTCCAGAAATGCCTTTCTCGGAAATGAGTGATGATGAAAAAGCGGATTTAACAAAAAAACCACACGCTCAATTTAAGGTAACTCAAGAAAATCGTCAGCAAGCGTTTGATAATTACGAAACACAAGACGACCATGGAATGCATGTGGTTGGTATCGTAAAAGACCAAAACTCTACGCCATATTACATCGTAAAAAATTCTTGGGGTAAAGATAGAAATGAATGTGATGGCTATTTTTATGCTTCTGAAAGCTACGTATTATACAAAACAACTAGTATTATGTTGCATAAAAAAGCAATTCCTGCAGCAATCGCTAAAAAATTAGGCATCGTTCAGTAACCGTTAAAATAAACTAATTAAAAGCGCTTAGTGAAAAACTTTCGCTAAGCGCTTATGTTTTTATACTAATTTTGAAGGAATTAACTATTTGTATTATGGAAGAAAACGCTCAGAACGAAAATCGTAAAAAATCAGGTTTACTTTGGATATTAATTGCCCTATTAGCAATTACTAACGGAATTACCTTTTGGATGTACTGGCAAGAAAAAAATAAAGCAGCCAATGAAATTGTTGTGAAGGAGCAAGTGATTGTTGAACGCGATAATGTAAAATCAGATTTATTACAATTACAAAAAGATTTTGATAACCTTCAAACAAACGATAAAACCTTACAAGCAGAGATTGAAGCCAAGAAAGCAGAGATTGCTCAATTATTAGTGGATGCCGAAAAACACAAAGGCGATGCGTATATCATTTCTAAGCTAAGAAAAGAATCAGAAACGCTTCGTCAAATTATGAGAGGTTATGTAAGAACAATTGACTCATTAGGAACTTTAAATAAAACTTTGATTGTAGAAAAAGATAATGTTTTAAAAGAACTTAGTAGCGAAAAAGGCAAAACAACCACTTTAAGTAAAGAGAAAGAAGTATTAAGTGCCACTATTCAAAAAGGTTCTATATTATCTTGCTCCAATGTAATGGCTAAAGGTGTTAAGTTTAAAAGTGGCGGTAAAAAAGAAACTGAAACTACCAAAGCATCTCGCGTTCAAAAAATTAAAGTGTCTTTTACTTTAGGCGAAAACAAAATTGCACGTTCTGGTGAAAAAACAGTTTTTGTAAGAATTGTAACACCTGATGGAAAAGAGATGGCAAAAAATTATGACGACAATTACCGCTTTACTTTTGATAAATCAAGTGGCTACTTTGCAGGCAAACAAGCCTTGAATTATGCTAATGTAGAAATCAGCGGCGTTACTTATTGTGAAGGTAAAGAGCCTTTAGTGCCTGGTAATTACATTATCGAAGTATCTTGTGATGGCGTTATTATTGGAGGAACAAGTTTACGTTTAGATTAAAAAACACATTTATATAAAAAAGCCGCTAATCCTATATTAGCGGCTTTTTTATTTTTTTACTTTTCAGGTTTAGTGTTCTTAGCTCTTTGCGTTTTCTTCTTTTCTGGAACAACCATTACTTCTCCCATTTTTTGATGTATTTCAGGTTTTGGCTCTACACATTTCACTTTTCCTTTCACTGTTGGTTTTATATGTGGCTTTACAAATGGTTTTGCTGTGTCTTGTTTTGGAGGCATGGCTCTTACACCTCCCATAATTGGATTTATAACTTCAACATCGCCCTTTTCATGAATAGTAGTTTGTGCTGATACAGATTGTTTCGTTTCAAACCAAAGTGTACTGATTTAATATAAAAGAATAGAGACATTTTCTTAAGTTTAACTAATGTAAAAACAGAAAGAAAATGGAAACAAATCCAAACAAAAAATCAGCAGAAAGT
>Ga0247843_1000693_pt1 | contig 77654 bp, 58 predicted proteins | sample LaCruzMarch2017__FD_192420 | JGI IMG/M metagenome (GOLD analysis project Ga0247843, IMG submission 192420) | Freshwater microbial communities from meromictic Lake La Cruz, Castile-La Mancha, Spain - LaCruzMarch2017_8m | ecosystem: Environmental > Aquatic > Freshwater > Lake | place: Spain... | reverse complement strand
CTCATCAAATCGGCGGCGTCCAAGCCCGACTCGTCGTTTTTGCAAGCGCCAGCGTTGTAGCCCTTGAAGAGGCTGCAGGCAGGGGCAGAGTTCATATCGGCTCCTCCGTCGTTGTAGCGAACAAAGACCGTAAACTCATAGTTGCCGTTGCACATTCCCATACCCGTAAAGTCGATTACGGTGCTCAAAGCGGCAGTCATAGGCTGCGTCATCCACATTTGCGTACCGCGGGGGCGGAAAGCGGGTACATAACCCACCAAGTTGGCACCCATCGGAAGCGCAGCGGCGTTCCAGCTCACGTTGTAGCTCGAGGCCGAAGCCTTGGTCACAGCCATCATCGTCGTGGCATAGGCCATGCCGGGGATCATTACCTCGAACGTGTCGGTCGCGCTGCAACCCGAAGCGTCGGTCACGGTCACGTAGTGCGTTCCCATACCCACAACCACATTTTTAGTGGTCTCGCCTGTGCTCCAAAGCACCGTCTTGGCACCCGTACCTCCGCTAAATACCACGCGCAATTGAGCGGTAAAGCTGGGGCATTGGGGAGCGCGTACTTGGCTGATGCTCACGTTGAGCGGATTGACACAACCCGTCGTAAAGCTCAACTCGTTGCCATAGCTCGTACCCACGGCGTTGGTGGCGTAAGCGCGAACGTAGTAGGTCTCGTTCAAGGTAAGACCGGTCAAAGCCGTGGTGTAGGCACCCATTCCGGCACCGTTCACCACGCTCATATCGGCCGTGGTCGGATTCGGGTTGGTGCTGTACACAACACCACGAGCCGTAACGGCGGGACCACCCTGGTCGGTCACCTCAGCATCAACGCTGGCGGTGGTCGGGGTTACATTGTTGATGGCCACCGTAGACACGCTCGGAGCCTGGGCGCCAAGGTGCTCGCTGCGGGCGATCACAAAAGCCGCTGAGGCATTGAAGGTCACCATATTGCCCGAAGCATCCATTTGGGCGGCATTCGAACCGCTGGGGTGCTGAATCGAGATAAAGGCAAAGCGATAGTCGGGGCTAAACGTCATACCGCAAGGCTCAGAACCCGCGGGGGTCTTGATGAACAACTCGACTTTAGGAGTGCTCTGGGTATGGTCGGGGCGAACCATCCACAGGTGGTTGCGGCTGCCGTCCTGGAGCACATACAAATTGCCGTTGTCGTCAAAGGTCAGGTTGTCGTTGCCGCTGCCCCATGCCTCCGTGAAGTTGCCTCCAGAAGAAGTGATGTTGTAGCTGGTTCCGCCCACAAACGTTTCGAAGTTCGACACGGTCATGCCGTTGTCGGTAAAGCGCCACGTGCGGTTGTTGCCCTTGCCCGTAAAGTAGATTTTGCCGTCCAAGGTGCCGATTTCGACGTCTTCCACCCCGTTGAAGTTGGTCGCACCCAAGCCGATGGCCAAGGTGGTGGTGTTGTTGCGTTCGCTCTGGGTGGTATTGGGAACCATAACCCAAGTAGCCGTCGTACCCGTAGGCTCGCCCGAAACCAAAGGCTGGTCGAGTTTGAGGACGTACAACATACCGCTGCTCAAATCGGCTTTGTTGGTCAGGACATACTTGAATACGGCGCTCGAACCTCCGTCCTCGCCCCAGTACATGACCGCAGAGTCGTTCGAGAAGCAGGCGTTTTCGTGGCTGCCCTTGCCCGCGGCCCAGATCTTGTCGGCGATGCCGTCGTTGTTGTAGTCGACTACTTTGGCGGTAACGGGGTCGATTTCGACCAACCATCCCACATCAAAATAACCGTCTCCATTGGCATCGGCCGCTGAACCCGTTTCTTCGGCGGTTACTACCGTTCCCCAAGGCGTTACGCCACCGGAGCAATTGCGCTCGGTGCGCACCAAGTTCGGTACGCTGAAATCGATGGCCTCTGAGGTATCGACCACCCACAAATTGCTGGCGTTGTCGTAGTGCATATCGAGCATCGAAACCCCGCCGGGAGCGGTTTCGTGGTTGATCGACAAATGGCCGAGTTCGCTGCTGCCGTTGGTGGCAACATAACCCGTAAAGTCGTGGTTGCCGAGGGCATTGCCTCCGCCTTTGCTGTAGGCTTGGCCTTGCTTAAACAGCATTTGGAAACGGTGGGTGGAAGGAATAATCATGGTGCTGCCCTGAGCCGAAGGCTGGAGCGAGGTGAAACACGCAAAGTGGGCGTCGTTGCCGTTGCTGCAACCCAAAGCCGGGGGGTTGAAGAAAGGAGGCGTCTTGATGTAGAAGTCGAACCCAAGGTCAGAGCTGAATACGTCGCGGTTGTGGACTTCGACGGCGATCAGGTTGATCCCTTGGTTGAAGACCGATTTGGGCATCAAGTAAGTGTAGAACGTGGTTTCGTCCCCTCCGGCAATGGTCAAAGGTGCCGTCGAATCGCAGGTAAAAGCACCGCTCGGCATATTGCTGCGGAACAACTCTACGCCATTGATGTACACGACCGCTCCATCGTCGCGGCGCAAACCGAACTCGAGGGTGTCGGGCAACATCGCCAAGTTGATGTCGATATCGCGGCGGAAGTAGTAGGTAATAGCCTTGTTGTTGGCATCGGGGCCAAACGAAATGGTCGTGGCCATCGGGTCGCCGTAGCCGAGGGGGGCAGCGCCTTGGGGCCAGTTGTCGTCGTTCATAGCAGTGGTATTCCACGGCATGCCGTCAAAGCAGGTTCCGCCGTCGCGGTAGTGCCAAGCGCTACCGGCCACAAAGGGATAGGTGGCAGGAGCCAAGGGAGGACGCTTGCCGCTTACGCTCATGTCGAACACCAAATCCGAGCTGTTGGCGGCGCTCTGGTGCAGTTCTACGGCGATGACGTTCAAACCGTTCACCAAGATGTTGTCGGCGGTGCTCAGGAAGAAGCTGGTTTCGTCGGCACCTCCTACGGCGCTGCTCGCCAAGGTGGAAGCCGTAACCGCTCCGGCGGGCATGTTCTGGCGGAATACTTCTACTCCGTTTACATACACCACTACACCGTCGTCGCGGCGAACCCGGAACTCAAGGCTGTCGAATTGAGCGGGGTTGGCGATGGTGAAGGTGTTGCGCAAATAGGTCGTGATGAACTTGTTATTGGCATCCGCACCAAAGCCAACCGTCGTGGTCACGGGATCTCCATAACCGAGGGGGGCATTGCCATAGGCCCAAGTGCTGTCGTTGTAGTTGGTGGCGGTCCAGTTGGTCGCGCTCAGATCGGTACCATTGTCGAGGTACTTCCACGAAGCACCGGCGGCGATCGGGAAAATGCCATTTTGATACGTAGCCGGGGGAATGTAGCTCACGATCAACTTCGCGGCGTTGGCGGGGTTGCGGTCGAAGGTTTGGGCTACGCGCTTGGCGGTGTTCGGGCTAAAGCTCGGAACACTCACAACGGCTGGGTCGACCATGCCGAGCAACAGGGCGTTGCCGCTGGCCCATGAAACATTGTTGACGATGGTTTGAATCAAACCCGCGATGTTCGGGGTGCGCTGGGCAGGACCGCTTTCGCCATCAACGGTAAAAGGACCGGGATTCCAGATGGTCGGAACCGTACCAAAATTGAAGCTGCGGCCCGCAATGTTGTTGGTCGTACCCGTAATGGCGGCACTGTTGGCGCTATTCTCGGCAGCGATCAATACGTTGACCGTGCCCGTGGTGTTGACTTCGTCGGCGGTAAACTGAACATAAGCGCTCAAAATCTGAGAACCTTGGGGGATGCTGACGTTGCCATAGCGCAAACCAATCACTTGGATGGTGCTGCCATCGGCGGTGAACTCCAAATCCGAGCTGCTCAGATCCATTCCGCCCGTGTTGGCGTTCTGTTCGGCATCGTCGCTGCTGCTCAAGATGTTGAACGTAGCGGTAACAGGAACCACATATTGAACCACCAGTTTGGGAGCGGCTGTGGCCTCTCCGTCGTAGGCTTCAGCGACCCGCTTTCCGGTTCCGCTGGCGATAAACGCCATGGCGTTTCCGCTGGCCCAGCCAGAGCGGTTGACCACGGCCTGCACCAGGGTCTTCAAATCCGGGGTGCGCTGATCGGGGCCTTGGGCATCGATCACGGTCCAGAGCGGAATATTGCTCCAGTTGACCGAAACAGCCGCTACTCGGGGACGAGACGAAACGTTGAACGCGGTCGAAGTAAATGTCGAGGCATTGTCTGAAGCCTCAATTTCAAAGGTCACGGTACCCGCTTCGTTCGGGTTTTCGTCGACTTCAAATTGGATGTAGGCATTTTGGATGATAGCGCCTTGGGGGATATTGACCCCGGTAAAGCGCATACCGATAAACTGATTGCCGGTGCTCGATCCATCGCGGGTCAACTCGAGGTCCGAGCTGGTGAGGTCGATGGCACCCACCGAAGACGTGGCATTGGCGCCGCGTTCTTCGACGTCGTCTGAAGACGCCGTAATGCGCTTTTCAAACGTTTGAACCTGCGCGAACGTCGCTGAAGCGAAGACGCAAAGTCCTAAAATTGAAGTAACTAACTTTTTCATGGAAGGGTGTTATTGGGTTCTCCGAAGCACACCCTTTGTTGTTAACTCAAGCCTCCAGCCATGTGAAATAATCGCTAAGAAAAACTGTATGCATTGAATTACAGATACCCTAACTACTTCATAATAATAACTATAGAATACAAACTCTACTAACAAAAATTCAAAGAGAAGAGGACATTTAATTTACAGAGACTCAATCAAACGCAATCCGACAGTTCGGGAGCGCCGCGATTATCCGGGCTTGCTCTTCTGCGCTCAACCGATGGCCTAGGAGCGATAGCGTCCGGAGCGATTTCATCTTGCTCAGGTTTTTGGGCAGGCGCTCGATCGGGTTGCCCGAAAGCAGTACCATCTCCAACTGACTGCAGCGCACGATCTCTTCCGGGAGTTCAGTGAGCTCGTTTCCGGTGATCGACAATACTTTGAGTTGCTTGAGTGCGCCGATTTCAGAGGGCAAGGCGCGAATTCGATTGCGGTCTAGGTGTAGTTCTTCGAGCGACTTCCAGCCTTGTATGCTTGGATCGAGGGCGTAGAGGTGATTGTCCGACATCCGTACCACCTTCAATTCTTTGAGCTGGCCCAGAGACACGGGCCATCCACTGAGTTGATTGACCTGTACTTCAAGCACTTTAAGACGACTGCATTGGCCCAAGGCTTCGGGCAAAACCGTGAGCCGATTGAGATTGAAATAGGCATACTCGAGTTGTTCGAGGGCGCCCAATTCCTGTGGAAGCGATTTCAGTTCGTTTTGGGTGATTTCGAGGGTCTTCAAAGCGCTGAGCTGTCCGATTTCGGGGGGCAAAGAGGCCAATCGATTCTCGCGCAGATTCAAGACTTCCAAATCGGTGCAGGTGTTCAGGCACTCGGGCCAAACTTCGAGTTGGTTCTTCATCGCATTCAAGAACACCATCTGCTGAATCTCCCCCATCCTCGGATCGAGCATCAACCACTGTTGATCGCGCAGATTGAGGTGAACACGGCCGTTGGTGTCGCTGAGCGCCGCGTCAACGGTGGTGTGGATCGCGGCTTTTGGGTCGGCGTATTGGGCCCGCATCGGCCCGGAACACACAACCCCGAAAACCAAGGGCAGAAATTTGTGGAAAAACAATCTAAGGCGCTGGTTCGGCCGCATCGTTGAGACTCAATATAAAAGCTTCTAGATCGGCCAGTTCAGAATCAGACAGACCCAGAGAATCAGGAGCGAGGGTCTGAATGGGCAAATCCAACCCGATTCCCAACGCCCCACCATGGTTGTAGAAATGCAAGACCGAGGTGAGATCGGGATAGGCCCCGTTGTGGAAATAAGGAGCGGTCAGACCCGCGTTGCGCACCGTACTGGTCTTGAACGAATGGCGATAGATCTGCAGTTGCTCGCTCGGCACCCCGTTGTTGAAGCGACCCGAATCGGGGTCGAGCACGGCATCGGCAGGCATTTCTTCCAGCTCGACCGGTCGGCGCAGCACCCCGATCACCTCGCTTTCGCTCTTGCGAAATTCGGGGGGCAGCAACCCCGAAAACACCGGGGCAAAGTGGCAGGTACCACAGGCGGCCTTCCCCATAAAGACATTGAAACCACGGCGAACGTCGTCCCCAATCTCGCCCTTTTCGCCCCGAACATAGCGATCAAAATCGCTGTTGAACGACCGCAGCGACAGCACATACGACGCCAATGCCTGTTGAATGTCTTCCCGACCCGCTTGGTTTCGCCCAAACACCTGCTTGAATACTTTCTTGTACGATTTGCTGTTGTTCAGCTTGTCGAGAATTTCGACGTAGTTGGTATTGAATTCGGCGGTATTAAAAATGACGTGTTCGGCTTGCTGTTCCAGGGTATAAGCCCGCAAATCCGAGAAAAACCGATCTGCGTAGACGGCATTGATCAAACCCGGTGTATTCCGTTCGAGAGCGCGGTCCTCATAACCTGCTGTGGCCTTGGGCAACCCATCTTGAAACGCCTGGTTGGACGGGTGGCAACTCGCACAACTCAAGGTATTGCTCTGGCTCAGAACAGGGTCGTTAAACAACGTTTGGCCCAGTGCGCGCAAAGCCTCCGAATCTTTGTTGGACTTGAGCTCGGCAAAAAAATAAGGATCGAGAAAATCGTTGGCAAACAGCGATCGGCTTTCGGGATTCCAGGCGCGGTCTCCGGGATCTTGACCTGGGGCGTACAAAGCGGAATACAGAGGATCGAGCACTTCGATCAAGAACCGCAATCGGTCAAAACTTTCAAAATCAGAATCCTCCAATTGGCGTAAACCCGCTTCGAACAGGGCCGTAAGGTGGCGGTTTTCCGCATCTCCGCGACCGAGCCAACCCATGCACGACTTCATCGACTTTAGGGTTTCTGCCGCTTCGGGCAAGGCATTGGCAGATCCCGGCGTATCGAAACCACTGAGCCCCAAACTGAACAGCCGCACCAAACCGATGCGCATGGCCACGGCGGCTTCTCCCGCTTGGGGCGCCCGGTCCTTGAGCGCATTGCGCATCACAAAGAACCGATTGCGAAACTGCAGCGCGTCTTGAGCGGTCTTGCTCCGCAGTTCGGCATCCGGTGCTTCTTCCCAAACGGCTTCGTCCAAAACCTGCAACCCTTCAGGCAAGCGCGCAAAACTGCGGTTGTCGAGCCGGGCGCTTTGGATGATCGGGGCGCCGTTGAGGTATTCTTCGGTGTATTCGGGAAACACATAAGCCGACCACCACTCCATGGCTTTATACGCCTTGCGGACCTCGGCTACGGTGCTTTGAACACGATCTGAGGGGGTGCTTCCGACCACCGCGGCTTCGGTTACCTGAACCATTTGTTCGATCTCCGCCCTAAGACGCCCATCCACGGACTGAAACCACTCTTTGTATTCCGGAGATACGTCCGAATCGGCAACGGAAAATGAACTCAATACCCAACCGAGCAAGAGGCAGCCGAATGCGGTGGCTGCAAGCAGGGGTCTGCGCGAAAAGGTCTTAAAACGAGGTTGTTCTGGCAACACAGTGGGAAACGATTCCAGTTCACAACGCCGCCCAAAAGGGGCCACGGTTGGGCGCCAAAGTTCCGTTGCTGCGGGCCTGTTGGGGTTTCCTCTGTGTTAGGACTGTGTTACGCCCAAATCAAGGTCAATAGCGCTCTTGGGATCGGGGTTTGTGGGGGCAATCGGGAACCTTGGCCCAATGCACTCTGGGGTTGTCTCCAAAGGTTTCTTTGAACAGGGCGTCGAGCCGCTGGGGCGCAAAGTCAGAAAACTGATTGATCGGGAAACAATAGTCCATTTCTCCTTCTTTGCCCCAAGCGATGCGCTCGGGAAACAGTTCCCAACGGTAGGTCTCTTGCCATTCCACCATTTTGCGCTCGAGCAAACGGATGGCTTGATTGTCGGGACCGCTTCCTTCGCTATCGAAGGTAACGACCCAGCGTTCTATCGATTTTTTAACCGGCGCTTCTACTGCCCCTTGGTCGGGCTTTTCAACCGATTTTTTCGATTTGCACCCCGTGAATCCCAAGGTCACCATGATGACAAAAAGCCATACTGAGTTTTGAATCGTCATCGCTTGGATTTTCTTTCGCATTTACTCGACCCGCAACCGTTGAACACCCGAACGCCCTTGGGTTTCTACCCAAACCAGATAAACACCCGTCGATACCGAACTCAGCGACAAGTGCATGTGATCGGTATTTCGAATCGCTTCGGTGTGCACCGTCCGGCCGCTCAAATCGGTCAGGCGGACCTGACCCTCGGTCACCCAGCGATCGAGGTGCACTTCGACCGAACCCCGCGCGGGATTGGGCCGCACGGTAAAGCGCTGTGCCTCCGATTCGCTCACTCCAATTCCCGACTGGGTGCAGCCATTCGAGGTCCGAAGCGAATTGCGCTCGTTGAACATCACCGCGTCCATAATCCCCGCCTGACCTACGGTAAACATCGACATACAGGCATCGCTGCTGTAGTCCATATAATTGTAGAACATCGGACCCGGATAATTGGGTGAGCAGGCGTCGTTGGTCACGGGAAAACTCGGGCAACCCGACGATTCGTCGTCTTGATTGGGGGTGTCTTGAACCCCATCCGTTCCACTGCAACTGCCGTTGTCGTCGCCCCAAATGTGCTTGAGTCCGAGCCAGTGTCCCACCTCGTGGGTAGCGGTGCGACCGAGGTTGTACGGGGGCGTTGCGGTACCCGTACGGCCAAAATACTGATAGTCAATCACCACCCCGTCGGTCGAAGGACTGGTCGTGAGCTCGTCGGGAAACTGCGCATAGCCCAAAATGCCTCCATTGATATCGCACACCCACAAATTCAGGTAGCGGTTGGGATCCCAAGCATTGCTCCCCCCTTGGTTATCGAACTTAACCCCGTTGTTGAAAATATTGAACGAATTCTGATTGGTGCTTTTGCGGATTACCCCGGTAGACGCATTCCCTTGAGGGTCGAATTGGGCGAGGCAGAACTCGATCAACACATCGTCTGAACCCCCGCGAAACGCCGCAGGCGTCGTGTTGATATTGGTATTCAATCGGCGAAAGTCTTCGTTGAGCGCGTCGATTTGCGACTGAATCTGCGCTTGGCTGATATTCTCGTTGGGGGAGTTGTAGACCACATGGACCACCGTAGGAATAGTGATGACCGCCCGGGGTTGGTAGATCAATTCAACTTTGAGATTGGCGCAGAGGTTGTTCGATTGACAGTTGAATTCGTCAACCAACATGTGGTAGGTCCCTGAAAGTCTGGGATTGAAGAGAATGGCACTCTGAAAACCGCAGTAGTCGTCGTTGTGTCCTTGGGCTACTTGATTGGCATCGTAAATGCTCAATTGCGTATCGAAGGCATTGGCACCACAAGTAGATACGAGATAGATGTTGCCCGCCACCATATTGGTCATGGTGACATATTCGCCCCCAGAAATGCAGTTGCCCGGAGCGTTCACCACCTGATTGAGCGCGGTTGGAGCCGCCAAGGTGGCGATTAAGGTGTTGTCGAAACCGCACAGGCTTTGTATGCCCTCGGCGCCCAGATTCTTCACCGCTTCGGAAGGCGCATACTCCGGCACTTTTTTGCCCCAGTCGCTTTGTTCCAACCATTCCGCGCGTCGTTGTTCGCCCAATTGGCGAAGCGTTTCGAGTTCGGGCTGGAATTGAAGCCGGTGCTGATATGCCTCCACACTGCCACAGCGATGGGTTTGGGCTTGGACAACAAGGGCTGAGTTCAGCCCGAGGATTCCGCACCACAGCGCGGCAAATAGGGGTTGGGTCTTCATCGGTCTTGAATTGGCAGCGCGAAGGTGTCGATTCCTCACCGCACTGCCAAATGATCCGAGGCGATTTACTCGACGATCTTGATCCAGAGTTCTCCGTTGTAGGCCCCGTTCATCTTGGTCGACTTGGCTTTGGCCGCATCGCGGTAGTTGTTGAACTTCAACACATACACATAGTAGAACCCATTGACCGGATCGCGGAAAAAGCGGGCTTGGAGACCCTGTCCGGTTACATTGTCCAATTGCCGACGGGCATTGGCCTCGGAGCTAAACACCCCGGCCACCACATAAAACCCTTTGGATCCGGGCTCTACACTCGTGGCCAAATTCTCGGCCGGATAGCCTCCGTTGGTCTGTTGGGTATTGTTTGGATTCCCATTGGGTTGGACAGGAACAACAGGATTGACGTTGGCATTGCCCCCATTGTCGTCCGGATTGGCATTGCCCCCGGTATTGTTCGGGTTGGGCGCCACCACCGGCGGATTGGCCGCGGCGGCCGCCGCTTGATCTTTCTTGAGTTGGTCCTTGAATTCTTCGAGACGCTCATCGACCCGTTCTTCCATTTCCTCCACTTGGGTCTTGTCGGCGGCTTTCAGCTTTTTGATTTCGTTCTCCAAACGCTCGTTCCGGGCGTTGCTGCCGAAACTGTAGCGGAGCATAAACTCGTTGCTCGTGCCCAGCGCGGTCGAATAATCGCTCGTCGAAAAGTCATGCGAATAGCCGACGCTCAATTCGTCGGTCAAATACACGCCCAAACTGGCTGTAACCGCGTAGTCGGAACGGTATTGAACCCCGACGTACCCGTATTTCTTCATATTGAACATCGCCCCTCCGTCGAACTGAATCGGAACGTTTTCGGCCGAGCGCAATAGGACATAGGGCGTCAACACCATGCGATCGCCTTGCACTTCGAGATCGTAGGAAGCATTGACCACATAGTGCCGGATGAGTTGGAAAAACACATCCCCATTGTAGTTCTCGCTGTACTTGATTTTGTTGTTGAGCAACTGGGGCACCGCAAATCCGATTTGCAAACCCGAAATGCGCAAATTGACCCCGGCATTGAGGTCAAATACCCCCCGGCTGCTCGGCGTCAACAACAAGACGGGATCGTTGGGGTCGACCACCCGAACGGCTTGTAAGTCGATGGTGCGGTTTAGATAGCCCGCGCCCAAACCAAACGACAAAAAGTTCTTGTCGCTCAATTGGACATGGTAGGCATAGGCCCCATAAATGCCCAATTGTTGAAACACATCGGTGCGATCGGAATAGCCGTACAGACTATAGCCAAACTTTTGTTTGTTCATGGCTCCGTTGAGGGTCAAGGCCGAGGTTTCCGGAGAGCCCTGCACATCGGCCCATTGCCGACGGTGAATGAGGGCGGCTTCGGTAACTCCCTTGCTGCCCGATTGGGCGGGGTTGTACACAAAGGGCGTAAAGAAGGCGTTGGAGTAGAGCGGGATCTGCTGGGCTTGTGAGACCGCCGTCGTCAGGACCAAAGCGAGGGTAAGAATGCGTTTCATGCTCCTGAGGGGGGATTATTGCTTCGACCGAATGATGCTCACAGCGCTCTTGAACCGGTATTCGTCTCCCGGACATTTGAGCAAGAAATAATAGGTCCCGTCGGGGAGTTCGTTCCCCCCTTCGTCCACTCCGTCCCACTGGGCGGCGTACACCCGTTTGTAGTAGACTTGGGTTCCCCAGCGGTTCAAAACGATGAATTCGCAATCGTCGCCCTGGGTTATGGCACTCAAATCGAAGAAGTCGTTGATGCCATCGCCGTTGGGGGTAATGACGTTGTTGACCTCGAGGAAGCGGGCGTTCGAATCGATGGGGTAGACCAGAAACACCTGCATCGAATCCAAATCCTGGCAACCGCTAGCACTGGTGGCCTGGAGATAGTAGGTCGTGGTATCGGCGGTGGGAATGGTCTGGGTTTTGGGGTCGAAGGGATTGGAGAAATAGACCGGAGAATTGGCGTACCAGTAGTAATCTACGCCTCCCGATCCATTGAGCTGGACGACCGTTCCGGCCGTGACCGTCTGATTGGGTCCTGCATTGGCGCTCACACTCAAATTCGATACATAGACCGTATCGGTCGTTTCGCAGTTGTTGGGTCCCGTAGCGGTGACGTAATAGGTCCCTGGGGTTTTAAACTCGGCATTGGAATTGTTCGAAACCAAAGCATTGCCCGGAGTCTGACGCCATTCGAAGTTGGCAAACACCCCGTTGGTGACAAAGGCCGTTACCGTGATACTGTCGCCTTGGCACAATCCGATGCTGTCGGGCTCGCTCAGCCCAATTTCGGGATAAGCCACAAAATTGAAACTGATCGGCGTACTCACCGAATCGCAGCCGAGGGTATCGATCACGCTGATCCACACCTGAGCCGTGCTGTCCGCCAAGACCCCGAAGTTGGCAAAGGTGGCGGCGTCGATCTCGATGCGGTTGGTATCTCCATAGATTCCAAACAGATTATTCCCATTGAGAAACCACTGATAGATATTGTTGGTATCGTAGGGGTTGGGGTCTTCGAGCAAGACACTCTCTCCAAAACAATAGGTCGGCAACACGGGTGCTACGGCAGCCGGAGGAATGGGATCGACCTCGGTGGTAACAGTGTTCGAAAGCACGCTGCACGAAAACGAAGTCCCGATGCGTTCGGTGATCCATACCGCATAATCCGCCGCGTCTTTCACGACAATAGAAGCCGTGGAAGCGATCGTGTCGTTCACATTCCGGGTCCAGACATAGGTATAGCCCCCGAGCGGATGCGAGGAGGTTTCCCGGGCCGAGAGCACGACCGAATCGCCTGCGCAGAACCGCGTCGGCTTGCCCGCCGCATTCCCAAATCCGGTGCGGGTCAAGGTGGTGTCGACATCGTAGAAGTGGAGGTAAATGCCGGCGACCCCATCGGTATGGGCATTGCTCGCAAAATCGCCAAGGCCGATATAGGTAGCGGTGTCCCGACACGCCCCGCCTTGGGTGGTCACGAGCGAATAGTAGCCCGGAATCTTGGCCCAGATAAAGTGTTTGGTCTCTCCCGAAGGCTGTCCATTGATAAACCATTCGTGGTCGTAGGAGACCAATGTGACATTCGAAACCGAATCGGGGTTCCACAACAAAATGCTATCGCCCTGACAGAGGTTCACCGTGCTGTCTTTGGGAACCGGAGGGTCGAATCCGAGGGGCGGAATGGATCCAATTCCCCCGGGCACGGGCACGCCCAACTGAGACGATTGCAAAATGCGGGTAGAGTCGGTGCGGAAAAGGTTGCCATTGCTCGCGCTGTCGAGTACCATCGAAGCCACGGGCAAAGGCGTTACTTGACGAAACGTAGTGTCGTTGCTGATGGCTGGAGCGGGATTGACTTGAACAGGGTTGGCCGAGAGGTAGAAACCGTGAATGACGTTGGCTACGTTGAGCGGAATGGTGACCACCTCGGTAATGATGGGCGTAGGACCCGCAATCGGCGATGCCCCTGGATTGACAAAGGTTCCCACGATGGTCCCGTTGATGGGGTCGCCTGGATTCGTGCTGTTGAAAATGCGGATTTCGATGGTGCCGAACCCGAGCAACTGCCCGTTGTCGATGCGAAAATTCAAATCGTATTGCTGGCCGGGACAAATCAAACCCGGCGAGGGCACGACCAAATTGACCGGGGTGAGCAGGGTCTGGGCCACGAGGGCAGGGCTGCCCAACAAAAAGGCCAAAAGCCACTTCAACAATACAGAGCGCGTTTTTCCGGTTGGCATGGAGGGGGGTGGTTGTTTTTGGACAAACGACGCCGCAAGGTAAACATTCCGTCAGGGAGGGCCTTCGAAATGAGCGCAGCAACAGGCCAAACTATTCACAGACCGCGACGGATGAAGCATACAATGAACGAATCGACGGAACTTCGCTTCAAATGCGGGTTTGACCGAACTTTCGCCCGGTGAATTCCAACGGCGGAACACCCGATATTCACAAATCCCCTTTTGCCGCAATCCCCTTTGTCATGAATTCGCATCTCCCGAAGCCTCCAAAAAGTGTTATCGCAAAATTTTTTCGGGGGTTTGGGTTTGCCGCAAACGGTTTTCGGTGGATGGTGCGTACCCAAATCAATGCCCGATTTCACCTATTCATCGCCGTAGCGGTTGTCTTGATAGGATGGGGATTGGGGGTATCTCCCTCCGAATGGGCGATCCTCGGTCTGTGCATCGGTTCGGTACTGGCCGCCGAAGCCTTCAATACGGCCCTCGAACAACTGGCCGATGCCGTGAGTTTGGAGCCCAACGAACGCATTGGTCGCGCCAAAGACTTGGGCTCGGCGGGTGTATTGATCGCAGCTTTGTGCTCGGCCGTAGCCGGTGTCCTGATCTTTGGACCGAAATTGTGGATGTGGATCGCTTAATTCTGCTTTAAACCATGGAATCTTCCCACACGCTGGATGCCTTTTGGATCGATCTGCTCGGAACCCGTCCCGGCAAGGCCGAACTCCTGGCCCTATGCGCTGAACTCCAACGCCGCAATCCCGACTACAGTTGGGTGGGCTTTTATGTGATGAATGAACCCGAGCGCATGCTCGAACTCGGCCCTTACGTGGGTCCCCCGACCGACCATACGCGGATTCCCTACGGGCGGGGCATTTGTGGTCAAGTGGCCGTCAGCGGAACAACGATGGTGGTCGACGATGTATCGGCTTCCGACAACTATTTGGCCTGCAGCATGGATGTGAAAAGCGAAATCGTCCTTCCAATTTACCGGGGCACCGAACTCGTGGCCCAACTCGACATCGACTCGAACCGGCTCAATGCCTTTGGTCCCACCGACCTCGCCCTGCTCGAACCGTTGTGTGCGTATTTGGGGGAAGTGGTAACGGATTGGAGAATAAACGTGGATCAGGAGTAATTCTCAATATAGGGTCACGCGATATTTCTAGAGAGAGAGATTTTTCTAGTCATGATTCAATTTTTGATTCTTGCAAAACGTAATAGTTGAAAATTTAGAAAGGAACTTAAGAGGTAAAACTCGGTTTTAGGGTCGATACTTTCCGGCTTCGCCATTAAGCATTCAAAGTTGGCCTGCGCTGTTCATTCCCTCTCTACGACTCTGAAGTGCACTCCGCTCCCGCGGTGGGCTTCTTTCTTTGCTGCTCCAAAGAAAGAAGGAAAGAAAGGAGCTTTTCAGTCCGGCGTGGCGCTCTCTTGTCCACCCGCTAGCGCTTTGGCCGAGATCGCGCCGCAAGGCTCACTGGCCATTGCGGCTGGGTGCGACTCGGCGTCGCTGGCGGGTCCCGGAGTCGAGAGGCCTTAGACACCTTGATAGCCGGGCAACTCGTTGATCTATGTTGAAGTAAGTCCTTTATTGAGTCTTGTATATAAAGAGATGTTTAACCATTATCTGTGTGCATTGAGATTTTTGACGGGAACTGTGTCCCTTCTAATTACTTGATTATCAATCATTCAATCCAAAAAAAAACTTGCACTTTCCCATTGATAACTTAATTTCTACTATCGCATAGTATCCCGCGCATTTCTTATAAGCCACATTACAAATCGACTGAAATTTTCATCACTAAACTCTACTCTTGTTGCTATATTCTTATGATTTCCAAGAAATACTACCTTTTCATCGTCCAAAGCAATTCTAGTTTCTTCATTTTCTTCATTATGTGCAAGAACATTTCTTACCAATCTTATGATGTGATTGATTGTCCTAATTTCAGTTTTCTTTCCGTGTTCAAAGTAGTCAACGTGAAAGTCCACTTCTCTTTCCGGAAGATTTTTCAATCTTAAAAATAAAATCACTGGAGTCATCATTCCAATTTGCGTTGCCCTAGAATACAAGAAGCCAGTTTCTTGAACAGATTCAAAAGTGAAACTTTTCCTTTCGTCGAAAAACGCACGAATCAATGAATTAGAATTTTCATCATTCGTATTGATTCTTTCATCTAGCCAATCCAGAAATTGAAGATTGAGACAGTTGAACAAAACAACTGATTTTAATAGTTCTGAATTTTTCATCGATATTTGTTTTCGCTAAGAAAGTTTAAAGTTAACATATCCACAAATTTAGACCCGAACAAATTTTCAGTAATCCACTAAAATACCACATCTCCAATCTAATAAGGCAATTCTGAACCGACCTCGCCCTGCTCGAACCGCTGTGTGCGTATTTGGGCAGTGTCTGGACCCCCCTTACCCCCCTTGGCGAATCGCCTCGACCGGATCCATCCGCGCGGCCATCAGCGCGGGTACGAACCCACTGATCAGTCCAATCAGGGCCGAAATCCCGAAGCCCTGCGCCATGTTTTTCCAGCTCAAAACAAAACTGAAATCGGTAAACGCATTCGCGAGCAATACCCCGATACCCACCAGGCCAATTCCGATGGCTCCCCCCAGCATACAGAGCAAGATCGCCTCGGCGATAAACTGACTCAAAATAAAGCTCCGTTTGGCGCCCAAGGCCTTCTGAATTCCGATTTGATTGGTGCGCTCGCGGACGCTGACAAACATGATGTTCGCTATCCCAAACCCACCGACCAACAAAGAGAACATTCCAATCACGGTTCCGGTGATGGTCAACATCGAAAAAATCTGATCGAGTTGACCGCTAATAATCGAGATTTCGTTGAGCGAAAAGTCGTCTTCGGTTCGGGGTTTTAATCGTCGAACCGAACGCATCGCGCCGCGCAAATTTTCTGTAAAGGCCTCCATTTCCACATCGGTGCGCGCCATCGCCATAATCATATTGCCATCGGTGGTCTCCGCATTGACCAATTTGCGCAGCGCATTGGCCGGCACCAAAAACAACTCGTCTTGATTGCCGCCCACCATGCTTTGACCCACCTTTTCAAAGACGCCGATCACCGTAAACTTGCGGCCCAAAATGGACACTTCCTTTCCGATCGGAGACTGCTCGGGAAACAACCCTTCGGCAATGTCGTGCCCAATCACCGCAATCATCGGACCCCGATTCGATTCGCCCTCCGTAAAATAGCGCCCCTGTTCGAGCTTCACCTCCCACACCCGCTGATAGTCGTGGGTGGCCCCCAACACCCCCACATTTTCCACGCTGCTCGAACCGTATTTGGCCGTGCCATTTAACGACATTCCAAACACCAGGGCTTCCTGTCCAAATTCTTTGCGACTCAATTCCTTAAAATCGCGGTAACCGGGTTCTCGGCGTTGCCAGTATTTCCACCACGGATATTCTCCGCCTCCACCCCACGACCATTTTTGCACATAGACCACCCGATCGCCGAGCGAAGACACACTGTCGCGGATATTGGCTTCGAGCGAATCGACCGCGGCATAGACCGCAATGATCGCAAAAATGCCGATGGTCACGCCCAACAGCGACAACAGGGTTCGCAAACCATTCACGCTCAGGGCATGGAGCGCAAACCGAACACTTTCGAGCAGACGGAGCAAACGGGCTTTCATCCCTGCCAAATTAGGGCATCTGCACGGTCTGTCGGCCCTAGAAAAGCGTTTGCTTAATCTATCTTTGCAACTTGTTTGTTGCCCGAATGTTCCCTTTCCTCTTCAGCCCCCTTTTCTCTTGTTGAACTCCTCCCGTACCGCCTTGGTCTCGGTCTACGACAAGACCGGTCTCGAATCGTTGGCACAGTGCCTTGACTCTTATCATTACCGATTTTGCTCGACTGGGGGCACCCAAACCCACCTAGAAGCCTTGGGGCATGCGGTAGAAGCGGTAGAAAACCTCACTTCTTTTCCGAGCATTTTAGGCGGTCGGGTCAAAACACTCCACCCTAAAATTTTCGGAGGCATTTTGTCCAAGCGCGACGAACCCGTTCATCGAGACGAAATCGCGTTGTACGAAATTCCCACGATCGATGTGGTGGTCGTCGATTTGTATCCCTTCGAGCAGACCCTGGCAGAAGGGGGCCGTTTCGACGAATTGATCGAGAAAATTGATATTGGAGGGGTTTCCCTGCTCCGGGCTTCGGCCAAAAACCACGCCGATGTGCTCGTGGTACCTGGGCGCACGTGGTATGCGACCGTGGAACAACATCTGCGCGAACACGGCGGAAACAGCACCCCCGAATTCCGCAAGCAGATGGCCGTTGCGGCCTTTGCCCTCACCTCCGCTTACGATTCGGCCATTGGCTCTTGGCTCGAAACCACGCTTTCTTCCGACACCCCTTCAACCCCGTCGTCTGCAACCCCGTCGTCCGCAATCCCGTCGTCTTCGAGCACCGTTTTGCGCTACGGCGAAAATCCGCACCAAACCGGTCGATTCGTCGGTCCGCTTTCGGACGCCCTCGAACAGCTACACGGCAAAGAACTGTCGTACAACAACTTGCTGGACATCGACAGCGCTTGGTGGCTGATGGAAGAGTTTGATGAACCCAGTTTTGCGATCATCAAACACAACAACGCCTGCGGACTTGCGAGCCGGCCCGAATTGCACTTGGCCTACGAAGCCGCACTCGCGGCCGATCCGGTTTCGGCCTTTGGAGGAGTGCTCGCAGCCAATCGACCCATCGACAAAGCCACCGCCGAACGCATCGACCCGCTGTTTTGCGAAATCGTCATGGCGCCCGGGTTCGAACCCGAAGCGCTCGCCCTGCTCCGATCCAAAAAGAACCGGATTTTGATCAAAACCCATCGGATTGAACGTCCAAAAGTGTTGGTTCGAAGCGTTTTAAATGGACGGCTCGAGCAAACCCCCGACGCGCATACCGATAACCGTACAGACCTGAAGGTGGTGACGGAAATCGCGCCGACCCCGGCCCAAATCGACGATTTGCTCTTTGCTTCCAAAGTGTGCAAGCATACGCGGAGCAATACCATTGTTTTGGCCAAAGACGGCACTCTTTTTGCTTCAGGTACGGGGCAAACTTCTCGGGTCGATGCGCTCGAACAGGCCATCGACAAAGCGCGCAACTTTGGCCTGGACCTTCGGGGTGCCGTGATGGCCTCAGACGCCTTTTTTCCGTTTCCCGACTGCGTCGAAATCGCCCACCGTGCGGGCATTGCGGCTGTGATCCAGCCCGGTGGTTCGGTCAAGGACGCCCTGTCCATCGACTTTTGCAACGAACACCAGCTCCCGATGGTCTTTACGGGCATTCGTCACTTCAAACACTGAGCACCCCCCAACCCACTTTGAACCGCGAACATGGGCGTTTTTGACCTCTTTACCCAAGACATAGCCATCGACCTTGGCACCGCCAACACCTTGATTATCCACAACGACAAGGTGGTGGTCGATGCGCCCTCGATTGTGGCCATCGATCGGGCGACCAACAAGATTATCGCCGTGGGGCACGACGCCCGAATGATGCATGGCAAGACCCACGAAAACATCAAGACCATCCGCCCGCTCAAAGACGGGGTGATCGCCGATTTCAACGCCTCGGAGCATATGATCCGGGAAATGATCAAGAGCATTCCCGGTCTCAAAAGCCGTTGGTTTGCTCCTTCTTTGCGGATGGTGATCTGTATCCCTTCCGGGATTACCGAAGTAGAGAAGCGCGCGGTGCGCGACTCGGCCGAGCACGCCGGAGCCAAAGAAGTCTATCTGATCCACGAACCCATGGCCGCTGCCATTGGCATCGGGGTCGATGTACAAGAGCCCAAGGGCAATATGATTATCGACATCGGAGGGGGAACGACCGAAATTGCCGTGTTGGCGCTTGGGGGTATTGTGTGCGACAAGAGCATCAAGGTGGCCGGAGACGTGTTCACCAACGACATCGCGTTTTATATGCGGGCGCACCACAACCTGTATGTGGGCGAACCTACGGCCGAACAAATCAAAATCGAAATTGGCTCGGCCCTCGAAGACATTGAAAATCCGCCGGCCGATTACGCCGTCAAGGGACGGGACTTGCTCTCGGGCAAACCCAAACAGGTGATTGTAACCTACAAAGAAATCGCCAAAGCCCTTGACAAATCGATTACGCGCATCGAAGACGCCATTCTGGAAGCCCTGTCGATGACGCCGCCCGAGTTGGCCGCCGATATTTACAACAGCGGCATTTATATGGCCGGCGGGGGATCGATGCTCCGCGGACTCGACATCCGGATTTCGCGCAAAACCGAACTTCCCGTGTATGTGGCCGAAGACCCGCTGCGCGCGGTGGTGCGGGGCACCGGTATTGCACTCAAGAATCTCGAAAAATATAATTTCCTGATGCGCTAGTCGCTGAATGAATAAGCTCTTCGGGTTTCTCGCCCGCCACCACTTTACGCTCCTCTTTCTAGCGCTGGAGTTATTGGCGCTCGGGCTCTTTATCCGCAACCACGCCTATCCCCAATCCACGTTCCTCAACACGCGGCGCGCAACCATCGGCGCAGCGCTGGAAACCCGAAGCCGCTGGATCGACTATTTCGGTCTGCGCGAACAAAACATACGGCTCAACCTCGAAAACAATCGATTGCGCAACGCCCTGCGCTCGAATTACGCCGAACTCTACACCCGCCAAGACACCGTAATCGATACGGTCTTGCACCGGCAGTATCGCTATCGGGAGGCCGAAGTGGTCAAATTGACCCACCACAAGGCGAACAACTACATTACGCTCAATCGGGGCAGCATCCATGGGCTCAAACCGGGCATGGGTATTGTGAGCGATCAGGGCATTGTGGGTGTGGTGCGCAGCGTTTCTCCCCACTTCGCCTCGGGGCATACGGTGTTGCACAGCCGTTTCTCGACCAGCGGAGCGCTCAAGTCGGGGCTCTATGGCAATGTGCGCTGGGGGGGCGGGCGCTCTCGGGACGCTGAGATTGTCGACCTGCCAGATCAAGCGGGGGCGGCCCCCGGCGATACGGTCTTTACCACCGAATTCTCGGGAATCTTTCCCGAAGGCATTCCCATCGGGATTGTGCGGACCCTCGATCGCACCGACGATGGGCTCTTTGTCAAGGCCCGAATCGAACTGTTGACCGACTTTACGCGGCTCAAGCACGTTCAGGTCATTGAAAACATGCTTTGGACCGAACGGCTGCAACTCGAAACCTTGGTAGAAACCGAACCGTGAACAAAACCGTACTCTTGATCGCGAGTGGCGTTGCGGCTTTTTTGTCGCAGGTATGGGTCTTCGACTATGCCTTGCTATTTGGGGCCTTGAACCCGTATCCGTACTTCTTTTGGATTTTGCTATTGCCCCCCGATTTCGACAAGCGATTGCTCCTCGCGCTCGCCTTTTTGCTGGGTCTGGGCGTCGATGCGTTTAACGACACGGGGGGTCTGCACGCCGCGGCCTGCACGGCCATTGCCTTTGCTCGTCCTTGGTTTATTCGATTGATCGCCACCCAGGGGGGGCTTGAGTTTGAACGTCTGGGCTTATACGACCTCGGATTTAGGCGCTTTGCAGTCTATGCCGGCATCGCCACTCTCGCCCACCATTTTCTGCTCTACACCCTCGAGGCTTTTTCGTGGAGACTGATGGGTCGGGTGTTGTTGTTTACCGTCGTTGGCGGCATACTCACCTTTTTGGTCGCCCTGCTTATTCTGCTCCCGTTTCGCAAAACCATTTCTTCCCGGTGAAGCGGTCTACCCTGCTCTTTGGTTTGATCGGCACCACCGCCTTGCTTTTTCTGCTCAGGCTCTTCTATTTGCAGCTGATCGACGATTCCTATAAGCTGAACGCCGATTCGAATGCCATTCGCAAACTCAAACTCTACGCCCCCCGAGGGACCATTTACGATCGCGAAGGGCGGGTAATGGTGGCCAATCAGCCCGCCTACGACCTGCTGGCCATCCCCAATCAAGTCGAGGGGTTCGATACGGCCAAACTGTGTACCCTCGTCGGGATTGAAAAACGCGAGCTTGTCCAAAAATTGCGCGATGCCCGGGCCTATTCTCGGTTCAAACCGAGTCCGATTGTCCAGCAAATGAATCAGGTGGACTATGCCCGTCTCGGAGAACAACTCTATGCGTTCAAGGGCTTCTACATTCAAAAGCGCACCCTGAGGCGGTATCCCGAAGGAGGCGCCGCCAATGTGGTCGGGTTTGTCGGCGAGGTGACCGACGCCTACATCGAAAAAAATCCCGAATACGGTCGGGGGGATCTGCACGGGGTCACGGGGATTGAAAAGTCCTATGAACGGGCTTTGCGCGGGATCAAAGGCACGCGCTACGTCTTGGTCGATGTCCACAACCGAGAAAAAGGCCGTTTCCGCAATGGGCTCTATGACACCACCGCGGTTCCGGGGGTCGATCTGGTGGCCACCATCGATCTCGAACTTCAGCGCTATGCCGAAGAATTGATGCGCAACAAACGCGGGAGCATCGTGGCGATCGAGCCTTCGACGGGCGAGATTATTCTCTTGGTCTCCAGCCCTACGTTCGATCCAAATTTGCTCGTGGGCAGGGCGCGTTCGGCCAACTACACCACCTTGGAGCGCGATAGTTTTGCCAAGCCTTTGTACGACCGCGCGCTTTTGGCCGAATACCCGCCCGGGTCGCCGTTTAAGCTGATCAATGCCTTGGTGGGGCTGCAATTGGGGGTGATGGACACGCTCAAGACCTATACCTGTCACCACGGGTTCCACGCGGGCAGTTTGCACGTGGCCTGCCACTGTGGCACCTCGTATCCGCTCCGATTGATTCCCGGGATTGCCAAATCGTGCAACAACTTCTTTTGCAGCACGTATCGAGACATCATCAACAGCCGGCCAACGAGCCGCGAGGGGATGAATGTCTGGTCGGAACACGTGCGCAGTTTTGGATTGGGGCAGTTTCTCGACAACGATCTTCCGACCGGCCGCAAGGGGTTTGTCCCCGATGCCGACTACTACGACAAGGCGTTTGGCTATACCCATTGGAAGGCGGTGAGCACGATTTCGCTCGGCATTGGACAGGGGGAGTTGCTGCTTACGCCCTTGCAAATGGCGAACGTGGCGGCCATTATCGCGAATCGGGGTTATTTCTATACACCCCATATTGTGCGTTCCGCGGGCGACACGGCCATTGCGCGCTTTTCGAAACCCCGGCGGACCTTGGTGGACGCCAAACATTTTGATCCGGTGGTGGAGGGGATGCACCAGGTCTTTGAAGCGGGTACGGCCCGCGGATCGCGGATCGAGTCGATTCCGATGTGCGGAAAGACGGGTACCGCCGAAAATCCCCACGGCCAAGACCACTCGATCTTTATTGCCTTTGCCCCCAAAGACGACCCGAAAATTGCCATCTCGATTATTGTCGAGAATGGGTATTGGGGCTCGCGTTGGGCGGCTCCCATCGCGAGTTTGTTGATGGAGCGCTATCTGCACGACAGCATCAGCCGCCCTGAGCTCGAAAAACGCATGATGGAGGGCGATTTAAGCCAGGAATACCTCCAAAATGCCGATCGTCGGGTGGTGCGCAAACCAACAGGGGCCGAGCCATGAGGGAAAACCGCAGCATCTTCGCCAACCTCGACTGGATCAGCATTTTGATCTATTTCCTCTTGGTGTTTCTGGGCTGGATTAGCATTTATTCGGCGGTCTACAACGAAGAGCACAACCGGATTACGGATTTGACCCAGGAATATGGCCGCCAATTGGTCTTTATCGGGGGCTCGTTTGTATTGATCGTGCTGATTCTTTTTACCGACGGTCGCTTGTTTGAGAAGCTGGCTTGGCCCGTATACGGCATCAGTTTGGCGGCCTTGGCCGGGGTGTTGATTTTGGGTACGACGGTGAGTGGGGCGCGTTCGTGGTATCAGTTTGGGGGCTTTTCGCTCCAGCCTTCGGAGTTTATGAAATTCGCTACGGCCTTGGCGCTCTCGAAGTTGCTCTCGGGCGATGGTCGCGAAAACCGAACGGGAGCGAAGAAAAAAATGCCCAACAAGGCGCTTATTGCTTTGATTTTGCTCTTGCCGGTGGCCTTTATTTTACCCCAGCCCGATTTGGGTTCGGCCTTGGTCTATACGGCCTTTCTCTTTCCGCTCCACCGCGAGGGGATGCCCGCCTGGGTCATTTTCGGGCTGATTTGGGCGGGTGCCTTGTTTTTGTTGAGTTTGCTGATCGAATCGACTTGGCTGATGGGGGGGTTGACCGTCGTGGCACTGGGAGCGCTCTGGTTTTTCCGCAAAGAGCGCGGTTCTTGGTTGGTTTTGGGCGGGGTTTGGATCTTGAGTCTCGGGGTTTCGCTCAGCGTGGACTATGCGTTCAACAACCTGCTCGAAGACCGCCACCGCAACCGGATCAACATCTTGATTGGCAAGGCCGAAGACCCGACGGGGATTGGCTACAATACCAACCAGAGCATGATTGCGATTGGCTCTGGGGGGTTTGCGGGCAAGGGATTTTTGCAGGGGACGCAGACCAAATTTGACTTTGTCCCCGAGCAGAGCACCGACTTTATTTTCTGCACGATCGGCGAGGAATTTGGCTTTTTGGGGAGCCTTTTGGTGGTCTTGTTGTTTTCGACGCTTTTGGTACGGCTTATCCTCCTCGCCGAGCGGCAGCGAAGCAGCTTTGGGCGGATCTACGGCTATTGCGTGGCCTCGGTGCTCTTTCTGCACTTTGCGGTCAACATCGCGATGACCATTGGCCTGGCACCGGTCATCGGTATCCCCCTGCCCTTTTTTAGCTATGGAGGCTCTTCGCTTTGGGGCTTTACGCTCTTATTCTTCATCTTCATCCGCCTCGATGCGTATCGGATGCAGATTTTGTAAGGGAAGGTATTTGAACGGCTCTTCTGGGTCTGGGTCGGTCCGAGAAGGCGGGAAAGCACAATGGCATGGGTACCCGCTTTTATTCCTTTTTGAAAAGGCTATGGATTATAAATCTCGGATTGAAACAACGGGTCAAGGGATATTTCTGGGGAGAGACGTTTTTTCAAGCATACCAAAGCTCTCATTTCAGCAGAATAAAGCGTACAACTGATTGATTGAATTCCTGTTCTCCTAAGTTTTTCTGGGTCTTCGGGCCGATGTCTTCCGGCTACGCCAATAAGCATTCAAAGTTGGCCTGAGCTGTTCATTCCCTCTCTACGACTCTTTTGTGCACCCCGCTCCCGCGGTGGGCTTCTTTCTTTGCTGCTCCAAAGAAGGAAAGAAAGGAGCTTTTTTAGACCGGCGCAACCTCTCTTGTCCACCCGCTACAGCTTTGGCCGAGGTCGCGCCGCAAGGCTCACTGGCCGTTGCGGCTTGAAGCGACTCGGGGTCCCGGAGTCGAGAGGTTTTATACGCCTGGGGGTCGGTCTCCTCGTTGGTATCTGATGTGTTGATTTTGTCGTTAACACCGAAATTATCAGACAAATGCAAATACAGTCACCGTTCTTCTCGCGCGGCTTTGGCTCCGAAAAGATTTACTACTATCACTATAAATCCACTTTATAGCGAACCCAGGAAATTTCCTCTGTCAACTGCAAACTGCAAACTAGTTTCCCCATTCCCCAGAAATTTCCGCTGTCCCGAAACAACCTTGCGGCGCTTGTACAGCTCCCATTAGGAGCTTTTCCTGTATACTACCGATGGTACACGAACCAAGCGCATTGCGTAACTTTCGGATATGCTTACGCGATTGGAAATAGAAAATAAGCTGAAAATTCTGAAACCGGAACTTACCGAAAAGTTTCACGTGCAGCGCATTGGTTACTTCGGCTCGTATGCGTCTGGCGAGCAAAACGCGAACAGCGACATCGATTTGTTGGTTGAATTTTCTGAACCGATTGGCTGGAAGTTCTTTACGCTAGAACGTTTTCTAGAACAATCCTTCGGAATCCCGGTTGATCTGGTTACAAAAAACGCGCTAAAAGAACAAATCAAAGAACCCATTTTAAGGCAAGTACACTTCGTTTGAAACCGAGCGATCGAGATCCAATGCTTTATTTGGAAGACATCGCTTTGTCGATGACGAGGGTTCAAGAGTATATTCAAGACCTAGATCTACAGAAGTTCAAGTGGGACTACAAAACCCTTGATGCGGTAGTGAGAAACTTCGAAATTATTGGCGAAGCGAGCAAGAACGTACCGGAACGAATCAAAGAAAAATACGCCCATATCCCCTGGGAGGAGATGTATCGATTGAGGAATAGAATCTCTCACGAATACTTTGGAACGGATTATGAAATTCTTTGGCAAATCGCCACTCAACATTTGCCTCAAAACCTGATTGATATTTTAGACGTGTTGCTCAAAGAACGTCAACGATAAGAATTCAGCTGTTAATCGGGCGACTTGGGCGGTTATGGCAGGAGACGGGAAAAGACACGGCGCCTTGTTCAGGTGCGATTTCACGAAATGCGGCTTGATCCTTGAGAGTTGCCCATGACACACGAACCTCAAAACAGTCGCTCGGCTGGGCCAAGTGACCCCTATTGGGACCCCTGATCTACCACAGGGTGCTACCCTGTTCCACGGGGCTCAAGCGCTTCTGCCTGATTCCCCCGCGAATGATTCGCCATCTAGACCACCCCGGCCATGCAATGCCGCAGAATAATCGAAGTTCGGTCCTTCGGAATAGTCGTCACTCGCTGAAAGCGAGCGACTGGGAAGCGGGGGTCCGAAGTGTTCATCATAACTAATTCATTCATGTTCATTTGCGCAAATTCACTTAAATTCAAACCATGGAATTGCCGTTGAACATATTGAGACAAGATGTACTCAACGCGTATAAAAACGAGATCAACATTGATCTTGAATTTGCATTTACCCAAATAACCGAACAAACGCAGACCGCAGAAGATTTCAAATTTTATTTGGCCAATTCTGCCGTCCATTCATCCAATATTGAGGGCAACACAATCAGCTTTGACACCTATCTAAAAGCGAGCGAGTTCAACTTGCATTTAAAAACCAAGGAAATCAAAGAAATTGAGGACCTTATTGCCGCTTATCAATATGCCAGAGAACACGATCTGACCCTTCAGCATGTTTTAAAAGCGCACGAAATATTGACCACCTCTTTCCTGGTAAAGAAAGAACGCGGAAAAATCAGGAAAGTACCTGTAGGGGTTCGCAGCGAGGGTCGCTTGATCTACTTGGCAATTGAGCCCGAATTCGTTCAGCAGGAATTGGTCAAGTTGTTCGCGGATATTTCGATACTGCTCGACACCAGACTGACTACGACTGAAGTCTTCTATTACGCTTCGATGATTCACCTTGTGTTCGTCAATATTCATCCTTTTGTTGATGGCAATGGCAGAGCTACTCGACTGCTTGAAAAATGGTTCTTGGCAAAAAAACTGGGCGAAAGCGCATGGTTGATCACCTCTGAGAAAAATTACTGGAACAACAGACCCCAGTATTATCAGAACTTACAAATAGGCGTGAATTATTACGAAGTGCGATATGAGCTGAGTCTCCCCTTTCTGTTCATGCTTCCCGTTTCCGTCATAAAAAAGTAATGGATCGCCTCCCAAAACAGTCGCTCGGCTGGGCCGAGTGACCCCTATTGGAACCCCTGATCTACTATAGGGCGCTACAATGTTCCACGGGGCTCAAGCGCTTCCGCCTTGTTCCCCCGCGAATGAATCGCCTACAGACCACCCCGGCCAATAGCTGCGAACCATACCCCCCCCCCCCCCCCCCCCCCCCTACCCCTACAAAACCCGACTCAACAAACTCCGAGAGCGGTCAATGAAACCCTTGCGGAGATAGAGCGCCTTGGCTTTGGGGTTGTAGGCCTCGGTTTCGAGGTGGAGCACTTGGATGCCCTTGTGCTTGGCGTGTTCAGAGAGCCCGTCCAAGACCGCAGAACCCACGCCCCGGTTGCGGTGGGAGTCGACAATAAATAGCTCGTCGATAAACGCGTCTTTGCCCCCGTATTCGAAGCTAAACCCATAGGCCAGGATGGCGTAGCCCACGACCTCCGCATTCCATTGGATCAGAAAGAAATCGCCGAAACAAGGCTCGGCCACAAACTGTCGGATCAGGGCAGCGCTGCGTTCGCGGTCAAAGGGATAGCCCTCGCCCGCATAAAACGCAGCCATTAAATCGAGGGCTGGTTCGGCCATCAACACAAACTCCGGCTCGGGGCCGGAGTTCAGTCTGTTCAATGTAAGCGACATCGCCGTGTTTAGAAGTGCTTGTCGCGGTTGTCGACCACCTTGCCCGACTTCTCGAGCGCATCGATCAATCCACCCCGCAGCCGGCTTTGCACCTGGCGTTCGGCTTGATCAATCGCCATCTGCACATCGCCCGGAGCGACCGCAGGACGATCGAGTACCATACCGATATAGCTCGCGCGTTCGCCCGGATAGGCCCGGCTCAAACGATTCAGCGGCAAACCACTCAGGTAAGCGGACCAATCCGGTTCTCCTCCAATGCCCTGTACATTGACCTGCATAAAGCTCAGGTTCATCTCAAAAATCCGATCCGAAAGACCCAATTTGGCCGCCACCGACTCCAAATCTGCAGCCCCTTTGGCCGCCTCTTCAATCTTGGCAACGGTCTGCTTTTGTTTCTTTTCCTTAATGATGCGCTCCTTGTACAGCTCAGGGAACTCCTCAGGCGTCGGAAGACCCTTTTTCAGAATCTGGTCGAGTTGAACGACGATATACGAAGTCGTTCCATTCGAGAACAACTGCACATCGCCCTCTTTGCGCTCGGGTTGAAAGGCCCAACGAACCAATTCCCGATTGTTGCCCAAACCTGGAATGTTTTCGGTCATGGCCTCCACGCCCTTAGCAGGACGGGCTTCCAATCCCATCTGAGCCGCTTTTTCGCCCAAGTTAATTCCATCCATTCCCGCGGCGAAATCCGACGCCTTGCGGTACAAATCGTTCAACGTAGTCTCGGAAGGCTGAACCTTCTTCGCAACCCGAGCCACCCGAATCGATTCGGTGCCCCCCTTCTGATCCATAATTTCCACGAGATGGAAGCCGAAGTTGGTAATCACCAATCCGAAATCGCCTTTTTTGTTGTAGAAACAGTAGTCGCCAAACTCCTTGGCCATGCTGCCTTGCTGGAACCATCCCAAATCGCCTCCCTTGGTCTTGGCCACGGCATCGTCCGAGAACTGTTCGCTGACGGCGTTAAAACGGCCGCGATCGGCCTTGATATAGTCGAGCAAACTGTCTGCCATAGCCTTGGCCTCCATCGGAGCCCGGGTCACCGTGGGAGCAGCGCGCTCGGCCCCTTGATAGGCAATCAAAATATGGCGTGCCTTGGCGCTGTCAGGAAGACTGATCCGCTTGACCACCTTCGCCAACTGAATGTGTCCATCTTCTTCGTAAGGACCGAATACTTGACCCGTCGGGGCATTCCACAAATTCGAATCGAGCAAAGGCGACAGCGAAGCGCGCGCATAAAAACCCGCGTCGTAGGGCAAGTCGCTGTTCGCTACCACAAAAAGACTGTCTTCGTCGGTGCTCGAAAATCCTTCAACCGTATCCATCGCGCCATTGGCCCCAGGCAAATACCGATCGGCAATCAGACCCTTAAGCTCCTCGCTCAATTGAGCGCGATCGCTTTCGGAAGCCGCGATCGGGAAATTCACAAAGGTGAGTTCTCGCTGGGCTTTGCGCTCAAAGTCGTGCGGAAAGCGGCGAATATGGTCGGCGATGTCGGCATCGGTAATCGCAATCGTCGAATCAACAATTTCATCGAAACGCAGCGCGATAAACTTGGCTTTGAAATTTTGGTTGTTGCGGCTCATATCGGCTTCGGCCAACGCCTTGGGCCAAATCAGCGCCTTTTCGATGGCGACATACACCTTGTCGCTCTTGGCTTGATCGCGGACGGCTTTTTCAAAATCCACCCACTGCTTCCACATCTCGGCGGCTTGGGGATCGCTTTGGTTGTCGCGCAAATTGGCCACGGCCTGGCTAAACCGACCCTCGCTGAACTGCCCCGTATTGGGGTCGGCAAACGTCTGGTTTCCGCGGATGTTCGGGTTGTCGATAATGCGCAAATACAACTCGGCCTCGCCAATCTCGAAGCCATTGGCTTCGACAGTTTTGGCCATCAAACCATCGCGCTTAAACTCGTTCCACACTTGTTCGACAAACTGAACGGTGGTGGCGCGCTCCATGGCCACGTCGCCCGTGCTCTGCTTGTATTGGTTGATGTATTGGTCGAGCTTGACATTGAATGCCTCGCGCGTAATGGGCTCTCCGTTGATGGAACCGACCAAATTGGCGGTCCCCCTCAGCCAAGAATTGCCTGAGGAAAACAAGTCGGTGAGAATAAAAGCGAGCATTGCAAGCCCGATCACTACAATCAAGAGGCCCGAACGCTGCCGGATCCGTTCTAAGGTTGCCATTTCAGAGAGGTTCGTTCAACGGGTGGCGAATATACGGCAGCCCACGGCCTTAGGGTGCTCCTTTTCCCGTCAAAATGTCGAGGTAGTTCTGCGCGATTCGATCCCAATCGAATTCCTGTTCCAGACGAGACCGCCGCTCCTCCAAAGGACCGTCCGCAGGAGGATCGGTCGCCAAGGCGGTTCTCAACCCTTCTACACTCTCAAAATAGTATCCGGAATCGCCCAAAACCCATTCGTTAAACGGATTGCGGTGCGCCAAAATCGCACAACCCGAGGCCATGGCCTCGAGCAAAGAGGGATTGGTGCCCCCTGCCGAATGCCCGTGCACATACCAACGGCACTGCCTGCGAAGGGCTTCTACCACGGGCTTGTCGTAACAACTGTCCACAAACCGGATACGCTCGCTCCCATAGTGCTGCGCGAGTCGGCGGGCATAGCGGTGGTTCAATCCGCCCACTACAAGGAGCGGAATCTGCGAACCACTTTTTTGATGCGCCTGGAGGATGAGCTCGATTTGGTTCTCGGGTTCGATGCGCGCCAAAACGAGATCGTAACCCCTGGGAGTCAGTCCATATTGTTGCAAAGCAGTCGGCGATTCAGTTTGATCCAATCGAACCCCATAGGGAATGTAAACCGAAGCAGCTCCCCAATGCTGTTGCAGCAAATGGGTAATTTCTGGGGCATCGGCAATCAAGACATCACTCCGCTCCACCACCTGCTTTTCGGACCACTTCAAGAAAGACCGAACGGGTCGGGCATATTTGGCGCGGGTCCACTCGAGACCATCTACATTCGTCACAATACGTGCCTTGCGCGGCATCCAGGATTGCCAAATACCACTAGAGGTATACCCGAGTTGCAGAATGGCGTCCACATTATGGCGACGAAGGTGATGGATGCAGAGGAAATCGTAGACGAACTGAGAAAAACTGCCCCAGCCTTGAGGGTCCCATTGAGCAACGCGCTCTACCCTCATCCAAACTGGATCGACCACCGGATGGTGGTGGGTGTGATAGACGCGCACCTTTATCCCTTGTTTGGCCCAGCGAACCGCCAGTTGTTCAGCGCACTCTTCAAAGCCCCCATACCGATTGGGAATGCCGCGGGTTCCTAGGATGGCGATGGACAGCGGCTTCATGGTTGGGGGTCGTTGGGATACAAAACTGCGCGATAGACCCGCTCTAGGACAGAGCCCACGGCTTCGTCTCCAAAGTGGTTCCTCGCCCAAAGCGCCTGTTCGATTCGGTGTTCAGGGGTATGCGCACAAGCGCGTTCGAGCGCTCGGGCAATTTCGTCGGGTTGGTCCGGGTGGGCAAATTCCGATCGGCCGGAAAACAACTCCCGTAGCCCTCCTCCGCCCCCGACCACGGTTCCCAAACCCGCCCCCATCGCTTCGACCGTGCTCAGTCCGGTGGTTTCAAAAAAACTCGGCAAAGCGTGGACTCGGGCCCGCGCATACTCCGCCCAAAGCGCCTCGGGTTGCAGGTTCCCGACAAAGTGCACATTCGGACCCGCCTCTGCCCGACACCTTCGCTCGTAGGCGGCGTGCTGGGGCGCCCGAGCACCGGCCAAAATCAATGTAAAGGAGGTGTTTTTGACGGCTCGAATCAAATTCAATTGATTCTTCAAGGGCTCCAACCGCGCGGCGCACAAAACGACCCGGCCGGTGCGCTCTAGATTCAAGGGCGGAAAACGCGATGGGGGAGGGACAATCGCCGCCAAGGGTTCGATTCGATAGTCGTGAATCAAGCGACGACGCTCGTCTTCGGTAGCGAACACCACCCTATCCGCCTTTCTGAGCAATCCGAGCACGGTTCTTCGGTGCCCGAGAAAGGCATAGCGCAGGCCCGGAAACGGTCGCTGCCCTTTGACCCAACGACCCCAGGTTTTGGCGTATTCCATTCCATCGGAACCCAGCGACTTTTGAAGCCAAGCCCGCATTCCACCCGAGCTGAGCTCGGTTTGGGTATAATCGACATGGAGTGCGTGCAGGATCAAACGGGCTCTGGGAAAGCGATTCAGGGCTGTAATGGCCTGATCCGGACGCGAAATATTGAAATGATGGATCAGGCGAGGCTCGAAGTCCCTCGGGAGTTCCTCCCATATCCCCTTGGCCCGAAACCCCCTTTCGTTCGCCAATCGCACGCATTCCGCAGCATGAAGGCTATCTCCTCCAGGATGGGTAAACGCATCGCTGCGATGGGTAAACAAAACATCGAGGGCCATACCGCAAACCTAAGTGTGGCGCATCATTGATGGACCACCCCAAAACCACCGATTCAAGCGGCCCAGTCCTCTCGATCGAGGCTGCGGTATTGAATGGCTTCGGCCAAATGGTGCATCCCGATTTCCTCGGCCGCATCGAGATCGGCGATGGTCCGGGCCACCTTTAATATGCGGTCGTGCGCCCGGGCGCTGAGCCGAAGTTTTTCGATGGCTTTGGACAACAGACTCTTTTTGTCCGCATCAAGCTGGCAGTAACGGGCCATCAACGCACTATTCATCTGGGCATTGGAATAAATTCCGGGTGAATCGACAAATCGGCGTTCTTGAATGTTTCGGGCGGCGCACACCCGTGCCCGAACCGAAGAGGAGGGTTCCGCGGGTGCCCCGTGCAATTCCGCATGGGCTACGGGCGCCACTTCGATGTGCAAATCGATCCGATCCAGCAAGGGGCCGCTAATCCGGTTGAGGTATTTCTGGACCGCCCCAGGAGGACAGACACAAGAGCGCGTGGGGTGGTTGTGAAAGCCGCATGGGCAGGGATTCATCGAGGCAACCAACATAAAACCCGATGGAAACTCCACGATCGACTGGGCTCGGGAAATGGTCACTTTGCGCTCTTCCATCGGCTGACGGAGCACTTCGAGCGCCGCCCGTTTGAATTCGGGCAATTCGTCGAGAAATAGCACTCCGTTGTGCGCCAAGGAAATTTCTCCGGGCTGGGGATGGCTGCCGCCGCCCACCAGCGCCACGTCTGAAATGCTGTGGTGGGGAGCGCGAAAAGGCCGTTTGCCCCGAAAGGCATCGAGGCTGAGCCCCTTGCGGGTCACCGAATGGATTCTTGTGGTTTCGATGGCTTCCTCAAACCGCATCGGAGGCAAGATTCCCGGAAGCCGGCGCGCCAGCATCGTCTTGCCCGCCCCGGGCGGACCGATCAGCAAGAGATTGTGCCCCCCCGCGGCCGCAATTTCGAGCGCTCGTTTGGCCGCTTGTTGTCCCTTGACATCGCACAGATCGTCGGGTTCGACCCAAACTTCGGCCGCAGGTGTCGGCACCTCGGTCTCGGCCGGGACTACTTCGGTGGGCTCGATACCCCCCAGCCAATCGACCACCTGCCGCAGCGAATCGGCGGGAAATACCTCCAATCCTTCGACCAATCGGGCTTCGGCGGCATTGGCGCGGGGCAATACGACGCCTTTGAGTCCGCGACTTTTGGCGAGCAGGGCCAAGGGCAAGGCCCCTCGGACCGGATTGAGCGACCCATCGAGGCTCAGCTCTCCCGAAAAAAGGTAGTCCTTTGCCTTCTGCGCATCACATTGACCCGAAGCCAGCAAAATGCCAATAGCAATGGGCAAATCGAATCCTGAACCTTCTTTTCGGACATCGGCCGGGGCCAAGTTGACCGTGATGCGCTTGCCGGGAAACAAGAAGTCCGAAGTCAGTACAGCACTGTATACGCGGTGTTGAGCCTCTTTGATCGCGCTGTCGGGCAACCCCACCAAAAAGAATTTAATCCCGCGTTTCAAATGCACTTCCACTTGGACGGCATGCGCATCGATGCCCATCACGGTGCCGCTGTTCAACGTACAATACATGATTCAAATGTATGAATTTTCTGTATTTATGGATTTATTTAATGTTATAACTTTGAATAAATCTTCGACCCATGAAAACCCTTTTCCATTCGGCTCAAACCCGGGGTGGGGCCGACTACGGTTGGCTCAAAGCCCAGCACAGTTTCAGTTTTGGTTCGTGGTTTGACCCGAACCGCATTCAATTTGGTGCGCTGAGGGTATGGAACGACGACTGGGTGGCCCCGGGAACCGGATTCTCCAAGCACCCGCACAGCGACATGGAAATCATCACCATTCCGCTCGAAGGACGACTCCGCCACCGGGACAATCTCGGGAACGAAGGAGAAATTCAGGCAGGCGAAGTGCAGGTGATGTCGGCGGGAACGGGCATAGAACACAGCGAAATCAATCCGGACCTCCGCACGCCGCTTCGGTTGTTTCAGATCTGGATTTTCCCCGATCGACCGGGCCACAGCCCGCGCTACGACCAAAGAGCCATCCCCCTCGGTGCACCCGGTTCATGGACGGAGCTGGCGGGCCCGATGGGTCTCACCACCGGTATGGAAATTCATCAAAACGCCTGGATTCGTCGATTGCGACTCGAAGCCGGACAGACCACTGCGTATACCCTGAGCGAAGCGAACCATGGCGTCTATGCGATGGTCGTTGAAGGGGCCGCCGAAATCGGTGGACACGTGCTCCAATCTCGAGATGCCGTGGGGGTCTATGAAACCAGCGGATTCGAGCTCACGGCCCAGACCGCTTTGGATCTGATTGCGATCGAGGTACCCCTTATTATGGAAGGTTGAGATCCGGTGGCCCATTTGGGCTTTCCGCGTTTCTCCGCTGTGCCCGAGGCGGGAATCGAACCCGCACGACCCTTGCGGGTCAAGGGATTTTAAGTCCCTCGTGTCTACCTATTTCACCACTCGGACTTCGTGTACAACCCTGAACGGTTTGCCAAGGTCTACATAAAACACCCATAAAAAAACCCCCGTCAAACGCGGGGGTTGTTGTTTTGGAGCGAAAGACGGGATTCGAACCCGCGACCCCGACCTTGGCAAGGTCGTGCTCTACCAACTGAGCTACTTTCGCATCGATTAAAACGGGAGCGCAAAGATAGACGCTTTCCGCAGGTGTGCAAAGCCGTTTTTTATTTCGAACCCGTTTTGCCCATCCGTCGTTTGAGTTGCTGGACGAGGATCAAGGCTTCCATGGGGGTCATATGTTCCGGATCGACGGCACTCAGGGATTCGCGGATTTCTTCGAGCAAGGGATCGCCCAATTGGAAAAAACTCAATTGGGACGGAGCCGAAACCGAAGCGCTCTGATGCAGGCCTTCAAAATGCCGCAATTGCTCCGCCGAACGCTGCACAACCAAGGGGGGCAATCCCGCCATGCGCGCTACGTGTATGCCGAAACTCCGGGCGCTGGCTCCATCGACCAGCGTGCGCAAAAACACAATGCGCTCTCCCTCTTCTCGAATCGACAAACTCACATTGCGGATGCGCGCATAATCGCCTTCCATATCGCTCAACTCATGATAGTGCGTGGCGAACAGGGTCAAGGGACGATTGGGGTGATCGTGCAAAAACTCCGCAATCGACCAGGCTATCGAGACCCCGTCGTAGGTGCTGGTGCCGCGTCCAATCTCGTCCAATACCACGAGACAACGACCGCGCAAGTTGTTGAGAATCCCCCCCGTCTCGATCATTTCGACCATAAACGTCGACTCGCCCTTGGCGAGGTTGTCTGAGGCGCCAACGCGCACAAATACCCGATCAAACAGCGGCAATACGGCCGATTGGGCGGGGACAAAACCGCCGGTTTGGGCGAGGATGGCCATCAAAGCCACCTGACGGAGCAGGGCCGATTTACCCGACATATTGGGGCCCGTCACCAACAACATTTGGCGCCCATCCGGTTCCATCTGCACATCGTTGGGCACGTAGTGCACCCCCGGAGGCAGCGCGGCTTCGATCACGGGGTGCCTTCCACGCACCATGTTTAATGCTCCGGTCTCGCTCCACTCGGGGCGACACCATTTTCGAACGACCGCGATTTCGGCCCACGAAGCGGCCACATCCCATTGGGCCAGCAAACGGACCTGATGTCCCCACAGGGCAATTTCAGACTGTAGCCCCGCCAACAATGCCTGATAAAGCTGGGTCTCGAGGGCAAAAATGCGCTCTTCGGCTCCCAAAATCTGGGCTTCAAACTCCTTGAGTTCCGGTGTAATGTAGCGCTCGGCGTTGACGAGGGTTTGTTTGCGAATCCAATCGCTGGGCACCCGATCGCGGTGGGTATTGCGCACTTCGAGATAGTATCCGAACACCGAATTGAACGCCACTTTGAGACTGCCAATACCCGTGATGCGCGCTTCCCGTTCCTGAATATCTTCGAGTTGGCGGTTGACATTGGCCGAAAGCGAACGCAGGCGGTCGAGTTCTTCGGAAACCCCCTTTCGGATCACTTTTCCCTTCCCCGGCTGGGGTCCGGGCTCTTCCTCGAGCTGATGGAGCACGGTCTCCAGCGAGGCCCCCATGGGCTTCCACTGTTCCGCAAAAGCGGACCACTCTTTTTTCTGGAACAATTGCTCTGCGCTCTGCAGACCTTGGGCCAGCGCTCGCAGCTCGCGGGGAGCAATGCGACCCGTGGCCAGACGCCCCAATGCACGCTCCACATCGGGCAGCGATTTCAACAATGTCCGGAGCGCATGGCGCAGCTGCGCATCGCGCAATCCATCGACTTCGTCCAACCTCAGATCGAGCTCGGCCCGATCGCGCAAGGGGGACGCCAATCGTCGGCGAAGCAATCGCTTGCCCATGGGACTGCAACAGGCGTCGACCGAGGCACTCAAACTCAGCCCATCGACGTGGTTGGGCTGAAAAATCTCGAGGTTACGGAGCGTAAATCCATCGATCCACATGCGTTCTTCGTCGGGGATGCGCTCGAGCCGATCGATATGCCCCAACTCGGTGCGACCCGTCGAGCGCACATAGGCCAGCGCCATACCGGCCGCAGTCAATCCCAAAACAGCTCCTTCTGGAGCAAATCCCCGGAGCGACTCCGTTCCAAAATGGGATTGGAGCAACTGATGGGCTTGTTCGGGCCGACCGGCCCAATCGGGCAACTCGGTCAAAGAAGACACGGCACCGAACCGTTCGGCGAATTCGGGCTTTCCCCCCCGGGGCACCACCCATTCCGCGGGGGAATACGCATCCATGATTCGCCTGAGTGCATCGTCTTCGCCCTCCGAATAAAAAAAATCGCCCGTCGACACATCGAGCAAAGCCAAGCCCTGTCGTCCGCGGTCGAGGGTACAAGCCGCCAGGAAGTTGTTCTTTCCGCCCTCGAGCAAAGGCTCAAGTTGATTGACTCCAGGCGAAACCACGTCCGTAATGCCCCTTTGAACCAACTTCTTGGTCAACTTGGGGTCCTCGAGTTGTTCGCATACCGCCACCTTGCGTCCGGCCTTGACCAGCTTGGGCAAATACGTATCGAGGCTGTGATGGGGAAAACCCGCGAGTTCGATCGAAGCCGCGGCCCCATTCGAGCGCTTGGTCAACACGATTCCAAGAATGGATGAGGCTTCAATGGCGTCCTGGCCGAATGTTTCATAGAAATCGCCTACGCGAAAGAGCAACACTGCATCGGGATGCAGCTGTTTCAATTCGCGGTATTGGCGCATCAATGGAGTGTCGGCGACAGTGCTCAAGGGGCTAATTTCGGGGCAGGGTACGCAAGGTACACACCGTCCTCTTCATCCGAACAGCGCTCCTCCAGCGCGCAATACGACAGCATGTTTCGCAAACTCCGCACCCACGAGTTGGGCCGAATGTCCGCTGAGGCGTTTGTACAGGCCCCAAAGCACCCACTTACGTTGGTCCTCGACGGCATTCGGAGTGCGCACAATCTGGGCTCTGTTTTGCGCACGGCCGATGCATTTCGACTTGAGGCCGTACACCTGTGTGGACCTATGCCCGATCCCCACAGTCCCGAAGTGTCGAAAACGGCCTTGGGAGCAGAGCAATGCGTGCGGTGGGAACGCTGGGAGCGCGTAGACGATTGTTTGAATTCGCTCCAAGACTACCGCATTTTGGCGCTGGAGATGACCGAAAATGCCGCACCCCTACACAAAGTGGAGCACGGTGACAGTCGTCCTCTCGTTTTGGTGATTGGGCACGAAATCAGCGGGGTATCGGATGCCGCACTCGCGTTGTGCGAAGGAGCGGTGGTCATTCCCCAGTTCGGCACCAAACACTCGCTCAACCTGAGTGTAGCAACGGGCATTGCTTGCTGGAGTTTGCTCTTTGGCGCAGGTGGACAACCGGGTCTGCTGCGCTAGAAAAGAACCGGTCTACTTCTGGCGGTCCAGACCTCTTCGGGCTCGTTTCGACCAAGGGTAAAAAAAAAAAAAACCGCCCCCGTTTCCGGAGGCGGCTTTCTCATTTCCTTTCAGAGGCTTAGTTCATCGGTTCGAAATCCACGCGACGGTTTACGTCGTTGCGGTTTCCGAGGGGCGCTGACTTGCCTTTCGATTCAGCGCTCAAGCGGCTCGAATCGATTCCGTAGGTATTTACGAGTTCCTTGACCACCGCATTGGCACGGCGCTCACCCAATTTCTGGTTATAGGACTCGGATCCGCTCTTGTCGGTGTAGCCGACAACTTTGTACTTCAGGTTGGGGTTGGCGATCATTTGCTTGGCGATGATGGCCAATTGCTGCTGGCTAGACGAGTTCACCGAAGTGCTGTTGACGGGGAAGTAGATCGAGGGCGTAAAGCCAACGGCCGAACTTCCACCACCGCCGGCTGCGATGCGCTGGCCGCGGGCGGTCACTTGCGATCCGGAAGGCGTATTGGCTTCGAGGTCGCGAGAATCGGACACACCGTCCTGGTCTTGGTCGTTCTCTACCCCTTGGCTATTCACTTTGGCACCGATGTTCGAGAAAGGATCGCCATCCATAAAGTCCGGCACACCGTCGCGGTCGCTGTCTACGGCCTTACCCGAACCGTCCACGATGGCACCGGCTGGGGTGGCGTTGTCTTTATCCATCATATTGGCTACGCCATCGCCGTCGTCGTCGGTCGACATGGCATCCATTTTGGCTTTGGTCTCGGCCATAGCGCCAAAGACTTCGTCGTACGGATTGACAAAGTGAACGGACGATTTCTCTCCGTCTTTTCCGAAGTTGTAGCGGAAACCAACAAAGGGAATGGCCAAACCGTCGTTCGACTTACCTTTTTGCAAACCGTCGGCATAATCCGAAGAGATATAGATGTAGCGCACGCCCAAGTCCAAGTCAAACTTGTTGCTCAATTTCCATTTCGCAGTAAGGCTCAAGGGAATCGTAGCGGCATTGACCGGATCAAACTCGCGATCTTGTTGGTCGCGGGTAAACTTGGTTGGCTTGAACGAACCAAATCCGACCCCGGCCGTAGCCAACAGCGCAAAATTGGTTTCGGCATCGCCCCCACTGGGACCGATGTTTAAAACGCTAAATACAAATTCGAGATCGACTTGGTTCATCGAACCTTCGAAGGAGCGCACGTCGAGGGTTCCGCTCAACGAAGCCCAATCGTAGGCAAGGCGCAGTCCGAAAACCGGACTGAACATATAATCCGCGTGAATACCGATGGCAGGCTCAAAACCGCCCGTTCCGTCTTTCACTTCGGGGTTTTTGTCGCCTTCAAAGCTGGTCAAGTCACTCACACTGATGGCGGGACCGAAACTGATGCCTACGGCCCAATTTCTGAAGTTCGCCATATCGGACAGAGTGTTCTTCTGTGCGAAAGCTTCAACAGACAAGAAGGCGAGGAGAAGTCCGAATACGCTTTTTTTCATGGTCGTTTTTTTACTCTTTCAGTGCTCTTTGGACGTGACTACGTCGGGATCAAATCGTTCTTTCTGACGGCAAAAGTACAAATAATCCAACATGAACCGCAGGTTGAGGAGGGGTTTACGAAAGATTAACCCAATTTATGATAGGATAACAAAAGAATTCCACGGAGCGCGCACAAAATCAAGGATTCTAGCGTACTGCTCAGCCAAATCCTCCATTTTTTTTTCATTCAACTCCCATCGCAACACCGCCTGGGCTCCACACTGCGGCAGCCAATCGGAATAGGCCTGTTCAATGCGCCGCAAATAATCCATTGGCATTCCCTGCTCGTAGGGTCTTGCTCGCAAGGCGATGTTCTTTTCGAGCACTTCGAGCGGCCGGTGTACATAAATGAGCACTTCTGGGGGGACAAGGTGCTTTCGCATCCCCTGATACAATCGATCAAACACAGCAAATGTGTCCTCGTCCAAATTCAACGCGGCAAAGAGCTTGCTTTTATCGCAGTGATAGTCAGACACCAAAAAAGGATAAAACAAATCGGTCTGGGTCGTCCATCGACTCCACTGGAGAAAGCGCTGGGCCATAAAACTGATTTCGAGCGACAGGGCATGTTTGGACGGATCCGCATAAAACAAAGGCAACAACGGATTCTCGTCAAAGGGCTCGAGCATGGCCCGAGCAGGCAAAGAATTGAGGAGCATCCGCGTCAAGGTGGTTTTGCCTGCCCCGATGTTGCCCTCTATCGCAATGTGTTTCACAATCCTTGTTCTAAGGGGGTCAAGGGGGCGCGATCGGGACAGTCGCGCAGGGCTTGAACCATGGTTGTTCCGGTAATGGGATCGTTCCAGCCCGGAAGCAATTCGGCCAAGGGTTCGAGGACAAACCGGCGCTCGAGTCTGCGGGGATGGGGTACGATCAAATCAGACCGTTCGAGAATTTGATCTCCATAATAAAGGAGGTCCAAATCAATGGGTCGGGACGTGTATTGCCCTTCGATCCGGGTTCGACCGCGTTCCGTTTCGTGCCCAAGGAGCCGCGAAAGCAAATCGGGGGCATCGAGTTCGGTCTCTAGCCACAGAACAGCATTGTAGAACTCGTTCATCGGGCCCATGCCTCGGGCGGGGCCCCGATACACGCGGCTCCACATCATTCCCGTCCCCCATCGCGAAATGGAATCGAGGGCAAGCCGCATTTCGGCCAATCGATCGCCTTGATCGCTTCCCAATCCTATTATGGAGATCATCCTATAAGCTGTGTACGGACACGCCATGGCGTGTCCATGCGGAATAATATATCCATTGCACAAAATTGCCTTGGGCTAGCCCCATCGTTTATCCCCCCATTTCTGCGCCCATCACGATACGCTGCAAAGCAATGGGATAAACAAACGAAATTCGCAGGGGTTGAACGTACATCAACCGATAACCGAAATTACGCATGGGACGATTTCTCCTTCAAGTACTCGCAGCCTTTTTGGGCGGGTTGTTTTTATTGTTCTTTTTCTTCATTCTTGCCATTGGCATCGGCGCCGCCTTGTCGAAGACCGAAGCAGTGGCCGTGGAAAAAGGGAGCTACCTGACCTTGGATCTCAATGGATGGGTCCTGGCCGACCGCAGCGTAGAAGACGATCCCTTTTCCGAACTGAACAGTTTGTTTGGGGAAGAAGAGCGGATGGGGCTCAACAAAATTCTCCAAGCCATCGAACGCGCCCAAATCGATCCGAACATCGGGGGCATCTATTTGGATCTGGGTGGATTTAGCGGGGGAATGGCGAGCGTGCGCGAGATCCGCGAAGCGCTGGACGAATTCAAGCGGGTTTCCGACAAACCGATTGTAGCGTACGGGACCTTTGTCAGCACCAAATCGCTCTATCTCGCCAGCGTAGCCGACAGCATTTACTTGAATCCCCATGGCGGTGTCGAATGGTCGGGCTTGAGTATGGAAGTAGCCTATCTCAAGGACGGTCTCGACAAACTCGGGGTCAAGGTCGATTTGATCCGCGGCAGCAACAACCGCTTTAAGAGCGCAGGCGAACCCTTTATCGCCAACCGCATGAGCGATGCCAATCGCGCACAACTCCAACAACTCGGAGACGAACTCTGGGGCGAGGTGATTCGCTCCGTTGCGGGTTCGCGCCAATTGAATCCAGAAGATTTGCAGCGCTGGGCCGACAGCCTCAGCATTAGCGAAGCCCAGAGCGTCTTGGACCACAAATTGGTCGATGGCTTGCTCGAAGAGGACGAAATCGACGCCCGGCTGGCGCGTTGGACCGGGGCCGAAGAAGGGAAAAAGGCCCTTACCCTCGGCGTCGGCAGTTATCTCAAGAGCCCGTTGCCCGAAGGGGCCGCCAAACCCGGCATCAAATCCGATAAAATCGCCGTGGTCTACGCCGAAGGCGAATTCAACGAAGGCGACGGTGCCTACAACATCCAATCCGATCGCATGATTTCGGCCCTAAGGGCGGTGCGCAAAGACAAAAAGGTCAAAGCGGTGGTTTTGCGGGTCAATTCTCCCGGTGGATTTGCCTTTGCCGCCGACAAAATTTGTCGAGAGCTTTCCCTGTTCAGCGATTCGGTTCCGGTGGTGGTTTCAATGGGCGACGTCGCCGCTTCGGCCGGGTATATGATCGCAGCCATGGGCGACAGCGTCTTTGCCCATCCCAACACAATTACGGGCTCCATCGGTGTTTTCGGTATGTTGATTGATGGTTCCGAAATGCTCGAAGACAAACTCGGCATCCGAAACGAGCAAATCAAGACCGCTGCGCACAGCGGAGCCGGCAGTTTTAGTCGGGGTCTTGACCCCTACGAACGCTCGGTTCTTCAGCGCGAAATCGACCGCTACTACAACGACTTTGTCCAACACGTAGCCGACGAACGCGGAATGAGTTTTCCCCAAGTAGACAGTGTCGCTCAAGGACGGGTATGGACGGGGAGCAGCGCGTTGGGCATCGGTCTGATCGATGCCCTCGGGGGGATTCGCCGGGCCGAAGGTTGCGCTGCGCGCATGGCTGGGCTCGAAAAAGGCAGTTACCGCGTCGTAGAGTATCCCGAAATCGAAGACCCGATTGAGCAATTGCTCAACAAACTCGAAGGCAAATCGAGCCGGTGGAGCGCCGATCTTCCCGCCTCGATCCAGCATTGGCTGAACACCTATCAACAAATGGTGCGCTACAACCGAATGCCTTTGTACCGTCTTGAGCAAGAACTCTTCTTTTAAAAAATTATGGGGTTGATCCAACCCGTCCCCGCGCATCAGCGAAAAGAAGAGGCCGCAAAGCTGTATTTGTGGGCCTCTTCCCTTTTTATCGCCGCCTTGGTGGTCTGCAATCTCATCGCGAATAAGTTTGTGCGCATCGATTTGGGATTCAAGGAATTCGTAGTTTCAGCGGGCATCCTCCCCTATCCCCTCACTTTTCTGATGACCGATGTGTTGTCGGAAATCTACGGGGTTCGCAAAACCAATCAAGTTGTCTTTGTAGGTTTTGGCGTATCGATTTTCATATTGGGTGTCCTCTGGCTCGGTTCTATTTTTCCCGCCGTTTCGTTTTCGCCCATATCCGACGAAACGTACAACGCTGTATTCCAAAATGCGTGGAGAATTGTAGCCGCGAGTATGGTGGCCTATCTCGGAGCGCAGCTGGTCGATGTGCGGTTGTTTCACTTCTGGAAAAGACTCACGCGCGGAAGGCATCTGTGGATTCGCAATAATTTCTCCACGATGCTTTCGCAAGGTCTAGATACTTTTCTCGTTACCTCGCTGTTGTTTGTCGGTCGAATGGAACCCCGTCAAATTGGTGAGCTCATCGCCGACGGATGGCTGATCAAGATTCTGTTTGCGGCAGCCGATACCACTTTGGTCTACCCTTTGGTGTATTATTTCCGCAAACGGCTTGATTTGGCTCCGGGTGTGGAGTACCAAGACGAATGAAGTTGGGCCACGGCGGGTCGAGTCGGGCACCCTTAACGCGGTGGGTACAGATTATTGGGCCTTTGTTGGCGGCGTCGGTTATTCTCGCTCAATGGAATAAAACCGATTGGAACTGGGTGGCTTGGTCCGAGCCCCGGTGGCTATGGTTCCAGTTGATTCTGGCTCCTGTTGTTTTTGGATTGGAAGCGCAATTATGGCGGTCCGCCACGGCTCCATCCGGCTTTTCGAACAGCACCCTTGTCTCGCTCAGAAATACGGCGGTCTATGCTTTCTACCAGTTATTCTTGCCCGCACCGGCCGGTGAATATGCCGCGCGATTAGGTCCTTTAGCCGCGAGAGATCGTTCTCGTGCGGCGCAAATTTTGTTGGGTCTTCAAGCCATCAAATGGCAAGCTCGTTTGGGTTTGGGGGGGGCGTGTACCCTGGGCATCGGCCTTTTTCTCAAACTACCCGCTGCGGTGGGTCTGCTCGGAGGTGCTTCCCTATTGGCATCGTTCGCGCTGGGCATCTTAATTGCCCGCGGACGACGGCAGTCGCTTCCGCGCTGGATCCCCGAACGGTGGTTTCCCGAGCGCAGTTGGCCCGACATCCCGCACGGGCTGCTGCTGGGGGTCTCTGTGTTTAAAGGGCTGATGTACGCGCTATCCTTCGCGCTGTTTCTCAAAAGCATGGGGGGATGCGCACCGCTGTGGATCGACTGGGGTGCGGCCACAGCCCAATACACCCTCGCCTCGCTCATCCCCAGCTGGGGTTGGACCGAAGGGCTGGTCTTGGGCGGAGCCGGCGTTTTGGCCTTTGATGTATTGGGGTGTTCGGTAACCGCCGTATTGCAGGCCTCGGTATTGTGCTGGCTGCTGCATACCGCGCTTCCGGGCGTACTCGGTTCGGTCTGGGCTGGGCGCGAAATGCGGCTGATGGGTCGAACGTGACGTTATCCATCCGATCTTCGTCCAAGACGACCCGCAAAGGGGTATTTTGGCATGAATTGTGTGGCCCGGCTGTCCGTGAATGCGGTCGGTGCCCAAGGGTCCCCACCGCGCGAGCAGAGGGGCGAAACAATTGTGTCCACGTTTTGTTCTTTTGAAATACTATGGCTTCAGAATCGAGACTCGCGCCCTTGCGGCGCTTTTTTATGATGTTGCAGCCCGACCGAAAGGATTTGGGCTTGATCTACGTCTTTGCAGTTTTCAATGGCCTGGTCAATTTGTCGCTTCCGCTGGGGGTACAGGCCATTATCCAATTGATCAATGGGGCTACGGTATCTTCTAGTTGGTGGATACTGATCGCAGTGGTGTTGGTCGGTACGGCCTTGACCGGCGTATTGCAAATTCTCCAACTCAGCGTGCTCGAATCCATCCAACAGCGATTGTTCAGCCGGGCGGCCATCGAATTTGCTTACCGCACCCCCCGGTTTAAAGCCGAAGCCCTTCGGAACTTCGAACCGACCGATTTGATGAACCGTTTTTTCGATGTGCTCACGGTTCAAAAAGGCCTTCCCAAAATCTTGCTCGACTTTGCCACGAGTGGGCTAAATATTGTTTTCGGCCTCGTTTTATTGAGTTTTTATCATCCCTTTTTCGTGTTCTTCGGTCTTGTTGCCCTCTTGCTTTTGGCGCTGGTCTTCTACCTCTACGGGAATCGCGGACTCAAGACCAGTTATGCCGAATCTTCGTACAAATACAAGACCGCCTTTTGGCTCGAAGAAGTCGCTCGCTCGCTGATTACGTTTAAAATGGCCGGGCGTACCGAACTGGCCACCCAACGCAGCGACAAATTGGCCCAGTCCTACATTCAGGCTCGAAAAGACCACTTCAAAGTACTCCTCGGTCAATATGCCTATACCGTTGGATTCAAGGTGATCATCACCGCAGGTCTGCTGATTATTGGCGGATTGCTCGTGATGCAGCGCGAGCTCAACATCGGACAGTTTGTGGCGGGCGAAATCATCATTATTTTGATTATCAACGCCACTGAAAAAATCATCTTTTCGCTCGAAACCGTCTACGACACCATGACCGGTCTTGAGAAAATCGGACAAGTCAGCGATATCGAACTCGAACACCGCAACGACAAGGCCTCCTTTGCGCTTCCGATCGATCAAGGTGTCGAATGCCGCATGTCGAACATCCGATTTAGCCCAGAGGGTAAGGCAGTCTTGGATCAAATCGACCTCACAATTGGGGCCAGCGAGCGCTGTTGTTTAATTGGCAAAGAGGGAAGCGGAAAAACGGCCTTGTTGCATGTGTTGGGTAGTCTTTTTTATGATTTTGAAGGGGTTTTGGCCTACAATGGAATGCCTATCGGCAGCCTTGATATTGAACAACTCCGCTTTGTGATTGGCGAGAATTTCAACCAAGAAAACCTGTTTAGCGGGAGTCTGTTGGAGAACATCACACTGGGACGAGAAGGCATTGAACAGACCGAACTCATGAATGCCCTCAAAGTAGCTGGATTGAGCGAATTCGTTCAGAGTTTGCCGGAAGGTTTAAATACCGAATTCGAACCCTCTACCAAGCACCTGCCGAACAGCATCGTAACCCGAATCATTTTGGCCCGGAGCATGGTCCATAGGCCCTCTTTGTTGCTGCTCGACAACCTCCACGAATTCGAAAGCCTCGACAACTATCAAGGCCTCGTACAGTGTATCGTGGACCGCAATCGGGCCTGGACCTTGGTGGTGGCTTCGAACGATGCCCACATCGCCCGTCTCTGCGATCGAGTGGTTTGGTTAGAGGGAGGGCGCATCAAAGCGCAAGGCACGCTAGACGAGATCCTCCAGATCCCGGGCGCCGGGGATGTCTTAACCTCGAATTCCTAAGCGCCTATGTTGAATATTTCCGAAAATTCGATCGCGGAGCGGATCAATCCAGAACACTACCCTTCCCTGCACCAAAGTAGTACGCGCAAGGAGGTGCGCTTATTCAAATACTGGCTGTTTACCGGCGGGCTCTTTTTGCTCCTCGTTCTCTTCTTGCCGTGGACCCAGGTGGTGAGTGGAACCGGTAGTATTACGGCCCTTGATCAGGGACAGCGGCCCCAAACCGTGCAAAGCCCGATACCGGGTCGCATCGAAGAGTGGTTTGTCCGCGAGGGCGATACGGTGCGAACCGGAGATACCCTGGCCCGTTTGTCCGAAATCAAAGAGGAGTATTTTGACGAAGGCATCGAGGATCGGGCCCGAGAAGAACTTCAGGCGAAAAACGACGCCGTCTTGGCCTATCGCAGCAAAGCGGAAAGTCTGGGGCAACAGGTGGAACAATTGGAGCGCTCGCTGGTGTTCAAAAAACAGCAACTCGAACAGGAAATCGATGCCCGCCGCATTGCGGTGAGTGCCGCCACCACCGATCGCGATCTGGCCCGGCTGCAGTTTATGCGCGTAGACACCCTTTTCAACGAAGGCATCGAGTCTCGGCTTACTTGGGAAAAGCGCAAGCAAAATGCACAGGAAACCGAAGCCAAATGGGTCAAAGCCCAAAACGACTACCAAAAAGCCCTGATCGATCGGTCGGGCATCGAAGCGGAATACCGCGAAAAAATCGCCAAGGCGCAATCTGATTTGTTTTCGGCCCGGAGTGCGGGTCTCGAAGCCGAGGGCGAAGTCGCCAAACTGCGGGTCAAATTGGGCAACCTCTCGATGCGGCGGGGCTATTACTGGCTGCGCGCCCCGAGGAGCGGCATGATTACCCGAGCCCGGATCAGCGGATTGGGCGAGAACATTTCGGCCGGAGAGTCCATCCTCGAAATCGTCGCGGCCCAGCCCAAACTGGGGGTCGAAATCTATGTGCGTCCGGTCGACCTGCCTTTGATCAAACAAAACCAACACGCCCGGATCGAATTTGATGGATGGCCCACCATTGTATTTTCAGGCTGGCCGAATTCCTCCTTTGGCACCTTCGGCGCAGAAGTAGTCGCCGTCGATCAATCGCTCGACGAAAACGGGCGTTATCGGGTTCTGCTCCAACCCGATCCCGACGACATTCCCTGGCCAGAGCCCTTGCGCTTTGGATCGGGCGCCCGCGGTATGTTGTTGCTCAACGAAGTCCCCGTTTGGTTTGAAATCTGGAGACAACTCAATGGATTTCCGCCGGAGTATTATACCGGCCAAGAAAAAGAAGAGAAAATCAAAACCAAGCCCAAAGCGGGCTATCAAAAGTGAGGTGGGGCTGGGCGTTCATTGGGGGACTGTGCGCCCATGGCTTGTTGGCACAGGCTCCGACCGACAGCATCCGGCTCGGCCCCGATGCCGTGCTCAATTTGCTTCCCAACCACCCGGTTTTTAAGGCGTCGGAACTGCTCGAACGCGAAAGCGGCCTAATTCGCATGAAGGCCAAGGGCGGATTCGACCCCAAACTGAGCTACGATCTTTCGACCAAAAATTTCGACGACAAGACGTACTACCGCTACGAAAAACTCGGATTGAGCGTCGCCACTTGGCCGGGCATCGACTTTAAGGCGGAGATGAAGCGGAGCGAGGGCGAATACCTCAACCCAGAGGCCTTTATTCCCGGACCGGGCAATGTAGAGCTCGGGGCCGATGCCAACCTGCTCCGCGGTCTGGTCTTTGACGCACGGCGCACCGCTTTGGCTGAAGCCCGCATCGTGGCTCAAAAGAACGAAGCCGAACGTTTGGCGCTGCGCAACGCCCTGGTCCGGGAGGCGCTATCGCGCTATTGGAACTGGTCTGCGGCCCAAGCGCGGTTCGATTTGTTCCAACAAGCCGAGGCCAATGCGCGGGTGCGATTCGAAGCCGTAAAACGCAGTGCCCGAAGCGGTCAGTCCGCGGCCATCGACACCGTAGAGGCCTTGGGTCTTCTTGAAAATCGGCGGATGGACCTCGCCAAAGCCGAACTCGACCGAGAAACGGCCCGTCTGCTCCTCGAAGCCCATTTGTGGACCCCCGATTCGCTGCCGCTTCGCATAGACCCCGCCACCCTGCCCATCGATTTGCTCGAGCGCGCCCCGGGCCTCATGCCGCTCGACAGCTTGCAAACCCTGTTGCTCTCGCTCGACGACCGCTCGCCAGAATTGCTCAAAACCCGAACCGAAATCGACAAAGCCCAAGTACGCATCAATCAGGGATACAACGATTTACTACCGGAAGCCCGGCTCAGCTATCGGTGGATCAGCCCCATCGACGATGCCTTTAACACCGAAACCTACAACCCCGGTAGCAACAACTACCTCGGGCTAGGTGTGGAATTGCCCTTGTTTTTGCGCAAAGAGCGTTCCACCTTACAATTCTATCAATTGGAACGCGAACGGGCGGAATGGCTGTTGCTCGAAAAGCGGGTCGCGATTGCGAACAAGGCCTTGGCCTCTCGGGCGGCGCTCGAAACCTATGCCCGCAATGCCGAAAGGGCCGAACGGAACTTCGGAAACTACTCGCTCTTGCTCGAGGCCGAGGTGCGCAAATTCTCGATCGGCGAAAGCAGTCTGTTCCTCGTCAACAGCCGGGAGATTTCGGCGATTCAATCGGGGGCCAAGTGGATTGAAAACTTGGAACTTACCGCACTCAAAGAACTCGAAATGCTCGAATTGATCGGTGGGTTGGCGCGTTGACTACGGCTTATATCGGGCCTTGGGGTCTGGTGCATTCCGGGTCCATTCGAGCGGACCTCCGCACTTGAGTTCAATGGTCATCGACGGGTCCTCGTTAAAATGCCCTTCGAGGGTCTTGACCCAACTGCGATACAATTCGTCGCTGTAGTCGTTGCAGCTCAATTGGGCGAGCGCAATGCTCTTTTGCCCGACAATCACCACGGTGGGTTTGCCATATTCGTAGGTCTTGGAAGTCCGGCCCGGCTTGGCGGTGCCCCCTTCGAGAAACCGCTTGGTCCACTGATAGAAAACGTAATTGAGGTCGGCCTCGTTTTCCCAGGCAAACACCATCACCTTCACCTTAATATAGGCTTGATTGCCCAAGGCATTCTCGCGCTTTTCCTTTGATTTATACTCCACGAAATACGAAAACTCGGCTTCGGCCTCGCCGAGGGAACCGAGATCGGGCGCGGTCAAATTGAGCGTTTTCGGCTCGTACTCGGCCGCAAGGGCTTCTTCGAGCGACTGTATATTTTGGCGCACTTCTTCGTGCTGGGCATAGGCGGCGGGTCCGGCCAACGCCAAACATACCGCAAGAAACAGGACACGACGGTTCAGGAAAAGGGGGGTATTCATGGTTCTAAGCTTGGCCGGGGCGAATGTACTTCCTCCGGGCTCAGTCGTGCGATTTCCTTAAACCGCGCTACGAGGGGTACCCCATCGCTCCGACGCAGGTGCAAGGTTCCTTCTTCTGAAACCTCCTCAATAGCGGCTTGAAAAACCGGGGAATCCGTTTCTCGAACCCAACGATACCACTGCAATTCTCGATATCCCAACAACCGAACCAAATAGTCTGCTTTTTCGGCTTCCCAAGAACGGCTTCCCCATTCGCCCCAATGCCGGTCGAATCGCGCCAGCAAGTAGCGCATCAAGACCGAGGGCGAAGGCGCTTCCGGATTCAACGCCCGGAGCCCTATCGCCTGTGCAGAGGCGAACTCGGTTTGCATCACATTGATGCCTATTCCCGCGATGGCGCTTTGCCAACGACCGCCCAACCATTGATTTTCGATCAAAATGCCACCGAGTTTTCGATCGCCGACATACAGATCGTTGGGCCATTTGATGCGCACTTGGGGAACAAAATCCCTCAGGGCGTCGACCAAAGTGCGACAAATCGTCATGTTCAATTGAAAAGGGCGTTCCGCGGGCAAGTTTGATTCGATCAAAAGCAGACTAAACAACAAATTGCTGCCAGCTTGGCTCTCCCAGGTTGTGCCAAATTGCCCTCGGCCTGATGTTTGATGCTCTGCGCGCATCACCCAACCGCTGACTGCCCTGCCCCACCGCATTCGCTGCTTTATGGCCTCGTTGGTCGAATCGACCGAATCGACTTCTTCAATGGTAAATCGGTCCATAAAGGGTTCAATCGGGCTTGGAAACAAGGGTCGTAGTCTTCGGGTGGCGAATGTCGTATTTTTGAAGTACCCCTCGGTGGAGGGGTATTGCTGATCGGAAACCCCACCCCCCTCATTGGCCAAACCCAAATCTACCCCCGAAAGCCGAGCGACATCGAACGCGAGTGCCCCAACGGAATTGCCCGGTATCCTCGCCTCGGTGGTGGCCGGCATCGAAGAAATCAAAGGCGAACACATCTCGATCCTCGATCTGCGCACCATTGAAAACGCGGTATGCGATTTTTTTGTCGTGTGCAGCGCCCAGAGTTCAACCCAGGTAAAAGCGCTGGCCGACAGCGTCGAAAAAGTGGTCCGCGAAGTGAACGATGAGCGCCCTTGGCATGTTGAAGGTTTGATGCACGCCGACTGGGTCTTGCTCGACTACGTCCACACGGTCGTCCATGTGTTCCGCACCGAAACCCGGGCTTTTTACGACCTCGAAAGCCTTTGGGGCGATGCCCTCTCCCTGACTCCCCACCCCACTACACACGAATGAGTACGAATTCAGACAAGAATCAAATGGAACGCCTGCGCCAACAGTTTTCGCGCAGCGGCAATTCCGATGCGGGCAACGAAGGCGGAGGCCCCCGGCGATTCAATTTTTATTGGATCTACGGGCTTCTTTTTGTGGTGTTTATGGCCAATCTGCTCTTTGCGGGCATGATGAAGTCTCAGCAGCCGAGCAATTTTACCGAGTTGAGCGCCATGCTCGAAGAAGGCGATGTACAGCGCATCGACCTGATCAATGGAGACCGAGTCGAAGTGGTGATCAAACCCGACGCGCTCAAGAGCAAGGTGCGCTATGAGAAAGTCCGCGATCGCAGTGTGGGCGAGGGCTTGAATCCCGGGCCGCACTACTATTTTGTCTTTCCGGCCGAGAGTTTTGAGAAAAGCCTCGATCGCTTTTACGCCGATCATCCCTTGCTCAAACGGAGCGATGTTCCGCTCGAATTCCGGGAAGAACGCGACTATTTCAGCGACGTTTTGACTTGGGTGATTCCGATTTTACTCATGGTCGGTTTGTGGTTGTTCATCATGCGCCGCATCAGCGGGGCCAATGCGGGACCCGGTGCGCAAATTTTCAACATCGGCAAATCGCGGGCAACGCTGTTCGACAAAGACACCAATGTCAAAGTGACCTTTAAAGACGTGGCAGGGCTCGAAGGGGCCAAAGAAGAGATCGAAGAAATCGTTTCGTTTTTGAAGAACCCCGACAAATACACCAATCTGGGTGGCAAAATCCCGAAAGGTGCCTTGTTGGTCGGGCCTCCCGGAACGGGTAAAACCCTGCTTGCCAAAGCGGTGGCCGGAGAAGCCAAGGTGCCTTTCTTCTCCCTGAGCGGTTCCGATTTTGTCGAAATGTTCGTGGGCGTTGGCGCATCTCGGGTCCGCGATTTGTTCAAACAAGCCAAAGACAAGAGCCCGGCCATCATTTTTATCGACGAAATCGACGCGATTGGACGCGCTCGGGGCAAAAATGCCTTTTCGGGCGGCAACGACGAACGGGAAAATACCCTGAACCAATTGCTGACCGAAATGGACGGGTTCAATACCAAAGACCACGTCATTGTATTGGCCGCCACCAACCGAGCCGACATCCTCGATCGGGCTTTGATGCGCGCCGGCCGATTCGACCGCCTGATCTATATCGACCTACCCGATCTCAACGAACGCAAAGAGATTTTTGAGGTCCACCTCAAACCGCTCAAATTGGGTTCCGACGTAGACGTCGATTTCCTCGCGCGTCAGACCCCCGGATTCTCGGGAGCCGACATCGCCAATGTGTGCAACGAAGCGGCCTTGACCGCTGCGCGCAAGGACAAAAAACTCATCGAGAAACAAGACTTCCTCGATTCGGTCGACCGGATTGTAGGCGGATTGGAGAAAAAGGGGAAGATCATAACCAGCGCTGAAAAAGAAGTGATTGCCTACCACGAGGCTGGACACGCCACGGTCAGCTGGATGTTGGAGCACGCGGCGCCCTTGGTCAAAGTGACCATCGTACCGAGAGGACGCTCACTGGGAGCCGCTTGGTATTTGCCTGACGAACGCCATTTGACCAATACCGAGCAAATGCTCGACGAAATGTGCGCAACGCTCGGCGGTCGCGCAGCGGAAGACGTGGTGTTTGGCAAGATCTCTACCGGGGCACTTTCCGATCTCGAAAAAGTGACGAAACAGGCCTTGGCCATGGTGACGGTCTACGGACTGAACGAGAAAATCGGCAACATCACCTACTACGATTCGAGCGGCCAAAATGAATACGGTTTTAGCAAGCCCTACAGCGAAAAAACCGCCCAATTGATCGATGAAGAGATCCACCACATCGTCGAGGCGCAATATGTTCGGGCCAAAGAATTGCTCTCTCAGGAGCGTGAAAAACTCGACCAATTGGCCAAGCTCCTTTTGGAGAACGAGGTGATTTTCAAGGAAAACCTCGAGGAAATCTTCGGCAAACGCCCTTGGTTGACGCGGGAAGAAACCCAACTCGAAGAGGAGGCCCGAAATGCTTCCGAAGCGGTCCCTTCGTAAGCTGAGCTTCGGTTTGCGTACTTTCGCTCAACATCGCTCCGCATGAAAGAGGGGAACAAAGAGCGTCAGAGCATACTCAACAAGTTTTTATCGGTCCTAAGCGGCAAACCGGAAGGCACTTCCGAAGATCGGACCGATGCCGAATGGATTCCGCTGGAAAGCGACCCGGTCGACGTGCACTTTGCCAAAGTGTTTTGCGGTCAGGGAGGCTATTTTGTGTATGCCGAAGACAGCCACGCCGAAACAGCATACCTGCGCTCGATTTTCGGAGAAATCGGGCAAACCCGGGCGTTTTGTCCCGATCCGGGCCTTCGCGCCAAACTGACCACCGCCGGGCTATCGCTCGAATTCGTCGAACCCGACTTGGCCTCGGTGTTTATCTCGGGATGTGATTTTCTCGTGGCCTACAACGGGGGGATTATGCTCAATTCCAAACATACCGATGGTCGAAAACCCGCCGATCTGCCTTCGATCGTCCTCATCTTGGCGCATACCGATCATCTGGTCCTCAAATTGAATCAGGCGCTTACGGGCATTCGCGACCTCTACAATGGGGCCATTCCCTCTCAGATTACCACCTTGCACGCGCCCCAGTTCGAAATGGAAACGGCGGCGTCGGCTGGCACTGGACACAACCGCAAGGAATTGTTCTTGTTGCTTACGGAAGCCGCCACATGAATACCCTCCTCAAGCGCAGTCTTTCGGGAGTGCTGTATGTAGCCTTGCTCCTTGGAGGGATTTGGTGGAGGGACCGCTCGTTTGTGTTTGTGATGGGGTTGTTGATGATTATGAGTCTGATCGAGGCAGGAACCTTGCTCAACATCAACCGAGTGGCCCCGAGGGTCAATGCCTTTTTCGCCGCCTTGATTCCCTTCACCTTTTCGGCCCTGCACTTTCTCGGGTTGGTCTATATCCCCCCCATGTGGAGGCTTGTTTTTCTCTCACTCGGGGCGTTTCACGTGCTTTGGATGGTTTTTCGGCTCTACGATCGATCGGGCGAACTGGGGTTGATCCGCACACCCTGGATCCATGCCACGCTGTACACTGGATTCGGCTTTATAGCGCCTTTGCTTTTGTTTCACGCCGACGAGCGCTACCAGAACTGGATCACGACCTTGTTTGTCCTCGTATGGACCCACGATACGTTTGCCTATCTGTTTGGGCGCTTTTGGGGCAAAACGCCACTGAGTCCAAGACTATCACCCCGCAAGACCATCGAGGGCTCGGCCGGGGGATTGATTATGACCTTGGTGGCTGCGCTGATCGTGATTCCATGGATCTGGAAACCGACCCACTACATAGCCCATTTTACCGCACTGGCCGTGTTTACAGTCGCTTTTGGCACCTTGGGCGACTTGTATGAGTCAAAGCTCAAGCGCTTAGCCGAAGTGAAAGATTCGGGCAATTTGATTCCGGGACACGGGGGCATTTTGGACCGGGTAGATAGCTTTTTGTTTATTATGCCCATCGCCGCGCTCTACTTGCATTTGGCTTTTTATTTCGGTCTGAGCTTTCCCATCCCATGAGTCTGATACACCGCGAAGGCCGTATGCCCGCGGCTGTTTTGCTTTTGATTCTCGCCCTTGTCTATGGTTCGACCGTCCTTTTGTGGCCGGAACTGCCGTGGTTGGGTATTTTGATTTTGGGGTTGGGTATGGGGTTGCTCGGTTTCTTTTTGTGGTTTTTCCGGAACCCGGATCGGACGACCTCCGAACACACAGATTCGATCTTGGCCCCGGCCGATGGAACAGTAGTCGTGGTGGAACAGGTGTACGAACCCGAGTATTTTCAAGACCAGCGCATCCAGATTTCGGTGTTTATGTCGCCGCTCAATGTGCACGTAAACCGCTATCCGATTTCGGGCAAGGTGGTTTTTGCACGCCACCATCCCGGCAAGTATTTGGTGGCCTGGAACCCCAAATCGTCTTTGTTGAACGAACGCAGCACGGTGGTGGTAGAGCATCCGCTTCGGGGTGCCGTGCTCTATCGACAAATTGCCGGGGCTTTGGCGCGTAGAATTATCGTGTACGCCAAAGAAGGCACGGCCGTGCGCCAAGGCGACGATTGTGGTTTTATTCGCTTTGGTTCTCGGGTCGATGTATTCTTACCGCTCGACGCCGAAGTTTTGGTGCAACCGGGAGCCATGGTCGAAGGCAATCGAACGGTGTTGGCGCGTTTTGCATCGGTTTAGGCGCGAATTTTGCAGAGCATAGTTCGATGGCTGCTTCGTAGAACCCCGATACACCTGCCTTACCTGATTTATGGATTCTGAACTGTTGTCGCTTTTTGAAGAGCATGTGCGCATCGGCAAGGGGTTGCCTCCTCAGAGTGCGGACCATATGCTGATTGCCTATGCGTACTACAAACAGTCCGTGGTGGGCGACAACGTGCATCAGCGTCCGGTTCACTCGGATGTGATCCGAACTTTCAAGCACGATGCCTGGGTTCGGCTCAAGGGGACGAGTAAGGAGGATGCCATGCGGGGCTATATTGCCCATATCCAAATGCTCGTAGAACTGAGCAAGGAGGAGGGGCGGTTGGGGTAGACGTAAGAAGGGCTCCGTCTCGTTCCAAAGTTGTTAACGGAAAGGGGGGTATTATTGATTTACTCTTCTGAGGTATGGCTACTCCATAACCCCACTTTCTCAATTAGACCTTAGAGATTAATCCAGTGACTGTAAATTAGACCTATCTCATCATTGATTGAATTCTATTGCCTTGGGTTTCGGAATATATCTGGGTCTTCGGGTCGCTGTCTTCCGGCTACGCCGATGAGCATTCAAAGTTCGCCTGCGCTGTTCATTCCCTCTCTACGACTTTAGTGTGCACCCCGCTCCCGCGGTGGGCTTCTTTCTTTGCTGCTCCAAAGAAAGAAGGAAAGAAAGGAGCTTTTCAGTCCGGCGTGGCGCTCTCTTGTCCACCCGCTAGCGCTTTGGCCGAGGTCGCGCCGCAAGGCTCACTGGCCGTTGCGGCTTGAAGCGACTCGGCGTCGCTGGCGGGTCCCGGAGTCGAGAGGCCTTAGACACCTTGATAGCCGGACAACTCGTTGATAACTTATGAATTTTAGGTTATTCCAGGACCCATAGCACCATGAGATCCGCCTAAATCACAGTGAGTCGGTTGTTTAGGGTTCCGCATGAAAAGATGTCCTTATAGCTCCATTCCGTATTTTTTTTCCAGTCCCGATAAATTTCCGCTGTCCCTCAAAACGCTGGAGCGCATCGACACCCCTTGCTCGGTGAATACAAATGGCAGGGTTCTCCTACCACCCCAACTTGAGGTCGCACTATGCGACTTCAAGAGATTCCATTGTTCCCGATTGAGTTGAAACATAAAGTCAAGTGGGAATCGAGCGGAATTCCGCTTCACTTGTTCGTTCAGCCGTTTGGTAGGAACCTGATACAGTTCCGCTAAATCGCTGTCCAACATAACCTTCGCACCATCAATCTCGTGAATTTTGGCAAGGATAACGTCTGGAAGCTTCCCTAGGCTGTTGGCTGTCATACACGATCCTAATTCGACGAAAACAGGACAAATGTATGATTATTCTTACCAATATAGAGGAGGAACGGAGAATTTCTCAACAACGGACTCAGCCCAATTGGCCACTTACCCCCCACCCCTCCTCTAACCCCGAATCAACCCCCGAACCCGCTCCATCACCCAATCGAATTGCTCTTGGGGAGTGAGGAAGGTATTGTCGAGCTCGATGGCATCAGCGGCTTTGAGGAGCGGACTGTCGAGGCGTTCGAGGTCTTGGCGATCGCGGGTATTCAAATTGTCCAAAATCTCTTCAAACCGCACCGATTCGCCTTTGGAGCGCAGTTCGTCATAGCGTCGGCGCGCCCGAATCTCGGGATCGGCGGTCATATAGATTTTCAACTCGGCCTGCGGAAACACCACGGTCCCGATATCGCGGCCATCCATCACCACCCCTCCATCGCGCCCCATCCGCTGCTGCTGCACGACCAACTTGCGCCGGACCTCGGGAATCGAACTGACCTGACTCACCACCTCGCTGACCCGCATCGAGCGAATGGCCGGTTCAACGCAGATCCCATTCACCCTGAGCCGGGATCCCCCTTCGGGCATTGTTTCAAAATCGAGGTAAATGTGGTCCAAATCGGCAATCATCTGGGCTACATCAACGGCCCGATCGGCTCCGATCGAACCCTTTTCCAGCCCATACCAAGCCACGCCCCGATACATGGCCCCTGAATCGACGTAGCGATAGCCCAAGGCCGCTGCGATCTGCCGCGCTAGGGTGCTCTTGCCGGTAGACGAAAACCCGTCGATGGCGATGGTCAGTGGTTTGGCCTTCATCAGCTTTTATAGCGCTTCAAATCGAGCGCCAGCCCAAATTGATGCGTACCCCCCGCCACATGGCGAATGCTCCGCGCATAGCTGACGTCCATTTTAAACACCCGGAATCCGACCCCAAACGACAACCCCGCCGACGAACGCCTCGTGGTGAGACCCAACTCGGCCGCGCGCCGAAAATTGTAGCCCACCCCAACGCGAAACGATTCGGAAGGCTGGAATTCGATACCCGCGACCACATGCCGCAAAAATTCGTCTCCAAACGAAGGCTCTTCGACCGTAAAGACCCCGGTGAGCGGATCGAATTGCCCCGTGGCCGGATTGACAAACGCCAAGTTCCAGTTCTGCAGTTGTTGCAGGGCGAGGTGCCATCGAAAAGGGGCGTGGGCGAATTTGTTCGACACCCCAAGCTGAATCTCAAACGGGAGCGGCTCTCGGGTTCCCGAATAGCTGTCGAGCTGAAACCCCGCATTGCGCACCAAAAGCGAAACGTCGAGCAGCGGGCTCTTGCGCCAGGTAATCCCGGCATCCCAGGCCATACCCCAAGAACTGTATTCCGCAAAGACCGAACGAATGAGCTCAAACTGTACGCCTACGGTCCAATGGCTATCGAGCGGGAGCGCCCACCCAGCCAACAGCGTCTGATCGGAAGCATCAAAAGTGCCCAGGGTGTTTCCAAAGGCATCGGTTTCGTCGAACCGCCCGTAGTTGAGATAGCGCATCCCGAACTGCAATAAGCCCAATCGTTCGAAAGAATGCACATAGGCCGCCTCGGCACTGGCGATGCCCGCGTTGATGTTGAGGTTGTACAATCCAATCTGCCCGGCCATTTCCGGCCGTAACAACGAGGGATTGTAGAGCGCCAACCCCAGATCGGGGGCGTCAAACCCCGTAGCAACCCCACCCAGAGCAGCCAGCCGTGGAGCCGAGACCAAATCGAGAATAGCATAAGTCGATCGCCCCGCGGTCTGAGCCTTCAACCCCAGAGGATACAGGACCACCACGGCCACCCCCAATCCCATTACCCACGCATAGAGCTGCTTCATTCGCTGCATTGCTGTTTCCACGGGCTTGGATCGGATATCCATTGGGATCGCTGCAAAAGCGATCAGATGGTCTTCGGATGCGCCACGTGTTCTTCGAGTAACGCAAGATCGGTGAGTTCTCGCATACCGCGCACAAATTGAATTTCAAGACCCTTGAGGTACTCATCCCCAATATCTTCCACGTCCTTTCGGTTTTCTTCGCACAGCAGCAATTGTTGAATGCCCGCTCTTTTGGCCGCGAGGATCTTCTCTTTGATCCCCCCCACGGGCAGCACCCGTCCGCGCAGCGTGATTTCGCCGGTCATCGCCAAATGCGAGCGCACCTTGCGCTGGGTAAACAGCGAAGTCAAAGCCGTGAGCATCGTGACCCCGGCCGAAGGGCCGTCTTTGGGCGTCGCGCCTTCGGGCACGTGAATATGCACATCCCACCGCTTAAACGCTTCTGGCGGAATGCCATAATCTGACGCATTGGACTTGAGGTACGCCATCGCAATGGTGGCGCTCTCTTTCATCACATCGCCCAGATTGCCCGTAATCGACACCTTTCCATCGCCCGGACTCAAACTGCTCTCGATAAAGAGGATTTCGCCTCCCACTGGGGTCCAAGCCAAGCCCGTCACCACGCCCGCCACCGAATTGTCCTGATAGCGCTCTCGGTCTCGGCGTTCGTTCCCGAGCATTTTCCGGATCTCTTCAATGTCCGGAGACACCGAATGCGGTTCGCCCGAAGCCACTTTCTGCACGGTTTTGCGCGCCACCTTGGCAATGGCTTTTTCCAACCCCCGCACCCCGCTTTCCTGGGTATAGCTCTCGATGAGCATTTCGAGGACCGCGTTGCCCAGTTTGAGATCGTCCTTTTTCAGTCCGTTCTCTTCGAGTTGTTTGGGCACCAAATGCCGCTTGGCGATTTCGCGCTTCTCTTCGACGGTATAGCCGTTGAGTTCGATGATCTCCATCCGGTCGCGGAGCGCGGGCTGAATCGACGACAAATTGTTGGCGGTAGCAATAAACAAGACCTTGCTCAGGTCGTAGCCCATTTCGAGAAAGTTGTCGTAGAACTCCTTGTTCTGCTCGGGATCTAGCACTTCGAGCATGGCCGAACTCGGGTCGCCCATATTGCCATAGCCCAGTTTGTCGATTTCGTCGAGCACAAAGACCGGATTCGAAGTACCGGCTTTTTTGATCAACTGCAGAATGCGACCGGGCATAGCGCCGATATAGGTCTTGCGGTGCCCGCGAATCTCGGCCTCGTCTCGGAGTCCGCCCAACGCCATGCGCACGTATTTGCGCCCGAGGGCCTCGGCCACCGACTTGCCCAACGAGGTCTTTCCGACCCCGGGAGGTCCGTATAAACACAAAATCGGAGAGCGCATATCGCCCCGTAGCTTGAGCACCGCGAGGTGTTCGATGAGGCGGTCTTTGACTTTGTCGAGTCCAAAGTGATCGCGGTCGAGGATTTTCCGCGCCCGTTTCAAGTCGAATCGATCTTTGCTGTAGTCGCCCCAAGGCAGGTCGAGCATCAGTTCGAGGTAGTTGCGCTGGACAGAATACTCGGGCGCCTGCGGATTGATGCGCTGGAGCTTGAGGAGCTCTTTGTCGAACGTTTTGGAGGAATCTGGCGTCCACTTTTTGGCGTTGCCCCGGGCCCGGAGTTCTTCGATCTCCATCTCGATGCTGCTGCCCCCCAGTTCTTCCTGGATGGTTTTCATCTGTTGATGAAGGAAATACTCCCGTTGCTGCTGGTCAAACTCGGTTTTGACCTTGGTCTGAATCTCGTTCTTCATCTCGAGCATTTGCAGCTCGGAGGTGAGGTGTCTCAACACATTCTGCGCGCGCTTGCTCAGCTCGGTTTCCTCGAGCAGCTCCTGTTTCTGGGCTACTTCGAGGTTCATATTGGCCGAAATAAAATTGACCAAAATGGCATTGCTGTCGATGCTGCGCACCGCCATGGCGGCCTCGGTGGGGATGTGGGGCGATTCTTGGATGATGCGGATGGCCAAATCCTTGATCGAATCGATCAGTGCCTTGAATTGCGGGCTTTCGCGCTTGGGTTTTTTCTCCTCCAACCAAGTGACCCGCGCCTTGAGGTAGGGCGATTCAGTGACGGTATCGCCCATGCGGAACCGCTTGTACCCCTGTAAAATGACCGTGGTATTCCCATCGGGCATGCGGAACATGCGCAAGATGCGCGCCACCGTGCCGACGGGAAAAAGATCTTCGGGCTGAGGGTCTTCGACCTCCAGATCGCGCTGGGCCACAATGCCAATCAGCAGTTTTTTCTTCTGAGCGTCTTGCAGGAGCTTGATCGATTTGTCCCGACCCGCCGTGATGGGAATCACGACGCCGGGAAACAAAACCGTGTTCCGCAGCGGCAAGATTGGCAGTTCGTCGGGCAGATCGCCCTGTTTCATTTCCGCCTCGTCGTCTGAGGTCATCAGCGGAATAAAATCCGGCTCTTCCTCGATTCCCGCCAAGGAGGCGGTCAGTGCAAAGCGGTCTTTGATGCGTTCCATAGAGGACAGTATGTCAGTAATGCGCGGCAGTTCGCAGCGGAACCCCGTTGGGCTCAATCGCCGTGCCGCAACGGTGTTGTCAGGCCAAAAGGGCGCTATTGGCTCAATAAGCCGACCGAAATTCGGCGCTTTGCTCAAAAACAGCGTGCAAAATGGCTCGGTCGATGTCGTCGAGTTCGATGGATCGGCGTTCCGTCACCCGGGCGGCCGTGGCCAGTGCTTTGTCGAGGGCATATTCCGTAAAACCCTGCGCCCCTCCCCAGCTAAACGAGGGGATGAAATTGCGCGGAAACCCCGATCCGAACACATTGGCCGACACCCCCACCACGGTGCCCGTATTGAACATGGTGTTGATGCCGCTCTTGCTGTGGTCGCCCATAATCAGCCCACAGAACTGCAAACCGGTTCGCTCAAAACCACGGCGTTCGTAATTCCACAGCTTGACTTCGTCGTAGTTGTTCTTGAGATTGGAATTGTTGGTATCGGCCCCCAGATTGCACCATTCGCCCAAGACCGAATTGCCCAAAAAACCGTCGTGTCCCTTGTTGCTGTAGCCCGTCAAAATCGAATTACTGAGCTCGCCGCCCACCCGGCTATGCGGCCCTATAGTGCTGGCACCGTACACCTTGGCCCCCATTTTAAGTTGTGCATGGTCGCACAAGGCCATTCCCCCCCGCACCAAACAACCTTCCATGACTTCGGTATCGACTCCCAGATAAATAGGGCCGGTCAAAGTGTTGAACACCGAGGCTTCGGCCACGGCTCCGGGCTCGGCAAAGATTCGGTTGCCCAACACGGTGTTGGTCGACGAAATCGGGGCACTCTGCCGCCCTGCTGTGATTCGTTCAAAGTCGGCTTCGAGTTCGGCAGCATTGAGTTTGAAGAGGTCCCAGGGACGACGGATGCAGTGGAAAGAAGCCTCGAATTCGATCCGTTCGGTCTCGGGCAAAGGCGAGATCCCGTCCCATTCCATCCCGCTCACAAAAGCGAGCAAATGGGTTCCACTCCAGAGCGATTGTTCCGATTCCAATTCGGCAATGGCTTCAACGAGCCCCGGATTGGGACAGAGCCCTCCGAGGATGTAGCGGTGGACCCCGCCCGGCTCAAAAGGAAAGGCCGCCTGCAAATAAGACTGGGTCAAAAACTGAGGAACCGAACCCAATTCGCGCTCCCACTTTTCGGCCAGCGTAAGAATGCCAATGCGCAGCAAGCCTACAGGGCGCGTATACGTAAGGGGCAAAAGCGCGTTGCGGTCGGGACCGTCGAACAGAACCGTATTCATGGTATTGCTATTGGAGACCAGATCGACGAACCGCACAATGGCGCGGTTTCAGAAGCGATCCATCCGAACACAAAAATGAGGCGAATTGAACGTCCTCGGTTCGGATTGTTCAAAAAACCACGACCAACAATAAAAACGCCCGAAAACCGCTGGGGCTCTCGGGCGTTGTATTCGAACTCGGAAGGTTTCCGATTTACTTCTTGAACTTCTCGTAGCGGTTGCGGAACTTATCGACCCGACCTGCGGTGTCGATCAACTTCTGCTTACCGGTGTAATACGGGTGCGAAAAACCCGAGATTTCCATCTTGACAAGGGGGTATTCTACCCCATCCACCTCAATGTTGTCCTTGGTTTCTACGCAAGAGCGCGTAATGAACTGATCGTTGGTGCCCATGTCTTTGAACACAACGAAACGGTAGTTGGTGGGATGGATGTCTTTTTTCATGACTCTGGAATCGAGGGGTGCAAAGATAGCAAATGGAACAACAACAAATCAAATGTTTGTATCGTTTTCTCGTGAAGAGGGGGAGTACCCCTAATTTAGACCGCTCAAGCCGCGCTGTTGAAACCTATACGCCTCTCCTTCTTTCTCCCTGTGTTGTTGTTGGGCGTCTGGCTCTTCGACACGAGCTGTCAACGCGAGCCGCTATCCTTTGCCCCAGCCAGCCAATTGGCGTTTTCGACCGACACCGTCTTTCTGGATACGGTGTTTCACACCATCGGATCTTCGACCCGAATTTTGAAGGTGTACAACCGGAGCGAAGACAACGTACGCGTCAACCGGGTACGGCTCGGAAGGGGCAGCGCGAGCTTCTTCCGCTTTAATGCCGATGGTCTCGAAGGGCCCGTAGCCGAAGGGTTAGAGATTCTGGCCAACGACAGCGCGTATGTGCTGATCGAAGTCACACCCGAGGTCGTCAATGACGTGGAGTTGCTCTATGTCGATAGTCTGGTGTTTGAGCTCGGAAATGGCGGATTGCAGTGGGTCAATTTGGTCACCCTGGCCAAAGACGCTTATTTCCACTTGTCCGACCAATGGCTCGATTTCGGCAATGGTCAGGGACTCGCTTATTTCGAGGTGCCGTGCAACGCGGTATGGGCCGCCGACAAGCCGCATGTGGTCTATGGGTATGCCCTGGTCGACAGCGGTTGCGCTCTGACCATCGAAGCCAAGGCTGAAGTGCACTTTCACGCGGGATCTGGGCTCTGGATTTACCACGGCGGAAGACTGGCCGTTGACCCGAACAATCTGGGTTCGCACGACGAGCCCGTGGTCTTTCAAGGCGATCGGCTCGAACCGTTTTACGAAGACATTCCCGGTCAATGGGGTGGCCCTTTGGGCGGCATTTTCCTGATGGGCGGAAGCGAGAACAACTTGATTCAGAACGCGATCATCAAGAACTCGAGCATTGCCGTCCGCTTGGACAGTTTGGACGATCCCAATCCGAATGTGGTTTTGCGCAATGTGCGCATTTTCAACTCGTCTCGCGTTGGAATTTACGGGGGTTTCGGGAGCCTTTTGGCGGAAAATGTGGTATTGAGCAATAGCGGTTTACACCATTTTTACGGACTGGGCGGGCGGTACGAATTCGTCCACTGCACTTTTGCCAACTACTGGACGCAAAGCGGTCGGAATACCCCTTCTCTGGCTTTGTTGAATTTCTTCGAAGATGGTTTCGGCACCGTCCGCACCCGCGATTTGAGGGCCTGTACGTTCTCGAATTGCATTGTGGATGGATCGCTGGTGTCTGAGCTGCAAATTGGCCGGGCCGATGGGGCCGATTTGGAATATGTATTTCGCTATACGGCACTCAAAGCCAAAAACGACCCCGAGAACTTTGGATACGATTTGACCGACCCCGCGCGATTTCAGTCGATGCTGATCAACGCCGATGTCGAATTCCTCGATGTATTCAACAACCACTGCGATTTGGACAGTGCCAGCCCGGCCATCGACCTCGGCAACCCAGCCTATGCGGCCCCGGTACCTGTCGACATCCGCGGACGCTTCCGCCAAGGTCTGCCCGATTTGGGGGCGTATGAGGTGCGGTGAGTTCGAGGGAAAGCCCTTGTTGTGCTTTTCGCCGTTTTAAGGATTACTCTCTCCAACGACGATTGCCGCGCATTGACTTGGGGAAATGTTGTTTTGGACACGACGGTTTCTATACGCAACCGGATCGAATGTACTTGGACACCCTAGGCCGACCCAATCGAGTGGCCCCAATTGCGATGATCAGAAGAGAATTCGGCAGATGGAAACGTCTTTCAGTGCTCTTCCTCTCTTCCAACTTCGCGTTGCATGAAAATCGCTTCACGCATCAGAATTGGACTTACGCTCTTTCAAATCCCTTTCTATTGTCTTTCAGCATTATCCCCTATTCGGATTGCGGATAGAGGATGAAGTTTGGAGCGGAAGGTGAGACTAGAACAATTGTGATTCAAACCTCGTATCCCCCTCAATAACAGCATTATTCCATATTTGAATTGTGAATAGTGAATCGATTCTCCGCCTCTATCTACGATTACAACATATTCCCGAGAAATCTCTCATCCCCCTCTAATTCAGTATTATCCCATATTCGAATTGTGAATAGCGAATCGATTTTCCGCCTCTATCTACGACTACAACATATTCCCCAAAAATCACTCATCCCCCTCAATAACAGCATTATTCCATATTCGAATTGTGAATAGTGAATCGATTCTCCGCCTCTATCTACGATTACAACATATTCCCGAGAAATCTCTCATCCCCCTCAATAACAGCATTATTCCATATTCGAATTGTGAATAGCGAATCGATTTTCCGCCTCTATCTACGATTACAACATATTCCCAAAAAATCTCTCATCCCCCTCAATAACAGCATTATTCTATATTCGAATTGTGAATAGTGAATCGATTTTCCGCCTCTATCTACGATTACAACATATTCCCGAGAAATCTCTCATCCCCCTCTAATTCAGTATTATCCCATATTCGAATTGTGAATAGCGAATCGATTTTCCGCCTCTATCTACGACTACAACATATTCCCCAAAAATCTCTCATCTCCCTCAATAACAGCATTATTCCATATTCGAATTGTGAATATGGAATAAAGTAGACCCGAAAAAGCCTGTATCAAATCACCGCTCACAGGAGTCTGCCCAACAATGGATTCTCATTTGCCCTGAGTCCTTCATCCCCATAACAGAACCTTCTGTCAGATAGAAGGCTTTCCGTTCAACGAGAATTTCCCTTAATACACCGAAGAGTCCAACGGTAGAAACGCAAATCAACGTGGCTCTTTCGTCCAGGGGTAGAAAGCTTCCGGTTCTCTTGCCCCTAAATCCGTTCATCCGATTCGAATATGAGCGGCGCACTGGAACGAAACAAACCACGAACCCAAGTACCTCCAAGGCCCTGAAGAACCAGCGGTTTTCCAATAGTCCTTTTGAAATCCGCCTACCCTTGAAACCGCCCAACCGAGCACTGCTCAATCGATCTCACACGAAACGGGAGATCGTGTTTAGATGCCTTGAAGCACCGAGGACTTCTCTCAATATCGCCCCCCAAAAAAGGGACGAGCCCGGTGGGTTTACTTCCGCTTAATACTACACCCCATTTGCTTGGTCTCGGCAGGTTGAATCGGCTTGCCCGCGAGCATATTCACGATGGCATTTTGGAGATAGAACTTCTGCGGCTTTTCGTCTTTTTGCTCGTATTTGTCGTTGATGGAACCTTTGTAAACCAGTTGGAGGTCTTTGTCAAATAAGAAAACGTGGGGGGTGGTGATGGCGCCAAAACGGTTGGCCAAACGGCTATTTTCGTCGACGAGATATGGCGTGCTGTAGTACTTCTCTTGGGCGTGCTGGACCATGGCATCAAAACTGTCGTCGCCAGCGCGTTTGGCTTCGTTGCTGTTGATCAACACAACACCAATGTTGTTCCGCGTTCCAATCGCGCCCAAAATCGGATACTGGTCTTCCCAACCGAGCACGAACGGACACGTATTGCAACTGAAAATAACCAGAAGGCCATTTTCGCGTTTCAAATCTTCGAGACTGTAGAAACTTCCCGAGATATCCTTGAGTGGAACCTCCGCCAAAGGGGCTTTCGAACCCAAGGTGAGGGGCTTGTTTTCGGTTCCGGGCAGGGCCGCTGCCAAGACGATAACGCTGAGAATAGTGCCGACGTAGGTGGCGAGAATTTTCATACTACAGGGATTGTACCGAGTGTTAAGCGCGCTTCAAGTTAGCGTGAATATTCGACTCTTTAACGGCCCAATCGCCCGATTTGTTGTTTCGATGTCTGAACAATGAGCAAAAAAAGACCCGGAACGCGTCCGGGTCTCTTGACATCGATTCAACGCGCAATTAGCGGCGGCGCACCAAGGTCATTTCGTCGATCAAATGGCGGGCTCCGGCGTATTTGTCTACCACAAAAAGGGTATAGCGAATGTCGACCGAAATGGTCCGCTGGAGCTGATCCTCGAAGTAGATGTCACCACTCATGGCCTCCCAGTTGCCATCGAAAGCCGTGCCGATCAGTTCGCCATACGCATTGAGCACCGGACTGCCCGAGTTGCCCCCGGTGATGTCGTTGTCGGAGATAAAATTGACCACCAACTGCCCGTTTTCGTCGGCGTAGGGACCATAGTCGTTCGCGAGCGCCAATTCCTTGAGCCGGGCGGGCACCACAAATTCGTCGTTGTTCGGATCCTCCTTCTGCAGAATGCCTTGGAGCGTGGTGACCGTGTGGTACTTGACCCCATCCTGAGGCTCATAGCTTCCCACCTTGCCGTAGCTCATCCGAAGCGTGCTGTTGGCATCGGGGCTAAACTTGCCTTCGGGCATCATCTCGCGCAAACCCGCCGAAAACTTGCGGTAGGCCTTGATTTGTTGCTCCTCAGCGGCCTCAACTCCGGGCGCTCCTTTGACGTACATGTCGTACACCTCGGCGGCCATGCCGATCATCGGGTCTTTGCGGAGCTTGTCGAAATCAGGTTCAGCCAAAGCGGCATCAAACCGGGCGCGGTCGGTGGTGACCGATTTGCCCCACGCCTTGGAGACATACTTCTCAAATTTGCCTTTGTTTTTCGCGATAAAGTCGGGGTGCAGATTGGGCGCAATGTCATTCGCATAGAGATCGAAAACGCGCACCATGCTCTCCTGCTCGAGCGGGCTGTGAAAGTCCTTAAAATGCGCCTCTGCCAATCCCTGTAGACCTTGACGGGCAGCGGCTTCGGTCTTGGCATAAGCCGCATCGGCTTTGGCGCGTTCGGCCGGGTCCTTGCTGGCCTTGTACGCCGCCTCTTTCTCTTGGGCCGCCTTTTCCCAGTTGCCGATCAACCGACCTGCGCGCAATCCAAACAGGGTAACCGAAGAACCCGTCAGCAACGCTTCGCGGTTGTAGACTTCGTATTCCTGATACGGATCGGTGGCGGCATAGGCCGAGGCAAAATCCTGCAAAACCGTTCCATAACGCGCCGTGCGATCGGGACTGGCTTTGACCCATTCTTCGAACCGGTCTTCGAGCGCCTTCTTTTTGTCGTACACCTTGTTGTTGACCAATTGCTCGGTCTGACCGATATAATATTTCCAATAGTTGGCGACCTGGGCATAGGTACTGGCATACTGAATGTTGACCGCTGGATCGGCCTTCATATACTTCCGCATCACCGCGAGTTTGGCATCGCGCACCTTGACCACGGCGGGGTTATAATGGTCGATGGCCTGCTGTACTCCGTAGGAACTCAGGTAGCGATCGGTGCGCCCAGGGAACCCATAGACCATCGAGAAATCGCCATCTCGGACGCCATCGAGGTTGATGGGGAAAAAGTGCTTGGGCTTGAGCGGGATATTGTCTTCGGCATACTCGGCAGGCTTGCCATCGGGGCCGGTGTAAATGCGGAACATCGAAAAGTCGCCGGTGTGGCGGGGCCACATCCAGTTGTCAGTATCTCCACCGAATTTGCCGATAGCGCTGGGGGGAGCCCCGACGAGGCGGACGTCCTTAAAGGTCTCCATCACAAACAGGTAGAATTCATTGCCGTGGAAAAACGCCCGGACAAATCCGTTGTAGTGCGTGCCTTCGCAGGCCTTATCGGCCAGCTTTTTACCGACTTCGGCAATTTTGGCATTGCGCTCGGTTTCGGACATTCCGTCGTTCAACTCGGCGAGCATCTGGGCGGTAACATCCTCGATGCGCACTACGAAACTGGCCGTAAGACCCTGATTCGGAATTTCCTGAGAACGATCCATGGCCCAAAATCCGTCTTTGAGATAGTCGTGCTCGACCGTGCTGTGGTTTTGGATGGCGTCGTAACCGCAGTGGTGGTTGGTGAGCAACAATCCCTCAGACGAAATGATTTCTGCGGTGCAAAATCCTCCGAGCGAGGCAACTGCATCTTTAACACTCGACTGATTGATGCTGTAGAGCTGCTCGGGCGTAAGCCGCAACCCCATCGCTTGCATCTCGCTGTAATTGAGCGCAGCAATCAGTTGGGGCATCCATTTGCCTTCGTTGGCACCGAGACGAAGCGATACCAAGGCCAAGAAAAGAAGGAAACTCTTCTTCATGAGGAAAAACGTTGGGTGGTTTGACGATTCAAACAACAATGATAAGCACGCCGAGCGGGGCACGGAGTCAAATCAGTGCATCAAAAGAGCGTTCAATCGATGTTGAGTTAATTAACTTTCTGATTATCATAAAATAACAATCCACTTTTCCCTCATCAGTTCGGATTGTATCCCAACCCTGGACGATATTCCCTCTCGATGCGCGCAACCTGCTCTAGGCGTGAAAAGGGGTACACTCGAAGAAAACACGATTCCAATAACCCTACCGCTTATCGCCTCATCTGAAAGAACTTCTGCAGCAGCGCCGCACACTCTTCCGCCATCACCCCCCCGACCACCTCGGTCCGTGGATGCAATTCGAGCGATTTCCAGGAAGCGTAGCCTCTTTTTTGGTCATAGGCCCCAAACACGACTCGACCGATTTGGCTCCAATACAGGGCTCCGGCGCACATCACACAGGGTTCGAGGGTCACGTACAAACTGCAACTTTGGAGGTACTTGCTGCCCAACGCATTGCTCGCGGCGGTAATGGCCTGCATCTCGGCGTGGGCCGTGGCATCATGAAGCCGTTCCGTCAGGTTGTGGCTGCGCGCCACGATGCGGGTTCCGCTCACCACGATGGCACCCACGGGGACTTCTTCGAGCGCAAAGGCATGCTCGGCCTCGCGCAAAGCCTGCTGCATAAAATATTCGTCGCTCTGGAAATCCATGGGGTTGTTTGGGTTGTACCGCTCCGCAAAAAAACAGCACCGAGATGAAACACTACTCGGAAAGAGAATTCAGTGTGCAGTTCGCAGTGTACGGTTTGGAGGAATCCATTTCCCGAATCCAGTGAACAGTGTGCAGTGTGCAGTAGGCCATAACCCGAATCCAGTGTACAGTTTGCAGTAGGCCATTTCCCGAATCCAGTGTACAGTTCGCAGTGTACAGTTTGCAGTAGGCCATATCCCGAATCCAGTGTACAGTTTGCAGTAGGCCATTTCCCGAATCCAGTGTACAGTTTGCAGTGTACAGTTTGCAGTAAGCCGAATCCAGAACTCCGAACAGAGAATTTGGAATCCAGTGTACAGTTCGCAGTGTACAGTTTGCAGTAGGCCATATCCCGAATCCAGTGTACAGTGTGCAGTAAACCATATCCCGAATCCAGTGTACAGTTCGCAGTGTACAGTTTGCAGTAGGCCGAATCCAGAATCCAGTGTGCAGTTCTCAGTGTACAGTTTGCAGGAATCCCTAGCCCGATTCCAGAACTCCGAACGACAAACTGCGAACTATGAACTCCAAACTGTAAACTGCAAACTCCGAATCCGTTCCTCGTCTCGACCCCCCCTTACCCCCCCTGGCCTCCTTCTTTCCACCCCCGGGCATTCTGTACTTTCGCATCAGAGAATCGCCCGGCGTCTATTCACCTTCAAAAGCCCGGGCTTCAATCCAATTATGGGCTATCGCACACACACTTGCGGCGATTTGCGGGCTGCAAATCAGGGAGAAATTGTTCAACTGTCGGGCTGGGTTCAGCGCAGCCGCGATTTGGGCGGAATGAGCTTTATCGACCTCCGCGACCGCTACGGAATCACCCAGCTCGCGTTCAACGAAGGTTGGGACCCTCAATTGCTCGCACAGGCGCGCTCTTGCGGTCGGGAATTCGTCATCCAAGTCCGCGGCCAAGTGCTGCTCCGAGACAAGGCCAATCCCCAGCTCTCGACGGGCGAAATCGAAGTGCGGGTCGAATCGCTCACGGTGCTCAACGGCGCCAAAGTGCCTCCGTTTACCATCGAAACCGACACCGATGGAGGAGAAGAACTCCGCATGCGCTATCGGTACCTCGACCTGAGAAGGGCTCCCCTGCGCGACAACCTCATCCACCGCCACAACGTCGGTCGATTGGTCCGCAACTACCTTAACAACTTGGGCTTTCTCGATATCGAAACCCCATTCCTGATCAAATCGACCCCCGAAGGCGCCCGCGATTTTATCGTGCCATCGCGCATTCATCAAGGAGAGTTTTACGCCCTGCCCCAATCGCCCCAAACCTTTAAACAATTGCTGATGGTGGCCGGGTTTGACCGCTACTACCAGATTGTTCGTTGCTTCCGGGACGAAGACCTCCGCGCCGACCGCCAACCCGAATTCAGTCAGGTGGACTGCGAAATGGCGTTTGTCGAGCAAGAAGACATCCTCAACACCTTCGAAGGTCTGTTGCGGCATTTGCTCCACGAACTCCACGGTCAAGACCATGGAGCGTTTCCGAGAATGAGCTATGCCGAGGCGATGCGCACCTACGGCAACGACAAACCCGACATTCGGTTTGGGATGCGCTTTGTCGAACTCGGACACCTGGCCCGCGGAAAGGGCTTTGGCGCCTTCGACCAAAGCGAACTCATCGTCGGCATCAAGGTCGAAGGGGCGGCCGAATACAGCCGAAAGCAACTCGACGCCCTAACCGAATACGTCAAGCGACCCCAATTGGGGATGTCAGGGCTGGTCTGGGTCAAACACGCCCTCGACGGAAGCCTAAGCACTTCGGTAGGCAAATTCTACGATGCCGACGACCTACGGCAATGGGCAGAAGCCTTCGAAAGCCGGCCGGGCGATTTAATCCTCGTCCTCGCAGGTGCCGAAAACAAGACCCGCAAGGCCCTGAGCGAACTCCGATTGCATTTGGGCGAAACACTGGGTCTTCGCAATCCGGCGGTGTTTGCCCCGCTGTGGGTGCTCGATTTCCCCCTGTTGGAGCAAGACGAAGCCAGCGGACGTTGGCACGCCATGCACCATCCGTTTACGTCTCCCAAACCCGAAGACCTCGCCCTGCTCGACACCGATCCGGGTGCGGTACGAGCCAATGCCTACGACCTGGTGCTCAACGGAAACGAAATCGGCGGGGGCAGCATCCGAATCCACGATCGGGGGGTTCAAAAGCGGATGTTCTCTCTGCTCGGATTCTCGGAAGAAGAGGCCCAAAAGCAATTTGGCTTTCTGATGGACGCCTTTGAATACGGCGCCCCTCCCCACGGAGGCATTGCGTTCGGCTTCGACCGGTTGAGCGCCATTTTGGGCGGTGTCGAAACCATCCGCGAGTTTATTGCCTTCCCCAAAAACAACGCGGGTCGAGATGTCATGATCGACGCCCCGTCCACCATTGCTCGTGAACAATGGGACGAACTCGGACTCAAAAACTCCGCTTCAACGCCAGACTGATTCCCTCAACGTGTCTTCTACGGCCCATTCCCTATTTCGCCGCTTTTTAATCTGGCGGGCCCGAAACTGGTCCGAGGACCGCTTTGTGTTGTTTTTGGCGGTAGTGGTCGGTATTCTGAGCGGTGCGGTAGCGGTACTGTTGAAAAACACCGTGCATGCCGTCGGGCATTTTATTCGGGAGGGTCGATTGCACATTCTCCACGAGCACTACGGTTATGCCTTCCCTCTACTCGGGATTTTGCTTACCGTCTGGCTATTGCGCAATTTGATCAGGGCTCCGTTGGGCGATGGGGTCCCGGCCACCTTGCTCGCCATTTCCAAGAGAAACGGGCTCATTCCCGCCTACAAAATGTGGGCTTCGATCCTAACGAGCTCGGTTACCGTCGGTTTTGGCGGCTCGGTTGGACTCGAAGGACCCACCGTATCGACCGGCTCAGCCATCGGCTCGAATTTGGCGCGGAGTATGCGGCTCAGCTACCGCTCGCGCATCTTGCTGATCAGCTGCGCCACGGCCGGGGCCTTGTCGAGTATTTTACAAACGCCCATTGCCGCCTTGGTTTTTGCCATCGAAGTCTTTAGCCTCGACCTGACCTTGGCTTCGCTCGTACCCCTATTGCTTTCCTCGGTGTCGGGTACGGTGATGAGCCTCTTTTTTACGGGAGAAGGCCACCTCTTTCCCTTTGAACCCACCGAAGCATTTCAGGTAAACGACCTGCCTTGGTATGGGGCATTGGGGGTTTTGGCTGCGCTCTTCTCGCTCTATTTCAACAAGGTATACTTCTTCGTTCACGATCAATTTCAACGCATCGAGAACATCTGGGTTCGGGCTTTGGTCGGCGGCTCTCTGCTGGGCGTTCTCATTTACCTGATTCCCCCTTTGTATGGAGAAGGATATGAAACCATCAACCAATTGCTCAGCGGGCGCTGGGACGAAGTGGTCAAGGGCTGGATGTTTTCCGAAGGGGTTTCGAGCGAGTGGTTGCTGATTGCGCTCGTGCTCGGTTTGGTGCTATTCAAAGTGGTGGCCACTTCCTTAACGCTCGGCGCCGGGGGCGTAGGCGGCATTTTTGCCCCGACGCTGTTTATGGGTTCGGCACTCGGGTTTGTCTTTGCGCGGTTGATCAACCAAACCGGCATTGGTTCGATCTCCGAATCCAACTTCAGCCTGGTGGGGATGGGCGCCCTTTTGGCCGGGGTATTACACGCCCCTTTGACCGCCATTTTTCTGATTGCCGAAGTAACTGGAGGCTATGAACTCTTCCTGCCGCTGATGTTGGTCTGTGCCTTGAGTTATGCCGTCGTCAAGGCCTTTGTGCCCCACTCGGTCTATGCCCGCCAACTGGCCCAACGAGGAGAGCTCATTACCCACGACAAAGACAAGGCGGTCTTGACGCTGATGAAACTCGATACCGTGATCGAAAGCGACTTTAGCCCGATTTCGCCCGATATGAGCCTCGGCGATTTGGTGCAAGTGGTGGCCCATTCCAAGCGCAATTTGTATCCGGTGCTCGATGCCGAACAACGGCTGGAAGGCATTTTGCTCCTCGACGATTTTCGACAGATCATGTTCGAGCAAAATCTCTATGCCACGACCTGGGTGCGCGATCTGATGAGCGCACCGCCTTCGATCATCCAAGCCGAAGAACCCATGTCGAAGGTCATCGAGCGGTTTCAGAGCAGCGGAGCGTGGAATTTGCCCGTCATCAAAGACGGGGTCTATATGGGCTTTGTGAGCAAATCCAAGCTCTTTACCGCCTACCGCAAGCAACTGATCGACTTCTCAGGGCAGTCTTAGTACTTCGGGCTGCGGGGTACACGGGGGCTTCCGCTATCTTGAACCCTCCAAAGTCACCAAACCCCACGGGCATGCTCCATCCCGCCACCCTCGATTTGTATTACGCTTCGGCCGGCTCCGGGAAAACCTATGCCTTGGTGCGCGAATACCTCTCGATGGCGCTCCTGATCGACGAAAACGGCCGGGGATTTGAGAACCTATTGGCGATGACCTTTACCAACAAGGCCACGGCAGAGATGAAAGAGCGGGTGCTTTCGGTGCTCGAATCGCTGACCGAGCCCGGGAAGAACCCGCCCATGCTGAAAGATTTGTTGGAGAGCACCGGATTGGACGAACCCGAACTCCGAAAGCGGTCCGCCCTGATGCATCGGCACATTCTACACCGCTATGGGCTGTTCTCCATCAGCACCCTCGATGCCTTTACCCAGCGCATCATCCGCCAGTTTTCGAACGATTTGGGGCTGAGTCATGGATTTGAGATCGAAATGGACGAACCCCTGCTCCTCGACCACGCGGTCGACCGGTTGTTGGATCAGGCCGGAAGCGACGCCCGTCTTTCCGATGCCTTGCTGCGCTTTGCCGAGACCCGTTTTAACGATGAATCTTCGTGGAATCCCCGAGAAGAACTGCGCGAGGCCTCGATCCGGCTGGTCAGCGAGGAATTTCTCGAGCGGTTTGACCTTTTTGCCGATTGGGATTTTGAGCGTTTTTCCGCGCTTCGCAAAGAACTCTATTCCCTGCTCGAGCAGCGCAAAGAGGCCCTTTCCCAGTTGGGACGCAAAGCCCTCGAGATCATTCGGAAAGCTGGGTTGAATGCGGAAGACTTCAGCCGTGAAATTGCATTTCGATACTTCGACCTTGCTGCTCAGCGCAAACCGCAACGAGCCGGTACGATGCTGTTGAAGCAATTCGACACCGGATCGCTCTATACCCGAAGCTGCCCGGCTTCTACCGTGGCCCTACACGAGGCGGTCTTTCCGGAATTGTTGCGCTGCTTTCGGGCGATGGAAGACGCGCTCGAGGACCCCGACGACTTTTATTTTTTCGCGGACGAAATTGCGCGCAAATCGCACGCTTTTGCCTTGTTGCAGCGGGTTTCCCGCTTGGCCGAGGCCGAGGCCGAAGCCCGGAACACCGTACCCATTGGGCGCTTCAACCAACTCATTGCCCGCGAGCTTACCCAGCAGCCTTCGGCGTACTTGTTCGAACGTCTGGGCGAGCGCTATCGGGCTCTGTTGATCGACGAGTTTCAAGATACCTCGGTCTTGCAGTGGAAGAATGTACAGCCCTTGCTCGAAAACGCGCTGAGCGCGGGTGGGAGCGGGCTTATCGTGGGCGATGGAAAACAGGCCATCTATCGATTTCGCAATGGCAAAGTGGAACAATTTCTCGAGTTGCGCGAGCGGGCTGCGTCGGGAACCGATCCCCAACTCCACTACAACGCCCTCGAAATCAATTGGCGGAGTCGAAAAACCGTGGTCGACTTCAACAACGACTTTTTCGCCACCATGGCCGAGCTCCTGCCCGAACCCTTGCACCAAAGACTCTATGCCGAATCGAGGCAGATTCCCAAGAGCCAACAGATCGGTTTGGTGGAATTGGCCTTCCCGGGAGGGGCGCAAGCCGAAGACTGGCGAGAAAACTGCACCGCAGAGGTCTGCCACCGCATTCAAGGTTTGATTCAAGAAGGCTATAGACCCTGCGACATCGCCGTCTTGGTCCGCAAAAACAGCGATGCCCGCCGCTTGGCTACGGCGCTTCGGCTCTTGCCCGAGCCCATCGAAAGCGCCTCTGACGATGCCAGCGGACTCGCTGAATCGCTCGACTGCCGATTTGCTTTGGCGCTGGTAGAATTGTATACCTCGCCCCAATTGTACGATGCCCGAAAAACGGTGCTCGAGTTTTTCGAGCAACGTGTTCCGATTCAAGAAGGCGAAACCGTGCTGGGGCGGGCCCAATCGCTGGCCAAGACCCCAGACGCCTGGCAGTGGCTGTGCCGACGCTTTCCCGAATTGCGCGAAATCGATCCGGCCTGGCCTGCCGACGACGCACTCGAGCACTTTGCGCGCGTCTTTCAACTGACCGAGTATGGAGGGGCCTTTTACTTGAATTTGCTCGACTGGGCCCGTCAGCTTCCGGGAAACCGCAAAGACCTCCACGCCTTGTTGCAGTGGTGGCAGGAGCGGAGCGAAAAGACCAAGGTTCCGCTGCCCGAACGCGAGCAAGCCGTGGTGATTTCCACCATCCACAAGGCCAAGGGACTCGAATATCCGGTGGTGATCTACGCCTATGTGGACGATAAGATCAAAGTCTCTGACCGACAGATCTGGTTCCCCTTGACCGATCCGCGATTCCAGGGCTTGCCGGGGTTCTTTTTTAAGGCTTCTGCGAGTTGGGCGAAAGAAGCGCACCATCCCGATCTGTTAAAGGCGGTTCAACAGAAGGAAGGCGAAGAATGGCTCGATCAAATGAACCTGGTCTATGTGGCCATGACCCGGGCCGTAGAGCGATTGTACGTCTACAGCCGGGGTGACTCCAACCGCAAAGACCAAACCCGGCACTTTTTTCTCGAGTTTGTCAAAGACCTGCAGCCTGAACCCGAGGGGGTGTATCGCTGGGGCAGCGCGGAACCACCCGCCCCTCAAGAAAAAGACTCAGATCCGGTCATCGAACTCCGAGGCCATTCCTACGCCTGGCGGAATCGGATGCGGCTTGGGCACATCCACGTCGAGAAGGCGGAGTCGGAAACCGGAAGACAAGTCCACGCTGCCTTGGCACGTCTGCATCAATTGGACGACTGGTTGAATTTGGACCTTTTGGAATTTGACGAAGAGGTGAGACTGTATCTCGAAAGAGCCCGTGAAGCCGTGTTGCAGGGCGACTTTCGGTTTTTCTTCGAACAGCCCGATGGCTGGAACGAACGCGAATGGGTCGACCGAGATCGGGTAATTCGACCCGACCGCTTGGTCCGCGATGCCGAAGGCACCTTCCATTTGCTCGACTACAAAACAGGGAAACCCCAAGAAGCGCATCGGGTTCAGATAGAGGAATACCAGCGCTTTCTCGAGTCTGCCGGGTTGCGCGTCGGCCGGGCTGAACTTTTTTATGTGTAGATGTCTCAATGTTCAAGGCTGCGCACGACGGCGGTAGGTTATGAGACCTGCTCGACCGAAAATGAAGTTTGGATTTCTCTGACTTTCCGTAGCACAGGGACAATTCAAGGTATCCCATCCCAATCACTACGGAAAAATCTCTCAAACAGGCAACTCAAGTGTTCGCGTACTGTCCGCATCGGCATAAGGGTCATGGGCTCCGCGAATACCCCGAAACCACTCGTTTAAGGAACTGCGAACGGTAAATTATTTTGTTGATAAAAAATTGATCAACGAATACAACTATCAGTTATTCAGATAATTTAATTATCTCTTTTTCTACGCTTAACACGTTTAACACGAAATTCGGCTCACCAAAAATCAACTGGACTCACTCCAATCTCTCCCTTATGAAATTGAACGCATACTTCTTGCTGACCGCAGGCCTCTTCTCGACCACTTTCTCGGTTTGTGCTCAAACCGAAATCTGCATCGACAACTTTTCCAACCCCTTCCGCAGCGAGTCGTTTGTTCAGCACTCGAACGGACTAATTACGGGAGTCTATTCGGCCGCGGGTCTCGAAGCCGGCGAATTGGCGCAACCCGTTCCTCCCTCGAACGACCAAATTGGCGAACCCGTGTTGTTCCTCGGCCGGACTTTTGAAAACCAGAATCAAAACAACTTGGGAGGCGTATTGGGTGGCAAGCGCCAGGCCAAGTTTACGCGCAACAGCCCGAACGGAAATGTTTCTATGAATATCTGGGGCGGCACATTGAACAGTCTCAACCACATCCGTCCAAAACGATTTTCAGTAGCCAAAAAAAGGAGCGGTGATTTTTTGGGAGGTTCCCCTATTTTGCTAATGACGAAAAAAGCAAAAGCACCGCTCCGTGAGCCAAGTTACTATTCTCGC
>Ga0247843_1000691_pt1 | contig 77699 bp, 67 predicted proteins | sample LaCruzMarch2017__FD_192420 | JGI IMG/M metagenome (GOLD analysis project Ga0247843, IMG submission 192420) | Freshwater microbial communities from meromictic Lake La Cruz, Castile-La Mancha, Spain - LaCruzMarch2017_8m | ecosystem: Environmental > Aquatic > Freshwater > Lake | place: Spain... | reverse complement strand
CGCTTCTCCGAAGAGTTACAGCCCCATTCTCGAATCGGACTGTTGTGGACAACTTTCAAGAGGATCACGCCGCTTCGCGGCGATTAGATCCCGATTTCACCCACAGATTTTGCGGAGGAGGCTTTTTTAAACTGTTACAGGCAAACTCTTGAAAATAAACCATTCCGCCACACCAAACTTTTTTTGGGTGCCCACTTTTAGCTCAAGGTTCCGAAAGAATGCTTGTTTTATAGCTGATATATCATACGCCCCGCTGATCAGTGTCTAAAATGCACCGTCCTCGTTCCCAATCTGCAATTTATCGTTTCCGAATCGTAGCGCTATTATGGTTTGTCGGATTTCTCCTTTTCCCGATAGGTGGCGGATTATTCGTCTATTCTTTCATTGAGACAGATAACATCCTCACATGGATTGCCATCATCTTGATCATCCTCGCCGGAATCATGCTGATAGCCCAATTGCTAATCTCGTCACGCACCTACTGCCCGCTCTGCATGGTGCCGGTTATGGCCAATCTAAGTTGTGCAAAAAACCGGCATGCCCGAAAATTGTTTGGAAGCTACCGCACCTATGTGGCTGGCGAAATTCTCTTCCGAAATTCGTTCCGCTGCCCGTATTGCAATGAGCCGACAGCCTTGCAGGTCCGGTCTAAACCGCGAAATCCAACTCATCCCGGGGGTTGACAGCGGTGCCCGGACCATCAAAGTTTAGCCATGATTTTCACTTCGAACCCACTGCGTATTATTGCCGCACCCCTCGCAGGGTTAGCCCTTGCCCTCACCCTAACCGCTCAAGCCGAACCGACCATGCCTGAAACACCATCCGACGTCACAGCCCCGCCCGCCGATGCCCAAAAAACTGCATCCGGCCTTTCCTCGAAAGTCATCCAAGCCGGTAAGGGAGACAAAAAACCCGCCGCCGCTGACACCGTGACCGTGCATTATTCGGGCTGGACCACCGATGGCAAACTCTTCGATAGCTCGGTGAAACGCGGTCAACCCGCCAGTTTTCCCCTCAACGGCGTGATCAAAGGCTGGACCGAGGGCCTCCAACTCATGGTGACCGGTGAAAAACGCCGCTTCTGGATTCCCGCAAATCTCGCCTATGGCGAAAACCCCGGTGGCGGACGCCCCGGTGGCACGCTCGTCTTTGATGTGGAATTGCTCGATATCAAAGTGGCTCCCAAGCCCCCCACCGTGCCAGAAGACGTGGCGGCAGCTCCGGCATCAGCCGAGAAAACCGCATCGGGCATCGCCTCCAAAGTGCTCGTCAAAGGAACCGGCACCGATCACCCGAAAGCGACCGATCAGGTGAAAGTCCATTACTCCGGCTGGACCACCGACGGCAAGATGTTCGACAGCTCGGTGATGCGCAACGAAGCGATCACTTTCCCACTCAATCAAGTGATTCCCGGCTGGACCGAGGGCGTGCAGCTCATGGTCACCGGCGAGAAACGTCGCCTCTGGATCCCCGCGAAACTCGCCTATGGCGAAACCCCGCCACCCGGTGCCCCCGCAGGCACGCTGGTATTTGACGTCGAATTGATTGAGATCGTCAAATGATTCGATTTCGAACCAGGCATGCCCTACCGGCTCTCGCCCTAGCGCTTGCCGCATGTGCGGAAAAGCCGTTAGGACCACCCTTTGAGGGCTCCGCCGATGGCGCACACCTAAATACTGCGACACGGCAACAAGTCTCTCCCGAACCACCGAAAAACCAACAACCCGCCCGCATCATCAGCCAAGGTAAGGTTTCCTCGATCTCACTGGAGCAATTCTTCGCACTTCACCAATCCGGCAAAGCCCTCGTTTTCGACGCCCGCCCTGGATTTTTCTATCACCTCGGCCACATTCCGCGCGCGATCCACTTGCCAAGACAAACCGGCGACGGACCAATCCGCAAACTTGAAACTGAAATCAAGACCGCCCTCAGCGCCGGCAAAACCATTGTCGTCTATTGTTCGGGGCTCAACTGCCCCGATGCGCTGGCAGTGGCCACCCAACTTTCTCGTTTAGGCCATTCATCCGCAGTCTTCTCCGGAGGATTGGATGCTTGGAAGGAAGCCGATATGCCCACCGAATAGCTCACCCTCACCTCATCATTACCACATTATGTCTTCATTCCACAACGTCACCGTCGATACCAAAGCCAATCTCTATTTTGATGGCAAAGTAGTTTCACACACCGTGCATTTCGCCGATGGCAGCCGCAAAACGCTCGGCCTCATCTATCCGGGAAAATTCCATTTTGGAACCGCCGCGCCGGAGCGCATGGAAATCATCACCGGCCATTGCGAAGTCTTGCTCGACGGCACCGATGAACCCCGCGTCGTCATTGCCGGATCGTCATTCGATGTCCCTGGAAACAGCGGTTTCACCATCAAGGTGAACGATTATATCTGCGAATACATTTGTTCGTTCCTCCCCGGATAATGCGCTGTTTCTTGAAGCTATTCCCCCTCACTGCATGGGTGCCCATCATGGCACTGCTGTCGAGTTGTGGGATTCGATTACCCGTGGACCCACCCACCTCTCATCGCGTCCCGGTGAAATTCACCTCCCAGCCACAAATATCGCCAGAGGCACCTCACGTGCTCGTTTGGTTAATCGCTGATGAATTTCATACCGGGATGGTGTTTCCTTATAAATGGTTGTTAGATTCAGGTTTCGTGCCGCCAGCCGATTTCGGTAATCCACCATACGTCGCCATGAGCTGGGGAAACACGGATGCCTACACGGAACAGGGCTTGGCATCCACTTTGAAATTGTGCGAAGTCATCTTCACCCCCACCCGTTCGGTCATGGAGCTCATCGCCGTCAACTGGAACGTCGCGGAAGTCTGCCCGCACCAACGAATCTGGCGCAAACTCGTCGCCCGTGAGCACGGCCCTCAACTCGCTCACTTCCTCAACCAATGCTCGATCCACGACTCTAACGGCCGCCCCAAAGTCGTTCGCCCGGCAAGCTGGGGCAAAGGCGTGCAACTGGAAGGCCGCCATGCGTATTTCATTCCGCGCGTCTGCAATGTCTGGACGGTCCAAGCCATCGAATGCCTCGGCGGTGAAATCAACCCGTGGCTCGCACTCACCGCCGATGGCCTCATCCACCAGGCCGAACAAGCACCCAATGATTTTGAAAAAATCTGGCCGGGAAACCCGAAAAAAACCGAGAGCCAGAACTGATCCTAAAAGGGAAGATGGCTAACCACGGAATACAGGAAAATGAATCGGTTGTGTTATTTGTGCGGATCATCTTCCGGGTCAGATTGTTCACCCGCTCAACTCTCTGATTTTCCGTGTGTTCGGTGTATTCCGTGGTTTGCATTTCTGAATTCAGGTTGATAGCTCCAGTCTGAAATCGCTCAACACGCAAGATCCGCTCGGATTTTGCGAATTCCTACCGGGATTGCAGGCTGGACAGCCGGCGGTCCGCGTTTCACCGTCACGCCATGGATTGCAACAACGTATTTGCCCCCCGTGGCGGAAAAGCGGAAATCGAAGAAAATCTCACATTCGCCCCGAAGTTCGATGCCGATGGCCTGATTCCGGCGCTGGCCATGGACGCCACCACCCGCGAACCACTGATGCTCGCCTACATGAATGCCGAGTCTCTCCGCAGAACCATCGAGATCGGTGAAGCCGTTTACTGGTCACGCTCACGGCAAGAATTCTGGCACAAGGGTGCCACCTCCGGCCACACCCAGCGGATTGTGGAAATCCGAACCGATTGCGATCAAGACGCACTCATTTTAATGGTGGAACAAGTCGGTGCTGGCGCCTGCCACACTGGCCGCAACTCGTGTTTTTACCGCAAGGTCGTGGCGGCGAGCGACGGTTCAACGGCCAAACTTGAATGGATCGGACCGGGAAAATCGTTCGACCCGGCCGAGGTTTACGGAAAACCGTGAAATTTGAGTAATTTCGCGGTTGCAATTGCGAAGTCGATCCGCTAGCTATCCCGCCCCGCGCGGAACACACGGTTCCGCATCGGCCCCACGCGTGTCCCCTTTCCCTGGAGCATCCCATGAATATCATTGATAAGATCGAGCAAGAGCAGTTGAAACAAGACGTCACCCCTTTCAATGTCGGTGATACCGTGAAAGTCCATTGCCGCGTGGTGGAAGGCGGCAAAGAGCGTATCCAGATTTTTGAAGGCCTGGTCATCGCTCGCAGCGGTTCCAGCGTGAACGCTTCACTCACCGTCCGTAAAATCTCCTACGGCGAAGGTGTCGAGCGCGTTTTTCCGGTCCACACCCCGCGTATCGCCAAAATCGAAGTCGTCAACCGCGGCAAAGTCCGCCGCGCCAAACTTCATTACCTCCGCGACCGCGTTGGCAAGCGTGCTTTGCTCGTCAAAGCCGCGAAGTAAATCAACCCTCTATCTGATTCTCAAACACCCCGCCCGGCATCCGGATGGGGTGTTTTTTTGTTTGGGGCTGATTACGATTTCCCCTTTCCGAAAATCACCCACCACTCCATCCTCCCGATGTGCGCGTTCCGGTCCCGATAGTCCTCTTGTTGTGCCTCTCCTTGGTGGGTGGCCTCTGGTGGTTTGGTACCCGCGACACCGACTTCCTCACGCCTCCAAGCGAATCCGAATTGACCGAAATTCGGAGCCGCGTGCAATTATCCCTGCCGCAACTCAATCAACCAGCCGATGCCGTTTCCACTCCGCAACAGCCCGAGGAACCACCGCCTCCAGCACCTCCACCACCCCCGGAAGACCCAAATCCCGTCACCATCGACCCTGAACTCAACCGTCCACCGAGTCTCGACGAATACCTCAATCTTGCCCCAGACGGCGCTGCATTATTGATCGATCTCGCCATCCTTCTCGAATCCAAGGAGCTATTTCAACGCTCCCTTCTCGCATGGGAGCGAATCATCGACAGCACCAAACCCAACGATTCCCAGATCGATACCGCCATCGCCGCCATCCAGCGCCTGCGAGCCAAACTTCCGGATTGGAACACCGATCCCGCCCAAGCAATCAACGTCACGCTGCACGCCAGCACCAATTTGAAAACCGCCAAGACCCTCAAGCCCATTCTCGAAGAAACCGCCCGCGATCTCGAACGCGCTTCTGCCGGAATCCTCAAGGTCGCCACGGCCATCACCACGAAAAGCACTAAGTCCACCACCTCTCCCCCAGTCGCCCTCTGGCTCACCGGATCTACCAAAAAACCAAGATCTACCGCAATCCTCTCATTCAAATTCAAGTCGTCGAAAACCCTGAGCAATGACACCCGGAAAACCGTGTTTCAAATCCTCAGCGAATTCCTCGCCCAAGAAACCACTCTACCCACTCCCCGTGCCATCGGCGAAAACACCTCTCCCATCACCGCTCTGAACTCCCACATCAGTCGCCGATCCTGGCAGGAACTGGGCCGCAAGCTCAATACGCCGCCTAAACCTCAGTAAACCCAGAAACCCCGATCAAACATTGCTCGTTTTTGAAATCAGCCGATCAAACATTGCCCATTTTCCTGACTAGCCGTCGGCCTAAATCTCTCCTATCGTGACGACGATTTTCCTCACTTCGTCCCTTTTGTAATTCTCCAGCTCCCACAACCATGAAACCCCAGCACGCCCTCGTCCTTCTTGTCAGCGCCACCGTCGCCACCGCCACCGCTGAGACCAACCAGCGCTACGAGTCCATCCGCCAGGAAATCCGCCAATCCATCGCACGCGGCAACAACTGGCTCAAAACCCAACAGAAACCTGACGGCAATTGGGACGACCCTGATCTACCCGCCTTCACCGCACTCGCTCTCAACGCCGCTGTCCGTGACCCCAACCTCGATCGCTCCGCCAAATTGCCTGATTCCATCGAAAAAGGCTACTCTTGGCTGCTCGGCCAACAAAAAGAAGATGGTGGCATCTACAACCGCGGCTTGTCCGTCTATAACACCGCCACCTCCGTCACCGCCCTGATGGCCGCTAACCGCGAGGACTTCGAACCCGCCGTCGTCAAAGCACGCAAGCACCTCATCAGCCGCCAATGGGACATCGGCCAAAAAAAGGAAACCGATAACACCAACGATGGCGGCATCGGCTACGGATCCAAAGACGACCACACCGACCTCTCCAATACCTACCTCGCCATCGAAGCCCTCGCACTTTCCAAAAAAGTCATCGAAGACGGCAACCACGGCGACCAACCCGACCTCGATTGGGATGCAACCGTTACCTTCCTCTCCCGTTGCCAAAACCTTGAGGAAACCAACGATCAAACCTGGGCTTCTAACGACAAAAAAAACAAAGGTGGCTTCGTTTACACCCCGGGACAATCCAAAGCTGGAGAAGAAAAAACTCCGGAAGGTCGCACCGCCTTGCGCTCTTATGGCTCCATGTCCTACGCCGGCCTACTCTCCCTGATCTACGCCAAAGTCAGTGCTGATGACCCGCGCGTCATCGCCGTCAAAGGGTGGCTCACGCAAAACTATACCCTCGATGAAAATCCCGGCCTGGGTGATGAGGGCATGTATTATTACTATCAAACCATGGCCAAGGCGCTCTCTGCCGCCAATGTCAACATGCTCAAACTCGAAAATGGCAAAGAAGCTGACTGGCGCAGCGAACTCGCGACCAAACTCCTCTCAAAACAACGCGAAAACGGCTCATGGATCAATGACAACGGCCGCTGGATGGAATCCAACCCCGTGCTCGTCACCGCTTTCACCGTCCTCTCACTCGAACAAATCTACGATTCGATCCCCACAAAATAATCCACTTCATTCCACCGCTTGCCCCAGACTCTCGGCAATCGCCTTGATGGCCTCGCCGGATTCTTTTTCGACCAACGGCCGCTCGAGCATATCTTCGTAGATCGCGATGTAGCGCCGTGCTACCTCCTGATGGCTGAATTGATTCGCACTTTCCACCATGATGCGCCGGATCTGGAAGTCTTTCGCTTCCTCAGGCAAATTGTAAAATGCCATCGCCTGATCAACCGCCCAGCGGAATCCGTCAGAAGTATAATGATCGAAACGGAATCCATTCCCCGTTGACTCCGCCAAATCTAACGGCTGCACCGTATCGTAAAGTCCGCCCGTGGCGTGCACTACCGGCAGCGAGCCATAAAGCGGGGCCGTCATCTGCGGCAAACCACAAGGCTCAAATAGCGACGGCATCATCATGAAATCCGAACCCGCATACGCCAAACGCGACAACCTTTCATCGAAGTCCACAATCGACACCCGTTCATTCAATTCAAAATCAGCCACGATTTTCTCAATCCATTGTTGATAGGGACCATTTGCCACCACCACCACTTGAAGCCCTTGCTCCCAGTAATCTGAAACCATGCCATACAAAATATCAGCCAGCAATTGCGGTCCTTTTTGCACCGGATCCAAGCGCGATGGCCAGAAGAACACCGGCGCATGCGCGTCCATCTTGAGCTGAAGCTCACGTTGCAAAGCTAACTTGTTAGCCGCCTTACCTTCCCTGACGTTCTTGACTGTAAAATTTAACTCCAGGGCGTCATCCGTCGCCGGATCATACGACGGATCCGGCGCATTGAGAATCCCGGCCGAACACCCGGCAAAATGCTTGTTCCGTAGCTCCGCACGCACTGAGTCTGGAACCACCGAATGCCAACCTTCCACAATCTCCCACAGGAAATGAGGACTAACCGTATTGATGTAATGCGCCGCGAAAATTCCCGATGTCAACAAGTCCACCGGCACATCCGCACGCGCGTGATAGTAATTCGCCGGCTGCCCGCAGAAATACAGATTCATCCAAAATTCCGCCGCATCAATTCCGCATTCCTCCACGCGCGCCAGTGATACCTGGCGGGTGTGAATATTGTGAACCGTGAACAAACTCTTGATCCCGCGCCGCCGGGCCATCGCCGGAATCAACGCCGTCATCCAGTCATTGCAATGAATCAAATCCGGGCGCACCTGCGGCACGATGTGATTGATCACCTCACGCTGAAACACCAACGCAATGCGCATCGACTCCTCGGAATGATTGCTGTAAACCTGTTCGCGATAATAAAAAATACGGTCTTCCGCCAAATGAATGTGCGAGTCAGGCAACACCTCGTGGTATTTCCTCAGTTCCTTATCGTGGAGACTGAACACATCCCCCTGAAACATCCGCCGGTAGTTTGGCAGTGCTACATGCACGTCCGCCCCTAATTCAAACAATGCCGATACCAGCGACGCCGAAACATCGGCCATCCCACCCGCCTTGGCGGACATTCTCTGCGACATATTACCCATCCCAGGCGGCAGATAGGTGATTTCCGGAGTTACGATGAGAATGCGGGGCTTCGCTGGCTTTGTTTGCTCTGACATTGTTATCACATGTGAATGGCTCGTCCTACTTGTTGGGAAAATGACGAAAATCCACAAAACACGCCACTTGAATCTTTAATCAAGCCCGAAAATTTTTCCCACGGCTTTTAAACTTGTCGCACCTGCGAAATTCCATCATATTCGTCTGCATTTCTGTCTGTCCCTATCTGGCCTTTTACAAACAGTCTTCCCCCCAGATTCCGCGTCTCCTCGCCCATGAAAACTGGTGGTCCAAGCACGGACTCCGCCAATTCCTTCGCTCTCCGCGAGGTTCTGGAAAACTTCGTCGTCCGCCACCGCATCATCGAATATCTCGGCGGCCCCCACTTGGATCAGGCCACCTGCATGTTTCTCGCCCGCATCAATCCCCACAATCCCTCCCTCTTCGAGCGCCACCCCCCAGCACACCTCCACTCACTGCTCGACGCAAGTTGCGAACTCGCCCGCTCTCTCGAAGACTCCTCAGCGTTGATCATCCACCTCGATATTGAATACGTCAACTTCGACGATCCCGCCGCCGCATATGTCGATCCCCACCGAGTCTTTCTTCTCCAAGAACCGCTCGTCCGCGTCATCGAGGCCCGCCTGCTCACCCTTGGGATCCGCTACCTGCATGTCGTTACCGGCCAAGGCCACCATTTCGTTTGGAAAATCCGCAAGTCCTCCCCGGTCGCCAAGGCCATCGCCCGCCTCGGTATCTGCACCACTCCCACCCTCAAACCCGAATCCGAACCGCTCTTCCCTCATCTGGCATTGCTGATGGAGCACCTCGCCCACCTCCTGAAATCCGAGGCCGCCCCCGCCTGCCAAATCCCCGTGGAAATCACCGCCCAACACGTCGGACACGGCCACTCCGGCCAACGGGAAATGCTCTCCATCGATATCTCCGAATACGGCGACCCCCTTCCTGCCCGAATGATCCGTATTCCCTACACGATCTATCGAAAACCCTGGATCTCCGGATTGATCGATCGCCTCGGAATCACCCAACAAGTGCCCGGATTTTTCACCTTGCCCTTGCATGAGATGGACATCCACCAACTCATTGATCGACGCCACAACCCGGATTCCATCATCGATCTCGCCCACCGCGCTGGCGTCGAAATCCCACAGGAGGAATCCGGCACCCGCCACCTTTTGGAATCTTACCTCAACTCCAACCTCATCCGCTTCCACCGCGCGTTCTACTCCATCGGCCACGATTCCCCCGCGCACCGCGCCAAAGCCACTTCAGCCGCACTCACCAATCTGCCGACCTGCGCCCGCCATATCCTCACTCACCCCAACGACCTGCTCCTAAAGCCTTCCGGCATCCAACTCGTCACCCGCTGTCTGCTCGCCAAAGGCTGGCACCCACGACACATCGCCGCCCTCGTCGCCTCGCTCTTCCAAGATCCCTCCCACCAATGGGCTTACCAATGGAATGAATACGATCCCATCCTCCGCGCCACCTTCTACGTCCGCCTCTTCGCCGGACAAATCGACCAAGGCATCGACCACGGCATCGATTTCAACTGCGTCTCCCAACAAGAAAAACAATTCTGCTGGCATCCCGATCAGTGCTCCCTTGAACCCGACTTCAATCGCATCTACGTTCACCATCCAAAACCCGAAACCTCTAAACCCATCCACCCATGAGCGACTGGCCTTGCGGCATCTCCACCGGATGCTTCTATAAAACCAACATCCTCCATGCCCTGCCCGTCGTCAGGGATGGCGGATTCAATCTCATCGAGGTCTGCTCGTTCCCAGCCCACCTCGATTATCACAACCCCACCCACGTTTCAGACGCCGCCAATCTCATGGCCAAGCTCGGCATCGAAGCCAATTCTTTCCACGCCCCGTTTGCCGATAACATCGACATCTCCTCCCTGCACCCACCTCAGCGCGTGGCCGCCGTGCGCGAAGTATTTACCGCCATTGGTGCCGCCCACACGCTCAAAGCCCGCTACCTCGTCCTCCATCCAGGTCCCGAATCCTCCGGCAAACCCAAGCCCGAAGAACGCTACCACCGCATGACCTGCGCCGCCGCTTCACTCAATGAAATCGCCCACCATTGCCGCGAACTCGGCCTGATCCTCTTGCTCGAAAACATGTTGCCCCACCTGATGTTCGGCCACACCAGCGACATCCTTTTCCTGCTCGGAGCCATCCGCGAGACCAACGTTGGCACCTGCCTCGATACCGGCCACGCATTTCTGTCCGGCGATCTCCGCACCGTCGTCCATAAACTCTCCGGCCATCTCCGCATGCTTCACGTCAACGATAACCTCGGCGATCAAGACGGCCACTTACCACCCGGCGAGGGTGCCATCGATTGGACTTCGCTCATCCGCCAGCTCCGCCAATGGCGTTTCCACGGCCCGCTCATCCTCGAACTCGCCGATAGCGGAGACACCCCGGAACGCATCATGGAACACGCCCGCCATGCCCGCAGCTACCTCGGAGAAATTATCGCCAGAATCGAGCTCAACGACCCCGGCCGGACCTCATGACCCGATTTTTCGAGAACAATCTCACCCTCGGAATTCGGGGTTCATTCTTCTTGACTCGTCTTCGGCTGCTGACTAAAAACCCGCCCCCAAACGAACTTATCCCAATTTATCATGGCCAACGCACAAGTTATCCTCAAAGAAAAAATCGAAGGCCTTGGTGCCGAAGCTGATGTCGTCAAAGTCCGCGCCGGATACGCGCGGAATTTTCTGATTCCTCAAGATAAGGCCTATGAGGCCAATCGTTCGAATCTCCGACATGTTGAGGCCCTCAAAACCTCCCGCGCCCGCCGCGAGGCTGAAGAATTGCTCGTTTTCCAAGAAATCGCTGCCAAACTCTCCAAACTTAAGCCAAAGTTCACGCTCTCCACAGGTCAAGGCGGCAAGGCATTCGGCTCTGTCACCAGCATGGACATCCACAAGGAGCTCGAAGCCGCTGGCATCGTGATCGATCGCCACGCCATCGAACTGGAGAAGCCAGTCAAAAAATCTGGCAAAACCGAAGTCTCCGTGCGCCTGCACCCGCAAGTCATCGCGACCCTCACCATCTCGGTCGATGCCGGAGATGTGGTCGAAACCGAAGGCTGATTTCACAAAAAACATTTTCACAGAAATCCCCCGGCCCCACATGCGGACCGGGGGATTTTTTGTTGAGTGTCATCACCACGGGCTGGCCAGCCTTGACACTCCGATCCGAATCTTCGTGATATAGATTCGTATGGGATGTGTTTCGCCACTCCCCCCGTGTCGCGCACGCCGCTTACACTTTTTGAAATTCAAACCACACCAAAACAGATCGCCATGAAAATAAAGTCATTCGCACTGATCGCCGCCTGCCTTTGCCAACCCTTGCTCGCAGGAACCCCGGCGGAAAAAGAGAATGAAATCAAGCGCATGCGCGAGAAAGAACAGCACCGGGCCAGCGAGGCTGCGGAGATTTTTGCCAACCGCGAAGATTTCGAAAAAAAATACGAATCGATTAAAGAAGATTTTCCCACGCAATTTGCCGCCGCAGTGGAAAAGCGACAACTTGCTGCCAAAGCCTGGAAGGCTGCCGCAGACGGCATTGCCGGCGCAAACAGCTATGAACAACTTTACATGCTTAAAGCACCAGCCTATGACGCGGAAGGCGGTGCGGAACTCGCACGATTGGAGCTTAAGGCGGCGGCCGCAGAGAGAGAATGGAAACGGTCGGCGGAAAAGTCCGACTCACGGCAAGTCACCGCTACCGCCGAACAGTTGATCCAGAATCAAAAAGCCTTTATGCAGGCAAGCCGTCAGAATCTCGCAAACCAGAAGGCATTGCGCCAGCTTGAAATACAGCGGTCCATTCTCGATAGACAAATGCGCGATCTATACGAAAGCGCCAGACGAGACCAACAGGAGAAACGCGAAGAAAAAGACAAACAATCCTCCCGAAATCGCGGGGACAAAGACAAACATTCCCCAAGGGACCATGAGAAACAAAATTCTCCTAAACATAACAATGATCCCCACAATGACAGGCCTGACAGATCTGGTGAGATTCTTGTCGAATAACAATTACGCCAAAGCTCCAGACCGCTAAAAGTTTCTGATTAATAATGGGAAAATCCAGCGCAACTAACAAACCAATAACCAACACCTGATTCACCATAAACACTATCATTGTCAGCAGCCCATTCTGAGGAAGGATAGCGGACCCACAAAATGCATCGGCAAAACCTCTCGATGCCCCGTTGTTGCGTGACGATGGCTTTTGGTGCTGGCCAGCCCGGCGGGTGAATGCGTAGGTTTCGGGCAGATGATTTTGGCATTGATGGAACCTTCAGGGCTGATCGAGCAGGGAGGCCCGCTGGTGTGGGTGCTTCTTGGATTGGCGTTTATTGGCTCGATATGCGTGGTGGAGCGGATGTTTTTCTTCCATCGGGCCCGCATCAATGTGAGCGATTTATTGGTTGGCTTGGCGCACCACGTCCGCCGCAAGTCGTTTGCAGAAGCCTTGCACGAGGCCGCCCGGGCCCCCGGGCCTGTGGCACGAGTGGCACATGCGGCGTTGCTGCGTTATTACCTGAGTCGCGCGGATTTGCGCCATGTCGTGCAGGAAGCCGGCCAACTCGAAGTGCCCCGGATTGAGAAAAACATCCAGGTGATTCTGGGCGTTGCCTTGTTAGCGCCGTTGGTTGGCATGCTCGGCACGATGCTCGGCATGTTGGAAACGTTCCAAAAATTGAGTGACCAGGGAGGTTTCAATAGCCCGCAGGAATTGACAGCCGGTGTGTTCACGGCGCTCATCACATCGGTGCTGGGGCTCACGTTGGCGGTGCCGATGTATTTGTTTTACCTCTATTTCCTGGGGCGGGCAAAACGCCTCGTCCACCGCATCGAGCGGGCGGGAATTGAGATGGTCCACCTCGTCGCCGATGCGCGGGAAGAAGTGGAATTCGCGCCGTTTCGCGGCGAAGTGACGGCTGACCGCAGCTCGGGGAAAGCCACGCAGAAACCCACCAAGTGAAGCTCGAAATGTCGTTGCCGGAGCGCCCGGGACTGCTGCACGCAGTGCCGATCTTGAATATTTTCGCGCTCTTGTGGCTGCTATTTGTTGTGAGCTCGTCGTTGTTGCGGCAATCCGGCATCACCGTCGAGTTACCGCCATCCCGATTTCAACTGGATCGATACCAAAACACCTTGGTGGTGACCTTGGGACCGGGCGAATCCACACCACGGATCCACTTTGGACGGGATGCGGTGAGCATGGAAGAACTTACGGGCCGCTTCGACCAATTGCGCGGCGAGGGGGCCCAGGCCAATTCATTGGTGCTGCTTCAAACGGATTCCGGAACCCCGGTGGGCATCGAGCGGGAAGTCACCGAGTTGGTGCTCAGCAAGGGGTTCCGCTTGGCGCTGGTAGGAGCGAATGTGCTCGGCACGGAAACCACCCTGCCGAAACCCGCTGACGAATGATGGCAAAACGAATTTCCATCAAAGACAAACGGAAGGAAGCGCCAGAATGGATATTCAACTGGGGGCGATCGGAAAACGCGTCCCATTCCTTGTCCAAGTGGATGGCCGTCTTGTTAGTCACCGGCATTTTTGCGCTGCTCCTGAGCGCGGTGCAAATCCGGGTGCATTCGCCGACGACTTGGGCCGAGTCAAAGGCAACCGTCATTTACACTGCCGCCACTCCCGAGGGGCGCACCCTCACCCTGCGGGCCCGCGAGGAAGGCCCGTTTCCTTCAAGGTTTCTGCCATCCCAGTGGGAGGGTGCCGCCGCTCTGGAACAAGAATTTCTCAGGGCCGCCCGCTGGACGCCGCCACCCTATGTTCCCGCCATGCGCGATCTGCCTGAACCGACAACCCCGCCCATGCAACTCGCCACGAGGGGTGAACCGGTCCTCCCGGAACGCCACCCAGCTACAACCCCGGCCCCGCTGCCCCGGAAACTCAAACTTGTCCCGGTGATCTACCCCTTGTCCGGAATCACCAGCGCCGATCTACCGACTGACTTACCGCCCATCGCAGACCCCGTAACCGCCACCATGGCCACCGTAAGTTGGCGCTTCCTCATGCGGTTGAATGCTGCGGGCCATGTGTCGGAATGCGTTTCGCTCGCGGGCGGCGACGAGAATAGCCCGTCACCCATCGAGGCATGGTTGCGCCGATTAACCTTCAAACCTGAACCCGCAACCCCCTCGCGCTGGATCGCCGTGAGCGTCAGTTTCGCCAATCAACCCACCACCGATGGAACTGAATCTCACTGATTTCGTGCTGTTTGCGCTGCTCACTTCAGGCACCTTGGTGGTCGTTTTCACCCTGATTTCTCGGGCTATCCACGCGTATTCGGAAACTCAAGCGCTCACCCGGCGCGTCATTTGCAGGCTTTGTCTCTACACCTTCGAGGATGACAGCCGCGATCAAATCATCGATTGCCCGCACTGCGGGGCCACCAACGAAAAAGGCCGCAACCCACGCCTCGGCTAACTTGCGATAGATCGCTTTTGAAACATCCCGTGATGAAGCTTGCGCGGCGAGGGAAGACACGCCAAAGTCCGCTCCGAAATTATGAATGAGCGGCGCGTCGTTATCACAGGCATTGGTTGTATTTCCCCATTGGGCAACGATTTAAGCACCACATGGGAAGGCCTCAAAGCAGGCCGCAGCGGAATCTCAAGAATCGCGGAACTCGATCCGGAACCCTTCGATTGTAAGATCGCAGGTGAAGTGAAAAACTTCGATGCCGACGCCTATTTTCGCGTTCCCAAAGACGCCCGCCGCTCGGATCGCTACGTGCAATTCGCCGTCGCCGCCTCGAAAATGGCCATGGAAGATTGCGGACTCGATGTTTCCACGATCGATCCTCGTCGCTTCGGCGTGATGGTCGGCAGCGGCATCGGCGGCCTGGCCACCCTGGAGCGCGAGCACACGACCTTCATGACCAGGGGTCCAAAGCGGGTCTCGCCCTTCACCATTCCGATGATGATTTCAAACATCGCCAGCGGCATCATTTCCATGGAGTTCGGACTGAACGGTCCAAACATGGCGATCGTCACAGCCTGCGCCACTTCGAATCACAACATCGGAGAAGCCTGGCGCATCATCAAATTCGGCGATGCCGATGGCTTCATTTGCGGCGGCGCGGAAGCCAGTATCTTGCCCATGGGCCTCTGCGGATTCGCCAACATGAAGGCGCTCAGCACTCGCAACGATGATCCAGAACGCGCCTCCCGCCCGTTCGATAAAAACCGTGACGGATTTGTCATGGGAGAAGGTGCCGGCGTCATCTTCATCGAGGAACTCGAACACGCGAAAAAACGCGGCGCAAAAATCTACGCCGAACTCATCGGCTACGGCGTCAGCGCCGATGCTTACCACCTCAGCGCCCCATCCCCGGATGGCAGCGGCCCAGCCTACGCGATCCAGATGGCCCTCAAACATGGTAAGAAAAACCCGCAAGACGTGCAATACCTCAACGCCCACGCCACCTCCACCGGCCTTGGCGATATCGCGGAAGCCAAAGCCATCCACTTGGCCTTCGGCGATCACGTGAAAAACGGCCTGATGATCAGCTCCACCAAGTCGATGACCGGCCACATGCTCGGTGCCGCAGGCGGGATGGAATTGATCGCCTGCGTCATGGCGATCAAGGACGGCATCGTGCCGCCCACCATCAACGTCGAAGAACAAGACCCCGAGTGCGATCTCGATTGCGTGCCCAACGTCGCCCGCGAGGCGGATGTGAAAGTCGCCTTGAGCAATAGCTTCGGTTTCGGCGGACACAACGCTTCGGTGCTCGTCAGTAAGTATGTCTAAGCATGGATGCCCCGCTCCACCGCCACGTCTGTGAGGTCGCCTTCGGCGATACTGATGCCAGTGGCTGGATGCACTTCCCTAACATTTTCCGTTACTTCGAGACTGCCGAGCACACGTTTCTAAAATCCCGTGGTGTTCTGGTCTTCGATCGCGCACAAGGCGGTTGGCCGCGTGTGAAAGTTTCGTGCGATTACAAACGCCCGCTGCTCACCGGCGATCGCATCGAAGTCTTGTTGGAAATCACACGCTTCGGTGCCTCGTCGCTGACCTGGAATTTTCAGATCCTCAACGCCACCGGTGAAATTGCCGCCTTTGGCAGCGTCACCACTGTCCGCGTGAATGGCGATGGCCGCCCGCAACTCATCACCGCCGAGGAACTCGCCGCGCTCGAAGCCACACCGGCATAACAAGCGTCCTTGGAGCGAGAAATTCACAAAAAAATCCTCGGATAGATCGCCCGGCATGATAGTGCTTGGAGTGTGCATCTGAGGTTCCTACTCATTTTCCCGCCACTTCTCATCGGTGCTCTCACAGGCGCACCTGAGAATTCCCAACCGCCGGATTTCTCGAATGCGTTTGTCCAATTAGCCGCTCTCGGCATGCCCGCACTCGATCCGGCTGCAAAATGGGCGACTTCCCAGGATTACGAATCCTCCAATTACGAACTCCGCCAGCTGACCCAATCGATGAAGGGCAACGGCTGGCTGCTCCCGTCCACGGACGAAAAAATCCGCTATCTCCCGATGAGTGGACTCGCCGTCATCGAAACGGACCCAAAATCGAAAGCGGATTCCCCAGGCGGTGCACCCAAACGCGTTTTCGGTGGCGGCTCCAGCACGGCCCGCCCACCCACTCCGATCAAAGACCCGATCAAGGATGCGACGTCACTCATTTCCGCGATCAAGAAGCTGATCGCAAAGAACTCGGAAAACGAGTATTCCCGAAACAACATCGGCACGGAATGGGGCGACCTCCTGTTATTCGCCGCCCAGCTTCACCAAACCGGCCAACCGCAACTCGCCAACGATCTCGCGCTCGCCACCTTCGACCTCTTCCCGTCCCGCGAGGCCGCTGTCGATGCCGCCATCCATCAAATCGCCAGCGCCGACTATCAGAAAGCCGCCGAAGAGTTCTTCAAATCGGGCGATTGGGCCACCTACCATCAATCGCTCACGAAACTCGTCAATCGCTTCCCACGCGGGTGGACAGCGCGGGAAGCGATCGGAATCTTCCTCCCGCAATTGGAAAAACAAGCGTCCGGCACCAAAGCCCCGGCACCCACTCTTCCAGGCATCCCCCTCGCGCCGCAAGCCCTCGCCATCGTCCAGGAATTCACTGAAAAACAGCCCAATATTCCAGATCAACCGGGCTCTGAAGAAGCAGGCTCCGCATCAATGTCCCCCGAGATGATGGTTCAAATGCAGATGATGGGAGCGAGATACGGCGGGAGATACGGAGGAAACTCATCCATGCCATCCTCCCTCTGGCTGCTCGATGAGGCAGCGCCCACGGAGGGAAAAAAATCCTCCATCATGCGTCTTGCCGCTTTGAAAATGGCCGCACTCCCGGCCCTCGCCGCCCTCGCCACCGACCCATTTCTCACCCACTTTCCCAACCCCCAATCTCATTCCGGCTACTACTCATCGGAAGATAGCAGCGAAGACCGCACACTTCGCGCCTATGCTTCTCTCCAACGCCCCGCCACACGCGGCGAAATCGCCCAATCCCTACTCACAGCCACCCTCCCGGATCCCGAAAACGAACTCAACAACGCAGACCCGGAAACCCTTCGTGATCTCGCTCTCTCATTCTGGAAGGAACACCAAAACGACACACACGAGCAACTCGCCGCAGTCTTCCTCCGCGAAGGTTCCCGCAGCCAATCATCACAGGCCGCCACCATGCTCGCCGCCTCGAAAGATCCCGCCGCCCATCAGGCTTTTGAATCCCACATCCTAGCCTCCGAAAACGCCCTCGGAGAATTCCAACAACTCCAAACCTACCTCCGCTCCCGCAAATCCGCTGCCAAACCATTCTTCGCCGCCTACGCCAAACTCGTCCGTAGCCAGAACACCGACGCACCCACCGAGGAGGGCGGATACGATCAGGCCTCTTACATGATCAAACAAGCCGGCGGCATGGAGAAAATCCTCAAACAACTCGAAGCCCTCGTCGGCGATCAATCCCCCCGCTCCCTCGCCGTGCAAATCGCCAAAGGAAACCCCGAGGACGCCGAAGCCGCCATCAGGACGCTCTCCACCCTCCTGACCGACGCCTCCAGCACCAAGCAACTCTTCACCTTGCTCGAAGGAGCAAACGCAGCCACAGACCCCACAGTTAGAGCTCGTTTCCTCAGTGCCACCCGCCGCATCAATTGGCGCTCGAAGGATGACAAGGAAGGCTCTCCTCCTTCTGATCGAAAAATCTCCGAACCCGAAATCAAAGTCTGGCAAAAACTGATCGCCGATACCCGCGAGATTTCCGGTGATGTAACCTCATATGCCGATGGCGAATATGCCGATGGCGAATATGCCGATGGTGAAAAATTCACCGTTGCGGACATCGCCGCCGCCTCACTCGAACGCTCGGTTGGGCTGGACACATCGTGGCAAGTCATGCGGGCCGAAGTGATTCTCTCCAAACCAACCGCAGCCATCTTACGTGAACGTGCCGAGGCTCGACTCTCCGGCAAGCCGCTTCCGCCGCTACCCGATGCCTCAAAGATTTCTGACCAACGCCTCTCCGAAATCGTCGCAGAGACCGCTAAAAAACTGCCTGCAGAAATCCACCCCTACCTGAAAACCCTCACGCCCGATGAACGCGCGGCGTGGCTCGATTGGATCCAAGATCCTGGAGAGATCGCCGTTCCAGCCAGCGTCAAAGATCTCCGTTTCCTCGTCATTGAGCGCGGAGATGAGAAACCCATGCTGGCAGTCACTGGAATTGACAGCGACTTCGTGCTAACTCCCGCCACTCTCAAAGCCCAAATTGAAACCCTGGCCCGAGATATCGACAAGCACTCCCGCACCGTTATTGAACTGAATAATGCCAATTTCGGCCCCGGCTTGGAATTGGTCGCCTACTCGATTCCGTTGCCTGCCAAAAAAAAGAACGACGAACCGAATCGTCAAAATCGCAAATATTCGACACTGCCGGAAGCTGAAAATATTTTCGAAAACGCCATACAGGTTCTAGACCAAACGGATCAATCCGATGGCGTTATCGTCATCCAGCTTGGATCCAACGAACTCCAAGGGCAATTCGTTTGGACTGTTGCAAAAGGCATACCCACCAGCATCGATCCGGATAAACAGGCATCGCTGGACTCCACTCTGGAAAACCTAGCAGAATCTTCCAAACCATCATTCCTGCGAGTCACCATTCAAATCCTCTCAAAAGCCGATGCCAAAATCATCAAGGAAACCAGCTCCGAAGACAACAATAATGGCGATCCATTCACCATCGATTAAACTCCTAACTAAATCAGATCTCATGACTGAACAACCCGCCGCCCAATGGGAACGCTTGCAAGACACCGTTTCCAAAATCCGTTCCGAAACCGCCCGCGTCATCGTCGGCCAAGACGAAATCGTCGAGCAACTGCTCACCTCGCTCATCTGCAAGGGCCATTGCTTGCTCGTCGGCGTCCCAGGCCTCGCCAAGACGCTTCTCATCTCGACCCTCGGGCGCATTCTCGGCCTCAAATTCCAGCGCATCCAATTCACCCCGGACCTGATGCCCACCGACATCGTCGGCTCGGAAATCCTCCAGAACGCCGCCAATGGCGACCGCGCCTTCCAGTTCATCCCCGGCCCCATCTTCGCCAACCTCATCCTCGCCGATGAAATCAACCGCACCCCTCCCAAAACCCAGGCCGCTTTGTTAGAAGCGATGCAGGAAAAACAAGTCACCGTCAATGGCCAGACCCGCCGACTCGAAGAACCCTTCATCGTCTTCGCCACCCAAAACCCCATCGAGCACGAAGGCACCTACCCGCTTCCCGAAGCGCAGCTCGACCGCTTTTTCTTCCAAATCAACATCGGCTACCCGTCACTCGATGAGGAAGCCCAAATCATCCGCCGCACCACCGGCCGCGACGCCGTCCAACCCAAGGCATTGCTAGACAAAGCCAAAGTGCTCGAACTCCAAGACGCCTCCCTCGATGTCCCGCTACCGGAATCCGTCATCCAAGCGATCCTCAAACTCGTCCATTCCACCCGCCCGGATTCAGAGCACGCCACAGCCGATGTGAAAAACTACATCGCCTACGGTGCCGGTCCCCGCGCCTCCCAATGCCTCGCCCGCGCCGCCCGCGCCCTAGCCCTACTCCGCGGAAATTCCTCCGCCTCCCCCGATGAAGTCCGCGCCGTAGCCCTCCCCGTCCTCCGCCACCGAGTCATCGCCAACTACAACGCCACCGGAGAAGGCATCACCACCGACCAAATCATCACCAAACTCATAGCGACTATTTAAATCCTATAAGTCCCATAGGTCCCATAAGTCCTATATCCAATGCCCAAGTTCCTAGACCCATCCGATGTCCGCCGACTCAAGAACTATGAGTTCGGCGCCAAAGCCATGGTCGAGGGCTATCTATCAGGTCGTCACCGCTCACGCCAACGCGGATCATCCATCGAGTTTCACGAGTTTCGTCAATACGTCCCCGGCGATGACCTCGCACGAGTCGATTGGCGGGTGTTCGCCCGCAATGACAAACTCTTCCTCCGCACCTTCGAACAGGAAACCAACCTCGAATGCCATATCTTCGTCGATTGCTCAGCGTCGATGGGATTCCCGGAAAACGCGGCGCGCCTCTCGAAACTGGAATACGCCTCATTCTTCGCCGCCGCCCTCGCCTGGTGGGTGATCTCGAAAAACGACCGCGTATCGCTCACGCTTTTCGATCAAGGCATTCGCAAATTCCTGCCTCCCGGTTCCACCCGCAAGCACCTCAACGATCTTCTCAACACCCTCGAAAACAACCCACCCGGCTCCGGCACATCCATCACCGAAGCCCTCGTCCGCGCCCAACCGCTCCTCAAGCGCAAAGGAACACTCGTTGTTCTATCCGATTTCTTCGAGGACCCCGCCGCCCTCTTCCGCGCCCTCAACCCCTACATCCACCGCGGCTTCCGCATCCACCTCTTCCATATCCTCGATCCCTCCGAACTCCAACTCGACGACCGCGGCCTCTCACGCTTCATCGACATGGAATCCAATGAACAACTCACCGTCCACCCCCATTCCCTGCGCGATGCATGGAACCGGGAAATCCTCAGCCACACCCGCACCCTCCGCGCCCTAGCCGCCTCCCGCCACACCGACTACGCCCTCACCTCCACCACCGATTCCTACTTCCACCTCTTCGACCGACTCCGAGCCTAAAAAAATCTCCAATCCCCAATCTCTAATTTCCAATATCTAATATCTCTTCCATGTCTCTCCTTCTCCAGTATCCAGCCCTGTTAGGCCTGCTCGCACTTGGCGGGCTGCCCGTGCTGGTGCATCTTCTGTCCCGCGCCCGCCCGCCGGCCTATCGGTTTTCCAATATTGAATTCCTGCGCCGCGTCCTGCACCGCACCGCCCGCCTCCGCAGGCCACAGGATTGGTTGTTGCTCGCCCTCCGCACACTCGCGTTGTTCGCCATCGCCGCCGCATTCATCTCACCTTTCCTGATTTCAAAATCCGCATCTCTTCCCGGAGAAACATCCACCGTCATCCTGTTAGTGGACCGATCCGCCTCCATGTTCGCCCGCGAGGGAGTCGGCAGCCGCTTCGATGCCGCCTGCTCGCAAACCGCAAGCTTCCTCAAACAAGCCAAACCCGACTATGCCAATCTCATCTGGATCGATGCCGAGCCCGACGCCGTCTTCCCAGAACCCGGCCCAAACCTCGGCTTCCTAACCGACCTACTCGAACAAGCGAAACCCTGCCCCGAAGCAGGCTCACTCACCGCCGCCTTCGATCTCGCCCTCCGCCAACTCACCAAAGCCAGTGGCCACCGCGAGTTGATCATCGTCTCGGATTTCCAAGCCACCGCATGGCGCGAGTTTTCGCCCAACCTCCCGGAAAATGTGATCATCCGCACCCACAACGTCGCCACGTCCACCCCACGGAATGTCGCCGTCACCGGACTCATCCCCCAGCCAGCGGAACCCGTCGCCGGCCAAGACATCAGCTTGCTCGCCCGCGTCCGAAATTTCTCGCCCGACCCCGTCCGCACCCAAATCACCCTCGATGCCGACGGCGCACGCCAATCCCAGCCCATCGATATCTCCGCCTGGGGCGAGGCCGACTGCTCGTTTTCCCTTCGCTCCGTCAATGCCGGCCTCCTGCCGATCAGCGTTTCCGTAGAAGCCGATCCGTTTCCCGCCGATGACGCCCGCCATGCCGTCGTCAATGTCCGGGACTCGCTTCGTCTCGCACTCAACTCGCCGCCCGAATCCGCCGATTCCATGATTCTCGGCAAACTCGCCGCCGCACTTCCGTGGTTAGAAACATCGATCAACCCCAGCTCCGCCCGCCCTCCGGACATCCAATTCATCTCCGCCTGGCCCGGCAAAGACCCACTCGACCTCAGAAATTCCGCCCTCTCCGGCACCACCGTCATCCTCCGCCCCGCCCCATCCTGCCCGCTCTCCGCCATCCGCACGCTGCTCGATCTCCCAGCAGACCCTGCTGATAGTCCTATCTCCCTAGAGTCATCTCCCACCGGTTGGACCGCCATCCCCGACGAATCCCATCCCGCCAACCAACTCTTCCGCTCCGGCGATTTCGGCAACCCCTTCGCCGGCACCTTCCGCGAACGCCTGCGCCTGCCCTCCACCCTCACCTCACTCCCCGGCGTCCGCCCGATCGCCCTCTTCAACGATGGCTCACCCGCCATTCTCGAAATCCCCACCCGCCGCGCCTCCATCCTCATCTGGAATCTTCCGCTCGACCTCGCAAAAACCGACTGGCCCGTCCAAGGCCCCTTCCTTCCTGCCATTGCGGAAATCCTCCTGCGCACCCGCGAGCGCAGCACCGCCGAGCCCGCTTACTCGCTTCCCGGACCGCCCCTCACTTGGTCATCCAGCGATCCCGCCCACGCCGGGGCCGTCACACTCATCGGCCCGTCCGCCGAACCACTTGAAATCTCCGAGTCCACCACCGCCGACGGCACCCTCTGGAAATCCAAAATTCCCGCCACTCCCGGCCTCCACCGTTGGCAAATTTCCGGCCAATCCATCGCCTTCACTGCCGTCAATTTTCCCGAATCCGAGTCAGATCTCCGACCGCTAGATTCCATCCCCACCTTCGGCAATGCCGATTCAGCCAGCAATTCCCTCGTCCGCCAAGCCGCACTCGCCCAAGGCATCCCCCTCTGGCCCTGGCTCGTCGCCGCCGCCCTCCTCTTCCTCGCCCTAGAATCCCTCATCCACTCCCGCAAACCCAGCCAAGTGAATTAGTTAGTTCGTCCGCATCATCCATTCCGCCTCTCGGTTATCATTCCTTTGAATCCTCCATTTCCACTCTCATTCCTCATCCCTCTCGCGGCCATCGTGTTGGGCCTCGCCGCCTTCGGCGCATGGCGCGGCTCTAACGGCTTGTCCGGCCCCGTGCGCGCAGGCCTTCTCACATTGCGCCTTCTGGCCATCGCCGCCGCCATCACCATCCTGTTCAACCCCGGCCGCTGGACCACTCCCACCGAAACCCAAATCAAACCCTGGATCATCCTCAACGATGCCTCCACCTCGATGGCCCAGCCCACCTCCGATGGCAGCACCCGTGCGGCCACTGCCAACGCCCTCGTCCGCCTCGCCACTTCCCAAGCGAAATCCGCAGAAATCCCTCTGCGCAGCCACCCGTTTTCCTCAAAACTCGATGCCCCCACCGCCGAGCCGCCACCCCCGCTCGGCACCGCATCCCGAATCCTCCCCGCGATTTCCCAAATCCTCCAAGACTCCGCCGCCGAACCGCTCGCCGGCATCATCGTGCTCAGCGATGGCCGCCAAACACTCCATTCCTCCCAAGCCGATCTCGACTCTCTCGCCCTCCGCGCACGCAGCCGCAATATCGCCCTTCACACCGTCGCCATCGGCGCGGATGTCCCATCCCCGGATCTAACTCTCATCCAACCCCGCGCCTCACTCACCGCCTTCGCCGCCCAAGCACTCCGCGTCCCCTTCGCCCTCAAATCCACCGGCCTATCACCCATCCGCCCGGTCGTCACTTTGCGTGATGCCACCGGCAAGGAACTCGCCAGCCTCACCCTCGAACTCGCCCCCGGAAAAACCGTCGCTTCCGCCTTCGAGCTCAAAGCTCCAGCCACCTCCGCCCAGTGGACCATCGACACCCCGGTGATCGCCGGCGAAGTCCGCTCATCCAACAACCAAGCGCAGATCAACATCCGCGTCCTCGCCTCCAAAACCCGCGTCTTCCTCGTCGAAGGCGCACCCTATTGGGATAGCAAATTCCTCGCCCAACTCCTCCGCCAGCAACCCCACATGGACGTGCAGTCCATCCACCGCATCTCCGATCAACGGTATTTCCGCATCGACTCCGGCAGCGCCCAAAATCAGGAAACCCAAGACCCGATTTTCCCCGATACTCTTGAAGAACTTTCACGCTTCGACCTCATCGTCTTCGGGAAAAACATCGACCCCTTCCTCACTCCCGAGCGCGTTTCCATCCTCCGCTCCTACGTCCGCGATCACGGCGGAGCCGTGCTCTTCTCCCGCGGCAAACCCACCACCGCCTCCCTCGCCGCGCTGGAACCACTCGAACCCGTCGTCTGGTCCACTAACAGCGCCGCCGATTTCCGCTTCACACCCAATCTTGATGGCGAAGCCGCCGGTCTCTTCGGCCAAGCCCTGCCCGCCCCCGACGCCTCACTCTGGTCATCACTGCCCTCGCTCAAAGACGGTCGCCAAGTGTCCCTGATCAAACCGTTCACCCGCGTGCTGGCCGATGGCATTCCGGATCTCGGCGCCGGCACCGCCACCGGAGTTTCAGGAAAATTCCCGGCCCTCATGGTCCGTCGTTATGGCCAAGGCGTCACCGGCCTCGTGAATGGCGACGGCCTCTGGAAATGGGACTTTTTCCCCGAAGCCCGCGAACTCGGAAATTGTTACGAAGACTTCTGGACCCAACTCATTCAGTGGATGGCGTCCTACTCAGAATTCCTACCCGGCCAGGATTTTTCCCTCCGCCTGCCCGCCTCCCGCAGCGAGGTCGATGCCACCCTCGCCGCCACCCTTTCATTCCGCGGCTCCGGCCCCGCGCCACAACCGCTCATCCTCGTCACCGCACCCTCAGGCACCACTCACGAAATCAGCCCCGCCGCAATCCCAGACCCTTCCGGCCGACCCCTCTGGCGCTCCTCTTTCACCCCGGACCAACCCGGCGTCTGGACGCTCAAACTCATCGACCCCCGCCCAAACGCACCCGCCACTCCGGAGGCGCTCATCACCGTGCCCGCCCCACCCGTGGAAACCGACGACCTCTCACCCGATCCCGCCTTCCTCAAGGAGCTCGCCCAATCCACCGGCGGCCAATCCCTCGACCCCGCCACCTTTCCCGCCTTCCTAAAATCTCACCTCATCAAAAACCCACCCGTCACCCGCGACACCGGAGCCATCTGGAAACCCTCCTGGAACTCCGCCCCAATCGCCCTCCTAATCGCCGCCCTTCTAGCAACCGAATGGTTCCTCCGCCGCCGCCAAGGCCTAGCCTAAGTCTCTAATCTCTAATCTCTTAGCATGCCTCTTTTTCACCAAAAACTCCGCCGCATCCGCTTCCTCCTCCGAGGTGCGCGTCTGTTTGGCGCGCTGCTCGGCATCCTCGCCTTTGCCGTCAGCCTATGGCTGATCTTCGGCATCACCGACGCCTTTCTCGCCTTCGAATCCCCGGCCCGCGTCACCATCACACAGACCCTCACCGCCCTCTGCGTCCTCGCCTTCCTCATCGCGCTCATCCGCACCCTTCGCGTCTCCGCACCCTTCGCCGCCCACCACGCGGATGCCGCCCGCTCCGATCCGCGCGCGTCCGCCACCACCGCGCTTTCGTTAGATTTCACAGCCGCCCCCACACCGCTCGCCAGTTTGCTCACCGAGCGCACCCTCGCCGCCGCCGCCGCCGCTCTTTCCGCCATCCCCGCGAAACTTCTCATCCCATGGCGTTGGCTGCGTCTCGCGGTGTTAGCTCTCGCCATTCCTCTGATAGTAACCGGCGGCCTTCGCCTCGCCAAACCCGCTGCCTTCGCCACCATCGCCCAACGCCTCCTCCGCCCGAGCGCCGACATCCCACCCTACAGCCCCCTCGTTTTCACCCTTTCCCCCGCCAACCCCTCCACCGTCTATGGCGGGGAAATCCTCATCACCGCGGAGATTACCGGCGCGTCCCTCACCCATCCCGTCGAGTGCCTCATCCGCCGCCCCCGCACTCGCGAAATCCTCCGCCTCCCCGCCTTCCGCGAAGCACCCACCCGGTTTTCCCGCAATCTCGACGCGCTCACCGAGTCCGTCGAAGTCGCCTTCGCCTCCGGCAATGCTCGCTCTTCATGGCACGCCATCGAGATCTTGCTAGAACCGAACATCCTCAACGGCCTCGTCCGCATCACCCCGCCCGCCTACACCGGCCTGCCCGCCACCGAGTTCCCGCTCGATACCCATGAAATCTCCGCCGTCGAGGGCTCCACCGTCACCCTCGAACTCACCAGCAATCGCCCCCTCGGCTCCGGCTCCCTCACCTTCACCCCCGCCACCGCACCGGGCACCACCCCGGTCACCCAATCCCACACCGCGACCTTGCCCACTGAAAAAACCGCCGCCTTCACCTGGACCTCCACTGAGACCGGCCGGATCTCCGCCACCCTTCGCGACCTCCGCGGCACACCCAGCCCACGCCCGCTCGACCTCGCATTCCGCTGCCTGCCAGACCTCCCACCCAACGTCGCCCTCTCCTCGCCGCCGCCCATGATGCTCGCCACCCCCAAGTCGCTCATACCGATCGCCGGCCGCGCCGAAGACGATTTCTCACTCTCGAAAGTCCACTTCGTCCGCACTCTATCCGGTTTCCGCGATCGCTCCCGCGTCGTTGCCCCCGCCCTGCGCGATAAATCCTACGATTTCACCGACACCCTCGATCTCGATGCCCTCGGCCTTGAGGCAGGCCAAACCATCGAACTCATGATCGACGCCTCCGATCACAACCCATCCCTACTCGGCCAAGGCAGCTCGGAGATTTCACGCATCCAAATTATTTCCGAAGACCAATACGCCGAATACATCCGCAACAAAACCACCATCCAACAATTCTCCAACCGCTTCCAAGCCGCCCGCGACGCCATGAATGCCGCTCGCGAGGCCCTCGAAAAACTCAAGGAAGCCACCGAAACCCCCGACCCCAACGCGATCGAAAAAGCCGCCGCCGAAGCGAAAGCCGCCCACGAAAAAGCCGTCGATCTCCTCGATAAAATCGCCGCCGACTTCCCAGCCTTCGATCTCGAAAAACGCCTCCAAGATCTCGCCAAGGAACAAGCCGACGACCTCCGCGCCAATCTCGACCCACTCAAAAACTTCGACCCCAAAGCACCCAAAGCCGAGCAACAAGCCGCCATCGATGAAATGCTCAAGCGCCTTGAACAACAAAAACCCGAGGCCCAACAACTCGACCAAGACGTCTCCAAAATCAACCAAGCCGCCGCCATCCTCGAAATGGCCGCTAAATTCCGCCAGATCTACGAAGCCCAAGCCTCACTCGCCAAACGCTTCGGCACCATCGTCGAGGAACTCCGCCACGGCCAAGACCAAAACCGCCGACTCCTCCCATCACTCGCCGAAACCCAGGAAAAAAATCGCAAAGCCCTCGATGAATTTAAAACCGAACTCGCCCGCCGCCTCGATGCCCTGCCCAATGACGATGAAGATCTCGCGCCGCTCATCGACTCCGCTCGGGAATTTCTGCTAGAACTCACAACCGCCGAACCCGAAACCCTCATGGATGCCGCCACTCTCCATGGCAGGGCCGGCTCAGCCATGGAGGCCTTCACCAATGCGGAACGTGCCCGCGCGGCGTTAGAGCGCCTGATGTCCGAGCCCGAACCCTTCCCCGAAGCCGCCAAAGGCCAAGCCCCGAAATTCGACATCCCACGTGCAGACGTGAACCAAACACTCCAACAACTGCTCGAAGCCTTCCTCGGCCAAGGCAACGGCGATGGAAACAAACCCGGCGGCCAAGGCCAAGGCCCCGCCGGCATGGGCCTCGCCGGTGCCCAAGCCGACGGCTTCCCGATGGACCTCCCGGTCGTCGGCCCGGATCGCCTGCAATTCGCCAGCCCATCGAACTCCAACGGCGGCAATGGCGATGGCAAAACCCGCCCAGTCCAACCGCTGCCCGACACCGCCGAATTCGGCACCCTCAAACCGACCGATACCCGCCACGGCCAATCCACCACCACCACCCCGGACGCCATCCCCGAAACCTACCGCGATGCGGTGAAAAAATTCCTAACCCCATGAAACCCCTCCTCCTCACCCTACTCGCCCTGATTCTCCCGCTCTCCGCCAAAGAAGGTGCCGTGGAATGCGGAAACCTCATCTACGCCGGCACCCGCACCTCGAAGTGCTTCAGCGATGAGTTCCTAACCACCGTCCAACAGAAAACCTCAATCGCCACCGAGCGCCGATTCAAGGCCGTCAAACTCGCCGATGACGAGTTGTTTAAAATCCCCTTCGTCATCATGACTGGCGAAGCGGATTTCAACCTGCCCGCCAAGGAACGCGAAAACCTGAAAAAATACCTCCAAAATGGCGGCTTCCTGCTCGCCTCCGCCTCATGCTCGAATGAAGCCTGGAGCAAATCCTTCGAACGCGAAATCAAATCCATCTTCGGCAACGATTCCCTCAAAGACATCGCCCTCGATCACGAGATTTTCCGCACCGTCTTCACCATCAAGGAACTGAAACTCTCCCACGAAGGTGCTGCTCCCACCCTCAAAGGCCTCACCCACAATGGCAAAATCGTCGTCGTTTACTCCGCCGAGGGCCTCAACGACAGCTCACACGCAGAAAGTTGCTGCTGCTGCGGCGGCAACGAAATCCAAAATGCCATGGAAATCAACGCCAACATCCTCGCCTACGCGTTGCTTCATTAACCATGAAAATTCCGAATCCAAACTCAAGACCCCAAAACGCAATGTGCGAAAGAAGCCAGCGCCGCCGCGTCTTCCCACATCTTGTGTCTTGCAGTCTTGTGTCTTGTGTCTCCCTACTTTTCAGCTTTTCAGCGTTTGCCGAAGATGAGTCCTATCAACGTTTCCTAACCGGCACCCAGGACATCGCCACTCTAGCCGAAATCCTACCCCTGCTCTCAGACGCCGAACGCCGCCCGATCATCCGCGCAAAAATCCTCGAAGCCAAAACACCGCCGCGCACGGAAATGGTCGCCTTGCTAGACCATCCCTCCCTCGCGGTCCGCCTCGGCGCGCTCGAACTCCTCGAAGAACTCGCCGGCGGCGATCTATCTTACAATCCATGGACCCCCGCCGAGTCCCCCGAAAACCTCGGTGCCCTCTCCCGCTGGAACGCCTGGGCCGGCTCGCCCACAGAAACCCCGAACTCCGGCTCGATCTTCTCCGAGGACCAACACCGCAGCTACCTCCGCGACCTACTCGCCGAGGATCACGACAAAGCCGCCCGCGCCCGCCGAATGCTCGAAGCCGAAGGCCTTACCGCCGTCGGCTTTCTCGAAACTTTTCTCAACGATACTCCCACACTTTCCTCCGGCGCCCGCTCCCGCATTCGCGAAGCCCAATACCAAATCACCCTCGCCCGCCAACTCGGCGATCAAGCCGCCGTCACCGCTCGCCACCTCGCCTTCGGCAGCCGCGACCAACGGCTCTCCGCCCTCGCCACCGTCCGCAGCGCCGGCATGCTCGCCGTCCCGATCCTCCGCGATTTCATCACCCACCCGGACCCGTTGATCCGGGAAACCGCCATCGATTCCTTGCTCGTCAGCGCCGGAGAACCCGCCGTTTCCATCATCGCCCCGCTGCTCACCGCAGAAACCGATGTCAACGTCATCCACGGCGCACTCCGCCGCCTCAAAGACATCCGCTCACCGGAAACCCAAAAACTCGTCACCTCATTCCTCACCCACCCCGACGAAGACCTGCTCGTTTCCGCCATCCAGACCAGCCTCACCCTCAGCGGCGATAACGAACGTTTTTCCATGGGCCGGGATAAACCGAAAAAATCCCCGGATGCCGACCCCGCCATCATCCAGTGCCTCTCGGATCCGCGCTGGCGAGTCCGCGCCATGGCCCTCGAATTTGTCGCGAAACGCAAACTCCTCGCCGCCAAAGCACAGTGCCTCACCTTGCTCGATGATCCCGACGACTTCGTCCGCTTCGCCGCCATCAATGCCATCGTCGCCATCGGGGCCAAAGACGCCCTGCCCAAACTCAAAGCCATGCTGCTCGCCGATGATGCCATGATCGGCCCGATCATCGAAGCCTACGCCACCATCAGCGAACCCCTCGACGCCGAAATTCTCGCCAAACTCGATAAAGCCGCACCCGACGCCCGCCTCTCCGCCGTCCGCTCCGGCCAGTCGAACGATTCTTCTGCCTCGTCCCTCGCCCTCCGTTACGCCTCAGACCCCGATATCGACGTCGCCTGCGCCGCCCTCCGCGTGATCGCCTCGGACGACGACAAGCTGAAACAAAACAAATTCGCCAGCGTCATCGTCGCCGCGCTCCGCTCGAACAGCCCGGAAAAAGCCACCGCCATCCTCGAACGCCTCGAACTGCCCACATCCTCCTCATCCTCACGGCGCGTCGATCCCATGCTCCTGGAAGCCCTCCAAAACTCCGCGAGTTCCGACGAACCCACCGCCCTCGATCCACTCTACAACGCCTTCCTCCTCCCCGGTTCCGATGCCAAATCCGCCGACCCCAAAAACCCGAAAACTCCCGAGATTCCCGCCGCCCAAGCGGAAATCCTTCGCGAACTCGCCAAATTCGGCACTCCAGACAACCCGCTCGCCCTCCGCTTCAGCGCTGCTCTCAATCTAGCAAAAGTCGGCCAAGTCCAAGGTTACACCATCCTCATCAAAGATCTGCCATCGCTCACCACCGCCCAGAAAACCACCCTTTGCAGTAGCCTGGATTCGCCGTCCACTGGGGAAGCAATCCCGCTGCTCACCACCCTCCTGCGCGATCCCGTCCCGGAAGTTCGCAGCGCCGCAGCCGAATGCGCCCTCTCGAATGACAAGGCCAAGGCGCTCATCAACCTCGTCCTAACCGAACTCGCCGCCCCCGATGGAAAAATCCAAGCCCTCGAGGTCTATGGCTACCGCTTCGACAGCTCCGCCCGCAGCCAACCCACGCTCTTCCGCCCTTGGTGCCTTGCCACCCTCCAATCCGAGACCAGCACCACCCCGCAGCGCGTCCTCGCCGCCATCGCCGCCCGCCATTGCTCGAACACCCAAATCATCGATGCCCTCCGGAAACACACCACCTCCACCGACACCAATCTCCGCCGCGCCGCATGGCACTCGCTCATCACCGCCCGCCCCGCCGAACTCTCACCCAACGCCGAAACCATCGCCAAAGACCCGGAAGCCTTCGTCCGCGCCGTGCTGCCAGACCGCGTCACCAAACCGAATTATATCTGGACCCACCACTTTTCCGACACCCACACCACCCGCGACAATTACTCGAACTACAACCCGAAAAAAACCCGCATCGATGACAATCTCCGCAGCCACCTCACCCGCTTGGCCAGCCAAGATCCATCCCCGCTCATTCGCTTCGAAGCCTCCTTCGCGCTCATCGCTCAAAGCGTGCCCATCGATCTTGACGCCTTTGTCACCCTGCTGCCGAAACTCTCGAAGGAAACCAACGCGATTTCCCGCATCACCGATTGGTTAGAGGAAAACGCCACCCGTTCCACCCCCGCCCTCGGCCCATTGTTTGCCATCGTCGATCCCACTAAAATCGACGCCGACAAACTCAAAATCCTCAACTCACGTATCAGCCCGTCTCAAGTCAAAGGCATTCCCACCTTCGCCTCACTCGCTTCTAACGTATCCGAAACCACCCGCAAAGACACACCGCTGCTGGCTGCGGAAACCGCCGCCCCAACTGCCGAACGCAAATCGTTAATCGTCGCCTATTTCTACAAGCCTGGCTGTCAGGAATGCATCAAAGCCAAACAATACATCACCTCGCTCAAGACCGATTTCCCACTCATCGAACTCAAGGAATACAACATTCTCGATCCCGAAGGTCTGCTACTCAACCAATCGCTCTGCGCCTTTCTCGATGTCCCGTCCCTCAAGTTTTCCATCGCGCCCTCCGTGTTCACCCAGTCCGGTTTCGTAATCGGCCCGGAGGTTTCCCCGGCCTCACTCGGCAAGCTATTCGCAGAAACCATGGCAGCCCCCCAAGATGATACTTGGATCGAAATCACCGACAGCGCCCCCGTCCAAGAAGTCGCCGCTCAAGAAGTGGACCGCCGCTACGAGGGCATCACTCTCCCCATCGTGCTGTTTGGCGGCCTCTTGGATGGCATCAACCCCTGCGCCTTTGCGACAATCATCTTCTTCCTCTCTTACCTGCAAATCGCCCGCCGCACCCCGCGCGAAATGCTCATGGTCGGCGCCGCCTTCATCAGCGCCGTCTTCATCGCCTACCTCGCCGCCGGCCTGCTGCTCCACGAAGTCATCGCCTCACTCAACGACCGCTTCGCCGGCATCCAACGCTGGATGAATCTGATCTTCGGCATCCTCGCCCTCATCGCCGCCTATCTATCACTCCGCGATGCCCTCCGCGCCCGCGCCGGCCGACTCGATGAAATGACGCTGCAACTTCCCGGCATGCTCAAAGACCGCATCCGCAGCGTCATCCGCAGCGGTGCCCGCGCCCGGAATTTTGTCATCGCCGCTTTTCTATCAGGGCTCGTCATCTCCTTACTCGAACTCGCCTGCACCGGCCAAGTGTATGCCCCAATCATCTATCAAATCCAAAAAGGCCGCCTCGATGCCGTGCTTTGGCTCGTCGTTTACAACCTCGCCTTCATCACCCCGCTCATCGTGATTTTCCTACTGGCCTACGGCGGCCTGCGCAGCGAAACCCTCATCACCTTCCAGAAAAAACACACCTTCTCCGTCAAACTCGGCCTCGCCCTCCTATTCCTCTTCCTCGCCCTCTTCATCCTCTTCGGCTCCAAATTTCTGCCGCACTAAAACCAAGGCTCCTCGTTGACAGCTGGGTCTAAGCGGACTAAGTGAAAGCCATGTTTGGCGCGCGTTGGATCCTAGCTCTCGGAATGACATTGTCATTGTCGGGTTGCATGGCGATGCGCTCGGAAAATGCCTGGCTCGGTGCGGTGGACCGCCAGGTCGGTCAACTCGGCTACCGCAATTGGATCGTCATCGCCGAGGCCTCGTTTCCTGCCCACAGCCGCCCCGGCGTGCGCCAGATCAACGCCCCGGTTGAGGTGCCGGAAGCCCTCGACTACGTCCTGCAAGCCCTCGAAAAAACCGAGAATGTCCGCCCCCATCTTTACCTGACCCGCGAACTGCGCTCGGTCGAAAACGATTTTGCCCCGGGCATCGATGCCCTGCGCGAGCGCCTCAAAGGCGCGCTCCACGGCCACGAAACCACCGAGCTCGACCAACAATCGCTGCTCACTTTACTCGAAGATACCAGTCGCAGTTTCGATGTCCTGGTCATTCGCACCAACACCGCCTTGCCTTACAGTTCGGTCTTCGTCGAGCTCCGGCCCGGATATTGGGATGCCAATTCCGAGTCGCGCCTGCGCGAACGCATCGAACAGGAACGCATGCAAAGACTTGTGCGACCGTTCCCTTGATGTTCATCTTCCCTGCGTGAGCCGAAAAGACGAAGAACTCCGCCAAGAACGAGAAGAAGCATGGGTCGGCGATGCCGTGCTCGCCTTGTTTGCCCGCCAATACGTATTGCGCGAACGCAATTCCATGGACGGCGAATGGTTCACCCGCCTGACCTCCAATGATTTCCTCAGCTCCTTCGGCAACCCGACCCGAGTCGAAGCCTCCATCGGGAGGCTTTACCTCACCGGCGGCCTCTCCGCAGCCTTCGCCTGGATGGACGCCGAACTGATTCCTCTCTTTCGAAAACAGTCGCTCAACAAACGCTAAACCTTCCGAGGGACGACTTGAGGCACCAACCAATTTTCGCGACGAAACCAGGTTTCCTGGCGTTTGGCATACTGGCGGGTGGCGGTGTTGATGAGGTCTTCGCAAGTGACGCGGTCGATTTCTCCGGCGATGAGCGCGCGGATTTCACGAAAGCCGATGGCTTTTTCGCAGTTGCGTGAAACGGATTTTAAAGCGGCGACTTCTTCGAGCGCGCCATTCTCTAACATGTTCCGGGTGCGACTGGCGATGCGGGCGTGGAGGTCCGGGCGCGGGCGCTGGATGACGAGTCCGCGCAGGGTTTGCGCGATCTCACGGGTTTGGGTTTCCCATTGATCGCGCATGTCGGAGGCTTTCTGTCCGGTGAGAATGCAGATTTCCAAGGCGCGGGAAACGAAGCGGCGGTTTTGCAGGGCGGTGCGCGCGGCTTCTGCGGGATCGAGTGTGCGGAGCTCTGCAACGAGATCGTCGAGCGGGCGGGCGTCGAGGGAGGCACGGAGATCGGCATCACCGGTAGGCAGCGGAGCGGGGCCATGGGTGAGGAATTTCAGATAGAGACCTGAGCCGCCGGTGATGATCGGGGTTTTGCCGCGACCTTGGATTTCTTCGATGACGGGTTTCGCAAGGCGCATGTAGCTGCCTGCGTCAGCGGCGTCGGTGGGATCGAGGATGCCGTAGAGATGGTGTGGGACGATGGCACGTTCGTCTAACGAAGGAGCGGCGCTGACGATTTCGAGGCCGCGATAGAGTTGGAAGGCGTCGGCGTTGACGATCTCGCCGTCGAGTTGCGCGGCGAGTTCGAGAGCAAGCGCAGATTTACCGGAGGCAGTGGGACCGCAAACGTAATAAGGAGTGACGACACCCTTGTCGTCACAAAATCTTGTGGGGATTGTTTTGGGGTCAGTCCCCGCAGTCTCACAAAATCTCAAGTTCATTGAATCGTGTCAGGGTGAGAGAATTTCCGGATCACCGGGTCGGTGGAAAGAGAGGAAATCGCCCAGGTTGAGGGTGTAAAATCGTTTCGCTCCGGCTTTCCGTGCCGCGATGAGATGCAGATAATCGTAGATCGCACCGCCACGCACACCGCGTATTTCGGCTTCCTCGAAGGCAGCGAGGTGGTCCGACTCGTCGAGCAGGATGCAGGAAAGCTTCGGCGCAATCTGTTGGCGGAGCATCTTGGCGGCGTCCGAAGTGGGGACGCGGAATCCGAGGCGTCCGCCGGTGAGAGTGCTGAAGGTTTCCGCGAAAGCATGGGCGATTACGGAATGGCGACCGGAAAGCAGCACCTTGCGGCAGGCATGGTGGTCGGGATCGCCCGCGTAGAGGGCGGACACGATGATCGAGGAATCGAGAGCGGATTTCATTTGGACAGCGGGCGGGGGACGATCCGTTGGTCACGAGCATCGCGATCCGCCTTGATGGCTTGGACAATGCTTCCGCGCTTCAATGGCGGGCCGCTTTGAATCACCGGAAAGTCGTCTTTTGTAGCAATATTTATCGAATCCGGCTCTGGCTCTGCGTGGAGTTTACCCCCTTGGACGTCGAGTTTGAGGCGGCAGCCCTCGTGCAACCCTAGACTGTCGCGGATCGGCTTGGGCACGACGAGACGTCCTGCTTTGCCAAGTGTAATGGTAATACTCATGCCAATTTGATTACCATTGGCAGCTTGATCGCGCAAGAGAATTTCTTTGGAGTGAGGTCATCCCACCACTGATTCCACACTTGCAGCAAGCTGCCGCTGGATGCACATTGCATTCATGAAAACCGCCGCCACCTTCACCGCCCGCGTCATCCGCGATGGGAAATGGTTTGTCGCCTTTTCCCCGGAATTTCCAGAGGGCAACGGCCAGGGGCTCACCGAGGAGGATGCGCTTGAATCGCTCCGCGAGTCCATTCTGCTGCTGCTGGAAGATCGCCGCGAGGACGCCCGCGCCAGCCTTGGCAGCGGCGAGAAACTAATTCCTCTCGCCCTTGCATGAAGCGCCGGGAACTCATCCGTCATCTCGAAACTCACGGCTGCCCGCTCAAACGCGAAGGCGGATCCCATTCGATCTACTGGAACCCCAACACCGGCCGACGCGAACCCGTCCCGCGCCACTCCGAAATCCCCGACCTGTTGGCCAAGAAAATCTGCCGGGCACTGGAAATCCCGGAGCCATGAAACGCGCAATCATCCTTGTTTTCGAAAACCGTCTTGCCCCCCGTCTCAGCGAACCATCACATGATAAATCGCTCCGGGATATTGAAATTGCAACGATCTCGCCATAGGCAAAAACTGTGTTCCGTGATATTATCCGTCAATCGGTTTTGTGAGACTGCAGGGACTGACCCCAGAGAATCGGTTTTGTGAGACTGCGGGGACTGACCCCAGAGATGAGTCGCGCGAAGCTTCTTCACTGGCTTTTCTTTGTCGTCCCGGCCTCGGGGCCAGTTAGCGACGGTCGCAGACCGACGCTACAGACACCTTGCCGCAGGCGGCGGGTGCTGTTATGGGGAATGAATGAACCGCCTCACGCGTCTGGACACCGTTTTCACAGAGGCCCCGGTGTATTTCATCACGGCCTGCACGGAGAAGCGCAGGCATCTGTTGGCCAATGACGAAACCCACGAGATCTTCCGCACGTTCTGCCATCAGGCAAGGGAACGTGGCGTGTTGGTCGGGCGTTACGTGCTCATGCCGGATCATCTTCATCTCTTCGTCTGCATCCCGCCTGGGGCAGTGGGTTTGTCGATGTGGATGAAGTCTTTGAAAAACACCTTGTCGAAACATTGGCGCGGGCAAGGCATTGAAGCACCGCATTGGCAGAAGGGATTTTTCGATCACTTGATCCGCTCCAATGAATCGCATGCCGAGAAGTGGAAGTATGTGCAGGACAATCCCGTGCGTGCGGAGCTGGTGACCAATGCGCGGGATTGGCCTTATGCCGGAGCCATCCAGCCGGATTCGTGGACGTGAATGGAACGCCTTGTAGCGGCGCTCTGTGAGCGTCGATGCGAATGCGATGCGCGAAGCTTCTTCATTGGCTTTTCCTGGGCATCCCGGCCTCGGGGCCAGTTAGCGGCGGTCACAGACGCGCCGCTACATTCTGCGAATGAATCGCTTGTAGCGGCGCTCTATGAGCGTCGATGCGAATGCGATGCGCGAAGCTTCTTCATTGGCTTTTCTTGGGCATCCCGGCCTCGGGGCCAGTTAGCGACGGTCGCAGACCGACGCTACAGGGCGCAGGTGATGCAGTCGCTGGTGATGAACTCCCCATGCTCTTCCACTGGCAGCGGCAGGCCGGGCGTGGTGATCTTTTCTCCGGCGGCTTCCTGGGCGGCGCAGGTTTGGTTGAGGGCTAGCAGGAAGGCGAGGATGTCGGCGTCCTTGGGCATGGCGTAGGCGGCGCGGACGGCGGTGTCGAGGCGGGCTTGGGCGTCGCGCAAGGGGTTGGAGCCGGGTTCTTCGAGGGTGCGGTAGAGATCGCGCAGGGACCAAGTCATCTTCGCCATGACCTCGCGGCGGAGCTGCCGCAACGCGACGGCTTCCTTGGCCACGGCTTCAATCTGCGGACGCGTCGGAGTTTGCGGCCAGGGGAAACTGTCGAAGACGGTGTTTCCGGTATAGTTGAAATCTGCTTTCCAAGTGGAACACCTTGCTACTACCCAAGCCCAATGGATTGAAGAACTGATAATGCCAAAGGAAAAGTCATCCGAGAGCACGACGACAGCCAGTTTGGTATCTGGATGAACTGACGTGCTTATGAACTCGAAAATCGGTCGACGTGTAGTCCTCGAACAAGCGATGTAACGGGGAATATCCTGTAGCTTTGTCATTAGGCCCGGCTGGTAATCCCTGAATTGCCACCACCGTTCTGCCATTCTTGTCCATCTGGTCGTATCCTTGCCGGTGGCCGCCTTTTCCATTTTAGCCCGTTCGATGACCTTGGGCATCACCTCCCGCTGAACATGCTCGAATGCGGCATGATAGATCCGCGCTTCAAATTGGTCGCGCTTTGCAAAATCAATAATCCAGCGCGTTGGCATGCTGTGACCGACAAGATCGTCTCCGATCATATATGGGAAGATCACGTCACGATGGTTTGGATGGCTTTTAAGAATTGCCAACGCTTGGTCCGGTTCAAGAAAAAATCCGGCATTCACCGGGTTCTGGCCTTGGAAGCACTTCTTGGGTTCTTGGTTGCCCAACAAGGAAACCGCCTCCCTAACGTCAGTTCTGGTCGATAGTGTGGGCAGGATAACTGGGACATCCTCGATCTTCCATGATCCATCGACGGTGTCGCCTTGCTGGGTGTAAAGTTTTTTGAATCCCACAGATTCCCCTTTTAACCAGTTAACAATGCTGACATGGACCTGCGCGTCGCCTGACCACACTTGGGTAGAAACGGCATCCGTGATCGTGCCTCCATTTTCCGTGACATAATCGAGACTAGCCTCACGCCCTTCATTCTGCCGGATGGTATTGGTTCCAACGAGCCCGGCGCGTCCGTTCTCCAGTAGGGCATCATGGGAGAGACGAAACCAATGAGTGCAGAAGTCCGCCATCTTCGGAACGCCGGGGAAACGGTCTTGCACGCGCTTTGCATAGTCGTAGCCGAGTTCCTGCGCGATGTAGCGGGAGCCGAGATACGGCGGATTTCCGATGATGGCATCGGCCTTGGGCCAGTCGGTGAAGAGAGCGTCGGCGCAGAGGATGTTTTTGTCGAGGTTGTCGAGCGGGAGCGGGTTTTCGAGGATGAGGAAGCCTTCTTCGATTTCCTCGATTTTGGCGGTTTCGCGGACTTCCTGCTCCTTGGCGAGCATGAGGGTGACTTTGGCGAGTTCGACAGCGAAGGGCTGGATGTCGATGCCGAAAAACTGATGGATGGAGACGGCGGTTTCGAGCGGCTCGCCTTTGGAGATTTCGGATAGACGAAGGAGGATTTCGCGTTCGAGGCGTTTGAGTTCGCGGTAGGCGACGTAGAGGAAATTGCCGGAGCCGCAGGCGGGATCGAGCACGCGGAAGAGCCGGAGATCGCGCAGGACTTCCTTGAGTTTCCCGACCTTGTCCCAGGCGGCGGCCATTTTCTCGCGCCACGGGCGAACGATGGTGGGGCCGACAACTTTACGGATGTCGAACTCGCTGGTGAAGTGCGCGCCGAAGGCATGGCGCTCGTCGCTATCCATGCTGGACTGGAAGAGGGTGCCGAAGATTTCCGGTTTCACCATGTCCCACTTGCGGTCGGCGGCGGTGGCTAACAGATCGAGCTCGGCGGGCAGGAGGTCGATGGGATCGATGTCGGCGAAGAGGCCGCCGTTGAAGTAGGGAACCTCGGTGAAACGGCCGCCGCGCGCGGGTTCCTTGGTGTTCATCTGGCGGAACAGACCGCCGATGAGGTCGTAGGAGTTTTCGCCCTTGTCGCGGCACTCGGCGATGAGCCGGGTGAGGAGCTGGCGTGGCAACAGATTCATGTCCTCCGAAACGAGGGTGACGAGGAGCTGGAGGATGAAACGCTGGGCACGGGCGCGGTCCTCGCCGCGCGCGACGAGTGCGCGGAAGAGCTGCGCGAGGTCCGCGGCGGCTTCGCGGGTGACTTCGACGCGGTTGTTGTTGAAGAGCGGCTTGCGCGGCTTGGGCAGGAGGAAGGCGAGGGCCTCGGCGCGGGACGGCAGCTCGGCGAGGGTGAATTTCTCGACGGGATCAAAGAGCTGGAGGTTGAAATCGTAGATCCAGAACTCGTCGAAGTTGCAGAGGATGACGAAGGGCGGGCGGTGCGGGACGATGTGCGTCCAGTAGTCGAAAATCTGGTCGTATTGGCGTTCGAGTTTTTTGCCACGGGACTTCATTTCGATGAGCACGCGCTCGGGCCAGAGCAGATCGGCGAAGTTTTTCCCCTTGGCTCCGCCTTTCTTGGCGACACGGGTTTCGCGGGTGGCTCCGGCTTCCTTGATGCCGTCGTGGCCGAGGGCGCGGAAGAGGTGGTCAAGGAAATCGGCGGACTCGCCTTTTTCGTCGCCGGTGAGGTGGGTCTGGACGTAGGTGACGAAAGATTGGAGGGAGTCGGAGAGGTCGGCCACGAGGGGACGATAGATGACGGAATGCCGGGGAGGGAAGCTTCTTCATTGGCTTTCCTCTGTCGCCTCGGCCTCATCTCTGGGGTCAGTTCTCGCCGTCTCACAAATCCTTGCGCGTCTCTTAGTTGCGGCGACGGAATTGCCAGCTGTTTGGGCTGCCATGTAGGCTCGGCGCAAGATGATTTTGGCAATTTTGAGGGCGAGCGTGGATTTCTCACATCCGGATTGAGGCAACCGTAAAATGCCCCGTAATCGCTGGGGGAATCCCATTGACGACGAAGAACCAGAATTTTGTGGGGACAGGAATGTCCCCACTCCTTATTTTTCAGAACGGGAATTTTCCGCCCATGCCTTTCATCATGTCCTTCATGCCGTCGGCTCCGCCCATTTGTTTCATCATGTTTTTCATTTTGTGCGGAGATTTCATCATCTTGCGCATTTCACCGAATTGTTTGATGAGTTGATTCACCTGCATGAGGGAAGTGCCGGAGCCAGCGGCGATGCGCTGGCGGCGGGAGCCTTTGATGATCTCGGGGCGGCGGCGTTCGTCGAGTGTCATTGAGAGCACGATAGCTTCGGTGCGCTTGAGTTTCGAGTTGTCCAGCGCGCCGCCGGGGAGTTGTTTTTTGATTTTACTGAAACCCGGCATCATGCCTAACAGCCCTTCGAGCGGGCCGAGGTTTTGGATCATTTTCATCTGATCTAGGAAATCGGTGAAATCAAACTTTCCTTCTTGGATGCGCTGCATCGAACGCATCGCGTCTTGTTCGTTCACTTTGCCGGCGACTTGCTCGACCATGCCGACGATGTCGCCCATGCCGAGAATGCGGTCGGCCATGCGGTCGGGGTGAAACTCAAAGAGTTGATCCAACTTCTCGCCCTCGCCAGCGTATTTGATCGGCTTGCCGGTAACGGCACGCATCGAGAGAGCCGCACCACCGCGGGCGTCCCCATCAAGTTTGGTTAGAATAATGCCGGTGATGCCGACGGCGTCATCGAAGTGCTGGGCGACGGAGACGGCTTGTTGGCCGGTGGCGGAGTCGGCAACTAACAGGGTTTCCTTGGGTTTGACGAACTCATGGAGGCGTTTGAGTTCGGCGATGAGGCGTTCGTCGATTTCCTGGCGTCCGGCGGTGTCGAAGATGAGGACGGTACCTTGTTGTTTTTCGGCCCAAACTAGGGCGTCTTTGGCGACCTTGACGACATCGGTTTCGCTGGCGTCCGGAGTGTAACACGGGACATCAATTTGTTTCGCGAGGGTGGCGAGTTGGTCGATGGCGGCCGGGCGATAAAGATCACAGGCGATGAGCAGCGGGCGGCGGCCTTCTTTTTTGAGACGGTTTGCGAGTTTGGCGGAAGTGGTGGTTTTGCCGGCACCATTGAGGCCGCAAATCAGGATGCGGGCGGGTGGATTAAGGTCGAGCGGGATTTGATCACCACCTAACAAAGCCGCGAGTTCATCATGGAAAATTTTGACGATTTGTTCGCCGGGTTTGATGGACTTAAGAACATCCTCGCCCATGGATTTTTCCTTCACCTTGTTGATGAAGTCCTTGGCGACGCCAAATTCCACGTCGGCTTCAAGCAGGGCGATCCGAATTTCGCGGAGGGCGTCACTGATGTTTTTTTCAGAGATGCGGCCCACACCGCGGAGGTTGCGGAAGGTTTTATCGAGGTTGTCGGCGAGTGATGTGAACATGGTGGGAAGATTTAGACTCAAGACTTGAAGACACAAGACACAAGAAAAGAGGAAGAGGTAGTTGTCGAGATGGTTTAGATTCAGGACTCCGCGCTGCGAGAGAGGAGAGATGGAACAGTGGGGTCTTTTCTTGGGTCTTCAAGTCTTGTGTCTTGTGTCTTTATTCCCCCTCAGGGAGATATGCGGCTTCGCGGTCGATTTGGAAGGACCAGCGGAGAGGGGTTTCGGTGGCTTTGCCGGCGAGGTCGTTCCAGGAGACCGTAACCTGGCATGTTGGTTGGCGCAGACGGCGGTTGACTTGCCATGAAAGCTTGCGGGTTTCTGTGCCAAATTTGGCAGGAACTTCGCCGAATCCTGAGACTTTCATCACAAGACTGGTGGGGTTGAAATTTTCGAGTTTTGCAAGATCCGCGGAAATTTCCGGTAGGCGTGAGTTGATGATGGCACCTGACTCGGGGGATACGGGATAGGGAGTGGTTTGAATCAAGCCGGCGATGGCTCCATCCGGCCCGGCAATCGGATTCTGGGATTCACGGTAGGTGGTGGCGATTTCGAAAATCTTGTCATAGTTTCCGAGAATCATGTATCGGGGAAGTGTCTCATCAGGCAATGAGCGTTTCACTTTTCCCGGCTGCACGGTGAAAGAATACGTGTATCCGAATTCCTTGGCGAGTGGGAGCATTTCCTCGGTGTGGTAGCCACCGGGATAAGAAAAGGTGTTGGCTTTAACTTTGAATTTTGATTCGAGAAAACGTTTTGATTCGCCCATTTCCTTGCGCAGGAACGCGTCATAAGCATCGGTTCCTTTTTTCCGATGACTCTTGAACGTGATGGGATATGGGTGGCTAACCGAATGGCTGCCGATGCTGGCGCCGGATTTGATCATTTCCTGAATCATCGGGGTGGTCAGCGCTTTGCCGCCGCCATCAACATAGTTTTTATAAAGATAGAGCGTGAACGGGTAACCAAATTCTTTGAGGATGGGAAACGCATCGGTGTAAACGGATTTCCAACCGTCGTCGAACGTCAGGAGCAAAGATTTTTCCGGGATGCTCTTTTCGCCGCGTTTCCATGCGCCGAAGTCATCGAGCGAGATCACAGTGATGCCGAGTTGGCGGATGGTTTCCATCTGTTTGCGGAATTTTGTGGTGTGAAGACGCATGGCAGTCTCCTTTTGGATTTCGGCAAAATCGTGATAACCGAGCACGGAAACACGCACCCCATCGTCCGGAATCTCGGGTTCCAAAATGGGAGCGGTAACCGGGGTTTCAGGGATGGCAGCGTCCTGCGCCCACACGCAGAGGCTGCTAAGGAGATAAAAAATTAGGGTGAATTTCGTCATCGGCGTGGAAAATTAGGCGCGGATCGCGGGTTTTGAAAGCCTCAAGAGCAGAAGTGTCCGCAGCGCGGTATTTTGGATTTTCGGGTGTTGCCACTCATGGTAGGGTCTGCACTGTGCATTTGCTCCTTAAATTAGTCATTCTCCTCGGGTTAGCCGCCATTTCCTCGCAGTGCCAGCGCGTGGGGCCACCCGGTGGCGGGGCCGATCGTTACCACTTATCGCAACGGCCGACCGCCCCCAGCGGGGCAGTTGCTCCTGCCGCCGGGATTTCGTCCGCTACGCAGATCTCGCGCGAGGTGAATCTGAAACAGGATATGGTGCCGCGCCGCACGCACGGCCGCAAGGTGGTCCGGCCGATGGTCCCGCGCTACATCACCATTCACAGCACGCAAAACTATTCTGCCGATGCTTGGAAACATTCACTCGCTCTCAAAAATGGCGCGCTACGCTCGCCTAAAACCCGCACCGGCAACCGCATTGGCTACCTCATCTGGCACTTCACCGTGGATGATCGCGTGGCGATCCAACACATGCCCACCAACGAACAAGGCGAACACGCCGACTTCCATGGTCCGGGAAACCGCCTGTCGATCGGTATCGAAATGTGCGAACACCGGGGCAGCAACCGGTCGGCCACCATCGAGCGCACCGCCAAACTCACGGCGATCCTAATGAAGCGAAATGGAATCTCGTTGGGAAATGTGAAACCTCATTACCATTGGCCGCGCAAAGGGAGAAGCCCGGCGCATAAGAATTGCCCGCATTTTCTCCTGGATAATGGCAGGCCTGGGCAAAAGTGGCGATGGTTCCAAAGTCGTGTGAATCATTATTACAAGAGCCTCTCTGCATGACCGCTCATCTAACCGATCACGGCAGTCCCGGAAACCGCGAGGGTTCGTTAGATCCTTCGATTTTCTACGTGTGCCAGCGCTGCACCGCATGCTGCAAGTGGCCGGGTGACGTGCGAATCGAGGAGGACGAGATTGCTCCCATCGCCCGTTTCCTTGACATGAATGAAGAGGATTTTATTGCTCGTTACACCCGGCTGCGGACGAACCGCAAGGGTCTGTCGCTCGTAGAAAAGGACAACCACGAATGCATCATGCTCGACGGCAATGCCTGCCGGATTCACCCGGTGAAACCCATGCAATGCGCCGGATTTCCTAACAAGTGGAATTTCCCGGGTTGGCGAAAAGTTTGCGAAGCGATTCCAGTGCCGATGTGAACGATCAGACCAGTTCCGGATCGGTGCCGATCATGCCGATGAGGCTTTCCCGGTATGCGGAGGAATGGACATAACTATGGACGGATTTCGCCTTGTTGAGACGTTCCTGGATGCGCAGGCGGCGGAGTTCTCCCTGATAGTTTGGCTTTGCAAGGAAGACCTCGAGGTAGGCGATGTGCCGGTGCCATAGCGCTCGGTCCACGGCGACCTTGGCATCAAGGCGTGCCTGATACCAATCGGAGGCCAGCATGGCCTCGCGCGAGAAAAGAGAGCGGACATCCGGGTGCTGGAGCGGCTTGCCCTCATATTCGCCGTAAGCCATGATGTGGAGCAGGGCTTTGAGCGGCGGGCATGCGGCTTCTACTCCACCATCCTTGAAATAGTTCAGGGCGACGGTGCGCTGGGTTTCGATGATGTTATCGAGGCCATCGACAAAGTCAGGGATGGATTGCAGTTCGGGCCGGAGCATGTCTTCGGTGAAGACGGTGTCCGGTGCGGAGAAGATGCGACCAAAGAACAGCCTAACAAAACTATTCGTGATGCGATAACCGAGGCGGCTGGCTTCGACGGTTTTTCCCTCATGTTGGAAATCCTCGATTTTTTCAAGGTAACCATGCTCAATCAGATAGGCCGGCTCGCGCTCGGGAATGAACATGCGGGACCAGACTTCTGGAATGAGCAAACTGATATCATGATCGATGCGATATTTCCGGCCGATGTATCCGGCGGCGCTGGTGAAACCGTGGTAGCCAGTGACCAAATAGGAAACCAGTGCGGCATTGAGATCGTGGACGGGGAGGATGGCGTTGAACGGACCCTTGGTGAGCGCGCCCTCACTGCCCGCGCCAGTGGTGGACGGGCTCTTGCCGGTGAGCGAGGCGATGAAGTCCATGAACAACTCCGGGAGTTCCTGATAGTGAATCGGGTTGTAAACCGCCAGTGCGCGAATGCCCGCTTTTTCGTCAGGCGGGTTGTTGCGGCGTCCTGCGAGCACGGAGTTCACAGGTGTCGGGACCGGCGTTTCTAATGGCAAGCGGCGGATAAGGCGTTTGCCGAGCATTCCTAGATAGAGTCCGCGCGGGTCTTCGAGGTCCGGACGATTCTGAAGGTAACGCGGGTTTTTGGTGGGCTTGCCATCGACGAGACGCGGTTGGTTGGAACTGATGACATAGTCCGGTTTTTCCGCTTTCACAAAAGTGCTGATCATCTCACGCATGGGCGGTGTGAATTGCTCGAAGCGGATGGCATCGCTGACCATTGCTTCCGCGCCGACGCGAGGAATCGGTTCGTAGTTAGAGAAAAATAATCCGCCTTGGCTGAAATCACTCTCGGTTTTTTTGTCGTAACCGCGGTGAATCGCGTCGTCGGGGCGTTGGAAGAGCCTGTATTCGCAGTTTTTGATAAACTTCAGCGATGGATTGCTGACCGCCGGGTGAAGACCCTCAACACATTCCCGAGGGACAACCATCGATGCACTAATATCGTCCTCGGTCTGGATTTTTTTTGCCGGAGCGAAATCTTTACGAACACTGAAGGTGCGCCATGTGCCATCATCAGCGAAACCAACGCGCAAGTATTGAGCCATCAATCGCTGGCGGCGGTAGATGAGCTGGCGACCCGGCAGGCCGTTGATGAGATCAACGCTGAAGCGCTCGCGCCAGTCATCGCCCCAATCCGGTTTGTAGAAACGTTTGATAAGAAAAACGAGGTCTCTAACCGAGCTGCTGATCGTTTCCACCCAAGCGTTGTATGCGTCCGTATAAATCGGGCTAGGAGAGAGCAGGCGAATCACCGAGCCGAGCGAACGCTGCGGACTGAGTAGAGGGCGGCTGGGTTTTTCTGGATCCGGCGCGGCGGCATAGCGGTCGGCAAAATCATGGTTGATGATTTCCCATGCGGCGTTGAGATCATGTTTTAGATCGCTGACAAGGAGGGACGCGGTGATCATCGCGTCTGATAGAGATTTGGAAATCTCAGACTTGCCGCCGCCAGAGACGGTGCAAGGTTTATGGCAGAAGGTACCTTCGGCATTGGTGCCGATGAGCCGCCATCGCATACCGGCGGAAGGCTTGGCCATTTCTACTTTGTATCCGGAGGGCAAGACGTAGGTAATGCCTGGCTGAAGGGGTATGGTTTGCAGGCCTTCGGCATTTTTCCACGTGATGGATTGGCTGTGCAATTCAATGCGGACGTCCTCGGGAACATAATAGATGTCACGAAAACGCTTGTCGATTCCGTAACCCTCGGCCTGAAGATCGAAGAGCTTGGAATAGCGGGCAATGAGTCCGCTAAAACGGTGATCCACCGGGCTGGAGAAATCGCTCAGTGAGAAGTCCTCGCCAAGGTCGAAGCTCGGGAAAGCGATGGCTCCACCAGCGTGCTCTTCCTCCGCGTTGCCAAAAAGATTGGTGGCATAACTGATCTGGGTTTTGACCTCCTTTTTACAGTAGCCATAGTAGTTGTCCGCAATCATCGTGACGATGATTCCGCGTTTGTCGCGACAAGTAATTTTAAAGGCGCCGCCGTCGTTGTAGAGTTCATCTTCATGCTCCCAGCACATGCCATCGCTTTTCTGGCGCGCAGTGGCCGCAGAGCGGTGAGGTAGGCCAAGTTCTTTTTTGGTGAGAGTCACGAGGTGAGGCGCGAGGATCACACAACCACTGTGGCCTGACCAATGGTCGGCATCGAGGCGGGAGTCGTTGTCTGGCAGGTAGGGATCTCCGGCATTGCCGAAGATGCTTTCCACAAAGTCCAAATTACTGACAAGATTTCCCGGAGCAAAAAAACGGATTTCCATCGATTTCTCCGGAGAAACCCCCGGAACTTCCGGCGCAATCACGGGGCGCAACATCAGGGAAACAAACACCTTCGCCGGGGTAGGCGAGTTGCCGGTGAAGGGCAGTGTAATCAGGTCCTCCGGAGGCCGGAGAGCATGGCTCAGAAGCCGTGCGAACGTAGCCTTGGGAACGGATTTTTTATCAGCGGGCACTGGAAGGCCACCATCGGCGACATGGAAAACACCCTCAGTTGTCCGGCGGTCGCTGGCAGGATTGTGGCAAACCCCCTGATGAACGCGGTACGAACTCAAGATCGAGGATTTAAACTCATCTTGGTCTGGCGGCAGAGAGAGCATGCGAGCGATGCCATGGCGCTCCATGACTAGCGCGCCCGCGGGCAATAAATGGCGACCTTCGGGGAAAATCTCCGCCGTGATTTCCTCACCGAGATAGTCGCGGAGATACGCATCAATCGATGCGTCCACCGGACAAAGGTAGTCAGAAAGCAGGCGGGTTTTCTCTTGGAAATTTGCAATCAGTGAGCGTCCGAGATCGAGGAAAGGGTAGTCATTTTCATCCCCGACGATGGGGTATCCGCGGGCGGCGAGCTTGAGATTCACGAATTCGCGGAGACGATTTTCTTCATCAGGAGAGGCGATGGCTGGGCCTTTGAGGGTAAATCCGATCTGGTCCTTGAGGTTGGGCATGGGAAATGGGGATGTTTAAGCGGCGGGAACATGAGCAGGTGCCGCGCCAAGGGCCAACGGAAATCGAAATGGAGACGGCAAGTTTTTCTTTCCCTTGCTTGGCCGCGCGGGCATCTGCAAAATCTGCGCATGAAATTTGGAATCATTGGGTCCGGCATGATCGCTCGCATCCATGCTCAGGCGATCACCGCCATGGCTGGCGGATCGCTTCATTCGGTTTTCAATCACCGCGCCGAAGGAGCAGAAAAGCTGGCATCGGAGTTTGGAATCCGCGCTGTCAACGATCTCGCGGAATTTCTGGCTGATTCGGAGCTCGAAGTCGTCACGATTTGCACGCCATCCGGAGCTCATTTCGAGCCTGCGCTGGCCGCACTCACCGCCGGGAAGCACGTGATTGTCGAAAAACCGCTCGAAGTCACCACTGCGCGCATCGATCAGATGATCGCTGCGGCCAAAGCCAGCGGAAAAACGCTAGCCTCCGTTCTCAACCGTCGGTTCACCCCGGCCATGGATGCGTTCAAGTCCGCCGTGGACCAAGACCGATTCGGCAAGCTCGCCTCTGCGTCTTGTTATGTGAAATGGTTTCGTGATCAAGCCTACTACGATTCCGCTCCGTGGCGCGGCACGCTGGCGCTGGATGGCGGGGGCGCACTGATGAACCAAGCGATTCATGCGATTGATGCTCTGATCCATCTCGCAGGACCAGTTAGATCAATCCATGCGAGTGCCGCTTGCCTCGGTCACACCGGCATCGAAGTGGAAGATATCGCGGTCGCGATCTTGGAGTTTGAAAATGGTGCCCGTGGAGTGATCGAGGGCAGCACCTGCACGTGGTCCAAGGATGGCCACCCGGTCCGCATACAACTCGCCGGCACCGAAGGCTCGGTTTTTCTAGCCGATGAATCGTTCGAAGTTTGGGATTTCAAACACGAACACCCCGAAGACGCTGCAATCCGTGCAACTTTGATGAATCACGCCGTGCCCGGCCTCGGAGCTAATGATCCATCCGCGATTCGTTATGTGCAGCACCAGCGCAACTTCGAGGAAATCGTCACCGCCATTCACAAAGGCCGTGAACCCGCAACTAGCGCATCCATCGCCCGCCAAGCCGTCGCCGTCATCGAAGCGATCTATCAAAGCGCGCGTGACGAAGGACAACGCACTTTTCCAAAATCCCATGTCGCCATTTTTTGATTTTATCCAGCTCTTCGGTGGGATTCTTCTCACGGTCGGTTACATTCCACAGATTCGAAAAATTTTGCGTACGCGGGATGTGGAGAGTTTTGACATGACGGCATTTCTGATCATTGCGCTAGGCATCGGCTGCATGGAGGCCTACGCGTGCTACCAATGGTTTGTGAAGGGTGTGGCGGGTGCGTTTATGATCACCAATACGATTTCGTTTGTGATCTCGCTGATCATGGTGGGACTCATTTTGCTCTACCGGCGTCCGGCGACCTGAGGTGGGAGCAAATAAGGAGCAGGAACCTTATGGTCCCTTCTACCATGCAATGATACTGGTCTCCATGTCGCATTATCCATCCAAGCGGCTCAATGGAACGGGGATCTGCCCTTCTGATTCTTGATCTGAACATCCGCGCCACGGGACAACCAGTAGTGGCCCGATTTAAAACAACGCTAAGCATTGTTTTATCCTAAAAACGGCCTATCTGGATGAGAATTCGAACCTTGAGCGTTATCGAGCGATCATCTCGCCAACTTCGCGTAGGGTTTTGACGTCGATCTCGCGCAGTTTTCCATTGTAATCAGGGCCGACGTCGAGGGAAAAGATATTGCCGAATTTCACTGCACCCATATAATCTTGATAGATTTTCCCCGCAGAATGAACGAGCTCGTCGTGAACGGGAAGAGAATAGAACCACATCGCGCCGCCCTTGTGGGGTGGCAGGATGGGGTAGGTGAACTCGGCAAGTTGATAGTTCTTTGAAGGTGGATTCTTCATGTGGGGACCAGCAGCTTTGTGATCGTTAAGGGGGCCGGGTTTTCCCATCTCACCAAGTCGGATATCGGCACCTTCCTGATCGCCGTGATTGAAACCGACAAAACAACCGGGCTGGAGCGACTTGCAGAAGGAGAGGGTTTCCGAGTGACTCAGTCCACCGTCGCCAACCGCGTGATCGAACCAAAGATACTCAATCGGGCCATATTGCGTGAGCAGTTCTTTGAGCTGTGCTTTTTTCATTTCGGGATCGCGTCCACCTTGATTGGCCTTTTTAGGGGCAGGCGTCGCTGGATCGTCCAATCCGCCGGGATGCCGCCACTCACCCTCCGAAAAGTAGATCGCGAGTTTGATGCCATGCTTGTCACAAGATTTTTTGAGTTCCGCCAGCACGTCACGACCGAGCGGAGCCTTAGTTACTTTGCGGTCGGTGGTAGAGGTCTCCCACAGGCAAAAGCCGTCGTGGTGCTTGGCCAGAAATAGGATGTATCCCATGCCCGCTTCCTTGGCCGTACGCGCCCATTGATCGGTATCCACATCCTTGGCCTTGAAGTATGAGACATTTTCGATACCGGGTGTCCACTCCTTGCCGGAAAAAGTGCTGAAAGACCAACAGACAAACATGCCCCAGCTGAGATTCTTGAGTGCTTCGGCGCGTAGCTTGATGTCGGGTTTGCTCTGGAGTGGTTCCGCAGCTTTTGTAGATAGAGATGCCAGCAAGTATGCGAGTGTGAGGTGGGTCAGTATTTTCATGGTTTTGTGGCAAGGAAAGAGTGGTCCAAAAGTAAAGTTTCAAATGAACCTGTATAGCCAATAGTAGTGGCAGATAACGATATGAAGAATCATCATCGGCAAGGCATGCTTGGTGAAGGTCAGGAATCGGAATGGGATGCCATTGCGCTCCGCAATACCGGCCACGGTGAGATTGGCGCTGGCTCCGATAAGCGTGCCGTTTCCGCCGAGACAGGCACCGAGCGAGAGCGCCCACCACAGCGGAATGAGGCCTTCCGACCCTCCGAAGGCCGGGGCCATTGCCTTGATCATCGGTATCATGGTCGCCACGAACGGTATGTTATCCACTACCGCAGAAAGGATAGCGGAGGACCACAGGATGCCTAGCCCAGTGGCTTTGAGATCACCGCCGGTGGCTTTGAGCAGATGACCAGCCAGGGTCTCGAGAACGCCAGTGTGCTCGACGCCTTTGACCACGACGAATAAGCCGATGAAAAAGAATAGGGTCACCCACTCCACCTCATTGAAGACATGAGTAACGCTTTTATTCTGCTGTGCGGCAGATTTACCGGCGTTGTCTAGCAGCAGGAGGACGGCCGCGCCCGCTATGCCGATGGTACCAGATTCCAAGCCAATGAACTGTGAGCCGATGAAGGCGACCAACACCCCGGTGATGACGATGAGGGATTTAATCAAGAGTGGCTTGTCGCTGATCGCCTTGCGTTCATTCATGGCCATGATGCGTTCGCGCGCTTCGGAGGTGGTGTGCAATTTCCTGCCCCAGATTAAATGAATCGCCAGCGCATGGACCATAATAATCACGCAAATGATCGGCCCCAGATTCACCACGAACTGATTGAAGGAAAGACCAACCTGCGCACCGATGATGATATTGGGCGGATCACCGATAAGTGTGGCGGTTCCTCCAATGTTAGACGCGAGAACTTGAGACAGTAAAAACGGATAGGCAGGCACCTTGAGTTGCGAACATATGACCAGCGTGACCGGCACGACCAGCATCACTGTGGTCACGTTGTCCAGCAAGGCGGAAACCACCGCCGTAACGAAGACCAAGGCCGCGAGAATACCAGCGGGACTCCCCTTGGCACGTTTCGCCGCCCAGATTGCTAGAAACTCGAAAATCCCGCTTTTTCGGGCAATCGCCACGATTACCATCATTCCGGTCAAGAGTCCGATAGTATTGAAATCAATGCCCTCCACAGCTTGTTTCTGTGTTAGAATTCCGGTGGAAATCACGGCAACTGCACCCAACAACGCGACGATAGCGCGATTCAATCGTTCGGTCATGATCGCACCATACGTGAGCAGCAGAATTCCAAGAGCCAACCACACTGGATTTTGACTTGGAAACATTGCGAACAGAGTTGGCGTCATGGTTTTCTCAGGGCTTGAGGATGATGCTCTCCAACACGTCCCATGCCGAGATCACGCCCACGAGAATGCCGGTATCGGGTTCCACCACGGGCAGGAAGTTGCGGCCGCGGAATAGGTAAAACATTGCGGCCACCAGCGGTTGCTCGGGTTTCAAAACGGGAGCCTCCTTGTCTAGGTGTAACGTCACCAGATCGTCGGCAATGGCGGCGAAGCGCTCGCGCACATCCGCCATTGTGTCTCTCAATAATCCGGTATCGATCATCCTCGCGATCCGCTCGAACCTCTGGTCTAATACCGCAACCTGGGGCAAAACCTCGGAAACAATTTGATTTTTGCGGAATTGGCCTAGGTAACTGCCATTTTCGTCAACCACCGGCATAGCGAGCACTCGGTTTTCTAGCAAGATTCGAACGCAGTCGATCAGTGTCATTTGGTTCGTCAATACGGGAGAAGCACATGCCATGATCGAACGGCAAGTCACGTCGGAGGGTGTGGAATGATTCATATTACATGAAGGCCTGCGGGCGGTAAGAAGGATAAAAATCCTACCACAATCCGCGCCAAACGCCACGCGTATTCTCTGATTTGAACGGTGTTATTCGCTCTATCAAAGATAGATTCCGCCCGCATAAGACAACGACATCATTTTATTCAAAACCATTACTCCCATTAAAACCGTATTCTCAGCGGACTTTTCCGATGCTTGTGAGACTGCAGCAATTCTGGCCGATAACCCGCCGCGCACGAAAGTCATGGATGCAGGGCTTAGAATCTTAAAACATCAGTCACGATTAATGTAGATACAGATTCCCAATTTGACCGCCTTGGGGACGGTTCAGTGATTTTAAGCTTTGTTCACCAGCATCATTGAAATAAAAACAACTTATGAAAAACATCACCATTGCACTAGCGGTCATCTACTCGGTAAGCAGCGTGATGTGGGCACAAGACGCCAAATATCCCAAGGCGAAGGTCAGTTTCGAGGATTTCAAGGGACTTGTTGCCGAGGTTGAAACACACCGCGCAACCAGGTTGGTCGAATTGAACACGTTCCTAAAAATGAGCCGCGAGCCGGGCGTGTTGATTCTGGACTCCCGTTCCGCATTCCGTTTCGAGCGCATTCACATCAAAGGCGCTACGCACTTGGCGTTTACGGACTTCACCCAAGAAAGCCTTGCCAAGGTGATTCCAGCTTTCGAGACCAAGATCCTGATCTACTGCAACAACAACTTCGATGGCAACCAGGTGGATTTCGCATCCAAGATTGCCCTGCCACTGCCCAAACCTAGCAGTGCGGAAGCAACCCAATTTGCCTCCCAAGCAAAGCCCATCATGATGGCCTTGAATATTCCAACCTACATCAACCTCTATGGATATGGCTACCGGAACGTTTATGAATTGAATGAGTTGGTGAATGTGAAAGATCCAAGGATTGCGTTTGAAGGATCGATTGTCTCAGCAAAGAAATGACTAACTTAATTACCGACCCTCCCCCGCCAAGCTTCATGGAAGCCGTGCGTTTTTGGTGGAAACTTGGTTGGATCAGTTTCGGCGGGCCAGCCGGGCAGATCGCCATCATGCACAAGGAGATTATCGAGCGGCGGCGCTGGATGAGTGAAGAGCACTTCCTCCACGCGCTGAATTTCTGCATGATGTTGCCCGGCCCCGAGGCCCAACAACTCGCGACATATCTCGGCTGGCGGCTTCACGGCGCGCGTGGAGGGATCGCGGCGGGGACGCTTTTTGTCCTGCCATCGATGTTCATTTTGTTAGCCCTGAGCTGGCTTTACATGGTCGGCGGCAACATCGTGTGGGTGAACGGGCTTTTCTACGGACTGACAGCGGCGGTGATCGCCATCGTGGTTTCCGCCGTGAAACGGATCGGCTCAAAAGCACTGAAGTCACCGAGTTTGTGGATACTGGCGGGGCTTTCGTTCTGGGCGATTCACCACTACCAGATTTCATTCGTCATCATCATCCTCACGGCGGCGCTCATTGGTTATGCGGGCGGCAAAATCTATCCGAGGCAATTTCCCGCTGGCAAAGGACACGTAAAATCCAGTGTCGGGGAGCATCAATGCGTTAAACTCCCACCCGCTCCGAAAGCGACAATGGGGCGCACGGCGCTGGTCTCCGCAATCTGCCTGACGCTGTGGTGGCTGCCGGTTTTGGGTATAGGATCATGGTTAGGCTGGCAGAGCATCCATTTTCAGGAAGGTTTGTTTTTCAGTAAGGCAGCACTTGTCACCATCGGCGGAGCGTATGCCGTGCTACCTTATGTGGCCCAGATGACGGTCGAGAAATTCGGCTGGCTTTCGCAGACGCAGATGATGGCCGGTCTTGGCCTAGCAGAAACCACACCGGGCCCGTTGATCATGGTCTTACAATTCGTCGGCTTCGTCGCGGCGTGGTAGAATCCCGGTGATTTTCCGCCGCTTGCAGCAGGTACGCTCGGCGCACTGGTGACCACTTGGGTGACATTTCTCCCGTGTTTTCTCTTCGTTTTCTTAGGTGCACCGCATGTCGAAGGGTTGCGGGAGCGCCCCGGTCTTTCATCTGCTCTAACAGGAATTACCGCTGCCGTCGTAGGCGTGATCCTGAATCTGGCGATCTGGTTCGCTTGGTACGCACTGGCACCGGGGGACGGCACGTTCGATTATTTCATCGCCTTGGTGGACATCGGCGCATGGATTGCCATGGAACGCTTCAAAACAGGCGTAATCCCTACGCTCGCGGCCTGCGCGGCACTCGGCATCGTGGTGAAAATCATCGACTGCGCATCATAAAGATTTTCCCGGCAATAAAGAGCAGTTTTAGGGACCAAGTGCCAGTCACTTCATCCTTATCCGTATCAGGAAGGCTGAGGCGGTAATCTCACCGAATGGGAGGCTTCCAAGGGGTGGTGCCGCCGCGCTGAATGTGGCGGGAGAGGGCGATGGATAGATCCTCGAAAACGTCCGGTTTGGCTTTGGCGAGGTCGCTCTTCTCCTGTGGATCGTCCCTGAGGTTGTAGAGTTCGTAGGGTTGGAAGGGGTCATTCCGCAGGATCTTCCAATCGCTACGAACCAGGGCATGATAGGCCTCACCTTTATATCGATCATTGCCCTCTCTGCGGACGAAGTAGAGTTCTCGGTCCGGAGTTTCAAGGGACCCGCCACGGAGGATCGGGGCGAGGCTCACGGCATCGATTTCGGATGGCAACTTGGCCCCGGCGAGTTCGAGTAAAGTTGGGAAAATGTCGAACAGCAGTCCCGGGTAATCACTGCGAGCACCTGCTTTTACACGGGCGGGCCAGCGGACCAGAAACGGGACGCGCAGGCCCCCGTCGTAGTGCTCCTGTTTGCCGCCGCGCCACGGGTCGTTGTTCTGGGCGTGAGAAAGCGAGCCACCGTTGTCAGCGGTGAATACAACCACTGTATTTTCGGCTAGACCGGTTGCGTCGAGCGCATCGAGCAGCCGGCCGATGTTGTGGTCGAGATGTTCGACGAAGGCAACGTTGCGAGCGCGGTCGGCGGAGAGTTGTGGCTCGCGTTGCTGGATTTTTTCCAACCATTCCTTGGGCGGTTGAATCGGGAAGTGCGGAGCATTGTAAGCGAGAAACATGAAGAACGGACCGGCGTCCTTGCGCTCGCGGATCGAGTCAATCGCCCAATCGGTAAAGACTTCGGTGGCGTGGCCATTAGCCTCTACGGTCACATGGTTACGCCGCATGTAGTTGATCCCATGGCGACGGTGTTTGTAGTAGTCGTCCATCATGTCGCCGAGAAAGCCGTGGAAAAAATCAAATCCGCGCTCGTTCGGTAAGTTCGGTGATTCCATGCCGAGATGCCACTTGCCAATCAGGCTGGTGTGATATCCGGCGCGCTTCAGTTCATCGGCAATCGTCGGCACTGACGGATCAAAGTATCCCCACGAATTTTCCGCTTGGGTGCGGATGACGCCTGGCACGCCAACTCTATCGGCATTGCGCCCGGTGAGCAATGCGGCACGTGAGGGTGAGCAGACGGTGCAGTTGGCCCGCATGGCGGTGAAGAGGATGCCCTCGGAACCGATACGGTCGATGTGCGGCGTGCGGATCTCGGTTTTCTGATAGGAAGAAACATCGCCGTAACCGTGGTCGTCGGTGAGTATGATGAGCATGTTAGGGCGCTTGTCGTCAGCGGCGGCCAGCGCGAGGACAGGGAGAAGAGCAGTGAGAAGTGAGATGTATGCTTTCATTGCAAAGGTACGGACTTTCTACTGCACAAAGTCAAATAAACCTGCTTCACTAACGGAGTCGCGGAAAAAATTTGGGGTTCTGAAAAGATTGGCGAGGTCCACACTTCCGCTCAGAGAGGAGAACAACACCCATCCACTGACCGGGCAAGATTAAGAAATTTTTGAAAAATCATTGACGTTCCCGCTGCTCAGGATACCACTACTCTGTAACACAGAGTAGCTCATGATTGACGCATGGATCACCCAACACAGGAAAGGACTGCTGGAATATTGCGTCCTTACGGTGTTATCCGGCGGCGAGAGCTACGGCTACGAAATCTTGGCGGCTCTGGGCAAAATCGAGGAGTTCGCGGTCGCCGAATCCACAGTTTACCCAATTCTCTCCCGACTGCGCCAAGAGAAGTTCCTAAAAGTCAGGGACGTCCCATCTGCCCAGGGGCCGACCCGGCGCTACTTTTCGCTCACTGCGATCGGCAAGGTGCGGCTAGCCGAAATGAACCATCATCTGAAAAAAATCGATCTCGCTATTTCCCAACTCAAATCAACACCAAGGAAGAACCCCGACAATGACCATACCAACTGAAGTCAAGGCATGCATTGAAAAGCATCTTCAAGCCGTTCGGGCCAACCTGAACGACAAGGACGATGCGATTCAAAACGAGATTCTGGAGGGACTCCGGGATCACATCAACGAGGCGCTCGCCAGAGGCAGAAAACCAATCACACCGGAAACGGTGGAGCAGATCATCGCGGCGATGGATGATCCTGCGAGTTATGCGGATGAACCGGCATTGGCAGCCCCAAATGGCGTGAAGCGCACAGGCGGAATAACCGGTAACCAATGGCTATATGTGGTCTTGGCCTTTCTAGCGATTAACAGCATCGGCGTCTGGAAGCTCATTCAAATCGAGGAAAAAACCAGCAACATCAATGGTCCCGGCGCACCATCGTCCGCAAGTAACGATCAGATCATGGTCCCTCATGTCGCGTCCGGCATGAAGGCGGGCATCCGCTACCCAGAGTCGGCGCAAGCTTCCGCTCCCGCAGCGAATCCAGAAGTCAAGACGCCGGTGTCGGAAGAAACCAGCTTCCGCAGTATTGCCTTTTTGGAAAATCGAAACCCGGTGCTGCAAAAGAGCGATCAGGAAGTGACTTGGTTATTCAGTGCGGACGTGGCTGAGCAAGCCATGATTGGCAAACCGCTAGCCGAGGCACCGCTGAAAATCAATCCGGAAGTCCCCGGCGAGTTCGCTTGGCAGTCACCCAAACAACTGGTTTTCAAACCTAAAAAATCGTGGCAACTCGACCAATCGTTTACTGCAGAATTAGCAAGCGATTTCAAGGCGTCCGGCGGAGAAAAATACGAAGGAAACCGATTTTGGAGATTCAGCACCGCTGGATTTGAATTGGAAAAATTCACTCAGTCACCCAAACAAGGGGCTTTTCATTTCAGCATGTCTTTCTCGATGCCCGCAAAACCGGAATCACTGTCAGAAAAACTCAAGCTATTCTATCTGAACTCAAATGGAGAGAAACTCCCGCTCAATTTCACCGTCCAATTCGATTCTGCGGGCACCACGGCTGCGATCGAAACGGCGATCGTTCCCGCCATTTCTTTTGAGTGCGAAGTCGATGCCAACTTGCAACCCTTGAACTGGCCTGATGGAACCCGCGGGAAAATCATGAGGAAGCTCCCGAATTCCCAATTGTTGTCGTTGAATGCGGCTACCTTTGACCAAAAAACCGGTGAAAAACCGTCGATTACATTGGTATTTTCAGAGCCACCCAGCGATGAAAATCTATCAAATTACATCGAGATCACACCGAAGGTTGATGTGGTTCAGTCAAAGATCTCGGGGCGTCCTCATAACCTGCGTCTGACCGGGGATTTCCTGGCGGGCATCACCTACGAAATCAAGGTGAAGAGCGGCATGACCTCAAGAGGTGGATCCGTGATTCCTTTTAATACCACACGAAGTCTCGTTCTCTCCCAAGTCAGTGGTGCCGTTACCGGAACTGAGCATTCAACCCCCGAACGCCCGAGACAACCGTTCGAGTTGGTGGGTTTCACCGCCGGTCGCCAAGCGGTCCTTGAATCGGGGAATCAGGAATTGCGTTGGAGATTTTCCTGTCCGGTAGTTGCCAAGGAAATGATTGGGCAGAACCTCGTTGATGCACCCATTAAGATATCACCTGACGTGGCGGGCCGCTTCTTCTGGTCATCCGAAAATGAATTAGTCTTCAAACCGAACTTGGAATGGCGTCTCAATCAATATTACGAAGCCCGCTTGGCAGATCGATTGATCAATCATGCCGGAGTTGAGTATTCCGGGGTGCGCTTCTGGTCCTTTTCCTCGCCGTTAATGACAATCCTGCAGGCTAACCACATGGGCAGTCACCGAGGTTTCCGGTTTTCGTTGAACTTCTCCATGCCTCCGGAATCCAATTTTTTGAGAAGCCACCTGAAGGTGTTCACTTATGATTTAGCAGGAACCAAGAAATATCTTTTGTTCAACGTTGAAAGCGATCACTACAATTCACTTACCAAATTGATCAGCATTGCCGATGCGACGACATCTCGAATATTTTTCGAACTGGAGCCCGGCTTCCGACCGGCGAATTGGACGCAGGGCATCACAGAAAGAGTCGAAGTGCCCGCTGTGATTTCCACGGTGCTTAGAGTCACTTCTGTGAGCCAAAGCGGTGGCGAAGAGAAGACCCCATCGATTCGCGTGCAGTTATCGGAAGGTGTCGATGTGAAAAGCGCCGCCGCATTCATTGAAATACATCCTCCGATCAAGTTTACGGTCCAACGGGATTCCGGTCGCGAAAACACTTTGCGCCTGTTCGGTCCCTTCGTTCCAAACCGCGATTATCAGGTGAAAGTGAAAGCCGGATTGGTTTCTGAGAAGGGATTTGTCCTGGTCGATGAATCCATCAACACCGTGGAGATCACTCGTGCCGCAGCTTCCTTGAGCTTTGTAGGGGCGGGAGGCTATCTGTCCCCCGCCGGAAGCCTGCTGGTGCCCATCACTTTTCAAAACCTGTCAAAATGCAAAGTCTCCGTAGCCCCGGTGATGGCCAGCAATTTGGTGTATTTCGCAAGACATGACTCCGATGAAGCTTCATACAACCTCCCCGCAGAAGCCTCGGACGACTCGCAGACTGGCGATAGCGAATATGACTATGAGTATGGATACCGGTATCGCGGAAATCAGAATATCGAAGATATCATCGGCAGTGTGACACATAAGGAATTCAATCTTTCGGGAGCTCTGAATCAGGAAACCACCGACTACCTCAAGTTGCGCGATTTCACCAAAACAAAGGGTGCCTATCTGATGCAAATCAGAGGACAGGATGCTGAGAATACTAACTCCTATCGGCGTAACCTTTCAGACAGCCGTTTAATCGTGATCACTGATCTTGGGATTTCCGCCAAACGCTCCAACAACCATGTGTTTGTATGGGTTTGCTCGCTGAAAGATGCGAAGCCTGCGAGTGGCGTGGAAGTCACCGCCTATTCAAAGAACAATCAAAAGATCGCGAAAGCGGTAACGAATGCCGACGGTGTTGCTGCCATTACCTGCAATTCCGAGGACAAGAACACCACTCCGTTTTTGATCACCGCCCAGTTGGCGGATGATCTATCATATCTCAGTCTCGATGAGAATCAACTGCAAGGCGATCAAACAGAAGCAACGCGGGATTATCGCTCTGCGGGGGCTGAAGCGTTTCTATTCACGGACCGCGGAATCTTCCGTCCGGGTGAAACCCTTCATGCCAAAACCATGATCAGGAATCCGGATTTCACAGCACCCGCGGCATTTCCCGTAGTGTTCCAAATCATCAAACCCGATGGACGCATGTTCAAGGAGATCACCGCCATGCCAAACGCGTTCGGGGCGGCCGAGGTCGAGACGGTCATGCCGGAATATCTGCCCACTGGCCGCTATACTCTGAGGTTGCGTGTACCTCAGGCGAAGGAAGACCTGGGTTCCGCGACTTTTCTGCTAGAAGATTTCGTCCCGCCGCAAATTCGGGTCACGGTAACAACCGAGCAGGAGCGGGTTCAGGCAAACGAAACGATCACAGCCAATATATTCGCCGAACATCTCTTCGGTGCTCCCGCCGCGGGACTAAAAGCGAATATCAAGTGCATCTACACCCCTGTTTCATTCTCTCCAAAGCAATGGAATGAATATCAGTTCGGTGCGCAAGCCGTGTCGTATTGGGGCCGAGAAGAGAATGGAAATTCATTCTCCATGAAAGCCAAAGACATTGATGGCCTGATTCTCGACAATGAAGGCAAAGTGACGGCGAAAATTGACAACGCCATCCCATCTAACGCACCAGGTCCCATTCAAGCCATGGTGCAGGCGTCGGTCTTCGAGCAGAGCGGTCGGGCAATCACCGCCACGAAGAAGACACTCATCGACCCATACCCGTTTTACATCGGCATCAAAAAGGGTGCGGGTTCGTGGCTAAAATCCGGGGAAAGCCATAATATTTCCGTCATCACGGTGCGGCCCGACGGCGTAACCTTCAAGCCAAAGAAGCCGCTTGTGGTGAAGCTCTCACGCATCGAATGGAACTATAACTACAAAAGGACTCCCAGCGGTGGATACACTTATGAAGGCCACAAAGTGGTCACACTACTCAAGGAGGAAATCCTGGATCTGTCGTCCGGTGCAGCGGATTACACCTTCGTCCCGACCGGCTATGGCCAAAATCTGTTGTCATTTACGGATCCGGATTCGGGTTCCATATCCTCCTATTCCTTCTACTCGTCTGATTATGAACAATCTTGGACCACGACTCAAAGGGATAAGCCGGACAGTCTCACTTTGAAACTGGACAAGACGGAATACCAGATCGGCGACACCGCCAAACTCACCGTTCAAGCACCGTTTTCTGGAACGGTGTTGCTGACGATCGAATCGGACAAGGTGTTACAGAGCCGTGTGATCTTCCTTGAAAAAAACACAGTGGAAGTCGATGTGGAGGTTAAAGATACTTACGCCCCCAACGTGCACTGCTCCGTATCGGTCATCCGTCCGGCGGGCGCGGAATCGGTTTGGAAAGGCCACCGAGCGTTTGGTTCTTTGCCGCTCAAAGTATCGCCCCGAAACCACCGGATCAACGTCGCATTGGAAACACCGCAAACCATCCTGCCGCAAAGCAAGCTGAAGACCAAGATCTTGCTCACCGACGATGCCGGGCAGCCAGTGGATGGCGAAGTCACGCTGATTGCTGTGGACGAGGCCATTTGTATGCTCACTTCATTCAAAACTCCGTCTCCCCTCGCATGGTTGTATGAATTGCGGAGACTGGGAGTCCATTCGCACGATGTGTATTCGGAGTTGATGGAAGTTCTGGATGATTCTGTTCTAACCAAAAAATCCAACCCCGGCGGTGACGGAGACGAAGAAAACTCCGAAGCTGCAGAACGCCTGACGAAGCGCTTGAATCCGATCAAAGTAAATCGCTTCAAACCGGTCTCGCTTTGGGCATCAAAAATCGCGGTAACGAAAGGCTTGGCCGAAGTGGAGATCGATGTCCCGGAGTTTACCGGAGAACTTCGAGTGATGGCGATTGCCTGCAACGCCCAGCTCATGGGTAGTGCGCAGGGCATGGTCAAGGTGAAGCGTCCGCTGATCGTCCAACCCTCCCTACCCCGCTTCCTCGCTCCCGGCGATGAATGCCTGATGGATGTCACGGTTTTCAACGAGATGGGCAATGACATCACTGCCAAACTGCAAGTCACTTGCGGTGGTCCGCTTTCATCGAAGCTCAACGAGCAGATGATCGAGATCAAAAAGGGTGGCTCCGCTTCTGTCTCGATCCCGATGATCGCCGGAAATCTGCCGGGCAAGGCATTGTGCACGGTGAGTTGTGAAGCGGAGACGGTGAAGTTCACCGACACCATCGAAATCGCTGTGCGCCCACCCATCTCTGCGGAAGTAATCGCGGATTCCGGTTTGCTGGCACCTGGCAAAACAATCGAGATGCGCGCACCTGCCAACTGGTTGCCGGAGTCTGTCCTGCGAAATTTGCAGGTATCCAAGGAACCAACTCTCGAGCTCGGCCATGGATTTCAATACCTGTTGAGATATCCATACGGCTGTCTCGAGCAAACCACTTCGAGCGCGTTTCCTTTGCTTTATTTACCCGACCTCGCAAACCGGACTTTTGATAAGTCCATGGACAAAAACGCGGCGAGAGAATATGTCATGTCCGGCGTTTGGCGCATCCTCTCGATGCAACAGGCCGATGGAGGATTTTCTTATTGGGCCGGATCCAACGCGCTCTGTCCGTGGGGAACGAGTTATGCTACGCATTTCCTCGTCGAGGCAAAAAAGGCTGGCTATGAGGTTCCGAATGGCTCATTGGAGCGCGCGCTCAAGGCGGTGCGTGCCGGGCTGGATGCGAGTTCAGAAGATAATAGCTATTATGGCAATATCTACGACCTGCGCGCTTATGCTTGTTATGTATTAGCGATCGCCGGCGAGCCGGAACATTCATGGCAGACGAGAATGGTGGAGATGAAAGACAAGCTGTCCTATTATGCACGCTTGATGAATGCCTCCGCCTTACTCGTCCAAGGTGAACCCAAGCGCGGAATCTCAATGTTGAAGGAACTCGGACTACCGGGCGCCGGTCTGCGCGACCAAGGTGGTTGCTTCAACAGCCCGAACCGGAATGCCGCGTTGCTGTTGTCCGCATGGCTGGATATTGACCCAAAAAACGACGATGTCATCAAACTCGTGCACATTCTGAGCAAATCAAAGATCAACGGCAACTGGGGAACCACGCAAGACAATGCAATGGCACTAATGGCGCTTGGTAAATATGCCCACCGGATCAGACAGGAATCCCAGGATTTCAAGGCGATGGTTACTTTGCCAAATGGCACCACGGAGGCATTCGATCAATCCAAGGACCAGAAGTGGATCATCGAACGCAGTGAGACCGGAGCGATCATTCTCACCAACCAAGGGCCAGGAAATCTCTACTATTCCTTCGCATCCGAAGGTGTGCCGCTGGATATGCCCGAATACTATAAAAAAATCACTGCCAAAAACGAAGGTATAAGTGTGCAACGCGAGTGGTTGGATGATGAAGGGAACCCGATTGATATCACTCAGCTCAAACAAAACGATTTGGTGGTCGCGAAAGTCATTCTGAATCCGCATGGGCATGCCTATGACAACATCGCTATCGAGGATCTGCTGCCAGCCGGCCTGGAAATTGAAAATCCGAATCTGGATACCACCCAAGCGCTGCCCTGGCTCACGGAAAAGTCTCAGTGGTGCGTCAGAAGGGACATCCGGGATGACCGCATCCTGCTTTTCACTAACTCGTTTTCGCAGGTCTCGACCTTCTATTACCTCGCACGTGCGGTGACCCCTGGCAAATACCTGGTTCCACCGGTCTCCGCCGAGTGCATGTATGAGCCGGAAGTGCGTAGCGTTACCAGCCAGTCGGAGATGATCATCACCAAGTGAAAATCCTTGTTATCAGCAAGCGAATGCGCCGGATCGGGCGGCGCATCCTATGGATTGGCTCGGCAGCGATAGCCGTGCTCCTCGCAATATTTGCCGTGTTGTGGGTGATCTTTCCGTTTGATCAGAAACCGCTCTATGAGATTCCAACAAGCATCCGCTGGTGCGATCGCGAGGGGATTCCGTTGCGCATTGAATTGTCTGAGGGCGATTTCGACAGCGTCCCGACTTATGGGTATCACGACGATGATTGGATTGCGAAAGCCGTGGTGGCTGCCGAGGATCAACGGTTCTGGAGTCATGGAGGTGTGGATGCCTTGGCGGTCGTTCGTTCGTGCAAGCAGACAGCGACATCGATGCGCCGCGTTTCCGGGGCATCGACGCTATCCATGCAGCTCATCCGACTGTCTTGCCCGCGTAAGCGCGATCTAAAGACCAAGGGCATCGAGGCGTTCCGCGCTTTGCAAATGGAACGGCAGTTGGACAAACAGGAAATCATCTCACTCTATCTGAACCGAGCTCCGTTTGGTGAAAATCTCGTGGGCATCGAATCCGCAGCACAACGGTATTTTTCCAAAGGTGCTCATGATCTGACTCTGGGGGAAGCATCGTTGCTTGCAGGAATTCCACAATCCCCTACCCGCTTTAACCCGGTTAGGTATTTATCCGCTGCCAAAAAACGCCAGACTTACGTCCTGAACAGGATGATGGCCTGCGGGTTTATCACTGCGGAACAAATGGACAACGCCCTCCAGCAACCCTTGAGCTTCCAGCCAAACCGCTATCCGTTTCTGGCTCCCCATTTTTGCGACACGCTTTCCCGCAATGCGGCTAATGGAGCCATCGAAGCAAGGACGACTCTCGACCTGCTCTTGCAGCGAACCGCAGAGGAATCCCTTGCCAAATATTCGCCAGACCTGCGCGACGAAGGCATCCACGGAGGAGCCATTGTGGTATTGGATGCAAAGACGAGCGAGGTGCTGGCGATGGTGGGTTCACCGGATTTTCGAGCGAAAAAGAAGGGAGCTCAGGTCAATGCCGCCGTCGCGCCACGGTCCGCGGGTTCTACTCTAAAGCCCTTCGCGTATGTGATCGCAATGGATCGGGGATTGCTCACTCCCTTGCGAGTGCTCTTTGATGTTCCGCAAAATTACAGCGACTATGATCCTACGAACTTCGACAAGTCTTATAGTGGTGTGGTGACGGTTAGGGATGCGCTGATTCGCTCACTCAACCTGCCGGCCATCGATGTGGAAAAGCGGATCGGCCAACCTCTATTTCACGCCAAACTCCGTGAACTTGGATTTCACACCTTAAACAACCCCCCCGATCATTATGGGTTGGGTTTGGTTCTTGGAAATGCGGAAGTGACCTTGCTGGATCTCGCCAACGCTTACGCATGCATCGCCCGTGGTGGGGTTTATTTGCCTTATCGGACGATTTCACCCGCCCTTTCCGCCGGGACTCGACTGTTTTCCGATGAAGCATCTTGGTTGATTTCCGACATGCTGGGCGGTGACGAGCGCGCCATGGATTCCTCCGGCACCGTTGCCGATATCAAAATCCCGCGACTCGCCTGGAAGACGGGAACTTCTTCGGGTTTCCGCGATGCATGGACCGTCGCTTACAATCCGGACTATGTGATCGGTGTTTGGTTAGGAAATCCAAATGGCAGATCCTCCAAATTCCTGATTGGCAAAAAGGCCGCAACTCCGATCGTCTGGGATATCTGCCGACGGCTTTACCCATCCGGCAACGGACCGTGGTTCGCCAAGCCAGAAATGATCGAGAAGCGCGAGGTATGCACGCTTTCAGGACAAGCCGCATCTTCTAACTGCACCAACACCATCCACGATTACGCCATTGTGGATGTCAGCCGATACGAAGCCTGCGATGTTCACTTGCTAGGTACCGAGGCCGTCTGGCCGGTTCAGATGGAAGCCTTTCTAAAGAGTCGTCAGGAGGCGGGCAAAGAATTAGCAAAAAGCGAGCTCGTCGTCACTTCTCCCGCCAATGGCAGCGCTTATCTCTTCATGCCGAATGAGAATCAGCAGCAACATCAGCGCATTCCATTCACCGCGAATTGCGGCAATGCCTCGACGGAGCTTCATTGGTTCGTGAATGACAGTTATGTGGGCGAATCAAAATCCGGCGAGCCCCTTTTCTGGCCACTGAGCAAAGGGGCGCACCGTGTGGTTTGCTCCGACACACGAGGAGCGAGCCGGAGCGTTCGATTTTCGGTAAAATAACGGCGACGTTGATAGCATAAGGAGTATGGACCTTATTGTCCCTTCCTTACCAATAAGGTCGCCACTCCTTCATTCAAATCCCGTCCAGCATCCCTTTGAGGTTGCCGAAAAAATTGTCCAGCTCATCACTGCTTGGTTCCGCTCCGAGAATTTCATCATAACTCGTATGTTCCAGATGTTCATCGTCCAGCTCGCCGATAAAGGAGCTCGGTTGACAACCAGTTTCCTGACCATACTTAATGCGCTTGGAGCAATAGGTCATGGTTAGGTTGTCCTGAGCACGGGTGATGCCGACATATAACAAGCGGCGCTCTTCGTCCTTGGTGCCTTCCGCGATGCTACGGGTGTGGGGCAAATATCCTTCTTCAAGTCCGACAAGAAAAACGATCGGGAATTCAAGGCCTTTGGAGGCATGCAGGGTGATTAGAGTGGCACCTTGTTTTTTGTCGAGATCGTCATCCTCACGGTCGGAGGCGAGTGCGCTGTCGTCGAGGAAGGATTGGAGTTTTTTCCCCTTGGCTGCATGAGCGCGTAGGCTTTCGATGACCATCTGAATGCCTTCACCGCGTTGTTGTTTCTCGTTATCGGTCTTACAAGTGCGTTCGATCCATGGGAGATATTCGATTTCCTTGATCAGTCCGTGGAGCACGTCGGCGGGGTTTTCCTTAGCGATTTCGATGCGGTTTTTCGCACCTGCGATCAGGGCGACAAAGGACTCGATGGCGGATCGCGATTTTGGGCCGATGGTATCGGTGAAATTCGGATCGCAGAGTGCTTGCCAGACCGATTCGTGGTGTTCGCGGCTCCATTCGGTGGCAAGCACTGCGGTGGATTGGCCGATGCCTCGGTTAGGTGCGTTTAAAATCCGGAGCAGCGGGACATCGGCATCGGGTGAGGCGAGGAGTTGGGCATAAGCGAGCACGTCGCGGACTTCGCGGCGGTCATAGAAGCTCTGCGCGCCGACCATGCGGTAAGGGATTTTGCGTTCGCGCAGGGCGAGTTCAAGTTTGCGGCTTTGGCCGTTGGTGCGGAAGAGCACGGCAAAGTCTTCCCATTGGCGGCCGACCGCACTTTTTCCAGCGAGGATTTCCTCGGCGATGAACTCCGCTTCCTCGTCATCACCGGGCATCGCAACAATGCGGACCGGATCTCCGCCCTTGCGGGTCGAGCGGAGGATTTTCTCACGACGACCCCGGTTGTGTTTGATCAGACTATTCGCAGTGTGGAGAACGGCGTGTGTGGAACGGTAGTTTTCTTCTAACCGAACAATTTTTGGGTTATCGAAAAAGCGCTCGAATTCCAGAATGTTCGCCACTTCCGCGCCGCGCCAACCGTAGATCGATTGGTCGTCATCGCCCACCACACAAACGTGATATGGTGGCCCAACAAGTTGTTGGAGGAGTTGCATTTGCAGGGCGTTGGTGTCCTGGAATTCGTCCACCGTAACGCGGGTGAAACGTTGGCGGAAGATTCCTCGAACATCAACGTGCTCGCGGAGGATCTTCTCACCAAAAAGCAAAAGGTCGTCAAAATCCACGGCGTTCTGGGCGCGGAGTTCGTTCTGATAGGCGACGGCGAGGTTGGCGAAATAATCGTCCTCGAGTTCGGACGGATCGGCACCCTTGTTTTTCGCTTTGGAGATCGCTCCGAGCACGGTTTCCGGTTTCACCTTCTCGTCGGAGCCGCCCTGGCGGACGAGCAGTTGTTTCATCAGTCCGACCTGATCCGAGTGCGAGCAGATCGAAAAATTCTTTTTATAGCCGAGTTTGTCGATCCCACCGCGGAGCAGGCGGACGCAGAGCGAATGGAACGTGCAGACCGTCATTTCACCGGCGGCCTTTTTGGAGACCATGCCGCTGATGCGTTCGCGCATTTCGGCGGCGGCTTTGTTGGTGAAGGTGACGGCGAGAATTTCAGCAGGCGGGACTTTTTTTTCCAGCATGTGGGCGATCCGGCAGGTGACGGTGCGCGTTTTACCGGTGCCCGCACCGGCGAGAATCATGACCGGGCCGTCGAGGGCGGCGACCGCTTGGCGTTGCGCGTGGTTAAGGGAATCGAATGAGAACGAGGAGGCCATCGGCGCATGGAGTCAAGCGGGGCAACGGTGAGGTGGCGAGTCTGGAGTGCGGGTATGATCATCGGTTTTTCCACGACCATCAAACGACCGTCATATTTTAATAATCGGCGATCGATATGGCACCGATTCCAAAGCAAACTTTCAACCCGGCGTGTAAAGCTCGCCAAACACCATGGTGCCACCCGCTGTTTGTAGAGTGCTCACCACTACTACTTCTCTGGTCGTGCCAATTTTCCCGACCGCCTGATTAACGACGATCATCGTGCCATCGGCCAGATAACCCACGGCTTGGTGGTCTTCTTTGCCAGTGCGCACCAGCGGGATGCGCAGCCTCTGACCGACTGCCACGTTTGGCTTGAGCGCATCATCCAATTCATTGATATTTAAAACGTCCACCCCTTGCAATTTGGCAACTTTAGATAGGTTTTCATCTACGGTAAGCAAACGCGCAGCAAGGATGCTAGCCGTTTGAATCAGCCAGGAAGTCGAGGTTTCGCCTTCCTGTGCCACCCGGGTGTCATGAATGGAAATCTGGATATCCGGATCTTTTTGCATGCGCTCTAGGTAATCCAATCCGCGCTGGCCCCGTTCGTGATTACCGCCCGGGCTGGAATCCGCCATCGCCTGCAACTCGTCCAAAACAAATCGCGGCACAATCACTCGCCCGCGCAGAAATCCCGACTGCAAAATCCCGATCACCCGGCCGTCGATGACCGTATCCGCGTCCAACACTACCGGTTGCCCGGATGCCGCATCCTGTCGGAATCTCACATAAGGAATGATAAAGGCAAAATCATCACGGTTACCGCGCAGCGAGAGCGCTGCTCCGAGAAATCCCAAGCTAGCATAGAGGGTGACATCGGTCGCCAAACGCAACGCGCTGATCGCCACTTCGCTGTTTTCACCAGCCTCCCATCGGTCTCGGAAAGCGAGTTCCAGCAGTGATGAAATCTGCACCCGGGTCAGCAGCCATGCACACAGCAATCCAACAGCGAGACCGAAGGTGGCTGTGGAAAATCCGCGCAGCGTGAAGCCTTTCATTAAAACTTCGATGCCAATGAACAATCCCGCAACGCCCAGCCCGGCCAAGATGCCAGTGGACATCGGCACTTCGAACATCGTCCCCTTGGTGCTCAGCGTGATGGCCACACCGGCCGCCTCACAAACCAAGAGATAGGTGAGGCGCGCAATATTAACAGAAGGTGGTGAAACCATAAATATAAAGGTAGTTACGCCAGATGTTTCACAATCTTGTCCACTAACGACAAGTTCAATCCCTTACAATTCCACTTCCGCCCGCTCAGCCGTGATCATCAGCCGTGACCTTGATATCCGTAAGCGCCGCAATAAAATCGCCGAGAATCTCCGCGGGCACCATGATCGTGTCACGGTTCCCACCCACGTCTTCGGTGATTTTAACCACCATTCCGCGAGAATTGCATTTCAGATCGAGAAAGAACACTTTTCGATCCGCCAGAATTTTTTCAGTGTGCAATAAGTCGCTTTCCACTTTTCACCTCCATTGCCATTGTTGACAAAAGAGAAAAGAGTCTGCGAAGGGATTGGATGTCAACGGAATTTCTGAAACAATGACAGCCTCATCCGATGCGCGACCTGCTTCCGAACCACCGCCCCGCCTTGATTTTAGCGCCAATGCAGGATGTAACCGACTTACCTTTCATGCGAGTGATCGCCCGCCGCGGTGCCCCGGATTGGTTCGTGACCGAGTATTTCCGCGTCCATCCGGATTCCTGCCCACACCCCTATATTCTACGTTCTATCTTGGAAAACGAAACGGGGCGCCCGGTATTCGCCCAAATGATCGGGCGCGACCTACCCAGCCTCGTCCGCACCGCCAAACAACTCGCCGAGCTACCGGTCGCCGGAATCGATCTCAACCTCGGTTGCCCGGCCCCCATCGTTTGCCGCAAAAATGCCGGTGGCGGATTGTTGCGCGATCCGCAGGAAATCAATCGTTTGTTAGGTGCTCTGCGCCAGGCGGTTCCCGGCCGTCTTACCGTCAAGACACGCGTCGGCTACGCACATGAAACCGAGTTTCCCGCCTTGCTGGAAATTTTCCGCAGCCATGGCATCGACGGTCTCACCATCCATGGCCGCACCGTCCATGAACGTTATCAAACGCCCGTGCATCCCGATTGCGTGCGGCTTGCCGTGGCGACGATGTCTTGTCCAGTCATCGCGAATGGCAACATCGTAGATGTTTCCACAGGCCTTGCTTATCTCAATCAGTCCGCTGCCGCCGGCCTCATGATCGGCCGTGGGGCAATCCGCAACCCGTGGATTTTCGCCCAACTGGCCGCCCATTTCGAAGGCCCCGCGCCGCCCGCGCCCACCCACCGCGATCTATTGGGGTATGTGACCGAACTGTATGAGGAAATAGCCCGCGAAACCCGGAAATTTTCGCCGACCGCGCACGTCCAGCGTATGAAAAAAACTCTCGCTTACATCAGCCACGGACTGACCGGAAGCTTTGAGCACGACATGCGCCGCGCCAATACTCCCGGGGATTTTTTCCGCATCTGCCACTTTCACCTCGATCACCCCACCCCGCTCCCCGCTCTGCCACCGGCGGATTCAAAATTGTTCTGCGGGTTCGAGGCCTTGCTCTGACAAGTTCCCTCTTGCCGCCCTCGAAATCACTCCCTAAGAATCTTTCACTCTCAGTTATGAAGAAATTACTTCAACTCCTCGCTGCCCTGATTCTGATCCTACCGGCAACATCATTGGGTGCCATCAGCCACGAGCATGCACCGTCCTATGAGAAACTCAGCGATGGAACCACTCAGCACGCGATTTTCCCAAAACCTCTTGAAACCTATCCTAAAGTCGAAGGCGGCATCTTTGAAGTTTTGAAGGCACGCGCGACGGCAGAACCATTCAACGTCGCGGCTTCGCTCATTTTCCTGCTCGCCATTCTTCATACCTTCGCAGCCGCCTCGTTCACCAAGCTCTCACACCGCTATGAAGACAAACACGAAATCAAACTGAAAAAACTCGGCGCACGGGACGGCCTCCATCCGGAAGGCATTGCGGAAGTTTCCTTCAAAGCAACCTTGTTCCATTTCCTCGGCGAGGTCGAAGCGGTCTTCGGCTTGTGGGTCTTGGGATTGGCCGCCGCCGCGATCTATTACCATTCGTGGGCGGATTTCGTGCTCTACCTCGGCAAAGACTGCGTTTTCATCGAACCGATTTTCGTCGTGGTGATCATGGCGATCGCCGCCAGCCGTCCAGTTCTTCGCTTCGCCGAGGCCATGATGTCCAAGGCTGCCGCGCTAGGCAAAGGTTCGCCCTCCGCTTGGTGGCTCAGCGTTCTCATCATCGCGCCGATCCTCGGGTCGTTCATCACAGAACCCGCCGCCATGACGATCGGGGCGCTGTTGCTGGCCAAAAAATTCTATCGTTACAACCCGCCTGCCAAACTCGCCTATGGCACGCTAGGCTTGCTATTCGTCAACATTTCCGTCGGTGGCACCCTCACCAATTTTGCCGCGCCACCGGTCCTCATGGTCGCCGCAAAATGGGGCTGGAGCTCGCTCTTCATGATGGAGCACTTCGGTTGGAAGGCCGCTTTCGGCATCCTCGTTTCCAGCGGTCTTTACTTCCTTTATTTCCGCAAGGCCCTCTTCGAAATTTCCGACAAGGCGGACGGCAAACAAGACGGAATCATCGAAAAACCCCCGTGGACGGAGCGGGAAAATCCAATCCCGTTGGGGGTCACCATGGTCCATCTGTTGTTCCTCGCATGGACTGTTTACACCGCGCACTACCCGGTGCTATTTATCGGCGGATTTCTCTTCTTCATGGCCTTCACCACCGCCACTCAGCACCACCAGAATACGATGTCGTTGCGCAGCCCCTTGTTGGTCGGCTTCTTCCTCGCTGGCCTGGTGATTCATGGTGGTTGTCAAGCATGGTGGATCGCTCCCGTCATCACCTCGCTCAACGACCATGCGCTCATGTTGGGCGCTACGATTCTCACGGCCTTCAACGACAACGCCGCCATCACTTACCTTGCCTCCCAAGTGCAGGATATTTCCCTCAGCGCAAAGCATGCCGTCGTCGCCGGGGCTGTGACCGGTGGTGGCCTAACCGTCATTGCCAATGCGCCCAATCCCGCCGGCCAAAGCATCCTCTCAAAGTTCTTCAAAGATGGGGTCTCGCCGCTCGGCGTGTTTCTAGGCGCACTCATCCCGACGGTGATCGTCTATCTCTGCTTCACACTCCTTCCAAACGGCCCGGAGAAAGCTGCACAGGAGGAAACCCCACCCGCCGTCCCGGCCATTGAACAAAAGGCCCCATCCCAATAATCCATGTTCACTGGACTCGTCGAAGCCGTTGGAACTGTCGTCACGCTGGAAAATCGCGGTGAACAAGCGCGTCTAACACTGGAACTCCCTTTCGCTCCCGAACTCAAGCACGGCGACTCCGTAGCCGTCAACGGTTGCTGCCTTACCGTCGCGGACCTAACCGAAGAAACCGCCTCATTTGACTTACTCACCCAGACTTTGAATGTCACCTCGCTCGGCAGCCTAACAGTTTGTTCGCGGGTCAATCTCGAACGCGCGATGATAGTCGGTGACCGCTTCGGCGGTCACTTCGTCCAGGGCCATGTGGACGCCACCGGCAAAATCACCCGCCTTGATCGCCAAGGGCAGGACCACATTGTCGCCGTTTCCCTACCCCCGGAAATCCACCACCTTTGTGTGGACAAAGGATCGCTCGCCATCGATGGCATCTCCCTCACCATCGCCGAACTCACTCCTAACGAAGCCGTTTTCTGGATCACCCCGCACACTTGGGAAAACACTCACCTTCACGCCGCCCACATCGGCCAAGCTGTCAATTTGGAGGCCGATATGCTCGCGAAATACGTGGCTAAATTGGTGACTGCCCGTTTGCCCACCGCCTAAGCCCAATCCCCGGAATTGACATCCCGGCCGATTCGCCGCCACGCTTCAGGCATGTCACGCTTTGCCCATAAAATCGCCGTCGTCACCGGAGGAGGTCGCGGAATCGGCCAGGAAATCGCCCGCTCGCTGGCCTCAGAAGGAGCGAAAGTAGCCGTCGTCAGCCGCAGTGCAGCGAGTTGCGGTAAAGCCGCAGAGGAAATCAACGCCGAGTTTCCAGGCAGCGCCACTGCCTATGCCGTGGATATTTCAGATCACACCGCCGTCCAAGAACTCGCGAAAAAAATCACCGAGGAACTCGGCCCCGTGAACATCCTCGTCAATAACGCCGGCGTCACCCGCGATGGATTGCTCATGCGGATGAAAGAAGAAGATTGGGACACTGTGCTCGATACTAACCTCAAAGGCGCCTTCAACACCGTCAAAGCTTTCATGCGCAGCCTCATGAAAGCCGAAGACCCACGCATCATCAACATCGCCTCGGTCATCGGCCTGATCGGAAATGCCGGCCAAACCAACTACTCCGCCAGCAAAGCCGGCCTGATCGGCTTTACCAAAGCCGTCGCCCGCGAACTCGCCGGACGCGGAGTTACCTGCAACGCCGTCGCCCCTGGATTCATCACCACCGACATGACCGACGAACTCCCCCAAGCTATCAAAGACGCCGTCATCGCCAAAATCCCCCTCGCCACCTTTGGAGAAACCAAAGACATCGCCGCCATGGTCGTCTTCCTCGCCAGCCCCGCCGCCCGCTACATCACCGGCCAGGCCATCGCCGTTGACGGCGGCATGACCATGTAAGCATCTCTCCTCCATCTCAGCATTTCAGTTTTTAAGCTTTTACCCAAAAAATGGACCTCATCTTACTCCGCCACGGCAAGGCTGAAGACACCAATCCCGGTGGTGATCGCGCACGCGAACTCGTCGCAAAAGGCCGTCAACAAGCCCACCGCGCAGCCAAACTCCTGAAACACGCGGAAATCCTCCCGGAAATCGTCCTCACCAGCCCGCTCGTCCGCGCCCGCCAAACCGCCGATGAATTTTGCGAAACCGCCGGAATCCCCAGCCCCGTCACCCAACCCTGGCTCGCCTGCGGCATGCACCCGGAATCCGCCCTGCAAGAACTCGCCGCCTTCCGCGAGTTCAAGCGCATCGCCATCGTCGGCCACGAACCGGATTTCTCCAACTTCATCGAGTGGATTCTCGGCGTTTCCGGCGGTGCCATTATGATGAAAAAAGGCGCGATCGCCTGCCTCCGAGTGAACCCACCCGCCCGTCACGGCACCCTGACTTACCTGATCCCCCCGGATGTTTTGATTGCATGAAAGCCGCGGTACCGGAAGAGTCCACTCCGTCTCCATGAAAGTCATCGCCGTTGCTAACCAAAAGGGAGGCGTGGGAAAAACCACCACTGCCCTGAACCTGTCCGCCTCCCTGGCCCTGCGAGGCCAACGCGTGCTGTTAGTTGACATGGACCCACAGGCAAATTGCACCAGCGGTCTCGGTATCGATCCCCCCGAAAATGGCAGCATGTATCCCGTGCTCATGGGCGAAGCCACCGTGCACCAACAAATCCTCCCCTCAGGCCGCGAAAACCTCTCCATCGTCCCCTCAGAAATGGACCTCGCCGGCGTGGAAATCGAACTCGCCCGTAGCGAGGACCACCTCACACGCCTCCGCAATATCCTCCAAGGCCTGAAACCCAACGACTTGTTTGAATTTTGCATTCTCGACACCCCACCATCGCTCGGCGTCCTGATGACATCCTCGCTCGCCGCTGCCGATGAAATCCTCATCCCACTGCAATGCGAATGGTATGGCCTCGAAGGACTCGCCAAAATCGTCCACGTCATCGACCAAATCCGCAACTCGGATGCCAATCCCGACATCCGACTCGAAGGCATCGTCATGACCATGTACGACGGCCGCACCTTACTATCACGCCAAGTCGTAGATGAGGTCGCCCAGTTTTTCCCGGAGCAAATGTACCGCACGATGGTCCCGCGAACGATCCGCATCGGCGAAGCCCCAAGCCATGGAAAATCCATTTTTGAACACGATCCCAACGGCCTTGGCGCACAAGCCTATGGCGATCTCGGCGACGAGTTTTTAACGCGCCACGCAGCCGTCGGCCCACTGCTCGCTGGCAACTAGGAACGCGTCACCTCGCAGACTGGATTACGATATCCCAAAAAAATCGTGTTTTTCCTGCAAGTTTCACGCTAGAAACGCTCCAGAAAAATCGTTCTAAAGCCATGCCTCGCGTCACCATCACCGTTCCGGATAAAACTTCCCAGCCCTATCGGTTTCAACTCGACACGGAATCCGTAACCATCGGGCGCGGCAGCGATAACGATATCGCCATCAACTGCACTTCCATCTCCGGAAAACATGCGGAAATGCGCCGCGTGCCCGGCGGATATGAATTGCACGATCTAGGCTCTACCAATGGCATCAAAATTGGCGGAGAACGCCACCGCGTCGTCCAACTGCGCAATGGAATCCCCATAAAACTCGGCGATGTCTCATTCGATTTCCTCCTCTCCGAAGACGAACTCGCCGAATTGGAGTTTGAAAAATCAGAGACCAAAGCAGCCGAAAAACCCACCCCAGACGACGACACACCCAAATTCCCCACGCTGCCAGATTCCCCAGTGGAAGCCAAAGATTCCCAATCAGAACCTGAAAAATCTCCCGCTCGCAACAGCAGCAGCAACGGCTGCGTTATGATCCTCTTATTTCTAATTCTAGCGACTGCTGCCTTTGTTGCCGGCATGGAAATCCGTTCCCGTAAAGACACCGGCGACTCGCTCATCGATTCCCTCAAAGCAATATTTGCGGTCGAGCCCAACCCCGCAAATGGCAAAGCCGCCCCGGATCAACCGGAGCCATAGCCAGCACCCAAAAAGCGAAATCGAATCCGCGAGTTCTAAGCCTTCGTGCAAATTACCGAATCGGCATCTGCTTGTTTGGGATTGAGTTGCGGCCCGCCACCACTACTCTCCCGCTCCTTTCCCATGAAAATTCTCTCATCTGTCGTCATTCCGGCTCTTTTCGCCACGATTTTCGTTTTTTCCCCCGCCACCCACGCCCAAGAGAGCATCATGGTCGTCGAGGCCTATTCCGGAAAAGTGCTGGTCGCCTCCAATGCCTCCGCCAAACGCCCGATCGCCAGTCTCACCAAAATCGCCACCGCGGCCGTCGCCATCGATTGGGCCGCTGCTGCCGGCTCTGACATCCGCACCCTCCAGGTCACCGTGCCTGATACCATCACGTTGGTCGGCGGCCCGAATCCTATGAACCTGCAACCCGGCGACCGCATCTCCATGCGCGATGCCCTTTATTCCGCCCTTCTCGGCTCAGACAATCTCGCCGCACTCACCATCGCTGATCACGTCGGCCGCTCGCTTGTTACCAGTCGCGGAAAAAATAACGATCCCGTGGCCGAATTCGTCGGAGAAATGAACCGACTCGCCAAGGCCATTGGCATGACCCAAACCCGCTTCGCAAACCCGCATGGCTTGGAACGCCCCGGCGCGAAGGCCTATTCCACTGCCGCCGATGTTGCTCGCCTCTCGATTTACGCGATGCGCCGCAATGCGTTCAGCTTCATCGTCCGCCAACCAGACCGCCAAATTAAAGTCACGCGCGCCTCTGGGGATCGCACCTACCACATCCGCAACACCAACGAATTGGTTGGAGAAACAGGCATTCTCGGCATCAAAACCGGCACCACCACCGCCGCCGGGCCTTGCGTCTCCGTCTGCATGGAACGCGATCCGCTCGTTCGCAAAAAAACCGATGGCTCAAAAGGTGCCACCCCCCGCCGCTTGATCGTTGTGGTCCTAAACAACCCGGACCGTTTCAACCGCGCCCGCGGCCTCATCCGCCAAGGCTGGGGTGTATATGATCCCTGGCTCGAAGCTGGCGCGCCCGTTCAAGACCGACAACGCGAAATCCTCAGCGTCCCGAATCCTAACTAATCTACCACCATGTCCACCGATCCACTCCTCGAATTGCTCAGCCGCAACGCCCGCTTCACTCATCAGGAACTCGCTGATCTCCTGTCGTTGGAACATGACGCCGTAACCTGCCGCATCGCCGCCTTGGAAAAAGAAGGCACCATTCTCGGCTACCATGCCGTGATCGATCCGGAAGCTGCCGGCGATATCTCAGTCTCCGCCTTCATCGAGGTCAAAGTCACCCCTGAACGCGGCGGCGGCTTCGACCGCCTTGCCATGCGCATCGCTCGTTTTGACCAAGTGGTCTCCTGTTATCTCGCCAGCGGCGGCTATGACCTCATGGTCGTCGTCGAGGGCCGCGACCTCCGCGATGTCGCGCGCTTCGTCTCCGAAAAACTCAGTTCGTTAGAAGGCGTGCTTTCCACCGCCACCCATTTCCGGCTCAAAACCTACAAGGAAAACGGCTTCCTCTTCGAACGCGAAACCACCCCCGAACGCCTCGCGGTCACCCCTTAAGCACGAAGCAGTCGATAGTCGGAGCGTTTATACGCATACCCTTTACACCCTCACTCGCAGATCCCTAACACTCCAAAGAAGCCCTGCCGCTGGCATCCCATTG